>LXOW01200760.1_pt1 | contig 34834 bp, 27 predicted proteins | sample 1368591 | NCBI WGS metagenome assembly LXOW01 (sample SAMN04884650, study PRJNA319009) | bovine gut metagenome | isolation source: Cow rumen | host: Bos taurus | place: Italy: Legnaro (PD) | collected 2014-07-09
GCAAAATTTTTGCGAAAAATACCCTGATTTTTCAAAAAGTCGCCCCGAAAAGTGTATCTTTGCCGCGAAAAGTCGCCCCGAAAAGTGTATGGATTGGCGAAAAAGTCGCCCAGAAAAGTGGCAAATAGTTGATAATCAATATAAAAAATAACGGTGTTGTTATGTATAAGAGAAAGATAGAAACGGTTCTGTTGCAATGGAAGTCGAAAAAAGGACATAAACCGTTGATTGTCAAGGGTTGCCGACAATGCGGAAAGACGAGTTCGGTTTTGGATTTCGCCCGAAAGAATTATGCGCATGTGGTGTATCTCGATTTCCATGAGCATAGGGAATACAAGGCCTTCTTTGCGGGCGCGCTTGATGTGGACACTTTGACGCTCAATATTTCAGTGGGTGTCCCCGACGCGAGGTTTGTTCCCAACCAAACCTGCCTCGTGCTTGACGAAATCCAAGACTGCCCCAATGCCCGCGCTTCGCTCAAGTTTTTCAAGTTGGACGGGCGTTACGATGTGATTTGCACTGGTTCGCTGTTGGGCGTGAATGGTTATAAAACCAAGGAAGAACAAGAGGAAGAAGCGGTGGCGTCCATTCCCGTGGGCTTTGAGCAGGTGGTTACCATGTTTCCGATGGACTTCGAAGAATGGCTTTGGGCTAACGGTGTTGAAACCCAACATATTGACTATCTGCGAGATTGCTTGGAAAAGGAAATCCCTGTGAATGAGGCTTTCCACCAAAGGATGCATCAGTTGCTTTTGCGTTATGTGGTGGTGGGCGGTATGCCGGAGGCCGTTTCCACTTTTTTCGAAACCAACAATATGGGTGATGTTTGGGAGGTTCAACATGGCATAGTTGAGACCTACAAGGCGGACATGCTGAAATATGCGCTTCAGGAAGACAAGTCACGCATCCGCGAGTGCTTTGAGTCGATTCCGGCGCAGTTGGCGAAGGAAAACAAGAAGTTCCAGTATGCCATCGTGCGCAAGGGTGCCCGCTCGCGCGACTACCAAGGCAGCCTGCAATGGATTGAGGATGCGGGCATCGTTCATCGCTGCCACAACACCACGATTACCGAACTGCCTTTGTCGGGCAATGCCATCCCTGACATATTCAAGGTGTATTTGGCCGATATTGGGCTGTTGGTCAGTATGTTGGAAGAAGGCACGGCATGGAGTATCCTCCAAGGCAATTTGAAGGGTTACAAAGGTGCCATTTTCGAGAGCCTTGCCGCCGACATTTTTGGCAAGATGGGCCGCAAACTCTATTATTTCCAAAAGGAAGGCGGTTTGGAGTTGGATTTTCTGATTCGTTATAAGGGAGAGTGTGTTCCCGTTGAATGCAAGGCCACGACGGGCAACGCCAAGTCAATGAAGACCGTGCTGAAACATCCCGAGCATTATCATGTCTTTCACGGGATAAAGTTGGGCGACTACAACATAGGCCGCGAAGGAGCCTTGCTCACCATGCCTTTTTATCTGGCTTTTTTGCTTACGGAAGTGGCTTGAAATGCTACACCAGTTCTTAGATTGCAAACTGCACTTTGCAAAAATCGGGAAAAATTGTCGGGTGGAGGTGGCAAAGAAACAAAAACTACAAACCCTTAAAAACTTTCATTGTCCGCAAACAACTTCGAGATATAAGAATGTTTTCCAAAAATGTTGAACGTTGGGTGAATGTTTGTATTTTTGTAACCTTTTTTGAGTTGAGATACAAATCCAAGCATGTCTAAATTATCTCGCATATTTGGCAATAAGCGTGTAAAAGCACATCCAGTTAGTTCAACGCATGAATATGGACAAGTGCTCCAGTTTACCGAATGTCTTGAATCGCTTATGCGCGAGGACAGATATTTGGCACGAAGTGACTACCGTCAACTGATTGAGGACTATGCGAACATCAATACTTTCTTCCAAAATCAAAAGACTGCAACCACGTTAGAACTCTATTGTGAAAAGTTTAGCATTCCTCAATCGATCATTGAGGAATTCCTTTCTAATTATGCAGACATCTCTAACCTCAAAGATGGATCTGTCTGCATACAGCAGCATAATCAAGACTATCTTCAACAGCATTTGGTTTCCGAAAAGTCTTATTTGGATAAAATTCTTTCTAAGGTGGATCCACTCATTTCGCTTGACGAAGAGCAGCGCAAAGTAGTCCTTACTGACGAGGATTATATGCTGGTGGTTGCGGGGGCTGGAGCAGGCAAGACAACCACATTGGCGGCAAAGGTCAAGTATTTGGTGGATACAAAAGGTATCAAGCCCGAGCAGATTCTTGTAATTTCATACACCAACAAGGCTGTCGGTGAACTGCAACATAAAATTAACAAGGACTTGAAAATCCTGTGCCCAGTCACTACCTTCCACAAGACGGGCTATGCCATCCTTCGTAAACAGGATGCCGATAAGAAGAATGTAGTGGACAGCAGTTTCTTGTTCGATGTTATCAACAACTATCTCAAGAACGATGTGCTTCGTGAGCCAAACATGGTGAACAAACTCATCGCATTTTTCGGCAGTTACTTCGACGCACCCTATGAAGGAGATGACCTCAATACGTTTTTCAACTATATCTCCAAGGCAGATTTCACTACGATGCGTAGTAACATGCGGGAGTACGTGGAGGTCATCACCAACAAGCGTACTGGTAAATCCATCACCATCAATTATGAGTCATTACGATCTTCACAGGAGGTGATGATTGCAAACTTTTTGTATCTTAACAAGATTAACTATGAATACGAGAAACCGTATGATTATGGTTTCCGCAAATCCTTTAAGCCCTACACGCCCGATTTTACTATCAAGCAAGGCGACAAGATACTTTATATTGAGCACTTTGGTATTACTGAAGGTGGCACACATAATCGCTATTCCAAAGAGCAACTGGAACATTATAAAAAAGAGGTTAACGACAAAATTCGACTGCATCGGGAACATGGCACAGAGTTGATTTACACTTTTTCAAAATATAATGACGGTCGGTCTTTTTTGGAACATCTGGAGGAACAGTTGAAAAACAAAGGAATAGTTCTTCAGCATCGATCCGATCAAGAAGTGTATGAAAAAATCATCTCAACGGAGGAAAACAAGTACATTATAAAATTAGTCCGATTGATTTGTACTTTCATTCAGAATTTCAAGACTAACGGCTTCACCACAGACAAGTTCCGAGACATGCAGCGGCAAACGGACAATGTGCGAACCAAACTCTTTTTGGATTTTTGTCATCAGTGTTATCTGGAATATGCCAAAAAACTTAAAGAGCGTGGGGCGGTGGACTTTGAGGATATGATCAACGATTCCGCCAAGATCCTTGAAAAACAAAGGGAACTTGGAAAGAGGCTTGATTTCAAATATGTCATCATCGATGAATATCAGGACATTTCAAAACAGCGTTTTGATCTCGCTCGAGCACTTTCGAAGGTGTGTGATGCTAAGATTATTGCAGTTGGCGACGATTGGCAGTCCATTTATGCTTATGCGGGCTCTGATATTACCCTGTTTACACATTTTGCCGACATCATGGGTTATGGTAAGGAATTGAAGATTACCAAGACCTATCGCAATTCTCAGGAAATCATTGATATTGCTGGCAGTTTCATCCAGAAGAATAGTTCGCAAATTCAGAAGTCGTTGGTCAGTTCGAAACACATCCAGAAGCCTGTCATCATTGAAACTTATGATGAGGAAGTGGAAAAGAAAGAAACAGAAGGCAAAGGTGGTAAGTTCTTCTTGCAGGCTCGGGCAGTGGAACGAGTGATAGGACAAATCTTGGAGTCTAACGACGATAAAGATAAATCGAAGGAATCATCCATCTTGTTGATTGGACGTTATGGTTTTGATGCATATAATCTTGCTCGAAGCGGTCTTTTCAACTATGACGAACGTACAGGTGCAGTCCAATCCGTCGCTTATCCTGATGCACAACTGACTTTCTTGACCGCTCATCGCTCCAAAGGTCTTGGTTATGACAATGTGGTAATCATCAATGCAATTAATGCTACATACGGATTCCCTTCTAAGATTCAGGACGATCCAGTGATGAAGCTGGTGATTCATGAAGACCGTAGTATTGATTATGCCGAAGAACGACGTCTTTTCTATGTGGCCATGACTCGCACCAAGAATAGGGTCTACATTGTTGTGCCTCGCGAACGTCCATCGAGATTTGTTGCGGAACTGATTCAGGACTACACCAATATTTGTGTTAATGGTAATCTCGATATCGATAAAAGCCAATCCCCTGACATTTCAATGCTCAAACGCTGTCCTGTTTGTGGCTATCCGCTTCAGTATAGGTATAAGAAAGGCTTTGGTTTACGTCTCTGGATATGCACTAACGAGCCTGAGATTTGCGATTTCATGACCAATGACTTGTCAGGAGACATTCTGTCAATTCTTAAATGTGATCAGTGCAAGGATGGGTATCTTATCGTCAAAAAAGGAAATGATGGAGCTTTCCTTGGCTGCACCAACTACAAGGCTGACAAAACTGGTTGTGGTAGGTATATGAATAGGCAATACTATTTCAAACACGTATCAGGAGAGAAGTAAGAGGATATGTTTTGCTTAAGGATGTTTATTTTCAGTAATTTTCCATAGAGTTTACAAATTACTGGTAATTATGATTTTGTGTTGTCATCCTTTTATCGTTTCTCCAAATCTATCGTTCTCAAATTGTTTCCAATTCCTCACCGCTACTTCCTTGCTCGCATTAGCATAGCAATACTCGCACTTTTACAGCAGTTTCTTCAATTCCTCAATATCCGGCAAGGCCTCTTTCAAGCGTGGTGGCAGTTCTTGCGAAGTGCGGTATGTGGCTACGCCCATAGGCTTCGAGGTGTCAGAAAACGAAAGTTCTACAATCTCTTCATTTTTGTTTTTGCATAAAATAATGCCTATGGAAGGGTTTTCGTCGGGCAGTTTCACATATTTGTCAAGTGCGGCCAAATCGCTTGTCAAGCGTTTGGATCTTTCTGATGATTTCGCGATGATGTGTAAACCCGATATTCATAAAGCACTCGAAATCGTCTGCGGTCAAATCGGCAGCCAGCGGTTGCCGATTTTGTAATTTTGTAACAATCAGCGAGTTGTCCATATCGGCAGCTAATGGCTGCCAATTTAGAATAGGACTCCACTCTTCATAGAATGTGCGCATATTCTTGATGTTGGTCTCGTTCCATTGCTTCACTTTTTATGTTTGTTGAGGTCATTATTCCGTTATCGTTTCTCCCAACGGATTCATTTGTCTTTCAATTCCCGTTCAATTTCTTCAATGCTTGGCAATGTGCCTTTGAACTCGGCAGGGTAGAGTTTTGAAAGCTCATATTCTGAAATGCCCAACGGCTGGCTGTAGCCTTCAAGCGCATATCGGGCCAGCACATTGTCCTTGCTTTTGCAAATGAGCAAGCCAACGGTCGGATTGTCGCCTTCGCGGCGCAACAGATGATTGGCACTGGAAACATAACCGCTCAATTGCCCAAGAAAAGCATTGTCGAACTTCTCGGTTTTCACTTCCACCACCACATAGCAATGCATGAAAGTGTTGTAGAACAGCATGTCGCAAAACAATTCCGTTTCACCTACCAACATACGGTACTCACGCCCCATATAAGCAAAGCCGTTCCCCATCTCAAGCAGGAAATGCTCAACATTTTTCACCAATTCGTCTTTCAACTCTTTTTCGTTGTATCTTTCGGTGAGTTGCACAAAATCAAAGCAATAGGGGTCTTTGAGCAACTGTTGGGCCAAGTCGCTATTTGATTCAGGCAGCGTTATTTCAAAGTTGGTAATGGCTTTGCCCTGCCTTTCAAACAGGTCTGTGTCAAGGAAATTGAGCAACACGGAACGCGACCAGTTGTATTTTAGTGTTTGCTGCACATAGAAAAAGGCTTTTTCGGGCTGTCCCATCAGTTTGTCAATGATGAGTTTGTGGTGTCCCCACGGCACGCAACACATTTGGTCCATCAATAGTGATNNCACCCCCAACTTGGGGGTGTTCGGTTGCTTTCATTGAATATAGCAGATAAAACCTGCGCGTGTATTGAAGATTGGTAATGGAGAATCCTTTTACACCTGGCAAATAGGTTTGCAAATCTCGGCTCAAGTTTTCCCAAAAGTTTTCCGTCCAACGCTCCTCTGCTTTCATTTCCACTATATCTCGTCCCAATTCCCAATAAAACCGGATGAGTTCGCTGTTTACCTTGACGGCAGCCTTGATTTGGCTTTGCCTGAATCGCAAGCTAACGCTTTTTATCCATTCAGCATAACTTGTGTCTGTTTTGATTAACTTGCTCATATCTTGCTTGTTTTGTCCTGCAAATATAGATTATTTTCCCGTTATCGTTTCTCCCAAAGGATTCATTTCGTGTTTGTTATAGTTCTCTTGCGCTTTTTCCTTGCTCGCATTCGCATAGCAATACTCGCACAGATGCGGGCAAGTGTTGTACTCGCCAATGTCCTTTGCCGCCATGCAGCCGCACAAAGGCCGCTGGCCAGAGTCTTTCTTGTGGGCACTTATGAAATAATGGTTTTCAGGCAGGAGGATGGCTCCTTTCGGCAGTTCCACCTCACCAAACAACGAAGGCGCTGGCATATCCATGATTTTCACTTTCATGAAGTCCATCAGTTCTTTGTCTTTCCATGCAATGCGCGTAATCAAGTCGCCGTCAATGCAGCGGTTGTGCTGTATGCCATATTGCTCAATGTCAATCTTTTCGCCACAAGTCGCCAATTGGTAGTGCCATTTCTGGTTGAGTTCCGAAAGCCTTTGGGCAAATTCCTCCATTTGGGCGGTTGTCCATTCCTCGTAATTCACATGGCTCTTTTCCAAGTTGGCTTTCACTTTTTTATATAAGTCGATGTCGGCATAACTGAAAACGAGTTTCTCCGTGTAGCCCAAAAGTTGGTCGCCGATGTGTTCCACTTTCCTTAATAGGTCATCCAAACCGATTTGGTCGGTCAGAATCAGCGGGTCAAATCGCCAAATCACACGACCTTTGCCCAATTGGTCCACCAACCTCTTGAAAGTGTCAATCCTTTTCTCCAAAGGCAGAACAACACCCTTTTCCAAGCCTTCTTTTTCGTAATCATTCAGCGTATATTGGATGTAGCAGCCGATGTTTCTTTCTTTCAGTTCGTCCAAATGTTCAAGCAACGGCTTCGGGTTCTTCGACCAAAACACGATGAAGCGGCATTTCTCATACGAGACGAAACTCTTCACGCCGTTGAAGGGATTGGTCCAGGCGGAATAGCCCACCTTCAGCCGATGGAAGAACCAGTCGGCATAGAACGCAGGAATATCCGTGCTGCGGCTTGCGGAGATGATAACAGGGGCTTGAGCATCAACAACTTCGCCGTTATCTCTCCGTATCTGTGTCTTTTGCCATTGAGCCATTTGTTACCTTGGTTTTGTTTCCGCTGCAAAGATACAACAACCCAATAAGATTTACAAGGTTGAATTCTTTTCCCCGCCGTCTAACCCATAGCCGCAAGGTTCCTAACTTTGAGCCGGAAGCCATCCGAACTTGAAACCGTGTCGCAGTTTGATAAAACTACGGCGCAGGATGACAAAACTGCAACGAAGTTTAATAAAACTGCGTCGCGGTTTGGTGCTTTTCTGATAGTTTGCTATCTTTGCAGACTCAAACACCAGTCGGTTATGTATGCAACGTATATCAAAAAGGAAGTAGCAGATTTGAACGGAACGGGCTCCACGCAGGCCTGCTATAAGATAAAGCTGTCGCCTATGGACTTTAATCATTTCGTGAGTCTTTGCCAACGCGAGGGCGGTTGGGACGAAAGCATTATTCGAGGCGTGATAGCGCATGTTAGCGAGAAGTTGGCTTTGTGTATGGCTGAAGGCTTCTCTGTGAAGATTGACGGCATAGGTACCTTCAACGCCAGTCTTGGTGTAAGGGGCGATGTGCTACCCGATGCCTTCGAGGAAGGAGAGACGCACCGTAATTCAAAGACTATTGAGGTGAAGGGTGTGGCCTATAGGGCCGACAAAGACCTTATCAGAAACACCAGCAGGAAATGTACGCTGGTGAAAGGCGGGGAGAGCAGGCTCAAGAAATCGAAGTTCTCGTTGGAAGAACGTGTTCAGAGGGCTCGCGATTTCATGAAGGAGAACTACTTCATGAGGGTTCCCGACTATGTAAGGCTGACAGGTCTGTCGCGTTCAAAGGCAGGCGAGGAGTTGCGAAGGCTGGAGCGCGACCCCGCGACAGGCATCACGAGCCGGGGCGAAAGAAGCCAGAAGGTGTATGTGCTGTGCAATAGGTAACCTTTTCTAAGTATTGATATTTGATGAATTATTTTAAAATTTCGTCAAATAATTATTGTAATTCGATAAATTGTTGTATTTTTGCAGCGTCATGACAACAATAAAGTGGGTGTAATAGCCTAAAACGAAACAAAAATCAACTAATTATTAATCAATTAATCAATTAATGGAAGGAACAACAAAATGAAGAGATTTAGAATTGTAATGGGAGCTTTGGCGATTGTAATAGTGGCAGTTGTCATTATTGCATGTAAGAAGGAAAAAAGTATGAGTTCTGAAGCGGTTGAAAACATCGAAATGATCTCAAAGGAAGACGATATGAACGCTTATCTGAAACAGTTTAAAGAAAGAATGCAGTCGGCATCAAGGGGTGACGAGACTCTTTCGATTGAAGATGCCCGTTGGCATCTTGAAGCAGTTCTGAACTATACCTATGGTGATGCAGGACATCCGTTTTCTGACATTCAATGTGACACGTTTTATTACAAGTTGCCAGCCCAAAACGAAGGGATAACTTTCGCCCAACTCAATCAAGCTTTTATTGAATTTTCAGAGAGTGTAGAAGAGGCTTATGCGTATTGTTCGTTGCCTGGAAAAAGTGTCCTCGCAATTCAAACAAAGTTTGAAAGAGAAAACAAGGACGTGGATATTTCTGTGCAATCCATTCTTAGTATTGGAGGCTCTATTAATACAATCAATATGTGGTTTGATTATACAGATTATTGGAATGAAAGGTATTACGATTATGGAGGAGGAGACATTGACGCAGGTGGTAAATGTGGTCCCTATTTGGGTGAACATCCAGAAAGCGGTGCCCCGTTGGAATTAACAAGAAAACTGAATTTGCGAATTCCCGTAGATGTTTGTCCTCAAGATAATGCATACTATACTGATATAGCACAAATAGTCCTAAATCCTCATAACTTTTTTAATTATTACCCTTATGACGATTTTGTTTATGATGAAGATAGTCCTTGTCATTACAAAATTTATTATCGAAACGAAGACCCACATGAGCCATGGGCATCGAATCCAGGTGGCTGTATTTGTCCTGAAGACATGAATTATTATTTAAGCAAAGGTCTTGAATTGATTAACCATTATTGTCCATCTGGAAAAGTTGTCATCGGTGCCTATTACCGAAGTAATGTAATGGTGGGAATTGGTTCAAGAGATGATAATTGCTTTCATGAATTGGTTCTTGATTATGGGGTGTTACATTGTACGGGGGGTGGAAATGACTACTGACGGGTTTTGACTCGTAAAAACAATCTCAAAGCATTAGTTATATGAAGAAAACCGCGTTAACATTCTTTTTCATTTTCACGTGCTTGTATTCATTTCCTCAACAAGGATTTTATCATACATTCTCGGATCCCAATGGAAAAACCTGGAGGGTAGGTGATGTGCTTGAAACGGAAAACTGTTTCTTGTTTTCACTTAGAGACTTCTCTTCTTCGATAATGGAAAGTAAGATGGTGAGAATGTCATCAGACGGAGAAATTCTTGGTGAAGTGAATCTGATGGCTACCGACACCACTCTAAATCTTATTAATCTTTTCCCAGCTTCCTATGATGCTGGTTATATCGATTGTTTGGCCGTTTGTACAACACCACAGGGTAATGCAATGCTACTGACACTCCGTATAGATGATAATTTGGAAATATCCGGTAGTTCATGGTCTCTGTTGCCAAGCCCCGATAACGTTGATTACAGGTGGCATGACTATAAGTTTTTGCAGACAACTGATGGCTATTACGCTCTCCTAGGTTATCTGGGATCATCGACGGATAAAGAGATTAAGTTGTGCAAGATTTCCAATGAAGGGGTTGTGACACAGGTTGAAAGAATGGAAGATTCTTTGGTTGCATACGTGGCGAGTATATTTCATGTTCATGATGATCCAGATGGGTTTGGCATATTTCTCTACAAACGACAGATTCCTGATACACATGTCAATGCATGTGCAATGGTGTATGACAGTAATCTGCAGTTGAATAGGATTTACGATGTTTCCAATTGGTATGAAGACGATGGTCATGGTACTATTTATAGTGGAGACCTATCTCTGTATAATAGTATGATGCGCCCTTCTCCCGATAGAGGATATTACATTTCATCTCGTTTAAATGAATCTTTTTTGGTTGGGACCACATTCGTGCACGACCAGTCTTCAGTCTTGGCAAAAACGGATTCCGCCTTTCAAATATGTTCGGTTTATTGTATCATTGGGCACATGAATGACACGATTGAGGCCCCTTCCTTTTATAAGTCTGTTGATGTCAATGAAGAAGGGATGGTATACCATTGTTCAATGCAAAACATCAATTTTGGCACATGGCCATATGGAAGCAATGGGACTCATCTTGTGGTTACAAAAACTGATACAGATTTGAATGTTGTATGGCAGAAACGTTTCAGGGTAGATGGAAACATTTACTCTGCCTTTCAAACTATAGCCACAACTGATGGAGGTTGTTTGATTATTGGCAATGTTTATGACCATAATCCAGAACGAAATCAAGATGTCTTTGTTTTGAAAATTGATGCTGATGGCGCTGTCGGCCTTGACGAAATCCAAGAAGAGAGTATGGCTTTCGTCTATCCTAATCCGGCCCGGGGAGCCGTCAATATCGGAGGGGTTGAAGCCGAAGAAACGGTGGTGTACAACACATTGGGTCAGCGTGTTATGGCTTTTCGCGGCAACGAGGCAAATGTGGAGGTCTTGGCTGATGGGGTTTATATGTTAAGAGTAACGGATGGCAAAGGTTTGACTCATACAATACGAATTGTTGTAAACAAATAAATACAGAACTAACAAACAAGAAAGAAAAACATCATGAACAAATTCAAAACATTGGGAGCTATGGCTTTCGCAGTGGCAACTGTGGCCATCATTGCTTGTAGCAAGGAAAAGACAGCACAACAAGGAACAACAATCGAACATCAATCAAAGAATCCAAATGACTACACCCTCTCCGAAATGGCCAAAACCATGAGTTGGGAGGAAGGTGGATCCTTCTTCGAAAACCAACCTATCAAGGATTATGCCGCCGTGTGCGAGGTGTTCTTGAATGACTGTGAGTTTTACAAAAAGGAAGCAGGGCTGCCATATATCATATCATGGGTGTTTCGACAGTCCAATGAAATCTGTAATTACGATATGCCAGGTTCATGCCTTGTCATTCGAAAGAAAGAAGATTCTTCCATGCAAGCTAATGCAATGGGGTATTTTGAAGACGGCAAATTGGTCATAGTTCCTCTCACTGAGGAAAATGGTTTTACTTCAGACGGCTATTTGGTGATAGGGGCTCCTATTGAGATACAATATGACTCTATAACCATACAAGAAGGCATTTACACGGCTTATTATGATGAAAATGTGGGGAAGTATGTGGCGGTGGCCGTGGATTATTATAGTGAGCCATAATATTTATTTAGATGCGATTTGAAGGATGTCGGATTATTTTCGGCATCCTTTGTCGGTTTATTCGTGTTTATTGCCTATTTTTGCAAAATAAACAGGAAATCCAAGTAATTATGACAAAGAAAACCATAAAGAACATCCGCATTTGCTGCTTTGTGGCTTTGGCCTTTTGCCTTGTTTGGGCGGTATCAATGGCGGTTAATTTCATCGTTAATGTATTTGGCAACAACGCAGCGCTTCATCCCGTTGATTGGTCTCAAAACACTTTTTTTAAAGGTGTTGTAATCTTTTGTTATGTAGTAGGTACCATTGCTATGATTGGCATGTGTGTCAAAGTCGTCATTAATACTTTGAAAGGACTTCACGAAAACATTGCTTTCCCTAGGAGCAATGAAAAGCTGATGTTTTGGATTGCCTTTGCTGACTTTGTCTATCTTTTTGGTAGTGCGGATTTTTTCCTCTTGTGGGAAGATGATGTAGTATTGCAATTGACACACACCAACCTTGTCACGCCCTTCTTCCTGCTCTTTTTTGCTTTCATGTACAAAGTGGCCGCCGATGCTGTGGAAGAAAATAACTTAACCATTTGAGCTATGATTATCGTAAACCTTGACGTAATGCTCGCCAAGCGCAAGATGCGCTCCAATGAATTAGCAGAGAAGGTTGGCCTCACCCAGGCCAACCTCTCCATCCTCAAAACGGGCAAGGCCAAGGCCATCCGTCTCAGCACTTTGGATGCTATTTGTCGTGAACTGCAATGCTCACCAGGGGATATTTTGGAGTATCGGGAAGACGATAAAATATCGTGATGAAAACTCTTCTGTCTACCAGAGTATTACATTCTATTGGTTTTACTCCCCTATTACTCCCCTTTTGAACCGCTTTTGCGCAACTCCGATGTTCCTTCGATGTATCTCCCAGGATCCAACGGCGTAACAACGATGAATCAACGGAGAAGATGTGTTCTCGTTTCGTTTTTTTTCTTATTTTTGTAGGGTCAAAATCATAGCAACAATGAACACCTCAATTCCCAACCGTCTTTTCGTCCGCAACAGGGCGAACCTTGCGGCGCAGCTGCCGCCTAAGTCTGTCGCCGTCTTCACCGCCAACGAGCCTATGCCGCGCAACGGCGACCAGTTCTATCCCTTCCGTCAACAGTCGGATTTCTTCTATCTCACAGGCATCAACGAGGAGAATGCCTACCTCATCATCGCGCCCGACTATCCCGACGAGACGATGCGCGAAGTCCTTTTCATCGAGCCTTACGACGAGGTGAAAGCCACCTGGCAAGGCGAGATGCTTGATGCAAAACAGGCTGCGGAGCTCTCAGGCATTAAAACCGTCAAAGGCAGCGACGCTTTCTGGATGACCTTGAACGACATCGTCTTCTCAGGCTACGGCGACACGATTTTCCTCAACAGCTACGAGTATCCGAAATACGAGTGCAACACGGAGACCATACAACAGCGTTTCGTCAACAAGGTGAAGTCGCTCTACCCGATGCACAACTATGGGCGCACGGCACCGATACTCAACGCCTTGCGTATGGTGAAATCGGAAGACGAAATCAACATCACGCAGCAGGCTTGCAACATTACCGCAAAGGCCTTCCGCCGCTGCATGCAGACGGTGAAGCCTGGAATGTATGAATACGAGGTGCAGGCCGAAATCGAATACATCTTCAAGCAAAACAATGTCTCAGGCCACGCCTTCGACCCCATCATCGCGGGAGGCAAGAACGCCTGCTGCCTGCATTACTCGAAGAACCAGAGCCTCTTGAACGACGGCGACCTTTTGCTCTTCGACATGGGTTGCGAGTTGAAGAACTATGCCTCAGACATGAGCCGCACGATACCGATTAATGGAAAGTTCACCCCGCGACAGGCGGACTGCTACAACGCTGTGCTGCGCGTGATGAAGGAAATCACCAAGCTGTATCGTCCGGGAGGCACCATTAATGAGATTAATGAGACCGCCCATCGTCTGATGGAGCAGGAGATGATTAAGTTGGGCCTGTTTACCGCTGAGGACGTGAAGAAGCAAGACCCCAACAAGCCTTTGGAGCGCCAGTACTTGATGCATGGGATGTCGCACCACATCGGATTGGACGCTCACGATAGCATCGACAAATTCAAGCCTTTCGAGCCCGGGATGATACTGACCTGCGAGCCGGGCATTTATATCCGCGAGGAAGGCATAGGTATCCGCATCGAGAACGACCTGCTCATTACCGAAGGTGAACCTGTAAATCTGTTCGCCGGGCTGCCTACCGAGGTTGAAGAAATTGAGTCTGCGATGTGCCGATGACCCCAAAAAGGCTGTTTTTTTTGGATTTTCTTTCTCCAATGTGGCTGATATGGAAATATTTTCCTATTTTTGACCACTTTTTCAAAATGATAATCCGATGAAACGTTACAACTTATTATTGATGGTCATGCTCGGATGCATGGTCGGGCTTCAAGCCCGTCCCGTCGATGCGGAGCAGGCCAAGCGGGTGGGACAGCAGTTTGTCCGCGCCAACTTCAACAGCGAAGCCAAATCAGATGCCTTGCAGCTGGTCTATACAGGAGTCTCCTCGCGCAACGAGGTCTGCTTCTATGCCTTCAATGTGGGACAGGAGGGCTTCGTCATCGTCTCAGCTGACGACAGGTTCCGTCCCATCGTGGGCTACTCAGATGAAGGTCCCTTCGCCACCGAGAATCCCTCGCCCGAGGCGATGTTCTACTTAGACAAGATTATCGAGGCCCGCACAAGTCGCAATGCCGTTCTCCTCGACAATACCGCTGAGGAATGGCAGAGCGTCATGACGACAGGCCGTCTGCTCTCACGCAACGGGGGACGCGGTGTGGATTACCTCTGCACCACCAAGTGGAACCAGGACTCGCCTTACAACTTCTATGCACCTGCCGCCAGTGGCGGTCCAGGAGGCCGCTGTTACGCAGGCTGTGTGGCTACAGCCATGAGTCAGGTGATGAAGTACTGGGACCACCCGCAGAAAGGCACGGGAAGCCATTCTTATTATTGCTATGGATATGGCTCGCAGTCGGCCAATTTCGGCAACACTACCTACGATTGGGAGCACATGCCCGACCGACTCGGTGGTGCTTCACAGCAGGAGATTGAGGCCGTTGCCTTGTTGATGTACCACTGCGCTGTGGCTGTCGACATGAACTTCGCCCCTGATGGCAGCGGTGCCAACTCATGGGACGTGCCGAGTGCCATCCGCCAGTATTTCTCCTATTCCAATCAAGCCAGCCTGAAAGGACGCAATGAATATACGCTCAGCGACTGGCAGAATATGCTGAAAGAGCAGTTTGACCTTGGCTGGCCGGTGTATTATTCGGGCTTCAGCGACAGCGGTGGTCACGCCTTCGTGTGTGACGGCTATACCGACGACGACCTGTTCCACTACAACTGGGGATGGGGCGGCAGCAGCGACGGATGGTTTGTCATTGATGAAATCGACTTCTCAGGCTGGGCCCAGGCAATCATCAACTATGTGCCTTCAGATGTGTACACTTATATGCCTCAGGAGCCTACCGACCTTGAGGTGGTCTCGTTAGGCGACTTCGATTATTCTGCCACTCTCAGTTGGACCAATCCGACGCACAACATACACAATTCGGCTTTGTCCTCAATCGACCTGATAGTGATTACCCGCGACGGTAAAATCATCCACACCATTGAGAATGCCACCCCGGGTGCCAACATGAGCTATACTGACCATTATATGCCCACCTATGTGAAGTATGGCGTCTATGCTGTGGTTCACAATGCGAAGAGCAAGGTGGCTGTCGACGAGGGTGTCGTTCTTGGCCCTTCCTGTGTCTGGCGCATCGATATGACCTCCGACAACGCAGCAGGATGGGACGACGGCTATCTCTCCTTCGTCAACGATGCGGGGGTTGAAGTGGCCCAGATAACCGCCTACGCCGCCACCTACAGCAGTAACGTCGAGTTGCCCTTGGGTCGTGTCAGTATGTACTTTAACAAACCTGCTGCCGCCATCGAGAAAATCAGCTTCGACCTGAAGGACGAAGCAGGTAACACGGTGGTCAGCTATGAAGGTGGTAGCAACGATCTCAACAGGGGTCTGTTCTTCATCGTCAACAACAGTTGTGGCGACGAAGCCAACCATCAAACACCGAGTCACCTTACCGCTACTTCCAACGGAACTACTGTTCAGTTAGCCTGGACAGCCCCTACCGGCGACGTCAACCATTATTATGTCTATCGTGACAACCTGCTGTATGCGGTCGCACAAGAAGCCGGATATACCGATGACGAAGGGCAGGGGTTCCACAGCTATTATGTTTCTTCTGTCAATGAGTACGGCGAGTCAGATCACTCCAATTGCGTCAACGTGTATGTGAGCCAGTCCTGTGAGGCTCCGGCCAACATGCGCTACGAGATGACTGCACCCTCGAAGGTGAAGGTGATGTGGGATGCACCTCAAGACGAGAGCGTGACAGGCTATATGCTTTATCGCCGCGTGAAAGGGGAGGAGTTTAAACGCATCAAGCTGCTGACCAAGACCTTCCATGTTGACAACCTGAGCGCGCAACCTGACGAACGTTACGAATATGCCGTCACCGCTTATTATCAGAGTAACGACTGCGAGTCGGGCTACGCTAAGGCAGAAGCCAATGGCTCGATGCGATTTATTGAAGTCAACAAGAGCATCGTACCGCAGCATCTCTCGGTTCACAACGAGGGTGATGAAGTCGCGCTCTATTGGCAAGAAGCCTCTATGGCACTCGGATACAACGTTTATCGCAACGGAGAGAAGATAGCGGAGAACCTTACAGAGCCTGCCTATGTCGACAGCAACGTCAACAGCCAGCAGAGCTATACCTATACCGTGACGGGTTATACCGACCTCTTCGAGTCGAGTCCCTCCAACGAGGCTTCCGTTGACTGGACAACCCTCTCGGAGGAGACGATTGGAAATCCCTCCGTTGTTGTCTATCCCAATCCCACTCACGACATCTTGATGGTGGAGACCAGTCTTGCTGCGTCCGAGCAGATGGAGTGCCGCGTGTACAACGCCCTGGGTCAAGAGGTGATGCGTCAGACCGCTGCGGATAGGCAAACGAGCCTCAATCTGAAGACCTTGCCTGACGGAACCTATTTTATAAAGGTGGTTACTGCCCACGAGAGTCAGACCCTCAGAGTAGTCAAAATGCAATAAAACGATACACAATGAACAAATTAGTGAAACTGGTAGCCTTTGCGCTGCTGCTTGGCACAGGTACCACCTTGGTGGCCCAGGAAGCCGAAGAAGAGAAACCCATTTATCAGATTACCGAGACTGTCACCGTGAAACACACGCCTGTCGACAACCAAGGCAGCTCAGGAACTTGCTGGTGCTTTGCCGGTATTGGCTTTGTCGAGGCTGAGATCCTCCGTATGTACGGCAAGGAGTTCAACCTGTCGGAGATGTTCGTCGTCCGCAACGCCTGGACCGAGAAAGTGGCGAAATTCATCAACATGCATGGTAACAACACCCTCGGTCAAGGCGGAGAGGTGTGCGATGTGCTGTACATGATTGACAAATACGGCATGATGCCTGAGGCCGACTACAGCGGCAAGGTCATTGGAGAAGACCGCCACATGCATGCCGAGATGAACGAAGTGATTAATGGTGTGGCTCGTGCCATCATCAAGAACGGTAACAAGAAAATATCTCCCGCAGGCCCCAAGGCGTTGCAAGGTGTTCTGGATGCCTACCTCGGCGAAGCTCCCGAAGAATTCATCGTCGACGGCAAGAAATACACGCCCAAGTCGTTTGCCGAAGCCTATCGCATCGACCCGGCCAACTATGTTGAAATCTGCTCTTTCACCAGCAGGGAATACAACAAGCCTTGCATGGTTGAGGTCCCTGACAACTGGACTTGGACCCCTGCCTACAACATGCCGCTTGATAAGCTGATGGAAGCCGTCGACTATGCCCTTGAACATGGTTACACCCTTGGTTGGGCGCAAGATGTGACCAACCCTGGCTTCTCGGGAAAGAATGGTTTGGGCATCGTCCCCGAAGACCCCGAAAACGAAAAGCTTTGGGAAGAAATCGTCCCTGAGAAGAAGGTGACGGATGAAGACCATCAAAGAGCCTACGACAACTGGGGTGCAGGCGACGACCACAGCATGCTGGTTGTGGGCATTGCCAAGGACCAGAACGGCAACAAGTACTACAAGATCAAGAACTCGTGGGGCGACAGAGGTCCCTACAAGGGCTACTGGTACTGCTCCGAGCAGTACCTGCGCCAATACACCATCTTCTTCACCCTGCATAAGGATGGCCTCTCGAAGGCGATGAGGAAGGACTTGGGGCTGTAGTTGGCTTTAATCTTTAAATCTGAAATTTTAAATCTTAATCCTTAAATAATCACACATCATGAGATTCAAACATTTACTTACCGCCGCCGCATTGATGCTCAGCATCTGCGCCGTTGCACAACCTCCGATGCCGAAACCCGAAGAGAAAGAAGGCGAAGGCTTCAAGTTCACTACTATTAAGGAATTGCCCGTCACTTCGGTGAAGGACCAGAACCAAGCTGGTACCTGCTGGTGCTACAGCTCGCTGGCATTCTTCGAGGCCGAGCTGCTCCGTATGGGCAAGCCCTCGTACAATTTTTCTGAGATGTACATCGTTTACAAGACCTATCTTGACCGCGCTGAGGCTGCTGTCCGTACCCACGGCGACGTCTCCTTCTCGCAAGGTGGCGCTTTTGGTGACGTGCTGTATGCCATCAGGCATTACGGTCTCGTCCCGGATTGCGAAATGCCTGCTGGTGCCATGCACGGTGACTCACTGTCCAACTTCACCGAGCTCTCCGCCGTCACCGAGCCCTATGTGGAAGGTGTCATCAAGAGCCGCAAGATTCAGATGGACAAAGACGGCAACCCGCTGTGGAAGAAGGGTCTCGCCGGCATCTATAATGCCTACCTTGGCGTGCCTCCGACTGAGTTCACCTACAATGGCAAGAAGTACACGCCCATGAGCTTTGCCGAATCCACTGGCCTCAACATGGACGACTATGTCAACCTGACCTCTTTCACGCACCATCCTTTCTACGAGCCCTTCGTCATCGAAGTGCAGGACAACTGGCGCTGGGGTCAAGCCTGGAACCTTCCCATTGACGAGTTCATGCAGGTGATGGACAACGCCATTGATAAAGGTTATCCGATTGCCTGGGGCAGCGACGTCAGCGAGCAAGGCTGGCTCCGTGGACCGATGGCTGGTATCGCCGTTCTTCCTGACCTTGAAGCCCAGGGTCGCGACCTGCAAGGCAGCGATATGGCCCACTGGTTGGGCATGAGCGCCGCCGACCGCAAGAAGGAAGCCATGAGCCAACCCACCCCGCAGAAGTGGGTCACCCAAAAGGAACGCCAGATTGCTTATGATAACTACGAGACTGGTGATGACCACGGCATGCTCATNNTGGTACGTCTCGAAGGCTTTCGTGCGCTACAAGACTTTGAACATTGTCGTCCACAAGGACGCTCTGCCGAAAGACATTGCCAAGAAACTTGGCATCAAGTAAAAAAAAACGGGGCATCGCCCCGTTTTTTTTATTTCTTCATCTCCTCGAACCCTTTGCCGTATGCCCCCATCACGGTGTTCATCGTCATGAAAGCCTTGGGGTCTTCGTCCTTTACGATACGCAGTATTTGCTGTGATTCGCGCTTGTGGGCCACCACCATCAGGATGGGGCCTTCGTGTTTGGTGTACCAGCCTGTTCCGTTAATGACAGTCACGCCGCGCCGCATCTCGTTGGTGATGCGGTCGGCCACTTTTTCAGGCTCAGAGGTGAAGATGAAGGCTTGCACGGTTTGCTTGTTGCCTGTCAGCACCAGGTCAATGCAATAGCTGCACACCCCCATTACCACAAAGCTGTAGATGAAGTCCTCGATGGTGTTGCCCACGATGAAACCGCAGGCGATGATGATGATGTCGCAAAGCAGGATGACGCGTCCCTGCGAGATGTTGCGGTATTTGCAGACAATCATGGCAATGATGTCGGTGCCGCCTGTGCTGCCTCCCTGGGTAAAGGCTACGCCGATGCTCAAGCCCGCCAAGCCACCTCCAAGGATGGCTGCCAGGAAATGGTCGCTGACAAAGGGCTGCATGGTGCCTGCCATCATCGGGTCGGTGATGTAGTGCTGCAAGAGCGACATGAACACCGATGCCATGATGATGGAATACGCCGTCTTGATGCCGAAGCCCACGCCGATAACCTTCAGGGCAATCAATAAGAGAATGGCGTTGATGACGAATACGGAGATACCTGTGGAGATAGCGCCGTTGGTGCCCCAGTAAATCAAGGCTGCGATGCCGCTCACGCCGCCACCCATCAGATGGTTCGGGATGAGGAAGGCTGTCCAGCCCAAGCACATGGTGAAGAGCGCAAAGGTGATGATGGCGTAACGCTTCGTCTCGATGAGGATGTTTTTCTTGTTGGCTTTCATGATGAGATGGGTTTTGATGCCGCAAAGGTATTACTTATTTATCATTACACGCGTAGGTCGTGCGACAATTCTTTCCAAAAATCAACTGCTGGGGAAAACTCGGTAGTTAGAGTGGGGTAAAAAACGTACAACTTGTAATAAAAAAACTAGTACTTTTGCAGCTTTTAATCAACTTAACCTTTTCTAAAATGAAAAAGACTTGTATCCTACTTTTTGCCCTGCTGCTGTCGACAGCGATGATGGCGCAGGGATTGGTCAAGGTGTCTTATTCGGGTCGCTCCAGCCTGGAGCAGCTGTTTGCCGACCCCGACCTGACCATCCACTATTACAACAACACGGAGGTCTTCGCCACCACCGCACGCTTCGATGCTGGCACGATGACGCTAATAGACCCCGTAGCTTTTGCGGACAATGCGGTCTACACCTTGGTCTATTGTCCCGCTGCGGAACAAGAGGCCTATCTCGGCGAGGGCAAAGCTCTGCTGCGGACGGACAGTTATCTCATTGTCAAAGGTTCCGCGCTACCCTACAAGAATGACGGCGCGGTGGCCATCTTCAACAAGGAAGCCCAACTGCCTCGCCTGACGCGCGACTTCCCTGTGGTGACCGGGGTGAATCCCACCATTCGCGAAATGCTCGACCAAGTGAACATGGATTCATTGGAAGCCACTGTGCAGCATCTGCAGGATTACCAAAGCCGGCTGTGGAACTCTGATAATGCTTTTGCCGCTTCCGATTGGATTGCTCGTAGGATGGAAGCACTTGGCCTTGAAGTCGAACAGCAGCCTTTCAATGCCAACACGTGGATGGGAAGCGGACAGGCGGCCCCCAATGTCATCGGCATCCAACGCGGCACGCTCTATCCCGACACATACGTAGTGTGCGGCAGCCATTTCGACTCGTTCTCTTACCAAGCCATGTATGGTGGCGGATCGGCTCCCGGTGCTGACGACAACGCCACAGGTGTGGCCAGCGTGTTGGAAAGTGCGAGAATTATGACGCAGTACGAGTTTGAATACAGCATTATCTATTGCGCATACGGCTGTGAGGAAATGGGTCTGTACGGCAGCGAAGCCTACGCCTCGCGTTGCCAGCAGGAAGGCATGGACATCATCGGCTACTTCAACAACGACATGAACGGCTACCTCTACGGCGACCAAATCCATATCGACTGCATCTATCCCAACTATGTGGAGCCCATCGGCACCTATTATATGAATGTCGGCGCGGTGTATTATCCCGAACTGCCCATCCGTCACGTCAATTTCAGTGAGGGCGACAGCGACCATACCTCTTTCAATAACCACGGCTACATGGGTATCTATCCCTTTGAGGACTACGAGAACTATAGTCCTTACATCCACACACCCAACGACTTGATTGGAATGAGTGTAACGAGTTTTGAGATGAGTCAGCAGTACTGCCAAATGAACATCGCCTGCCTTGCGGAGATTGCTAATCCTGTGGGTGGTATGCCGCAGGTGTATTGCAATCCGGTAAGGAATTTTGAGTTTGTGGTACCTATTGACAAGGAGGTAGTTGGACTTAATATGGTGTGGGAAACGCCTGAAGAAGGGTCGACAGGCGAGCTACTGCATTATGATGTGTATCGTGACAATGTCGTGGTTGCTCAGGTGGACTACGAACAGGGTATAGCCTATTACCAATATGCGGATACCATCACTGTGGGCGCTCAAGCAGCGTATTTCATTATGGCGGTGTATAGCGACGGTTGCGAAGCTGCTTCCGAAACTTTGATTGGCATAGGTATACCTGACGCTGTTGGGGAAGCGACACAGACCAATGTGCTGGTCTATCCGAATCCGGTGAATAGCCAGTTGAACATTGTGGCAGATGATCTGCAAAGCATTACGATTTATGATGCGATGGGCCAGAGAGTGAAGCGCGTTGAGACAGGAGGATCGAGTCAATACACCTTGCCCGTCGACGACTTGTCGCCTGGACTTTATATGCTTCGGCTGACCTTGCCTCACGATACCTTAGTCAAGAGTGTGGTGGTCAGATAACAACAAAGGCGACGGTTCATTACGAACCGTCGCCTTTGCTTTTTCACGTACCCGAGGCCGGGCTCGAACCGGCACGCCTTTAAAGGGCAAGGGATTTTAAGTCCCTCGTGTCTACCAATTCCACCACTCAGGCACTTACACAAAAAATCCCGANNCTCGAACTCGCGACCCCGACCTTGGCAAGGTCGTGCTCTACCAACTGAGCTATTTCCGCTTTAGATTTGCGGCTGCAAAAGTACAACTTTTTTCAATACCGCAAGCAATAATAGGAAAAAATTTTCTACCGATTAAGTAACTTCTTGATTTCGTTTAACTTCATCAAGGCCTCAACAGGGGTCAAAGTGTCGATATTGGTGTTGAGGATGTCTTCCTTGATTTGCAACAGCAAGGGGTCGTCGAGCTGGATGAAACTCAGCTGCATCCCCTCGTCTTGGTGTTTTGTGGCGGCTTTCTCCACCTCCTCGCTGGTGTGCGACTTCTCCAAAATGCTGAGCAGGGCAGTGGCGCGTTCCACCACCTTGCGCGGCATTCCTGCCATCTCTGCCACATGGATACCGAAGCTGTGAGCGCTGCCGCCTCGTTTCAGCTTGCGAAGGAAGACGACCTTGTTGCCGACTTCCTTTACTGACACGTGATAGTTCTTGATGCGGGCAAAGGAGTCCTCCATCTCGTTCAGCTCGTGATAGTGGGTGGCAAACATCACTTTGGCTCGGCTCACTGGGTGGTCGTGCAGGAACTCGGTGATGGCCCAGGCGATGCTGATGCCGTCGTAGGTGCTGGTGCCACGACCAATCTCATCAAGCAGCACAAGGCTGCGTGACGACACATTGTTCAAGATGCTTGCCGTCTCATTCATCTCCACCATGAAGGTGGACTCGCCAGAGGAGATGTTGTCGGATGCACCTACACGCGTGAAAATCTTGTCCACCAAACCAATACGTGCAGATGCCGCAGGCACGAAGCATCCCATCTGAGCCAGCAGCACAATCAAAGCCGTTTGGCGCAGCAAGGCAGATTTACCTGACATATTGGGACCTGTGATGATGATGATTTGCTGCTTGTCGGTGTCTAAGTAAACGTCGTTGGCGATGTAGCTCTCACCCACTGGCATCATCTGCTCGATGACGGGATGGCGCCCTTCCTTGATGTCGAGGACAAACGAGTCGTCGATAATAGGACGCACATAGTTGTTTTTTAACGAGATGTCGGCAAAACTCACCAAGCAGTCGATGCGGGCCACCAGTGAAGCATCCACCTGAATCGGTTCCACGAACTCCGTCACGGCGGTAACGAGTTCATTGTAAACCCTTTGCTCGATGATGCTGATTTTCTCCTCTGCGCCAAGGATTTTCTGCTCATATTGCTTCAGTTCCTCGGTGATGTATCTTTCTGCATTGGTGAGGGTCTGTTTGCGGATCCATTCTTGCGGCACCTTATCTTTGTGAGAATTAGTTACTTCGAGATAATAACCGAACACGTTGTTGTAGCCTACTTTTAGTGAGGAAATACCCGTCAGTTCCATCTCGCGGCGTTGTATGCCCATGAGGTATTCCTTGCCTGAGCGCGATAGGTTGCGCAAGTCGTCCAGTTCGTGGTCGACACCGTTGGCGATGTAGTTGCCTTTGGAGAGCAAGGCTGGTGCGTCTGGGTTCAAGACCTTCTTGATGCGTTCGCGAATTGAAACGCAGGGGTTGAACTGCTCGGCGTATTTCTGCAACGAGGGGTGACCGCTCTCGTGACAGGAGGTCTTCAGCAGCTCGATTTGGTCTAAGGCGCGGCCCACTTGCAGCAGTTCCCTCGGGTTGACTCGCGACAGCGACACCTTGGAAATCAGTCGCTCCAAGTCGCCCACCTGTCGTACAGCTTCCTGGAACTTACCGATGAGGTCGCGATGCTCAGCGAAATATTGCACCACCTCATAGCGTGCTTCAATCTGTTCCTTGTTCTTCAGCGGCAGGCTCAGCCAGCGACGCATCAGTCGGCCTCCCATCGGCGAGACGGTCTTGTCGATCACGTCAATCAGAGTCTTGGCATTCATGTTGCTGGTGTGCAGCAGCTCCAGGTTGCGGATGGTGAACTTGTCTAACCAAACATACTGCCCTTGGTCGATGCGGGAGACTGAGGTGATGTGGTCGATTTTATCGTGTTGGGTCTCAAGCAGGTAGTGGATGGCAGCACCAGCCGCCACGATGCCCTTGGGGAAGTCGTCCACTCCGAAACCTTTCAGTGAGACGGTGTGGAAATGCTTGTTGAGCGTCTCGTTGGCATAGTCGTCGGTGAAGACCCAGTCGTCGAAAACAGTGAGGTAATACTTACCGCCAAACAGGTCGATGAAGTCTTTGCGTTTGTTGCGTTGCACCAGAACCTCAGAGGGGTTGAAGCTCTGCAACAGTTTGTCGATGTATTCGTTGGAGCCTTGTGTCAGGAAAAACTCACCTGTCGAGACATCGAGGAACGACACGCCTGTGACTTCTTTTTCAAGGTGTACCGATGCCAGGAAGTTGTTCTCTTTCTGTTCCAGAACGTTGTCGTTGTAGGTTACGCCAGGGGTGACCAGTTCCACCACGCCACGCTTCACCAGCTTTTTAGTTAGTTTAGGGTCTTCGAGTTGTTCGCATATGGCTACTTTCAGTCCGGCGCGAACCAGTTTGGGCAGATAGGAGTCGAGGGCATGATGGGGGAAGCCCGCCAGCTCGACCGAGTCGGCGATGGCGCTTGAACGCTTGGTGAGCACGATGCCCAGAATCTTGGAGGACTTTACCGCATCTTCGCCGTAGGTCTCATAGAAATCGCCCACACGAAACAGCAGCATCGCGTCGGGGTATTTCGCCTTGAACGAGTAATACTGCTTCATTAATGGGGTCTCAGTCGCTTTTTCTGCCATATTGGATGAATTAAGGGGTACAAAATTACAAAATTTTCGCTTACTTTGCCGACAAAATGGAAAATCATGCGTAAACTGACCACCGACGAATTGAACCGTCTCAGCAAGGCGGACTTTGAAAAAGCCGACAAAACCGATGTTATAATAGTGCTCGACAACATCCGCTCGTTGAGCAACGTGGGTGCCTTCTTCCGCACCGCCGACGCATTCCGCATCGACGAACTCTATTTGTGTGGCATCACGGCTTGCCCCCCACATCGCGAGATCCATAAGACTGCCTTAGGGGCCGACGAAACGGTGAAATGGCGTTATTTCGAGACCACCGAAGAGGCTTGCCGTCAGCTGAAAGCAGAGGGGTACAAAGTTTTCGCCGTCGAGCAGGTGGAAGGTAGCGTCGCCTTGCAGGACTTTCGGTTTGAGCCGCACACAGCCTACGTCTTGGGCAATGAGGTGGAGGGCGTCAGCGAGGCGGCCTTGCCCTATTGCGACGGAGCCATCGAATTGCCGCAGGAGGGTACCAAGCACTCGCTCAACGTGTCGGTCTGCGCTGGCATCGTGATGTGGGAGGTGTTTAAGGCGTTGCGTTTGGGCTGCTTTTGAAGGCGAGAAAAAAACGTAGAAAACGAGAAAAAAACTTTCATTTTGTGTTGACAATCAAAAAAATTCCTATCTTTGTTCGCTAAATAGGAGTTGAAGGATAATTACAGAAAAACGAAATTAAATAGCAACTAAATAATAATCAACTAATTAAAAATTTAAACTTTTACGTTATGAAGAAAAATTTGACGTTTGCAAAGCTTGTGATGCTTGTCGTCATGGCAGTTCTTCCGTTCAGCATGATGGCTCAGGAAGGCAAAAAGAAATCCAAACCCGTTGAGAAGTATTTCTACATCCAGGCTGACGGTGGTCTCTCCATCAACCACGGTGACTTGGCCAACTACAACGGCTGGGTGTTTGATGATTTCACCCATTACAAAGACGTTGCTCTGAAGAATTGGAATGCCCATCTCGGCATTGGTTATCAATTCGGCAAAGTTATTGGCTTGAATCTGAAGGGTGGTTACGGTCTCCTTTCGGGTCACAAGCACGGCCAGGCTTTGGTTTTTGAAGGTGACAATGGTATTTATTATGGCCTGGGTCTCGACAAGTCCAATTACATCGAGGGTGATCTGAACCTGACCTTCAACTTGTTCAACATGTTCAACTACAACCCGAGAAGAGTCGTCAATCTGGTGCCTCATATCGGTGTCGGTGGTGTCTTCTATAAGGCTGGTGCTGTCAGCCAACTCAGCGGAGAAGAAGTGGACCACGAGATTGTTGGCAAGGCTGAAAAGCGTGCCGCCACCTTCTCAGTTCCCGCTGGTATGGAAGTTACTTTCAACATTGCTCCCAAGTTCGACCTCTTCCTCGACTACACTTACAACTTCACCGGCAGCGACAAGCTTGACCAAGTGGCCAAGATTGCTTCCGACGAAGCCAAGCACACCATCAACGATATGGATATGTACAGCCAGCTGAACCTCGGTCTGCGCGTGAAGTTCAACAATCCTTGCGACATCGAGAAGATGGCCCGCGAGTCGAAGAAGATCACCTACCGCGTCAATCCTGACCCGCTGGTGGAAGGCGAAGACGGCAACGTCTGCTTCGATGTCATCGTGACCATTCCTGAAGAGTACTTCGAGAAGCAGGCTGTCATGAACCTGCAACCCTATCTGGCCTACAACGGTGGCCAAATCAACATCGACCCCATCACCTTCGTTGGTGAAAAGGTTAAGGGCGAAGGCGACTTCCGCGTCAACTACAAAGAAGGCGGCGAGTTCACCAAGCACTACTGCATGCCTTATCAGCCCGAGATGGAAAATTGCGAGCTGATGGCCGACCCGATGTTCTATGTCTATAACGGTACCATCTATCCCACCCAGGATGAAATCGTGAAGAACGAATACTTCACCAAGGGCGCTACCGAGAAGCTGGCCGACGGCGTGATTGCCAAGCCCGCTCCCGAGGAACCCACCTATATTGACGATACCATCGTCACCAAGGTGCCCGTTGTCCGTTTGGTTTATTTCTTCGACAAGGACCGTTCTGTCATCCGCAACACGAAGGCCAACCGCGAAGCCGACGCTGCTTTCAAGGAAATCCTGAAGGCCGGTACGGAGATGAACTTCGACATCAGGGGCTGGGCTTCACCTGAAGGCGAACTGAGCCATAACCAGAATCTGGCCGATGACCGCGCCAATGCCGCCGACAAACAGCTGAAGAGGCTTGCCAAGAAGGCTAAGGTTGAGGGCATCGAACTCAATCCTAAGGGCTTCGGTCCTGACTGGGATACCTTCATCACCCTGGTCAAGAACTCCAACCTCAAGGACAAGGACGCCATTGTGAACAACATCAACAGCTCGAACAACAAGGAGCAGACCATCCGCGAGATGTGCGACATCTATCCTGAGCTCGAGAAGGACATCCTCCCGTTGATCCGTCGTGCCGAAGTCGTCACCTATGAAGACCACATTGAGATTGTGAAGAAGCTCGTGAAGAAGTAATTCGACCGAATCTTCAATAACAAAAAAGCCGCTCCATTGGGGCGGCTTTTTTTGTTGTGCTTGTTTATAAAGCTATGCGGTGTATCCCGATGTCATACGGCTGGTCGATGGCTGCGATAATCTTGCGGTAGTCGGATTCGTTGGCCACGAAGTCGAGACGGTTGGTGTCGAGTATCAAGATACGCATGTTGCTTTGCTGCTCGCGCATGAAGTCGAGGTAGCCCTGCTGGATGTTGGCCAGGTAGGCGTCGCTGATCTCCTGTTCGTAGCTGCGTCCGCGTTTACGGATGTTGGCCTGTAAGCGACTGACATCGGAATAGAGGTAGACCATCAGCTCGGGCTTGGGCATATCCGAGAAAATGATGTTGAAGAAGCGCGAGAACAGCTGGTACTCATCTTCCTGTAGGTTGTTGCGTGAGAAGATGAGCGACTTGGCTACATAGTAGTCGGAGATAATAAAGTTGTGGAACAGGTCGAGAGCCCCCAACTTGTCCTTCAGCTGTTGGTAGCGCAATGCCAGAAAGGTCATCTCGAGTTGAAAGGAATACTTCTCAGGCTCTTTGTAGAACTTGGGCAAAAACGGATTCTTGTCGCCCTCAAACTCCTCTAAGATGAGTTTCCCGTTGAAGTCGTTGGCGATTCGTGTGGCGAGGGTAGTCTTGCCCGCGCCGAGGGTGCCTTCTATGGCTATGTAGTTGTAGTTCATTTTTCTACTCTTTTTTCATCTGTTGTTATCGCTCTGACGATGCCGTCGTCGGCACATTGCTTCAGTAACGCATTCTGCGTCTTATGGAAAACAGGATGTATCCAGTCGGGAGCTACTTCGCAAAGCGGCACCAAGGCAAAGCGGCGTAGGTGCAAACGGGGGTGTGGCACCGTCAAGGTTGCTGTGTTAATGATGCGTTCGCCGTAATACAGGATGTCCAAGTCAACAGTCCGCGAGCAATAACCCGAACATTCCGGATGGCGCACGCGCCCTAACTCCTTCTCGATTTCCAGCAACTTGGTCAGTAGGCTCTCGGGGTCAAGCACGGTCTCCACAACAATAACACGGTTGAGGAACCACTCCTCCGCCTCGAAGCCCCAAGGCTCCGACTCGTAGGCCGACGAGACCTGAACGACCCGTCCACACCTTTTATTAATAAAGGTGTAGGCCTGTTCAAACAGTGTCGCCTTGTCGCCCATATTTGACCCGAAGAGCACGTAACATTTTTCCATTGTCGGATTTTTGTGCAAAAATAGCACTTTGCAGCAAACGCAATCAAAGAAAGTCTTACTTTTGCAACACAAATGAGTTTAAATCTTAAATCATAGTACTATGAAATTCTACAAAGTTGTTTTGGCTGCATTTATCGGCACATTGATTGCTTTGGTAATCAATTTCTTTATCAAGGTGGGCCTAGTTTCGTCCATGATTTCGAGCCTTACGGAAGATACGGAAACCTCGACTACCGTGAAGCCTAACTCGGTGCTTTACATGAAACTCGACTATGCAATTCCCGACAAGACTTCCGACAATCCTTTCGGAGGTATTGATTTCAACACCATGGAAGCGCAGGATATGACCGGTTTGAACGACATCTTACGCAACATCGAAAACGCCAAGACCGATGCCAACATCAAGGGTATCTATATGGAACTGAGCAGTATTCCGACCTCAACTGCTACTTTGCAGGAACTCCGCAACAAGCTGGTTGAATTTAAGGAATCTGGCAAGTTTATTGTAACCTATAGCGAAAGCTATGCGCAGGGTGCCTATTATGTGGCCTCCGTTGCTGACAAGATTATTCTGAATCCTGAAGGCATGCTTGACCTACACGGTATGGCCTCGCAGATTATGTTCTACAAGCATCTGTTGGAGAAACTGGATGTTGAGATGCAGATTGTGCGTGGTCCCAACAATCGTTTCAAGAGTGCTGTGGAGCCTTACTTCTTGGACAAGATGAGCGAAGCCAACCGCGAGCAGATGGACAAGCTGTTAGGCACCGTCTGGGGACAGATCCTTGAAGGCATCAGCCAAACTCGCAACATCAGCGTGGATCAACTCAACCAGATTGCCGATAACTTGGAGACTTATTTCGATGCCGACAAAGCTCTGGAGTACGGTCTGGTGGACAACCTTTATTACAAGGACCAAGTGCTTGAAGAACTGAAAGGCTTGACGGGTAGCAACAAGAGCATCAACGCCATCGGCAACGCCAAATATGCAAAGTCGTACAAGGACAAGAATGCCAGCAAGAACGAAGTGGCGGTCATCTATGCCTCAGGTCAGATCTTTGACGGCAAGGGCAGCTCGGAGAACATCTATTCCGAAGACCTGTCGAAGGTGATTCGCAAGGCTCGTGAGGACGACAATGTGAAGGCCATCGTTTTGCGTGTCAACTCGCCTGGCGGTAGTGCTGTGGCTTCGGCTATTATTGGTCGCGAACTGGATCTCGCCAAGGAGGTGAAACCCGTCATCGTTTCGATGGGCAACTATGCTGCCTCGGGCGGTTATTGGATTTCCGCCAAGGCTGACTACATCTTTGCTGACCCCACCACGCTGACTGGCAGCATTGGTGTGTTTGGCACTTTCCCCAATGCAAAGGGCTTGTTGAACAATAAGGTAGGATTGACCTTCGATGTGGCCAAGACCAATGAAAACGCTGACTTTGGCAGCATCACCGAGCCGCTTACTCCATTCCAATATGCCAAGTTACAGGAGATGGTGGTGAAGACATACGATGACTTTACCCGTCGTGTTGCCGAGGGTCGAGGCCTGCGCCAGACATACGTCGACAGCATCGGACAGGGTAGGGTATGGGCTGGTGCCGACGCTATCGGTCTGGGTCTCGTCGACCAATTGGGCGATATGGAAGACGCCATTGCCTATGCTGTCCAAAAGGCAGGTCTTGCCGAAGACTACAAGGTGGTGGAACTGCCCAAGGAGAAAGACTTCATGACCCGTTTGATGGAACAGCTGAACGGTGAAGACAAGCTGGATGCCGCCATGCGCAGCAAGCTCGGGGCCTACTACGATTATGTGCAAGGTTTGGAGAACCTGCAGAAGAATACCGGCATCCAAGCCCGAATGCCGTTTGACATGATTATAGAGTAATCACCTCGTCCATTCGGATATCGAAAGGCTCGGAGGGCACTTCGTCAACGAATTGGAAATCGAAGCAGATGCCGATGCGCTTCACCTCAAGGTGCTGACAGAGGAAACGGTCGTAGTAGCCCTTCCCTCTTCCGAGGCGGTTGCCTTTTGCATCGAAAGCCACGCCTGGTACTACGATAAGGTCGAAGCCTCCAGTATAAGGCTCATTTTGTGGTTCAAGGATATTGAAGTCGCCTGTGGCGAATTCAGTATCCTTGCCGTATTCCACGGGGATGATGTCGTCGCCAACAACGGTGGGCAGGATGATGGTCTTCTTCAAGTGCCATTTTTCGAGGAAGACTTGGGTCTGTACCTCGTCGGGTAGGGCGCTGTAGAGCATCACCCGCTCGGCTTTGATGAAGTCGGGATGCTGTTCCAGTTTGGCCATAATCATTTTCGACTGTTCCAGCAGTTGCTCCTTGCTGTGTTGTTTCTTCAACGCTTTGATTTGGGCGCGCAGCTCTTTTTTTTCCATAGGTCGTAATTTTGGGCAAAAGTAAGAAACAAAATTGAGTGCGCCAATTGGGAACAGGAAAATTTGTATTTTTACAACCCAAAAACACAGCGTTATGAGGAGGTTTTATATCATTATACTGATTTTCAGTGTATTTATGAGCGCGGTTGTGGCTCAAGAGCATCGGCGATATGCTTTGGTCTGGCATGATGAGTTCGAATCGGGCGTTTTGGATCAGAAAGTGTGGTCGAAAATATGGCGGAGCAGGGCTGATTGGGCCATTCACATGTCGTCGGCAGACACGCTGTATGCTTTTGAGGATGGCGACCTTGTGCTACGTGGCATGGTGAACGATTTTTTGCCAAAGGATACGGCGTTGTTTCTGACGGGTGGCGTGTGGAGCCGACACAAAAAATCATTCGGCTTTGGGCGGCTTGAAATCAGGGCCAAGTTCGATGTGGCACAAGGTTTCTGGCCTGCCATCTGGATGTTGCCCCAAACCAACCAGGCGCTCAACTGGCCATACGGAGGCGAAATCGACATCATGGAGCATTTTAGGGATAATCAGTATGTAAATCAGACAGTTCACAGCGATTATACGGTCAATTTGCGTCGACGGAATCTCCCCTCACAAGTAGCTTATCCGAGTTATAACGAAGGGCAGTACAACACGTATGGTATGGAACGTTTTCAGGATAGCCTTGTATTCTTTGTTAACGGACGTCGCACGCATAACTATCCGCGTTTCCGCAACGGTGTTGATGGGCAGTTTCCCTTCAGCCAGCATGACTTTTATTTGATTCTTGATGCACAACTCGGACGCGACCGCTCGCCCTATATTGACACGGCTAAACTGCCCGTGGAATTGCGTGTGGACTATGTTCGTTACTATGAAATCGATACCCGGACGGATGTGATTCCCGAACCGGAGGCCTATCAGCAGGTGGCCACAAAGTTGAAGAAACTGAGGAAGGTGGTCTATGATAGAAGAACCCGTTTCGACAACCCGGATGAATACACCTTGGTGGTGAAGTGTGGCAAGGCGAAGATAGCCGGCAACAGGCAATGGGCGGAAAGCACCTTGGCGCAACTGGTGGACGAAAATGGGTATGTTGCCAACTTGAAAATACACGACCTGCCTGCTTGTCCCTTAAGAGGTGTCAGTCTTGAGAAATGTGCCGCGAAGCTGAAATACGATGATTTGAGTCGACTGTTGGACCGAATGGCTTTCTATAAGTTGAACTACCTCAAGTGGAACGGCGAGGGGGCTTGCACGCCAGAAGAAGTCGACAGGCTGAAGGAACAGGCCCACAATCTGGGCATCACGTTGATGAGCGGTAATTCGGTCATTCCTAACATTGACATTATTGAACTGACGGCCAATCCTTCCACTCCGGTATTGGATCAGGTCTTCTTGTATACGGCATCCAAGAAAGGGGGCTGGCTCTTGCTGAACGACTTGGGGAAGGAGGGAATGGATGCCATGATGGCGTTCTCTGAACGCTATTGGCGGGGCGGCAATGCAGGCGAGGTGGGTCAACAACTCAATGCCATGACGCCTGTCGGTTCCCGATTAGCCAACTTCAAGGAGAAAACTGCCATCCATTACCAACGGTTCCCGTAAAAGAACAATGACTACAACCCCGAAGGGTCATAGTCATTGTCATGAATCATAGTTTCCTGCTTAATACGCTTTGTACTTGTCGCCCGTCTTCTCAATGAGGATCTGGTAGTACTCGTCGTTGTACTTGGGGTGTTTGCTGTTGATGGGCACATACTTCTGGCCTTCCACAGCTTCACCTGGGGTGTTCAGGTTGCCGTCCATGTACTTCATGAACAGCTCGTGGTAGAACTTCTTCCAGGCTTGGGTCATCTTGTCGGCCTGGTTGCAGGAGAACTGGGTCAGCTCACGCACCTGAGCCTCTCTGCCCTTGATGGTGGCGATGCGCTCGTCCAAGGCGGGGACGGCCTTTTCCACCCAGTTGGTTTCCATGTGGCGTTGCAACTCGCGGATTTCGGGGTGGATGTAGTTATATTTGGTGTAGGCCCAGTTGCTCATCTGGTTGAAGGTCCAGAAAGCGGAGGTCTCCGACCATTCCGTCATCGAACCGTTGCCCTCGCTGAAGCACTCGGGAATCTGGGTCATGCAGGTGTACATCGGGCAGTAGACCGTGTTGTCGGTATCGTCGACGCCGAACCAGATGATGCCGCCGAGGGGCGACTCGACATAGCCGCGGCTTTGGGCGACGAAGCTGAAGCCCGTCTGTTGGGTGGCGGTGGTGCGCTCATGCACATAGGTGCCGCCGTTCACTTCAAACTCCATCGGGCGCCAGCGGTAGGGGCATTGGAAAGGACCTGCACCCACGTCACCGGCCATATCCAGTTCGGTGCCTTCGAGGTGGTCGCGCATGAAGTCCATCATGTCGAGGACGCTCACCTTCTTGTTGGGCAGCACCCAGAGGGGCATTCGATTGGTGGGGAAGTTGTCAGGTGTTTGGCACATTCCAGCGGTGTAAGGCTGTGCGCGCTTGATGTCGCGACCCGTGGCATAGCCCCAATAGTCCTTCATGTTGTCGGTCACTTTGTTGAACATAGCCCACACGCGCAGGTCGCAGAAGCGGGCGCCGCTGAAGTCGACGGGGTTGTATACGTCGGAGAACGAGAACAGCTCGTCCGGACCGGCATAGAGTTTCATCTCTTTGGCGAAGCTAATCACGTCGTCGGCATAGACGCAGTCGATCTTCGGGTCTTTGAGCAGCTTGTCGATGTTCTTGAAGGTGATGCTGGTCTTGTTCTTCTTGGCCAAAGGGAAGGTGGTGATGCGGGCTTGGTTGGCGTGACCGCTCACATATCCGTCAGGGATGCGGCGGGCCACCCACACGGCGCCTTTGTATTGTTTGCCTTTGCCAATCATCTCGAGGATCCACACCTCTTCGGTGTCGCAGATCGAGAACGACTCGCCCTCGCTGACGTAGCCATAGTTGGCCACCAGTTCGCCCATGCATTTGATGGCCTCGCGGGCGGTCTTGCTGCGTTGCAGGGTGATGTAGATGAGGCTGCCGTAGTCGATGATGCCTTGTCCCTCCCAGAGGCTTTCGAGGCCTCCGTAGGTCGTCTCGCCGATGGCCAATTGCCATTCGTTCATATTGCCCACCACGTTATAGGTGTGCGCTACCTCAGGGATCTGTCCGCGAAACATGCCGCCGTCCCAGTCGTAGACGTCGCGCATAGCGCCAGCCGGCCAGTCGGCAGCGGGGTAGTGATACAGCTCGCCGTACAGCACGTGGCTGTCGGCAGCGTAGGAAATCATGCAGGAGCCGTCGGTTGAGGCACCTTTGGTGATGAGGAAGTTGGTGCAGGCAATGGCCTCTCCGAAGGAAAAGGCGAGGACCAAGGCCACGATTGCTGAGAATGCTTTTTTCATAGGATATGTGTTTATGATGATTCCGATTAGAGGTGACAAAGGTATGAAAATATTTCATGCCTCACGAGGTTTTGCGGACAAAAATCTGGTGGTGTCACAACGGGACTCCTCGTTGTGTTTTTTCAACTGTAACTGCAACAACTGCAACACGGGTTTTTACTTGTCACCCTGTCGTCA
>LXOW01009694.1_pt1 | contig 34824 bp, 30 predicted proteins | sample 1368591 | NCBI WGS metagenome assembly LXOW01 (sample SAMN04884650, study PRJNA319009) | bovine gut metagenome | isolation source: Cow rumen | host: Bos taurus | place: Italy: Legnaro (PD) | collected 2014-07-09
AAAAGCTATCGCATACCCAAGGGCATGCTTTCCTTGCGGCAACATTCCACCAGCCATTTCGCAATACCTACGGCATTGCTGTATGGCTGGCTACCCTTATCAAGCCCCGCTGGGGCTTCGCGGGCGAGACGACTACGTCCCTTTATTGAAGATTGAAAATTGAACCCCGAGCGAAACGACCATGAAGAGCGTGCCGATGTTGCCCCTAAGTGGGTTTCTGTCCCCCGCGAAACGGGGGAACCGAAGGGGGTTAAAGGCTATTCAGGGAGTATCCCGAGTGGGTCGACGAAGTCAAAATTTCGCGGGCGCCAACCAGGGACGTGGGCGTCTCGCCCGCGATGCCGTGAGGCATATTACGCTGATGGGTGTGCATTTTTGTGTCGCGGGCGAGACGCCCACGTCCCTGGGTACGAAGCAGTGTTTCAGCCTCTACGAAGACGAAGCGGCCTTTCAGGCCTACGAAGATTTCAGCGTTTTCTGCGAGACATCTACAAAATTAAAAAATATCGCGGGCGAGACGCCCAAATCCCTGGCCTCAGCAAGACTTGAACGTAACCAAAATGGGGTACAACATATCGTACTCTCTACTTCTGAAAGTTGGGATATTAGCCCACTTCAAAGGGTGAGTACCTCGTCCATTCTTACGTCGTAATCGTCAGTTGGTATGTTCTGCCTCAACTGGAATGGGAAGCATACACCTATTTTATATATAAGAGGCAGCCGTGCGAGCAGCCGGTCATAGTAGCCCCGTCCGCGTCCCATGCGCTCCCTGTTGAGGGAGAAGGCCATGCCCGGCACTATGGCCGTCATTCCCCTACCCTGCCCCATGCTCTCTACAGGTACCGACGGGGTGTTGGGCTCATAGATGCCCATGTCGCTTTGGCTCATCACGTCTTGGAGGGAGAAGGGATGCCACGTCATCTCTGTTGCGCTGACCACCCTTGGCAGCAATACCGTCTTGCCATGGGATGCCAGCAGACGTACGAGTTCGTGTGTATCTACTTCATCGCCCATTGACCAATACAGCAATACCGTGTCGGCACCCAACACCTTGGGATGTGCCGACAATAACCGCTGTATCTCAGCAGAATAACGTGACAGCTCGGCTGAGGAGTGACGTTGCTTCTCTTGGCGTATTATTTTTCGAAGTTCCTTCTTCATGATTTATGAGACAACTGGATGTTTTCTTAGGAGACAACTGAGGGGAAAGGAGACAACNNCATTTAAGTCATGCGCCAGCCTAAGTTGTCATAGTTGTCCTGGTTGTTAAATATCCATCCTGGTTGTTTTCTTCTACTTGTGATAGTTGTTTTGAAATAACAAATGCAAAATTACTAAAAAATTACTAAAACGGACTGACTTTGGCAATTTTATTTCGTCTTAAAGAATAAAAATAGTAATTTTGCAACACCTATAGAATGCAGAACAATAACAAATAACTCATCTTATAAACTTATGAATTATCTTTTGAAAACATTAGGCATGGCCCTGCTGGCAGTCTTCTCGCTGACGGCAACGGCAAAGACGTGGACGTATGAAGAATGTCTGCAGTATGCCTTGGACAACAACATCACCCTGAAGAAGGCCGGTCTGACCCGGCAGACTCAGGAGGAGACCACCCGGCAGTCGAAGGCGAGCCTGCTGCCATCGCTGAGTTTCAGTACCTCACAGAACATTTCCTACCAGCCCTGGAAGGCCAACGGCTCTACTACGATTCAGAACAACGAGATACAGATGGTCTCGTCCACCACGAGCTATAACGGTTCGTATAACCTCGGTGCCAACTGGACGGTATGGAACGGCAACCGCAATACCAACCAGGTGAAGCTCAATGCGCTGGCCGAGAATGAGGCGGAGCTGGACAGCATCACCTCTGCCCGCAGCATAGAGGAGCGCATAGCCCAGCTCTTCGTGCAGATTCTTTACAGCAAGGAGGCGGTGAAGGTGAACCAGGCCACCCTCGAAGCTGCCAAGGTGAATGAGCAGCGCGGGCTGGAGATGGTGAAGGTGGGCACGATGAGCAAGGCCGACTGCTCGCAGCTCACGGCCCAGCGTGCCCAGGATGAGTATAGCGTGGTGCAGAGCGAGAGCAACGTTCGCGACTTCAAGCGCCAGCTCAAAGCCCTGCTGCAGCTTACCGACGATGAGGAGTTTGACGTCGTCTCGTCCACTCCCACCGATGCTATGGCCCTGCAGCCCATTCCCTCGCTGAGCTCCGTCTATGAGGCCGCCCTTGAGAACCGACCTGAGATAAAGCGCGCCATGCTGGACGTGGAGAGCGCCGACATTCAGATGAAGCTAGCCAAGGGACAGCGTATGCCGTCAATCTCGCTTAATGCAGCTGTCTCGACCAATAACTCTTCAATGAGCGACAACAACTGGGGCGATCAGATAAAAACCAACTTCAATGCCGGCGGCGGCGTGACCATCAGCGTGCCCATCTTCGACCAGAGGAGCTCGCGCACAGCCATCAACAAGGCCAACATACAGAAGCAGACAGCGCTGCTCAACATCAAGGACAAGCAGACAACCCTCTACTCTACCATTGAGAACTACTGGATTCAGGCCAACAACAACCAGAACCAGTATAAGAGCGCAAAGGTGAGCACGGAGAGTGCACAGACATCCTATGACCTGCTCTCCGAACAGTTTGCGGTAGGTCTGAAAAACATCGTAGAGCTGCAGACCGGCAAGACACGCCTGCTCTCAGCACAGCAGAGCGAGCTGCAGTCGAAGTATCTAACCATTCTCAACAGACAGCTGCTGGAATTCTATAAACGTTGAATATTGAAGTTCCTTTCAATTCCAATTTCATTCAGTTCAGTCTTTTCTCTAAGATATTAAAAATGAAAAAGAAGATATATATTATCCCGGCAGTTATCGTTGCCATTGCCATTGCCGCATATTTCCTTATGGGAGGCAAGAAAGAAGCCGGTGTCACATACGTCACCGCAACAGTACAGAACTCATCGCTCACCACGAGCGTGACCGCTACAGGCACCATAGAGCCTGTGACATCGGTAACGGTAGGTACGCAGGTCAGCGGCATCGTGGCACACCTGTATGTTGACTACAACAGCATCGTGAAGAAAGGACAGGTCATCGCCGAGCTCGATAAGACCAACCTCCTCTCAGAACTGGCCTCTGCCCGCGCCAACCTCTCGTCGGCACAGAGCAACCTGGCCTATCAGAAGTCTAACTACGAGCGCCAGAAGACACTCTATGACAAGGGTCTTATCTCCGCCAACGACTTTGAGCAGGCCCGTCTCTCCTTTGAGCAGGCCCAGCAGCAGGTGCGCACCAATACCGAGAATGTGAAGAAGGCCGAGACCAACCTGGGCTATGCCACCATCACCTCGCCTATCGACGGTATCGTGCTCTCAAAGGCTGTGGAGGAAGGCCAGACAGTGGCTGCTTCATTCAGCACTCCTGAACTCTTCACCATAGCGCAGGACCTGACAAACATGCAGGTCATTGCCGACATTGACGAGGCCGACATAGGCGACGTGAAGGAGGGTGAACGCGTTAACTTCACCGTCGATGCCTATCCCGACGATACCTTCGAGGGACGCGTGACGCAGGTAAGACAGGTAGCTACGACAGAGTCGAACGTGGTGACCTACGAGGTAGTCATCTCCGCACCCAATGCCGACCTGAAGCTGAAGCCCGGCCTCACCGCCAACGTCACCATCTACACCCAGGAGCTCAACAACGTGCTCACCGTGCCTACGAAGGCGCTGAAGTTCACTCCTAACGAGAAGATGCTCACCAAGGAGCAGAGCATTGCGGACTGCCAGGGAGCCAGCAAGGTATGGACGCTCGAGGGCAACGTCTTCAAGGCCATCGCCGTTGAGACAGGCCTCACCAACGGCATCAACACCGAGATAACAAAGGGCTTGAAGGCCGGACAGAAGGTCATCACCGAATTTAAGATGGGCAACATGCCTGAAGAGGATGAGGCTAACGGCGGCACCAATAACCCATTCATGCCAAAGCGTCCGAACAGCAATAACAAGAAGAATGATGGAACAAAATAATAACGACAAGAAAGGCAAGGTCGTCATAGAACTGCGCGACGTCAGAAGGGAGTTCAAGGTGGGCTCAGAGGTTGTCAAGGCCCTGCGCGGCATCTCCTTCAAGATTTATGAGGGCGAGTTCGTGACAATCATGGGCACCTCCGGTTCGGGCAAGTCAACGCTGCTCAACCAACTGGGATGCCTCGACACCCCCACATCCGGAGAATACTACCTCGATGGAGTCTCAGTACGAAAGATGTCGAAGAGCCAGCGTGCCCGTCTGCGCAACAGGAAGATAGGCTTCGTGTTCCAGAACTACAACCTTCTGGCCAAGACTACCAGCGTAGAGAACGTGGAGCTGCCCCTGATGTACAACTCCGAGTACAGCGCCTCTATGCGCAGGGAAGCCGCCATCAAGGCTCTCACGGAGGTAGGTCTGGGCAACCGTCTTGAGCATAAGTCGAACCAGATGTCTGGCGGTCAGATGCAGCGCGTAGCCATTGCCCGCGCCCTCGTAAACAATCCCGCTGTCATCCTGGCCGACGAGGCTACGGGAAACCTCGACACACGCACCTCCTTCGAGATGCTCGTGCTCTTCCAGAAGCTACACGCCCAGGGACGCACCATCATCTTCGTAACCCATAACCCCGAGATAGCACAGTATTCCTCACGCAATATCATGCTGCGCGACGGCAAGATACGCGAGGACGTAGAGAACCACAATATCCTCTCTGCAGCCGACGCCCTTGCAAAGCTGCCGGCACCGCAGGATGATTAGGCCCCACCCCTTAATGCCCTACCCTGATGGAAGGATGTCCCTGGGGGGGTGAAGGGCTAAGGTCAGTTTTCAATTCTCAATTTTCAATTCTCAATCTGAATAATGAATTTCGTCAATCTAATGAAGGTGGCCTTCAAGGCCATTGCCAACAATAAATTCCGTTCTTTCCTCTCCATGCTTGGCATCATCATCGGTGTCGCTGCCGTCATTGTCATGATGGCCATCGGTCAGGGATCAAAGGAAAGCATCCGTCAGAACATCTCACAGATGGGCTCGAACATCATCATGATACGCCCGGGAGCTGACAAAGGCCCGGGAGGTGTGCGCCAGGACCCATCGTCCATGCAGACGCTCAAGGTGGATGACTACGAGAAGATAAAGCAGAACGCAAAATACTGCACCTACGTGTCGCCCGAGGTCAGCGCCAGCGGACAGGTTATCAACGGCAATAACAACACATCGACAACGATGTATGGCGAGACTCCCGAATATCTCGACATCAAGCAGTGGGAGATAACGAGCGGCTCCGTCTTCACCGATGAAGACATCAAGAAGTCGGCCAAGGTGTGCATAGTGGGTAAGACCGTCGTTGATGAACTCTTCCCCGACGGACAGGATCCCGTAGGCAAGATTATCCGCTTCAAGTCGATACCCTTCCGCATCATCGGAGTGCTGAAGAGCAAAGGCTACAACTCCTTCGGCATGGACCAGGACAACCTCTGCATCACGCCCTATACCACCGTCATGAAGCGACTGACGGCGCAGACCTACCTCTCCAGCATCAACTGCTCGGCCATCACCGAAGAGATGACCGACGATGCCATTGAGGAGCTCTCCACCATCCTTCGCGAGCAGCACAAGATCAAGGAGGATGCCGAAGACGACTTCACCATCCGTTCTCAGCAGGAGATGATGGAGACGATGTCGAGCACTATGGACACCGTGACGCTCATCCTCGTCGTTGCAGCAGCCTTCTCATTGCTCGTAGCGGGAATAGGCATCATGAACATCATGCTCGTGAGCGTGACGGAGCGCACCAAGGAGATAGGCCTGCGCATGTCGGTGGGTGCCCGTGGCATAGACATCAGCAACCAGTTCCTCATAGAGTCAATCATCATATCCGTAACGGGAGGACTGCTGGGCATACTCCTCGGGGCAGCGCTATCAGAGGGAGCCGCTCTCGTATTCAACATGCCGACAAGCATACCGATGTGGAGCATCGTGGTAAGCTTCATCGTATGCACCATCATCGGAATAGGATTCGGATACTTCCCCGCACGCAAGGCAGCCCGCATGGACCCCATCGAGGCCATACGATACGAATAACACCCCACCATAACACAAGACTAAATCCCCGATGCAAGGTGTATGAGCCTGCATCGGGGATTTAGCGTTTGTTATGAGTTCAGTAATTATAAATTCGCAAGGTTTTAATCTTTATAATTATTATATTTGCAATAAAAGTCATCCACCAATGACAGGATCCTCTCCCAAAAACCCTTTCATCGTAGGCAATTACTTGCCTGATGCTTTCTCAAAAATTGAATGATTGGCCTTATCGAACAACGTATTTCCGGCCATTCCTTATCACGATGCCCTTATAGCCATCAGCGACTGTCTGTCCAGAGAGGTTGTATGACGGTGCCGGCTTCGCATCAGCTGGAGCCGTGACATCGGATATACCTGTTGCGCTGTAAGTACGTAGCTCAACGCCGAAACGCTCTGCAAGCTGACGGTTCCATCCCAGCACTTTTTCCGGGGCATTGCTCTCATCGTTGACGATGACGGCCACAGCACCCTTCTCCTTTATGTCGTTAATGAAGTAGTGCATATACCAGCCGTAGCTGCCCACTACCTCCCAACGCCCTGTTGAGGACATCGACTTCGGCTCACGCGACTCATCAGCCGACTGTATCACGCCCAGCTCGCCAGCTGACTGCACGCTCTTCAGCTCGCTGGAACCAAAGACGAGCAGCACGGTGTCGGCCTTCTCCAAGGTGTTATATATCAGACTCCACTTTCCAGAACGGAAAGCGTTGCGGCTGCTGGTGGTGCTGGTACTGCTGGCATCGCCAACCACAAAGGTATAATGGCCATTGCCCTCGCTGCGGTCTATCTCCTGCTTCGGAGGCGTAGTGTCCAAGAGGTATTTGTGGAGTGGATTGCTCTCATTGGCAGCAATTGACAAGGCTGCACAATAGGCATTATGCCAAGCACCAATCAGACTGGTGTGGAGCGTACCGTTATAATAGAGCTGCGTGACCTTCCATTCGCCGAAAGCAGTATACATGGGGTTGGCTACGCCCTCAATGTCGATGAAGGCAATACCCTTCTCATCGGCAATGGCCTTTGCCCATTGACGATAGTTATTGTCGAGGGAGAGGGCACCGTTGGAGAAACTGCCGCGTGGAGTCCTGGAACACAGTATCGGCGTAGCACCGAGGGCTATCGTCTCATCAACGAACATACGCAGGTACTGTCCATAACTGTATACCGTCTCCTTTACGCCTCTGTCGTTTGTCACCTCACGCGTCTCCGTTGCCGAGGTGCCACTGATGGTGCTTCGCTTTTCCCACAGGCTGCCTCCGTCATTATGTCCGAAGGAGATGACCACATAGTCGCCCTCACGGATGCCTTGCTTCACCGTGGGCCACTCATAGTTATAATAGGTACGCGAGGATGTGCCGCCAAGAGCGTGGTTCTCAACCACCAGCTCGTTCTTGTCAAACCACTCCTGCGCAAACAGTCCGAAGCCCCATTCGCCGCTCCAACCGTTGCCAGCAGTAAGGGTACGCATAGTGGAGTCGCCCACATAGAACGCTACTGGCTTGCCTGCATTGCGGTAGCGTCCTGCCGGCGAAGGGCGGGCATAACGCTGATTGCGCACCTCAGCACGCAAGGTGATGTCCTTAAACACATTCTGTTTTACGAGCGACTGCCCGTATGTTGCACCACAACACAACAGCAACAATGCTGCAATCCATGTTCTATTCATTAATTCTTCTTTTCTACCACGTCGTTATACCTTAGTTTTCAGAACCTATACCCGAGGGTGCAGCTGATTTGATGGCGGTTGTCCTGTACCTCCGTAGTGGTTGGATAGTTGGCGATGGTGTCGCCTGTTTTATCCATTGACTCGAAGGGATAGAAGTCACCCTTTGTCATAGCATACTGATATGCGAGGTCGAGGTTCAGGCCATCAGCCAGTTTAAAGCCCAGACCGAAGGTGACACGGTGTGTGTCGCCCCAGTTGGTGAAGCTGTTGGAGGCGAGGTAGCTGCCATCGGTATCGAGGGTGGTGTCCTTGCTGCCACGTGACTTATCGTAGATGGCACTCTGATAGTTGTAACCCAGGCGTATAGCCACATCCGGAACCGGTTTCACCTCTGCACCCACCTTGAGCAGATGAACGCCCTTGAGTGCCTGCTCGGTATTGCGGTTCATGATGTCATCGCTATAGGATGACCTGTAGGCCTCCTCATACCATCCGCCCCAGCCGTCGTAGTATTCGCGTGTGGCTGATGTGGCTATGCGATTGTCGATTGCACTATAGTCTGAATACTGATAGGTAGCTCCGAGGGCTACGTTGTTTCCCCATGTATGTCCGAGCGAGAGTCCGAACTTCCAAGGGGTGTTGACGTTATAGTCCCACGTGGTGGCATTGTAGTAGCTGTCGTCAACCAACACCTTGCCTGTTGCGGCATCGACATTATTGAGCGGATTAACAAGAAACTCTGCTCCCTGCTCCGTTGTGCATGTAAGGCGATACCATGTTGGGGTGTTGATGTAGAGACCCACACGGAATGGCGATGTCTCCACAGGGCGGAAGATGATACCGAACTTCACGTCAACACCCGTTCCGGTGATCTTACGGTAGTCATACAGGCCGAGGTCGCCGCGATAGTCGTCCTTGGTATCGATGAGTGACTCCACATATTCGCTGGAGGACTTATAATGCACGCTCTTCAGGCCTACCGTCACTCCAAGGAACACACGGTTGTGGAGGTTGCCGCTGAAGTTGAAGGAGTAGTCGCCGATATAGCCGCTGTTCTCTGAGGAGAAGGCATAACCGTCGGCATAGGCGTATCCCGCATAGTCAGAAGTGAACTGTGAGTTGAGCACCTCATTGACAAGATAGTCGGAATAGTTGTAGCGTCCCAATACCTTGCCTATGGCCGACTTGGTGCTGGCAGAAGCGTTGGTGAGGCTGTTGGCAGCGGTGAGAATCTCGTTGAAGTTGCGTGACTTCCTGAAGTTGAAGCCAAGGTTCCACTTGTTGTCGCCGCTACCATCGGTGCTGTAAACGAAACCCACCTGGTCAAGGTCGGCATTGGTGACGCCAGTCTTATTAAAGATACCGTTGACATTCTCTGTGCCTGACTGGATTGTCGCACCGCCGGTGATGCCTATCCACGATCTGCGCATCATTCCCACACCAGCGGGGTTGGTATGCATCGTGGTGATGTCGGCTCCGAGTGCTTCCATAGCACCACCCATACCTACATAACGCGCCGTACCGTTGAGGTCTTCCGTTGCGAGTTGTGCACTCTCGTATGTCTCCTGAGCCATCGCTGCAGTAGTCAGCATGATGGCAAATGTTGATAAGATGTATTTCATTTCAAATTAACGAACTATTTCAAATTAACGAATTAACAAATTAACGAATTAACAAATTAACAAATTAATTTTCAATTCTCAATCCCTGGGGATGTGGGCGTCTCGCCCGCGACAATGGTCAATGGTCAATGGTCAATGTTCAATGTCTTCCCATACCGCCGCCACGTGACATCCCGCCACCGCCGCCGCGTGACATACCACCTCCACCGCCGCCACGGGTCATGCTGCCACCACCGAAGCTGCCGCTGCTGCGCGACATGCTGCCGCTGTTGATGTTACGGCTGGAAGAGCTGCTGGGATAGGATGACGAAGAACGGTTGATGCTACTGTTGCCGCGACCGAAAGAGCCGGTGCCGCGCTGCCTTGACGATGAGGAGCCCATCTCGTCGCGTCGTGAACCTGTCATAGGATTGCGCTGGAAGGTGCCGTGTCTGCGACCAGCCATACTACCGTCACGACCTGCTATGTGTGCTCCGCTGTGATGACGGGTAACGGATACGCCGCCCCAATGAGGACCGCCCCAATAAGGGCCATAATAGCTGTGTCGCCAGCCCCAGGAGAATCCCCATCCGGGACCGTACCAGCCAATATGGCTATAGTACCAGGGATCATACCAGGGATCATACCAGGGGTAATACCATGAATCGTACCAAGGATAATAGTGTGAACCATAGAACCATGGGTCGTACCATGAGTTATAATACCACGGGTCGGCCACTACCACCACGGTGTTGTTACGGTAGCCGTCGAAGCGCTTCAGACGGTCGTAGTAGGTATAGTCGCCGCTATAGTCGGCATCCTCGCGATACTGGCTGTCGCCATCAGGCTTTGCCGCATTCATCTGCAAGGTGTCGCGATAGTTGGCAGGACCCGAGCTCATTGAGTCGAGCATGATGACATCCGATGCTCCAGCAACGGCACTCGTGGAGTCGGCTCCCGTGACACCCTGGCGATATCCACGACGATATGCTCCGCGACGGTTGTATTCGTCGTCGCTGCGAGTAGTGCCGCAATAGTCGCTGGGAGAGAAGGTATAGTCGTCAACAGTAGTCCTTGCCGGAACAACCTGCTGGCGAGTTGGCTGAGGCTTCTTGGAAGTGTCGAAATACATATCGTCATCCTGAGCCATAACGCTAACGGAAGTCATAGCGACCATCAACATGCATAGATATTTTCCCAGAAACTGCTTCATGTCAAATTAAAGATTTTACAAATGAACGAATCAACGAATTAATAAATGAACAAATAAGCGAATTGAGTTACGCTTTGCTTGATGCTGCAAAATTATTTAATTATTTTCTGCAAAATTACAGAATTTCCCTAACAAACAGTAGGTTTTTCCCTATTTTTTATTAAATTTGCAGCGATTTAACAATCCATCTCATCTGACAGATGGAAAAATCACAGATTAAGCCATCAAAAAAAAAGGCGAAATAGTAAAAGAACAAAATGAGATACTATTCATCAACATTCCATATCGAGTGCAGCGATGCCAATCTGTTGCAGGCAGCGCGCGAACTCCTCGCCGACGCCCTTGGCGAAGGGGGCTATGAAGCTTTTGAAGATACTCCTGACGGCATCATCGGCTACGTTCAGGAAGACAACTATGACGAGTCAGCAGTAAAGGAGGCCATTGCAACTTTCCCCCTTGGGGATGTGACGATAACATATAGCACCGAGTCCGTTCCCGACCAGAACTGGAACGCAGCCTGGGAGGAGGAGGGCTTTGAGCCTATCGAAGTGAAGAAGGTCGTGACCATCTATGATGCTCACCACACCTCCGATCCCGACATCTTCTCCACCCCGCTGAACATTGGCATAGAGGCCCGCAACGCCTTTGGCACAGGCAACCACGAGACGACGCGCCTCATGGTGGAGAGCATTCTGGAACAGCCCCTTGACGGCAGGCGCGTGCTCGACTGCGGCTGTGGCACCGGCATCCTGGCCATCACGGCGCTGCGCTGCGGAGCCAAGGAGGCTGTGGCGTTCGACATCGACGAATGGAGCGCTGAGAATACCAGGCACAATGCAGAGCTGAACGGTGTGGGTGACAGGATAGAGGTATTGTGTGGCGATGCCCACGTGCTGTCACATGTAGAGGGAATCTTCGATGTTATCCTTGCCAATATCAACCGTAACATTCTCCTTGAGGACATGCCCCGCTATCATGACGTGCTGACAAGGGGCGGAGCGCTCATCCTCAGCGGCTTCTACGAAGAAGACGCCCCACTGCTACTGAAGAAGGCAGAAGCAATGGGGCTGCATGAAATATCCCGAAAGACTGACAACGGCTGGTGTAGTCTTGCGTTTCAGAACTACAAGTGAAGATTGCAGGATTACCCTCTGGCGAAGCCAATTCTTCACACTTCACTTTTCACGCTTCACTTTTCACTCTTCACTTTTCACTCACAGCTGTCTCAGGGCAGCAAGGAGCTCATTGTTCTCTTCGCGGGTACCGATGGTGATACGCAGGCAGTTACGGCAAAGCGTAATGCGGGTTCTGTTGCGCACTATGATGCCCTTGTCCACAAGGTAGTCGTAGATCTTCTGTGCATCCACTACCTTTATGAGTATAAAGTTGGCATCGGTGGGATACACCTCGGTGCATAATGGCAACTGCTCGAAGGCCTCTATCATGCGGCCACGCTCCTGAATGAGCATCTTCACCCACTGCTCCACGGCGAAGGTGTCGCTGAGACGGCGAAGGGCCTGCTCCTGAGTGAGCTGATTGACGTTATAAGGATATTTCACCTTATTAAATAACCCTATGATTTCTTCTGCAGCGAAGGCCATACCAAGACGTATGGCTGCTGAGCCCCAGGCCTTACTCATGGTCTGGAGAATGATGACGCGTGCCGTAACGGCCTTGTCGCCTATCAATGCTCCTTCATGGATAAGCTGCGAGAGGGAGCCGTGACGTGAGAAGTCGATATATGCCTCGTCAATCACCACGATGCCGTCGAACTCCGTCACAACCTTGGCTATCTCATCGCGGTCAATACTGTTGCCAGTAGGGTTGTTGGGGGAACATATCCATATTGCCTTTGTTTTGGCATCGCAGGCAGCAAGCACTTTCTCTGCCGACATGCCGTAGCCCTCGTCGAGCTCCACAGGGCGGTATTCCACATCGTTGATATCGGCACACACCTCATACATGCCGTATGTGGGGCATATCGCAACGACATTATCCTTGCGGGGCTCGCAGAAGCAGCGGTAAACAAGGTCTATGGCCTCGTCGGAACCGTTGCCGAGGAAGATATTCCGGGCCGGCACACCTTTAACCTGCGAGAGACGCTCCTTCAGCACCTGCTGCAAGGGGTCGGGATAGCGGTTGTATGGGTCGTTATAAGGGTTCTCGTTGGCATCAAGGAAAACGTGTGCCACGTGTCCGCTATACTCATTGCGGGCACTGCTGTATGGTGCCAGCCCCCAGATATTGGGACGCGTAAGTTGTTGTAATGATCGCATTATTCTATATTACTCCTATTATTTCTTTTATGTCAGGGATATTGTGGGCATCCAGCCATTCATTGATACCGTCGCGCACCTTGATGGTGATGGCGGGGTCGAGGAAGTTGGCTGTACCTATCTGTATGGCAGAGGCTCCTACCATAATGAATTCTATGGCATCCTTGGCAGAACAGATGCCTCCCAGACCTATCACGGGAATCTTAACGGCCTGGCTCACCTGCTTCACCATCCTCAGCGCAACGGGCTTAACACACGGTCCGGAGAGACCGCCTGTACCGATGCTCAGCAGGCTCTGCCGGCGCTCTATGTCGACAGCCATTCCCATGAGGGTATTGATAAGCGACACGCTGTCGGCACCCTCAGCCTCAACGGCACGCGCTATCTCTGCTATGTCGGTGACATTGGGCGAGAGCTTCACGATGAGGGTCTTGTGATAAGCCTCACGAACGGCCTTCACGACGCTGGCGGCACCATGGGTGGTAGTACCGAAAGCCATACCTCCCTGCTTCACGTTAGGACACGAGATATTCAGCTCGATGGCGGGGATAGAATCCAGTTCGTCTATACGTGCAGCACACTCGGCATAATCCTCAGGCGATGACCCGCTTACGTTTACTATAATATTAGTGTCAATAGAACTGACTGCAGGGTAGATATTCTTACAGAAATAGTCCACTCCCTTGTTCTGCAAACCCACGCAGTTGAGCATGCCTCCCGTCGTCTCAGCCATGCGGGGATAGTCATTACCCTCACGGTGATGCAGCGTTGTACCCTTCACGATGATGCCACCAATCTGGTCGAGCGGCACGAAGTCCTGAAACTCCAGACCATAGCCGAAGGTGCCCGAGGCCGTCATGACCGGGTTCTTCAAAGTGAGATTGCCGATATTTGTCGTTAGTCTTGCCATATTCTCTTTGCATTTATTACAGGGCCCTCCGTGCAGATGCATATATTGCCCTTGTCGTTAGTCTTCTCCACACAGCACAGGCAGGCACCCAGACCACACGCCATCTTGTTCTCAAGGCTTACCTCGCAGGGGATGTCGGCCTTCTCCGCATATCGCGCCACCGCCACCATCATAGGCTTGGGGCCGCAGGTGGAGATATAGTCGAAATGCTCCTCGTTGAGGATGCTGTGGTTGGTCACGAATCCCTTCTCGCCTGCCGAGCCGTCTTCAGTTGTCACGAAGACGCGTCCCACCTGCCTGAAGGCCTCAAGCATGAGGAGGTCTTTCTCCGTGCGTGCACCTAGGAGGAAGGTGGCCTCACCGCCCATCTCCTTTATCCTGCTGCCCAGGAAGAGAAGGGGTGCCACCCCTACCCCGCCTCCTACAAGGAGATGGCGGGCCATCACGCCGGTAGAGGGGTCTTTGGCCGGGAGAGTGAAGCCATTGCCAAGGGGATACATCACATTGAGACGGTCTCCGCTGTGGAGCGTGCCTAACTGCCGCGTGCCCTCGCCAATCATGGCCACAAGGAGATGAAGCTCGTTCTTCCCGGCGACGACATTATTTATTGAGATAGGTCGGCGCAGGAACGTCTGTGGCGAGCCGTCAACGCGCACCTCCACAAACTGCCCGGGCATCATCTCCGGCAAGGGCTCCTGGTCGGTAAGTTTTATGAGCACATACTTCTCTGTAAGATGCTCTACGGATACCACCGTAAGGTCTTTGCAATATTTCATTATTCAGATAGACTTGAGAATCTGCAGTATCAGCTGCCATACCTTGTCAACACTCGGGATGTTCAGACGCTCGTCAGGTGAGTGCACGCCGCGCATCGTTGGACCTATCGACAGCATGTCGAGGTCTGGGTAGCGCTCAGAGAAGAGTCCGCACTCCAGGCCTGCATGAATGCCGATGACCGTAGGCTCTGCATTGAACAAGTCCCTGTAGCACTGCTGTGCCACGCTGCGCAGGTGGCTGTTGGGATTCACCTTCCAGGCAGGATAGCCGTCGTTATGTATGATAGAGTCGGCATGAGCCAGTTCGAAGACGCTGCGAACGGTATTGACCATATTGGTGAGGTTGCTCATCACGCTGGAGCGCTGCGAGCAAACTATGGTGCAATGGTCGGCATCGGTAAGGACAGAGGCGAGGTTGCTGGATGTCTCGGTGATATCTCCAAGGAAGGTGTCCTGCACCTTGCTGAACACGCCAGCATGTACAGCCTGCAGCACCAGCATGATGCGTCCGGCCACCTCGGCAGGTATCACAGGCTCAGCCTCGGTGCTCTCCATGTTCCACTGGATGGACTGCTCCGTTACGTGGTATTCCTCCTCCACGTCGCTGCAGAACACGTTCCAGTCGGCACGCACCGTCTCCTTCTCGGCAAACGGCACAGCAAACACTATCTCGCCCTCTCGGGGAATGGCATTGTGCAGCTTGCCCGCATTGAACTGTGCAAGGAGCAGAGGCATTTTCTTCTGCTCTATATAAAGGAATCGCGCGAGGAGCTTAATGGCATTGGCACGCTTCTTATGGATGTCATCGCCCGAATGTCCGCCAGTGAGACCCCTTACGGAAGCCTTGATGAAGAACCACTGAGCCACATCGGCATTGGCAGCCTGTGCCTCCACCTTCTCATAGGCGAACGTGGCAGTAGTGGTCTTACCGCCGGCACACGACACATAGAACAGACCCTCGTCCTCTGAGTCGAGGTTCAGGAGCATCGAGCCCGTGAGCAGCCCTGCCTGCAGATTGTTGGCACCGGTGAGGCCTGTCTCCTCGTCGCGGGTGAACAAGCACTCCAGCGGACCGTGCTCTATATCGTCAGAATCGAGGATGGCCAGTTCCATAGCACATCCTATGCCGTCGTCGGCACCGAGCGTAGTGCCGCGGGCCTTGAGCCACTCGCCGTCGATGTATGTCTCGATAGGGTCGTTGAGGAAGTCTATCTCATAGTCACCCAGCTTGTCACACACCATGTCCATGTGGCTCTGCAGCGTTATGACAGGAGCACCCTCACGACCGGGTGTGGCAGGCTTGCGAATCAGCACGTTGCCTACGGGATCGACGATAGTCTCAAGGCCGTGTGACTTACCAAACTGCTCAAGATACTCAATCATACGTTCCTCATGCTTGGAGGGACGGGGAATGCAGTTAATCTCGCCAAAGAAGTGAAACACTTTCTCTGGCATTAAGTCTTTTTTATTCATATTTTACTTTTTTTAATGCACCTATTTGAAATAAATATAGTAATTTTGTCGGCAAAATTAATAAAAAACATTGTAATCAACAAACAATTACTTAAATAAAATGACAAAGAAACTTATTTTTGGTGCTTTTGCGTTTGCGGTAATGGCATGCTCCGCACTTGTTTCATGTGACAAATCTCCTAAGCAGGACACCGCAGAGGAGCAAAAGCAGGTAGCACCGGCAGAGCTGAAAGTGGCATACGTAGAGGTCGACTCGCTGATGACTCAGTATGAGTTCTGCAAGGAGTATTCCCTCATTCTTGAGAAGAAAAGCCGCAACATACAGTCAACCCTGCAGCAGAAGGGACAGGCTCTGCAGTCAGCAGCCAACAATTTCCAGCAGAAGCTGCAGCAGAACGCCTACACCCGCGAGCAGGCCGAGCAGATACAGGCAGGCCTGCAGAAGCAGAATGCTGACCTTGAGGCATTGCAGCAGAGACTGGGAGCAGAGTTCCAGGAGGAGACAAACAAGTTCAACACCGCCCTGCACGACTCCCTGCAGCATTTCCTTGAGAAATTCAACAAAGACAAGAAATACACCATCATCCTCTCAAAGAGCGGCGACAACATCCTCTATGCCGACAAGGGCATCGACATCACCAACCAGATTATCGCCGGTCTGAACAAGGCTTACAAGAAGGGCTCTTCTTCAAAGCCCGCCGAGAAGAAGGCTGAAGCAAAGAAGTGAAAAAGATACGTTGGGGTTTCATAGGCTGCGGCGAAGTGACAGAACGCAAGAGCGGCCCGGCCTTCAACAATGTTGAGGGCTCAAGCGTCGTGGCCGTCATGAGTCGCAATGCCGACAAGGCACAGTCATACGCTGAGCGCCACAACATAGAGCGATGGTATACCGACCCGCAGGCACTCATCGACGACCCGAACGTAAATGCCGTATACATAGCAACACCGCCATCGAGCCACGCCACATACGCTATCATGTCCATGCGGGCAGGAAAACCCGTATACGTGGAGAAGCCCCTGGCGGCAAGCTATGACGACTGTGCAAGGATAAACCACGTCTGCCTCGAGACACGCGTGCCCTGCTTCGTGGCTTATTACAGAAGGTACCTTCCATATTTCCTGAAGGTAAAAGACCTGCTACAACAAGGGGCCATAGGCAAAGTGCTGAACGTCCAGATACGCTTCGCATGCCCACCACGACAGGTCGACTACAATGCACCGGAGGAACGACCCTGGCGCATACAGCCCGATATAGCGGGAGGAGGCTATTTCTATGACCTCGCGCCACATCAGCTCGACCTACTGCAACAGTTCTTCGGAGTCATAACAAAGGCCGAGGGCCATTCCGCCAACATCGGAGGCCTATACCAGGCCGAAGACACCGTCAGCGCCAGTTTTCAGTTTGAAAACGGGCTGCCAGGCAGCGGATCATGGTGCTTCGCCGGACATGAGGCAGGAAAAGACGACAGGATAGAGCTCATCGGCACCGACGGAATACTGACATTCTCCGTATTCAACTACGACCCCATACACCTCTACACCACAGGAGGCATGCAGGAATATACAGTACCCAACCCGCAATACGTTCAGCAACCCCTCATACAGTCCATCGTAGAGACGATGCAAGGGCGCGGTGACTGCCAGTGTACTGCCCTCAGCGCAACACCCACCAACTGGGCAATGGACAAGATACTCGGGAAATTCTGAGGAACGTTTTCGTTAAGCCAAATGACCAAAGCGATGCTTGCATCAACTTTGGCATGGCGAGAAAAGGTCGGATGAAATCCAACGAAAAAAACATACCAAGCCAATGAGAACATTATTATCCAACATATTGTTCCTGACGCTGTCCCTCACCATGTCTGCCCAAACAGACACCGTGAGCGTATCCCTCCCCGACTCCACCACAACCACCCTACCCCCCTGTCCAACGATCTGCAACAACAAAACCCGTCCGAGAGTCTGCGATAATATCGCAGACACCACAACCACCACCACAACAACAACAACCACCGACACCATCCCCGCCCAGAAGAAGCAGAACTTCTTCGTCAAAGCCTACTACTTCTTCGACCGCATCTTCTCCCCGCCGCGAGACTCCAACTACATCGACGTACAAAACTACAACTGGTGCGCAGAACTGCAGCTCACCAATCGCATAGAGCTGCTCGACGTTGACGGCGGCTCAAACTTCCGCATCACCGTAGCACCAAAGGTACGCACACGCATAGGACCATTCTTCGGATGGAGATTTGCCTTCCTGGGCTACAACATCGACATCAAGTCGCTCTTCCTCAACAACGACGACATGGACCTCGGCGGTTCCGTCTACTCCTCTGCCTTCGGACTCGACCTGTTCTACCGGCGCGTGGGAGGCAACTACAACATACGCCATCTCTCCATGAACGGCATCGACTATTCCTCGCTGCTCAAGGGAGAGCCCTTCGACGGCATCAACATGGGAATGACGCGCATCTCCTTCTACTACGTCACCAATTACAAGCGCTACTCCCACCAGGCGGCATTCTCCCAAACCAACAGACAGCTGCGCTCTGCTGGCTCACCAATCCTCGGAGCGGCCTATGCCCACAACAGATGCGTCATCGACTGGGAGAAACTCACCAACGTAGTCAACGAACGCAACAATACAAACTATCCCGTGAACGAGATCTTCGGATACATGAAAAACGATGAAATCTCATTCACGGGAGGATACGCCTACAACTGGGTCTTCTCAAAAAACTGGCTCGCAGCAGCCGAGCTGACAGGCTCCATAGGATACCTCATACAGCACAACAGCCTCACCACCGCAGAGGAAACGAGCCATTCAGGCTTCGACATACTGGAATACCTCGACGACTTCCGCAAGAAAAACCTCTGCTTCAACGGGAACATGCGTCTGGCCCTGCTATGGAACAACGGACCCTGGTTTGCAGGCACACAGGGAGTATTCTTCTATTACCAGCACGGCAGCGGAAAAATCACCACACGCAACATCCTCGGCACCATATACTTCTACGTAGGATGGAACTTCTGACGTCCCCATCCCCCTCGGAGCTACTTAAGCCGGAACGTAATCGGAAGAGTGTACCTTATCCTGACAGCCTTGCCGTCCTTAATGCCCGGGCTCCACTTAGGCATGCTCTCCACCACCCTCAAAGCCTCAGCATCAAGAGAGGGCCAAACAGACTTCACCACCTCTACATCAACAACATTGCCGTCGGTATCTACATCAAACGTCACAAGAACACGCCCGCTCTTCTTTTTCTTCTCAGCATCAATAGGATAATTCACATTATCCTTCAGATACTCAAGCAAAGCCTGCGTCCCACCTGGGAACATCGGCATCTTGTCCACCTTGGTCTTCAACGGGTCTACTCGCTGCTTGTTGTCATCCTGAGCATTAACAACGCTGAAGCACATCACCAGCATCAGCAGCAGAAAAAGAGATTTCAAATTCTTGTACATTGCTTTGTATTGTTTGTTGTTGTAAATCTTGCAGAAGGGGGAAGTCCGGTTATCGTGTTGAGAAGAGGTCTTTGATGCCGTCGAGGTCGAAGTTGAGGGAGAAGCGGAGTGTCTCGTCAAGCGGGTTGCTTGATGCTGTGGAGATGACGTATGCCGCATCGAGGGAGAAGACGCTCATCTTGAAGCCCGCACCTACGGTGAAGTATTTACGGTTACCCTTTGTCTCGGCCTCGTCGTGATAACCGCCACGCAGAGAGAATTTATCGTTGTAGCAGTATTCCGCACCCACGCTCCACTGTATCTCCTTCAGCTCCTCGGAGAAGCCGCCAGGGGCATCGCCGAAACTCTTGAAGATACCTGCTATGGAGCCAACGTCGTAGTATTCCTTCTGCACACGGGCATCATAGTCGGTGGTGGGCTCATCGTCGCCCTGCTTGGGATAGGTGGGCACGAGTAGTTTGTTGGCATCAGCGGCGATGGTGAAGGTGTTGAATTCGTTGATGGGTATCTTGAGCGATGCACCCAGACGCAGGTTTGTAGGAATGAACTCCGAGCGGTCACTGCCGCCAAAGGTTATCTTTGAACCAATGTTGCTGATGTTCACACCCAGACCCAGCTGGCACTCGCGCTGCCCGAGGTTGACGTAGTTCTGATAGTAGCATGCTATGTCGGCAGCAAAGGCGCTGGAGGCGCTGGTCTCCTCTGTGGCAGAATAAGACATGTCGGAGAGCAGATAGCGCACCGCTGCACCGAGAGAGAAGGTCTCGGAGAGCATTAGTGAGTAACCTACGTCGAAGGACATCTCGTATGGCTTGATGGTCATGTCATAGTCGGATGAGGAGGTGCCTCCCGAAGAGGTGTATACCTCACCCAGTGAGAAATAGTGTATGGAGGCCGACACGGCGCTATAGTCGTTAAAGCGGTAGTAGCCAGACATATATGCTATATTCATGTCGTTGACCAGCTTACGCAGCCACGGGGTATAGTTGAGCTGTATGCCGCCCTTGGAGATGGCAAAGGGATACTTTGCGGGGTTCCAGTATTGGGACGTGGCATCGGCCTCGGTGGCCGCACCGACATCACCCATACCACCGGCACGGGCATCAGGGGCAATGGCCTGACTGACGAGGGCCGTATGCACGGGATTGAACATTGACTTCTTGTCTTCAGCCTTCACTACGAGGGCAAGGCAGAGAAGAGTGATGGTTATAAGTAGCTTTCTCATATCGCGGTTGTTTTCTGTTTTTTTTCGGGATAACGGGATAACGATATTACGGTATAACGTTTATTTGTTTATTCGTTTATTCGTTAATTCGAAGCAATGATAAGCTTCTTTGTCTTTGAGTTATAGTTGTTGCCGTCACATGTGAGGCGCACACGGTAGAGATACAGTCCCCGTGATACCCCTGACGGTGTCCAGCGATAGCTGGTGGTGGGGCTTGAGGTTGAGAAGGTGTCGTTCCATTGCAGCGTCTCCACGATGCGTCCTGTGAGGTCTATGATGTCGATATATACCGTTGCATTTGAGCCCTGCAGGTCGTGGGTGATATAGAATGTGGCACTTCCGTTTACGGGATTAGGCGTCACGAAGATATCCTTTATCTCTGGTGCCACCCCCTTAACGACGCGGAAGTCGAGCGACACTACGCTGTAGTTGCCCAGCAGGTCCCATGCACGGAAGTAGAGGGTGTGATAGCCCGCCTTCAGTTCGGGCAGCACGTAGTAGGTCTGTCCTGAGGTGTAGCTGCCCTCGTCATACCGGAAGTTGTCGTTGAGGTCGAAGGTCATCGTGGCGTCGCCGTCAACGACGAGCTCCATGTTGTGTCCTATCGAGCCGCCGGTCACGTCAAGGCCGTCATTATCAGACACTTCGGCCACGAAGAACGGTGTCTGTCCCACAGCATCGCCGTTGCGGAACATGGTGCTGTTGAGGTAGGAGTATATCGTAGGGCCTATAGAGTCGTTGACAGCCTCTTTGTATCCCATCACCACGAAGGACTTGGTCTCTCCGTGGGCGGTGACGGGGGTATTGGCGGCACTCAGCTGCGAGGAGGCAGCGGAGCCTACGGCATATACCGTCATCAGACCTCGGTTGCCGTCGTTGTGTATGCCCTTTGGCACACGGAAGATGAACTCAAACTGTCCATCGGCAACGGTGCATGAACCGGAATAGAGCGTTGAGGTGTAGTCCTCATAGACGAAGGGGTCTTCCCCGTTCTGGCCGCGACAGGTGACAGCCTGCTCGCTGTCCTTGACGGTGACGTAGGCCGTACCGTTGAAGTCGGTCACGGCGACGCCCTTCGGGGTGGTGATATGTCCGCTGACGCTCACGATGCTGTTGCCCTTGAGGGTGTCCACGGTCTCTGTTGCCAGGCCGTTGATGCGGTCTATCGTGGCAAAGCATCGCGGCAGAGCCAGTCGCATGGCGGGGTCGCCAGCCAGCGTGAACTGATGTTTGTTCACCGATAGGTCCACGTTGCCCGTCATGAGTTCGTTCTTGGCCAGACGCAGCGCATCGCCAACGGTCATAGCCCTGCCGCTCACGCTGTCCTCATAGGAGAGCACATACTTCATGAAGCGGTTATTGAGGTTGGCATTGTCCGACTCATAGACGGTCCTTATCGTTCCCACGAAGGCTATGGCACCTCCGTTGGCATTGAGCACGGCCTCCTCGCCAATGCTGCTGTGGGTCATATCGAGAGGCATCGTCTCGCAGGCCGCCGTGAACCACAATGGGTAGTTGTCGTTCTTGAAATTGGTAAAGTCCTGAAGCACAAAGACCTTCTCTTCAGACAGTTCCGACCACGCAGCATGACCGCCATAGTTCATCACTAAGGCACCGTCAGCCTGCTGCTTGTGGGTTATCGTGATGACATCGGGATATGTGTCGCCAGTAGCCGAGGAGGTCTTCTCGTAGGCGTCATACATCACCTTCTTGACGTTAAAGCCGGGCGAGTTGCTGCGCACCCTGTCGGCATTGTCGTTGATGTTCTGCATGTGGATATTGTTGTTCGACGTGCTCTTGTTGCCGTCATCGGCCATGAACATCAGGTCGTTCATCCACGTTCCCGCATTGGCCTGCTCCACGTAGTCGGTGATTTTCCGTACCATCTGCTCAGCCTGCACCGCCGTAGTGACAGGAAGACGTCCCGACGACACCTCCAGCATGAGTCCCTGCTCGCGGTTGCCGTCGCCATGAACGGTCTTGCCGTCCTGCATGACGCAGATGAAATCGTCGATCATCGTTGATACGGTAGTGTTCTCTGAGTTGTAGGTCTCATAGCCGAGCAGCAGGTTGTCGGCATCATAGCCCTTGACGGTCTTGAGGCGGTTGTCCCACAGGCAGTCGCCGAAGAGCAGCACGTACTTCACTCCGTTGCCGTCATTGAGGTCATAGAACATCTTCAGGTATCGCTTATAAGCCGACACGTCGGGCGTGCCGCTTGAGAATTCGTTGTACAGTTCGTCTGCAGGCACCACCCTTACGGTCATATTGTCACGCTCCCTGTGCAGGTTGGCCAGCGCCTCAGCCTCGGCCAGCCATTTCTGGTTCGTCGGGATGATGATGACCATATCCACACGCTCCTCGGCGTGGTGGTTCTGGTTGGTGATGTTGCAGAAATACTGTGCTGCGGGATATGCCTCAGCGGTCAGCGCAGGCAGCTGCGAGGCAGCATTGAACTGTGCCGCCACATAGTCATAGCGCAAGGGTCCTCCGCTGACACACGTCACCGTGACGGGCACGAGATAGTCGCCGCTGGCATCGCGGGTGCTGAGGGTGTCAAGGACGCTGCTTGAGAGCATGAAGTTGAAGGAACGGAAGTTGGCCTTCTGATAGGAGCTGCCAAAGGAGCTCGTGGCCTGCTGGGTGTTGCTGCCGGGCACGCTGACCCTGTAGGACGATGCCACACCGCAGCTCATCCTCACCAGGATGCTGGCATTCGTGGCCGACTGAGGTATCCTGACCTCAACGGTCTTGCTGCTGCCTGCGGAGATGGCGGCCTTCTCGACCAGTTCGCGCCCTATCTCGTCCCAGGCATATTCATCGTTCTCATAGAGGAAATGCCAGTTCTCGTATCCCTCTGCGGCGATGGAGAGCAGGGAGTCCTCCGTACACGACAGCGGAGCAGATGACTCCGTGCCGTCCTGCGTGATGAAGTAGTATCCGTAGTCAGAATAAGGGTTGCGCGTGCGTGTTAAGGTGCTCTTCGCCTCCCACGATACCGGTCCCTGGGCATAGAAATACTTCACGCCGTCCTTGGTGCATGCAGGTATTTCCTTCAGGTCATCGTGCCGGCTTATCCAGTCCTGGGTAAGACGCTCGGGCACGAGGGCGCCGCCATAGCCGTATATCCTGACCCTGGAGAGGTCGCTGAAGCCTGCCGAGCGTATCGTTGACTCCGTAAGGGCGTGGATGCCGCTCTCAGCGACGCGTATCTTGGCCCATACGCCGCTGGCCAGGACTGACTTGTCGGCATACGAGGATGCTGCCACAGTCACGGGAAGCAACAGCAGCAACATCGTTATGATGATATGTGATACGAGTCTTTTTATCATCTGCAATAGAAGTCCAGCACCTTTCTCTCGCCCAGGAAGCCCTCTATGTGGTCATCGGGACTCACGGGGCCCACTCCAACGGGGGTGCCGGTATATATCAGGTCGCCAGTCTTGAGGGTGAAGTAGCGCGAGATGTAGCTTATCAGCCCGTCGATGCCTGTCAGCATGTCAACGGTACACCCTTCCTGCACCTTCTGGCCGTTTAGGAGCATGGAAAAACGCACGGCGGGGCGTTCCTTGCCCTTCAGCTGAGGTTCGGTGAGCAGCTTCTCTTTCTCCACCCACTCCCCTATCACGGCAGCGCCGTCGAAGCCTTTGGCTATCTCCCAGGGCTGTCCCTCTTCGCGCAGAGCCTTCTGCATGTCGCGTGCCGTGAAGTCTATCCCCACGGTGAAGGCATCATAGTAGCGGTGTGCAAACTGCTCCGGGATGCTCTTGCCCAGTCGGCAGATACGCACTACCACCTCCGTCTCATAGTCTATGCGACCCATGAAATCGGGCACAAAGAAGGGTTTTCCGTCCTTCAGCAATGAGGAGTCGGCCTTGGTGAATATCACGGGATTGCGCTCCCTATCGTCGTCGCTCCGGCCAACGCCCTGTTGTAATAACGCAGTTTTTATCTCTTTATTGTGTTGGGCATAGTTCATGCCCACGGCAAATATCTTCATAACGTTCTGATATAACACATAGCGCCAGCGCCTTTTTGGGGCACTGACGCTACAAGTATGTTTTGTTGTAGTTCATTCTAATTCTCTACGGCTGTCATAGTGTTCATTTACCTTCACTATAACGACAATCAAGGTTGCAACCAGCAGTCCTCCCCAATAGGGGATTGAATCTGCATGTGTAAGGAATTCCAGCATATCTATTTCTTTTTCTTCTTGATAATACTTTCTCTCTTGTTCTGTATGCTATAAGCGAACAAAGCCACTATCATAAACAATACAGAGAATAACACACCAAAAATATAGAGCATGGCAAAATCGTTCTCCATATCTCTAAAGAACGAGGCTATTACGACACCCGTAAGTACGTACTTGGAGATATCCAAAGCGTAATTTCCCAACTTCTCATATATATGTATCATGGGTGCAAAGTTATGAAAAAGATTTCAAACAAGCAAGAAATTTCGCAGAAAAAACATAGCGCCAGCGCCTTTTGAGGGCACTGACGCTAATGATATGGTCATATTGTTGTCTCAGAAATTAGTCTGCCTGGAGGCTGAAACGCTTGAAGTCAACTACGGTGAGCTCCTTGTCGGCGCTCTTGAGGTAGTCGGCAACAGTCATCTTAGAGTCCTGGATGAACTCCTGGTTGAGCAGACAAGACTCCTTGTAGAACTTGTTCACACGACCCTTAGCGATGTTCTCAATCATCTGCATGTTGAGAGAAGCTGCCTTCTCTGCAGATACAGTAGCGATGATTTCCTTTGCCTTGGCAACGTCCTCAGCTGTAATCCAGCCCTTTGCCATGTTAGACTCCATGTGATCCTCAGAGTCAACGTGTGCCGGGTTGATGCCGGCCTTCTTCAGGGCGTTCTCCACAGCCTTCTGAACCTGCTCCTGCTTTGACTTCTCAATAGCAACATTGTACTCCTCCTCAACGATCTTTGGATCAACAGACTCTGGGTTGAGGGCTACTGGCTTCATGGCTGCTACCTGCATAGCGATAGCGTGAGCCTGCTCCTCAGCTGGCTTGTTGGTCTGAACCATTGTGCAGAGCACGTTCTTGTTCATGTGGTTGTAGACAGAGACATTCTCACCCTCGATGAAGAGGTATCCGTCAAGCTCCATCTTCTCGCCTGTAACGCCAGAGCGCTCTGTTATGGCAGCGCTAACTACCTGGCCGTCAGCCAGAGTGAGGTTAGCAACCTCGTCGAGAGTCTTAGCCTTAGCAGCTACTGCTGCGTCGAGGATTTCCTGTGTCAGCTTGATATAGTCGGCTCCGTTAGCAACGAAGTCGGTCTCACACTTCAGGGCAATCATAGCGCTGAAGCCGTTCTCACTCTTTACGAGCACACATCCGTTAGATGTCTCGCGGTCGCTGCGCTTTGCAGCTATAGCCTGTCCACGCTCACGGAGGATCTCCTTTGCGCGATCCATATCACCGTCAGCCTCGGTCAGGGCCTTCTTTACGTCAGCAAGACCTGCGCCAGTCATAGCACGCAGAGTCTTGATGCTTTCCATTGTTATTGCCATATTTTCAAATTAACTAATTAACTAATTAAGAAATTAACTAATTAAGCCTCAGCCTCTTGCTCTGCCTCAGCAGCATTCTCGGCGTTCTTTGGCTTGTCTTCCTGCTGAGCAGCAGCCTTCTCGTCGGCCTTCTCTACCTTGCGCTCCTGCATGCCTTCGTTGATGGCAGCGCAGCAAGCGTTGAGGATTACCTCGATAGAGTCCTTAGCGTCGTCGTTGGCGGGGATAGCGAAATCCACCTCGTTAGGATTAGCGTTGGTGTCAACAATACCGAACACAGGAATACCCAGGCGGTGAGCCTCCTTAACGGCGATGTGCTCCTTCTCTATATCAATAACGAAGAGAGCAGAAGGCAGACGTGTCATGTCGGCGATAGAACCGAGGTTCTTCTCCAGCTTTGCACGCTGACGAGAGATCTGCAGCAGCTCGCGCTTTGAGAGGTTGCCGAAAGTACCGTCGGCAGTCAGCTTGTCGATGTTGGCCATCTTCTTCACAGCCTTGCGGATAGTGGTGAAGTTGGTGAGCATACCACCGGCCCAGCGCTCGTTGATGTAAGGCATGCCGATGCTCTGTGCCTTCTCGGCTACGATGTCCTTTGCCTGCTTCTTGGTAGCTACAAACAGCACCTTCTTGCCCTGCTTTGCTATGTTCTTCAGTGCCTCGGCAGCCTCGTCAATCTTTATAACGGTCTTGTTGAGGTCGATGATGTGAATGCCATTGCGCTCCATGAAGATGTAAGGAGCCATAGCGGGGTTCCACTTACGCTTCAGATGTCCGAAGTGGCAACCTGCCTGAAGCAACTGATCAAAATTTGTTCTTGACATTGTCTTGTTTTGTTTTTTGGGTTGTTTACTTTCTTTTTAATTCTTTTCTATCGCAAAGAACCAGCCTGCGAGTAGCCTGCACAGGGCAGAGTCTCGCCGGCTTAGATACTAAACGAATAAGCCTGTCTCTCAGATTAACGCTTAGAGAACTGGAAGCGGCGACGTGCCTTTGGACGACCTGGCTTCTTACGCTCTACCTCACGTGCATCACGTGTCAGGAAGCCGTGATCCTTCAGGTTCTTCTTGTCCTCAGCGTCTACCTTCACCAGAGCGCGGGCAATGGCGAGGCGCAGAGCCTGTGACTGACCGGTGAAACCACCGCCGTCGAGGTTAGCCTTGATGTCATACTTCTCAGTNNTCTTTCAGTTCTACCTTATTAATAATTATCTTGCCGGTGCCCTCTGTCAGATATACACGTGCTATGGCACTCTTGCGGCGACCGATTGCGTTTATTACTTCCATCGTAATAATTGTGAATTTCTAAATTTGTGAAATTGTGATTAATCTTACTTGTAACCGTTGATGTCAATGGCCTTTGGCTGCTGTGCCTCCTGCTTGTGCTCCGCACCCTCATAGATGTAGAGGTTAGACAGCAGTGAGCGTCCCAGAGGACCCTTTGGCAGCATGCCCTTAACAGCGTGACGCAGCATCTTGTCAATACCGCCCTGCTTAGTGCGAAGCTCGGCAGGAGTATTGAAACGCTGACCGCCAGGATAGCCTGTATAACGTGTGTATACCTTATCAGTCTCTTTCTTACCAGTGAATACAACCTTCTCGGCATTGACGATGATCACATTGTCACCACAATCAACATGTGGGGTAAAGCTTGGCTTATACTTGCCACGCAGCAACTTTGCCACCTTTGAAGCGAGTCGGCCTACCACCTGATCAGTAGCGTCCACTACAACCCACTCCTTCTTTGCAGTCTCCTTGTTGACGGAGATTGTCTTGTAACTTAAAGTGTTCATTCTTTCAGTTAATGCTTAAAAATGTAAGACCCGCCGCAGCTGCCTGCCATTCACGGCTAATACACTGCCGGCGAATACGTTAGATAAATTAAAAATGTAATAAATGCCTGAGGCGGATTCACTAACCATCGGCGCGGCCAAACGCACGACTATTAACACCGCTACTCAAAGAGAGGGGGCTCTAAGACTTCCCCCAAGGCGGGCTCTAACTGCCCTTTCTTCTTAAGGACTCGGGTGTCCTGTCAGAGACCTTTCACGGCCTCCCGCACCATGAGCGGAACATGCTCCTACTCAAAATGCGGCTGCAAAGGTACAAAAAATTCTCCACCTACGCGCGATGCAAACCACCCATGCACCATTCTTTTACGTTTTTTTAACAGTAAATATGCGTTATTGCCCCAGTATTTACGCGTTATCTCTCCTTCAAAGACAGCTTTGCCACCGCTTCTTTAAGGTCTTCGCCAGCCAACCCGGAGCTTATGATGCGGCCCTTGGGGTCGAAGATGATGGTCTCGGGGAGCGCCCTGATGCCATAGGCCTTCACCAATGGGTCGTCCCAGCGGCTCTCTTCATCGGTAGAGATGATGGCCACCTGCTCGTAAGACAGGCCGCGCTTCTTCACGTAGCGCGCCCACGTGTCCTTTTTACAATCGAGCGACACGCCCAGGATGCGTATGTTTTTGCCCTTATACTCCTTGAGCAGGTATTTCATAACCTTACACCCGCTATGGGCGGTCCAGTTGCGTTCCTCCCAGAACTGCATCACCACATAGTCGCCCTTGCCGATGTATTCGCTCAGCCGATGCGCCACACCTGCGGTATCGACACATGCGGCATCGGTGAACTTCTTGCCAGGCAGGCGTTTAGCCAAGCCCTCATGATATTTCCACACGGGCTGCATGGCCACATGATCGGAGTAAGGGCGCCCATGCCGCATATAGCGCGACAATTCCTTATGGGTCATCACGGTATGGTTCTCGGCCAGCAGCCACGCAGGTATCATATTGCCGAGGTTCTCGTCCGTCATCTGCATCTGCAACCTGTGCGCCTCTTGCAGCCACGCCTTGTAGCCATCCCTGTCCATCACGATATATCCACCTTCATTATCGCGAATGCATGACTTGCGTAAATCGGCCTCAATGGCCTTCAGCCGCCTCTGCACCTCGGCGAAGCGTTCGTTAAGGGGCGACCCCTTCACGGTCATCTCCGCCATATTGACCTCTGTAGGAATGGTGTCGGCAAAGAGCAGCAGCTTGTGTTCCTTCTGGTCGCTGAGCTCTAAGAGCTGGCTTTGCGGCAGGCTTTCCATGAATGTGAACGTTCCCCTGTCGGGCAGCACCTTATATGGCTGCAAGGATGGCCACACGGGCTGCACCTGCACCTGTCCTTCTGCCCTACCCGTCACCTTCACCGTCACTCGTTTTGCGTTCTCGCCGCCAAGGTCGTATTCCAGCTGCAGCATGCGTTCCTGCTCCGGATCTACAAACGTACCATGATTGGTCATATTACCCTGCATGAACTTACCTGTGGGCATGGAGCGCACACGCCTGAACAGATTACCCCTGATAGTGTCGTAGATGCGTCTTTCCTCTGCAGGTCTGCCATCGGCCAGCATCTCCAGCATTTTATACAGTTCCCCATACTGCTGCTCTGTCAGCATACCCTCATAGTCTTTGAACAGCTTCTTAGCTATATAAATCCGCAGGTCGCCACTCATGCTACCACCATTGCCCGTCTGCTCGTTAAGGCTCTTCAGCTGTGCCATCAGCGTCTCATACTTCAGCTGGTCATCTTTGCTGATAGGCGCAAAGCCGGAGAGCTGCTGCCACTGGCGGTCCTCATAATGCGCCTCTATCTTCCAGATGCCGTCCTTGAAGATGAACAGCTCGCCCTCAAGTGTCTGCCACTGCTTTCCGCTGCTGTCTGTGAAGGGTTCCACATTCCATTTCAGGCCATAGTATGTCTGGCTGAGCGAGTCGCCGATGGCCACCACCCTTACGTTGTCATCCTCCTCTACGCGATAACGCCCGTAGATGCCGCCGTAGAAGTTGTCCTTTCTGTGGAACTGCAGCTCCCACTGCTTATGCGACACCTTCCCGGCATCACACATATAGCCGTACCAGCTGTGGCTCATGTTGCGTCCAAAAGCATCTTTCAGTTCCATGAACGCCTGCGGTTCAACGAGGGTGTCGCCCTCAACGTTGTATTTGAAGTACCATTGGTCCTGAGCGTGACTCCAATGGGTGTCCTTCGTCAGCAACTGGCCTGAGCCGAGAAACGTCTCTATGGCGGCATTCATGGCCGATATTCCGTCGTTCGACTGAGCCTGCAAGCCGAGGCTCAGCACTAATGCTGCTATCAGCAGGGATATTCTGTTCTTTTTCATTACTGTTATAGTTGTTAGGGTTTCAAGTTTCTGAAGTAGGGTGATTATGGTCTACAATTCTTTCACGCATACTGCAGAGTGGGCATCTTTGCCTGTCTCGCTGATGAAATCATCCACCAGGCGCTTAAGCTGCGGGTTGCTATCGATGACCCGCGAGAGATGACTCATGTAGCATTCTTCGCTGATTCTCTGCATCTCACTCTCTATCCTTGCGGCCATTATCGCCATGCTGTCGGCATTGGCCGCAGTAGGCTCTGCTGTCATCCGGGTAGTTTCTGCCGTCATCGCTGTGGGCTGATCCGCAGGCTGGACAGCTGACAAAGCAGATGGCTGAACAGCTGACTGGTGTTCCGCAGATGAAGCCTTAGGCTGGACAGCAGGCTGAGCCGCAAGATGGTGTTCCTCCTTAGCTACAGCATCAGGCTTCTGCAGCGCCTCGGCAATCTTAGCGGTTTCTATCGCTGCAACATTCCTTGCTGAAGGCACCTCATGACGTACAGGCATCCGTTCCTCTGCAAAGTGCCCGTCTTCGGTCTCACCTACGAAGTAAAGCACCACCAGCAGGGCGATACATGCTGCTGCCGACAATGCCGAAGCGACATAGAGCCACACACGCCTTCGCTGCCTGCCGTCTGTGGGTGAGGGAGTATCATGGTGGCGGTCAGGCAGACTGTCCATGATGCTGTCCGTGAACTCTTCGGGGGTCACGATACCAGGCAGCGGCTGCTGCTGAAGTCTTTCAAGTATGTCGTCTGTCCTATTCATATCCTAATTCTGTTAACCGTTTACGTATCTTTTGCCGGGCCGCATGCAGGTTGCTCTTCACCTTTCCCACGTCAATACCGGAAATCCGTTCCACCTCGGCCATTGAGAGGCCCTCCAACTGGCAGAGCGTAAAGACCAGCCGTTGCTTCTCGCTGAGTTCTGCAGCCAGCAGCCTTACTATCGATGTCCACTCCGAATTCTCCAAGGTACGCTCTGTATCGGCATCGTCGGCAAAACGCCTCAACACCGTCTCATCCTGCGGCATAGGCTTGATGTGCATACGTCGCAGGCGGTCTAAGCACAAACGCGTAGCGATGGTATAAAGCCATGTGGCAAAGGGGCGTTGAAAATCATAGCCTTCCAAGTTCTGCCAGACGCGGATGAACGTGTCTTGCACCACATCCTTAGCCTCCTCCTCATCGGCCAGCATCTTCAGCGCAAGCGAGAACACCATGCGCTGATAGGTCTGTACCACCCATCGGAACGAAGCCTTGTCACCATCCCGGCATTTCTTGAGTATCGTATGTTCAGTATCTTTTCCCATACCTTTCTATTTATTATACGGACAAAAACAGGAAAAGTTGGAAAGGACTATTCATTTTTTTCTAAAAAATAATGATGCTTACTGACAACATAACTTGCGAATATGGAATAAAAGTAGTATCTTTGCAGCGATTTTTGAAAGCCTGCCTGGCAATAAAGACAGACATAAAAAATGAAAAAACTGGTATTTGCAACAAACAACGCCCACAAGCTCTCTGAAGTGCGACAGATACTCAGCGGCACCTACGAGGTACTGTCACTTAACGACATCAACTGTCATGAGGAGCTGCCTGAGACCCACGACACCCTGGAGGAGAATGCTTTGGAGAAGGCACGCTACGTGAAGGAGCACTACGACTATGACTGCTTTGCCGACGACACCGGCCTGGAGGTGAACAGCCTCGATGGCGCCCCAGGGGTTTATTCTGCCCGATACGCCTCTATGCCCTCCGACTTCAACGCCGATGGCGGCAACCTTTGGGGAGCAGCTGACGACCACGACTCCGACGCCAACATGCGCAAGCTGCTACACTCGCTGAGCGACAAGGCAGACCGCAGCGCACAGTTCCGCACAGTCATCGCACTAATAAAAGACGGTGAGGAGCACCTCTTCGAAGGCATCGTGAAGGGAACCATCACCAGTGAGAAGTCTGGCAAGGAAGGCTTTGGCTACGACCCCATCTTCCAGCCCGAAGGCCACAGCGTAACCTTTGCAGAGATGTCATCAGAAGAGAAAAACCACATCTCCCACAGAGGCCGAGCCACAGAAAAGCTGGCCGCATTCCTGAAACTACCATAGGCAATCCATACCCCACGTCTTTTTTCCCGTTTGTTACTTCCCCAACACCTCGGCAATCTTATCCACGTTCATGCTGCGGGCCGAGGCATCGAAGATGTCCTTATACACACCGCCCTGGGCATACACCTCCTTTGGTGTGCCGCCCTGCACCACGCGTCCCTCCTTCAATACGTATATCATGTCGGCATCGATTATCTGACCTATGTTATGCGAGATAATCACCACCGTGCGGTCTGTCTTAATGGCATCGATGGCCGTTTTTATCTGCTCCGTGGCAATAGCATCGAGGCTCGCCGTCGGCTCATCAAGGAAGATGACGGGCGGGTTCTTCAGGAACATGCGAGCAATGGCAATGCGCTGCTGCTGTCCGCCACTTAGCTGCAGGGCCTGCGTCTGAAAGCCCTCACGCATCTGCATCACCTGGTCGTAGATGCACGCCTGCCGTGCGGCACGCACCACGTCGTCGTGAGAGGCTGACGGATTACCATAGAGGATATTCTCTTCTATTGTGCCGCTGAAGATATGGTTCTTCTGGAGCACCAGCCCCACATTATCGCGCAGACACCGTGTATTCCAGTCTTTGAGGTCAACACCGTCAAGGGTGATGCTGCCAGTCTGCGGCGTGTAGAACTTGTCGAGAAGATTGATGACAGTAGACTTGCCAGCACCGCTCAACCCCACCAGAGCCGTTATCTTCCCCGCGGGAATGTGCAGGCTGACATCGTGCAAGGCCTTCGTGCCGTTGGCATAAGTGAAATCCACGTGCCGCAACGTCATGTCGCCCTGCACCCTGGGTGAGGTATGCATGCCCGTAGGCTCTGTCTCATCCTCGGCATTCAGTATGCCGAAGAAACCCTCTGCATATATCAGCGCATCGTTCAGGTCATCATATATGCGGTGAAGCTGGCTGATGGGAGCACTGACATTGGCAAAGAGCATGACGTGATACATTATCTTGCCTATCGACATACCAGGATAGTCGGTAAGCACCAGATAGGCCGTCAGTATGATGATAAGCACCGTGCCCACCTTCTCCAGGAAGCCCTTCAGACCATTGTAGAAGAACCCTTGCTGACGAATGGCGAGCTGCTGCCGCGTCATAGCATCCTGCACGTCCATATAGCGGCCTGCCTCAATGCCCTCGCGGTTGAACGACTTGATTACGGAAATACTCTCAAGGATATTCAGCGTACATTGTCCTACGCGCTGATAGCAGGCGAAGATATCCCTGCGCCCTCCCTTCATGCGTCTGGCCTGCAGGAAGGTGACATAGAAATACAGCGGTATGATAAGCAGCGCCACCAGCCCCACATACACATTGGCCTGAAACATCAGGGCAAGGGCGATGACAGCTGTGGTGAAGAGGGGCAGAATCTCGATAAAGAGACTGTTCACCGTATTGCTGAGACTCATCACGCCCCTGTCTATGCGCGACTGCAACTTGCCCGTCTCGTTGTCGTCGCTGCTGAAGAAAGCCATGCGGAACGACAGGACGCGCTTCACCACGCTGATAGAGAGGTCACGGCTCACCAGGATGCGCATCCGCTCCCCGTAATAACGCTGGAAGAACGCTGCCACAGCAGCTATCAGCTCCTTGCCCAACAGCACCACGCTGATAACAAGGAGAATATGCAGGGCCTTGCTCCACGCAAACGACGGCTCATGCAGCAGGGCATTGATGGCATCCACCGTGCGGTCAAGCACTATGGCATTAACCTGGGCCAGAAGCGACGTGACCAGCGTCAGCAACAGCGTAATCACTATCAGCCACCTGTGTGGCAGAATATAAGGGATAATATTGCGGAGCATAGACAGAATGCCCATCCTACCATGCCCGTCATTGTGAGAATTGTCCATTTTGCTAATATAATTATGGTGCAAAATTACGAAAAAAAATCTGAAACACCACCAAACTTTTCCTTTGATTTCATCAAAAAATCCCCGAAACAGGCCCGCTGACGGTGATAAGGTCCCGCTGATAATGATAAGGTCCCGCTGACGGTGATAAGGTCTCGCAGAAAACGCAGAAAACGCAGAAACGCCTCGTAGGCAGGTACGTGGGCGTCCCGCCCGCGAAAAACTGGGGACGTGGGCGTCTCGCCCGCGAAAAACTGGGGACGTGGGCGTCTCGCCCGCGACAATTTTGACTTCGTCGACCCACTCGGGATACTCCCTGAAGATTATCTGCGATTTCTGCGGTTTCTGCGAGACCTTAATCAATTTTCAATTTTTCTCACGCCCTCACGAAGCCGGTTGCCTTCTGGAACTTCACTCCGTC
>LXOW01146885.1_pt1 | contig 34803 bp, 27 predicted proteins | sample 1368591 | NCBI WGS metagenome assembly LXOW01 (sample SAMN04884650, study PRJNA319009) | bovine gut metagenome | isolation source: Cow rumen | host: Bos taurus | place: Italy: Legnaro (PD) | collected 2014-07-09
AGATGTGTATAAGAGACAGGTGTAATATGGCTACAGTAATTTTAGATGCAGGGCATGGCGGATGGGACAACGGAGCGATGTACAATGGACGAAAAGAAAAAGATGACAATCTGAAATTGGCATTGGCAGTAGGAAAAAAACTGGAGGATAAGGGGATTGGAGTGGATTATACCAGAACACAGGATGTGTATGATTCTCCTCTTGAGAAAGCGAAGATAGCCAATGCTTCCGGTGCAGATTATTTCGTATCGTTTCATAGAAATGCAAGCCCGGACAATAATCAATATTCCGGTGTGCAGACACTGATTTACAATGAGGGGGATGTGAAAGAAAAACTTGCCAATGAAATCAATAAAGGATTGGAAAATGTGGGATTTGACAATTTGGGTATCAGTGTGAGAAATAATCTGGCAGTTTTAAAACGAACCAATATTCCGGCAGTGCTTATTGAGACTGGATTTATCAATACGGATAAAGACAATCTAATTTTTGATGAGAACTTTGAGGCAATTGCAGAGTCGATTGCAGATTCTATTAATAGAGTTATAAATAATCAGGCATCATCTTACTATTATACTATTCAGGTTGGTTTGTTTCGAAATGAAGAAAATGCAAAAAGATTGGCAAACGAACTAATTAGCATGGGATATACGGTGAAAATTGGCATGGTAAATGGTTATTATGCGGTGTGGGTAGGAAATTTCAAAGACATGAATCAGGCAAAACGGATTGAAAGAGTTCTTCAGGAAGATGGATATGAAACCTGGATTATTGCAGTCTGAAGAATAGGTAGAAAATACCCCCGGTTAAGTGGACTGGGGGTATGTGTTTTACTGTAAAACCACTTTCGTTTGTAGTTGTGCAGGAAAAGACGGACCTGTGAGAGTGATTGATTTTGTGTGTAGCTTTGTATTAATTTGCAAATAATTGTTCGATTTCTAAGATTTCCTCTTTTCAACGAAACATTTCTGTTATAGAATATGAGGAGGTATACTTATCACGAGTGATAAAAAGTGAAAGGTTTACATTAAAATCAGCTGTTAACACAGCAGAATGGAGCGATGGTATGGCATTAAGAATTGATGGAAAAAAGATATCAACTGAAATTAAAGACGAATTAAAAGTAAAAGTTGAAGCATATAAAGAACAGGGAATTGACATTTGCTTGGCTGTTATTCAGGTGGGAAATGATCCGGCATCCAGCGTGTATGTTGGAAACAAAAAGAAGGCTTGTGAATATATTGGAATTCGCTCCCTTGCATATGAATTAGAAGAGAGTGTGACGCAGGAAGAATTACTTTCCCTTATAAAGACATTAAATGAAAGAGAAGATGTAAATGGTATTTTAGTGCAGCTTCCTTTGCCAAAACATATTGATGAGGATGCGGTAATTCGTGCCATTGATCCGAAAAAGGATGTGGATGGTTTCCATCCGTACAGTGTGGGAGCGCTTAGTATCGGAGAAGAGGGCTTTGTGTCTTGTACTCCTGCTGGTATTATCCAGTTGTGTAAACGCTCCGGCATTGAAATTGCAGGAAAAGAGTGTGTCGTTATTGGTAGAAGTAACATTGTAGGAAAACCGATTTCCATGTTATTACTTAGAGAAAATGGAACTGTAACTGTTTGTCACTCAAGAACCAAAGATTTGAAAGAAGTGACAAAAAGAGCCGATATATTAGTGGTAGCCATTGGTAAACCAAAGTTTATCACAAAAGAATATGTGAAAGATGGTGCAGTGGTAATTGATGTAGGTATTCACAGAAATGAAAATAATAAACTGTGTGGAGACGTGGATTTTGATGATGTGGAACCGGTTGCATCAGCTATTACTCCGGTACCTGGCGGTGTTGGTCCTATGACGATTGCCATGCTTATGAACAATTGTGTGGAAGCAGTAAAACTTCAAAAATAGTAAAATACAGGAGAAACATGTATGAAGATTTTGTTTGTATCTCTTGGATGTGATAAGAACCTGGTAGACAGTGAGGTTATGCTGGGATTGCTAAGAGAAAAGAATTACGAAATTACAGATGATGAGTATCAGGCAGATGTGGTTGTGGTAAACACCTGCTGTTTTATTGGTGATGCCAAAGAGGAAAGTATCCAGACGATTCTTGAAATGGCACAACTGAAGGAAACAGGACGGTTAAAAGCACTTATTGTTACCGGGTGTCTGGCACAACGCTATAAACAGCAGATTTTAGAAGAAATGCCAGAAGTAGATGCCATTCTTGGTACTATGAGTATTGAGAATATTTGTGATGCGGTAGAACAGGCACTAGATGGAAAAACTACGGAGACGTTTCGGGATGTAAATTATTTGCCGGTAGTAGATGCAAAGCGTATCAATACCACCGGTGGATATTATTCCTACTTAAAGATTGCAGAAGGATGCGATAAAAACTGTACCTATTGCATTATTCCTACCGTGCGGGGGCATTACAGAAGTGTGCCGATGGAGCGTTTGGTGGAAGAAGCAACCAATCTTGCAAAGGAAGGAACGGAAGAGTTGATTTTAGTTGCTCAGGAAACTACTCTTTACGGAAAAGATTTGTACGGAGAGAAGAAACTTCCGGAGTTACTGCATAAGTTAGGTGAAATTCCAGGCATAAAATGGATTCGCATTTTGTATTGTTATCCGGAGGAAATTACGGATGAACTGATTCAGACGATTAAAAACGAACCAAAGGTTTGTAATTATTTGGATATTCCTATTCAGCATGGCGCAGATGATATTCTTCGTCGCATGGGAAGATGGACAAATAAGCAGGAAATCATTGATATGGTGACAAAATTACGAAAAGAAATTCCAGATATTTGTCTTAGAACTACACTTATTTCAGGATTTCCAGGTGAGACACAGAAAAATCACGAAGAGGTGTTAGAATTTGTTAAGGAGATGAAATTTGACCGACTTGGTGTGTTTGCATATTCGGCAGAAGAAGATACACCGGCGGCAGATTTCCCGGATCAGGTACCTGAAGAGGTGAAAGAGCAGAGAAGAAATGAGATTATGGAAGTACAGCAAAAAATCGCATTTGAGGCTGCAGAAGATATGCTATATCGCAAAGTACAGGTGTTGATTGAAGGGAAGCTTCCTGAGGATGATGTATACATTGGAAGAACCTACAAAGATGCACCAAACGTAGATGGCTACATATTTGTTCATTGCGGACATGAATTGATTTCAGGTGAAATGATCACAGCACAGGTTACAGATGCCAAAGGGTATGACCTTATTGGTGAGGCTGTTTGGGAATAATATCAGAGTGTAACAATCTGTGTAATTTCAATAAACCGTTTATCAAAAAATTACATTAATGTTATACACGAAAGGTTATGGTTTGAGTTTTCAAATATTTAATTTGTGAAAAGAAAGGATAAGTGTGAGTAAAATCACATTGGTGAGAAAATGAATTTACCTAACAAATTAACAATATTACGTGTTATTTTGATACCAGTTTTTGTTGTATTCATGCTGGTTCCACAAATTCCTTATAACAATTATATTGCAGTGGCAGTTTTTTCTATCGCGTGTATTACAGATAGTTTGGATGGTCATCTTGCAAGAAAATACAATTTAGTAACCAATTTTGGAAAGTTTATGGATCCATTGGCAGATAAATTGCTAGTGGGAGCCGCTTTGATTTGTTTTGTCAGTTTGCCGGAACTACATTTTCCTGCATGGATTGCTATTGTGATTATCAGTAGAGAGTTTGCCATAAGTGGTTTCCGTCTTGTGGCTTCTGACAATGGTATCGTAATTGCTGCAAGCTATTGGGGAAAATTCAAAACAGTGTTCCAGATGATTATGTCGATTTTGCTAATCGTACATTTTCCATGGGATTTTGTGTTTTACGTGGAGCAGTTTTTCATTTATGCTTCTTTGATATTGACTGTAATTTCTTTGGTAGATTACATTGTTAAGAATAAAGATGTATTGAAGGAGAAAAAATAATATGGTAATCGTAATTGGCGGCGGTGCTGCCGGAATGATGGCTGCGATTTTTGCAGCGAGAAATGGACATCAGGTTCGGTTGCTTGAAAAAAATGAAAAACTGGGAAAAAAATTATATATTACGGGAAAAGGCAGATGTAATATTACAAATGCCTCAGATATGGATAATTTGTTTGCAAATGTGATTTCTAACCGGAAGTTTTTGTACAGTGCGTTTTATGGATTTGATAACATGCAGACCATACAATTTTTTGAAGAGTTAGGCTGTAAGACGAAGATAGAACGTGGTGAACGGGTATTTCCTGTTTCTGATAAATCCTCGGATGTAATCAATGCGTTGCATCGGGAATTGCAGCGATTAAAGGTGGATATTTCTTTTAACACAGAAGTAACTAAGATTGTGGAAAAAGACGGAAAAGCTGTGGGAGTTATAATCGCAGGTAAGAAAGAAATGCTGCCTGCGGATGCAGTAATCGTGGCAACAGGAGGTATGTCTTATCCTAGCACTGGTTCTACCGGAGACGGTTATCGTTTTGCAAAGGAACTTGGACATAAAGTGACGAAACTCTATCAGTCATTAGTACCGTTTCAGATTGAAGAAGAATATGTAAGAGAGCTTCAGGGGCTTTCACTTAAAAATGTATCTCTGAAAGTATACGCCGGAAAGAAAAAGGTGTATGACGATTTCGGAGAAATGTTGTTCACCCATTTTGGAATCAGCGGACCTCTTGTGTTGAGTGCCAGTAGTTTTCTGACTAGTTTTGTGGATCGGGAAGAGATAAAGGCTTATATTGATTTAAAGCCAGCACTTAGCGAGGAACAGCTTGATGACCGGATTTTAAGAGATTTTTCAGAAATGAAGAATAAACAGTTTAAAAACGGATTGGATAAATTGCTGCCAAAGAAGATGATACCGGTGATTGTTGAATTATCAGGTATCAATCCGGAAAAACCAATCAATTCCATTACAAAAGAGGAACGTCTGGGTGTGGTGCGTCTCCTTAAAAATATGGAACTTCATGTGGAACGCATGCGCGGCTACAATGAAGCTATCATTACAAAAGGTGGCGTTTCCGTAAAAGAAATCAATCCAAGCACTATGGAATCAACTTTGGTGGAAGGTCTATATTTTATCGGCGAGGTGCTTGATCTTGATGCACTTACCGGAGGGTATAATTTACAGATTGCATGGTCAACAGCCTATTTAGCTGGGACAGAAGTAAAGGAGAAATAAACATGGGTTTTAATATTGCTATTGATGGACCGGCAGGAGCCGGAAAAAGTACAATTGCAAAAAAAGTGGCAAAGGAGTTAAGTTTTATCTATGTAGATACAGGTGCTATGTATCGTGCCATTGCATATTACATGTTGCAAAATAATGTGGCAAAAGATGAAGCGGCTGTTGCCAAGGAAGTGGAAAATGTTGATGTAAAACTTGCTTACGTGGATGGTGAACAGCAGGTGTTGTTAAATGGCGAGAATGTCAGCAGTTTTATTCGCACGGAAGAAGTGGGAAATATGGCTTCTTTTGTGGCAAAAGTACCTGAGGTTCGTGCTAAACTTTTAGATCTTCAAAGAAATCTTGCAAAAGAAAATGATATTATCATGGACGGAAGAGACATTGGAACAAATGTACTTCCAAATGCAGATGTAAAAGTTTATCTCACCGCCAGTTCAGAAGAACGTGCAAACAGACGATATAAAGAATTGTGTGAGAAAGGTATTTCATGCGACAGGGATGAAATTGAGAGAGATATCATAGCCAGAGATGAGCAGGATATGAACCGTGAAATTGCTCCGTTAAAACAGGCGGAAGACGCAACTTTGATAGATAGTTCACATATGACTATCGATGAGGTAGTGGCGGCTATTATAAAATTAAAATAGTTAGAAAGGAACGGGAAATATGGAGGTTACACTGGCGAAAAATGCCGGATTTTGCTTCGGGGTGAAACGAGCCGTTGATATGGTTTACGAAGAAGCAGAACAACATGAAAACGTGTACACTTACGGTCCTATCATTCACAATGAAGAAGTTGTGGAAGATTTGAGAAAAAAAGGAGTACATGTAGTCAATACCGTTGAGGAAATAAAACAGATACATGAAGGAACTATGATTATTCGTTCCCATGGTGTGTCAAAAGAAATCTACGACCTGTTAGAACAACAGGGACTTCGTATTGTAGATGCTACCTGTCCTTTTGTTAAAAAAATTCACAACATTGTGAAGGAACATACAGAACAGGGCGAGGAAGTTATTATCATCGGAAATGCAAAACACCCGGAAGTTGAGGGAATCAAAGGCTGGGGAGAGGGAAATGTTGTGGTGATAGAAACGTTGGAAGAGGCTAATAATTATGAGCCTCCTGCCGATAAAAAAGTATGTATAGTATCACAAACGACATTTAATTACAAGAAATTTCAAGATTTAGTTGAAATTATTTCAAAAAAGCGTTATGATATAATTGCTTTAAATACAATTTGCAATGCTACAGAAGTAAGACAAAGTGAAGCGATGCAGTTGGCAAAGATTTCGGATGCTATGATTGTGATTGGAGGCAAGACAAGCTCCAACACACAGAAGTTGTATGAAATCTGTAAAAAAGAGTGTAAAAATACTTACTATATACAGACACTTGTTGACTTAGATATGGACTTGTTCCAATCTTTTCGTAGCGTAGGTATTACAGCAGGGGCATCAACCCCAAATAATATTATTAAGGAGGTTCAAATAGCATGTCAGAACAGAGCTTTGAACAAATGTTAGAAGAATACGAAAAAACAATCCACAATGGTGAGATTGTAGAAGGGACAGTCATCAGCGTTAAAGAAGATGAAATCGTTTTAAATATCGGTTATAAGGCAGACGGTATTATTACTAGAAACGAATACAGTAATACACCAAACATTGACTTAACAACTGTTGTAAACGTTGGCGATACTATGGAAGCTAAAGTTCTTAAAGTAAATGATGGCGAAGGTCAGGTAGTTTTAACTTATAAGAGATTAGCTGCAGAAAAAGGTAATAAGAGAATTGAAGAAGCATTTAACAATCAGGAAGTACTTAAGGCAACAGTTGCTAACGTATTAGATGGTGGTTTAAGTGTTGTTATCGACGAAGCAAGAGTATTTATTCCTGCAAGTCTTGTATCAGATACTTATGAAAAGAACCTTTCTAAGTATGCTGGACAGGAAATTGAGTTCGTTATCACAGAATTCAATCCTAAGAGAAGAAGAATCATCGGTGATCGTAAGCAGTTATTAGTTGCTAAGAAGAAAGAAATGCAGGCTGAATTGTTTGCTAAGATCGCTGTTGGAGATACAGTAGAAGGTACAGTTAAGAATGTAACTGATTTCGGTGCATTCATCGATTTAGGTGGAGCAGACGGATTATTACACATCTCAGAAATGTCATGGGGACGTGTTGAAAACCCTAAGAAGTTATTCAAGGTTGGAGACGTTGTTAAAGTTCTTATCAAAGACATTCAGGGAGAGAAGATTGCACTTAGCTTGAAGTTTGATGATCAGAACCCATGGATTTCAGCTGCTGAGAAGTATGCTGTAGGTCAGGAAGTAACTGGTAAAGTTGCAAGAATGACTGAGTTTGGTGCATTCATCGAATTAGAGCCAGGTATTGATGCATTGTTACATGTATCTCAGATTTCTAGAGATCACGTTGAAAAGCCAGCAGATGTATTAAAGATTGGTGATGAAGTAACAGCTAAGGTTGTTGATTTCAACGGAGATGATAAGAAAATCAGCTTAAGCGTTAAAGCATTAACAGATGGTGATGCTACAGAAGAAGCTGCTGAGGAAACAACAGAAGAATAATCTTACGTAAAAGATAGATAAGAGAGGTCAAAAGACCTCTCTTTTTTATGTAATAGGAAATTGCGATGCGAGGATGCGCAGACCGCGGAGATGGAGTTAATTGCTGCGCAATACCGCGGTCGCGCTAAAGTTTTGCAAGCAAAACTCTTTGTTCTTGTGGCAAATTTTTACTTTAATGAAAGTTCTTTATTATGTATTACTATTGAAAAAATCATACAAATTAGGTAGAATAGAATTAGAAAGATTTGGGTATTAGACAGGTGTTAAAAAGGTTACTGGACGGGTATAAACAGTAACAAAAAAGGGTCCATAGTCAAGGCAAAGTATTAAGCGAGTCTTGGATGTTATGATAATATTGGAAAGGGGCATACGATTATGGAGGAAAGCTACGAAGGGTTTAAAAAAGAGGTTTTGCAGCTGACGAAGATAGACCTGCATTGCTACAAAGAACGCCAGATGAAGCGTAGAATTGATACGCTCATTGGAAAAAACGGAATTAGTACGTATACGGATTATATCCGATTGCTAAAGACGGACAGAGATAAGTACGAGGAGTTTATTAACTGTCTTACGATTAATGTATCGGAATTTTGGAGAAATCCGGATCAGTGGAAATTGTTAGAGCAAAGTGTTTTGCCTGATATTTTGAAAAAGACCGGAGGGAAGCTGAAAGTATGGAGTGCGGCATGTTCTACGGGAGATGAGCCATATTCTTTGGTTATGTTGTTGACAAAATTTATGCCACTTCAAAAAATTGAGGTTCTTGCCACAGATATTGACAAGCAGGTCATTGAACAGGCAAAAGCCGGTATTTATTCAGATAAGAGTATTAAGGGATTACCAAAGGAATTTATTGATAAATACTTTGAACAGGTGGGGGAGAAATCTTACGCCATTTCTTCAGAAATTAAAAACAGAGTTAGGTTTCAACAGCACAATTTGTTGAAAGATGATTATCCAAGTCAGTGTGATTTAATTGTATGTCGAAATGTTATGATTTACTTTACAGAAGAGGCAAAAACAGAGATTTACAATAAGTTTAACAATGCTTTAAAACCGGGGGCTGTATTGTTTGTCGGAAGTACGGAACAGATGGTACAACCTAAGAAATTAGGCTTCCAAGCGATACATTCATTTTTCTATACGAAGAATGTGTAATTAGTAGTTGATTTTTCATATGATATCTAGTATATTTGACTTTGGGTAGGTAACTATTCAAAATATGGCGGTACTGCGTATATGAGGAGATTTGTATGGAAAAAGTTAAAGTAGCACTTGACGCCATGGGGGGAGATAATGCTCCAGGTGAGGTTGTAAAAGGTGCAGTAGAAGCTGTCAGCGAAAAACAGCAGATAGAAGTATTTCTTGTAGGACAAGAAGAACGAATTAATGAGGAATTAAAAAAGTACTCCTATGACCAGGAACGTATTCACGTTGTGGATGCAAAAGAGGTTATTACCAATGATGAGGCGCCGGTAATGGCAATCCGTAAAAAGAAGGATTCATCTATCTGTGTTGCTTTGAACATGGTGAAAAAAGGAGAGGCAGATGCTTTTGTATCAGCTGGAAGTACCGGAGCTATTTTAGTCGGTGGACAGTTGATTGCAGGGCGTATTAAAGGTGTGGAGAGAGCACCGTTGGCACCACTTATTCCTACGACAAAAGGTGTTTCATTGTTGATTGACTGTGGGGCAAACGTAGATGCGAGACCTTCTCATCTGTTACAGTTTGCAAAGATGGGTTCTATATACATGGAAAATGTAGTAGGCGTAAAGCAACCCCGTGTGGCAATTGTAAATATTGGTGCAGAAGAGGAAAAGGGAAATATGTTAGTAAAAGAGACATTTCCTTTACTTAAAAATTGCAATGATATCAACTTTATAGGCAGTATTGAGGCAAGAGAGATTCCAAACGGAGCAGCAGATGTTATTGTGTGTGAAGCATTTGTTGGAAATGTTATCTTAAAGCTTTACGAAGGATTAGGTGGGGCGTTGATTGGTCGTATCAAGGAAGGACTGATGTCCACCGTAAAGAGTAAGATTGGAGCGATGTTAGCACTACCTGCATTAAAGAAGACATTGAAGCAGTTTGATGCAAGCGAGTATGGCGGAGCGCCGTTACTTGGATTAAACGGTCTGGTTGTAAAGACACATGGAAGTTCAACCAGCAAAGAGATTAAGAACTCAATCATCCAATGTTCTTTATTTAAGGAACAGGATATTAATGAGAAAATAAAAAAGAATATTCTTTTGCAAGATAATGAGTAAGAAAGGCGGAACAGTATGGAATTTGAAAAGTTGCAAAGTATTATTAGTGAAGTATTAAATGTTGATGCTGATGAGATTACAATGGAGACATCGTTTGTAGATGATCTTGGTGCTGACTCATTAGATGTATTCCAGATCATCATGGGAATTGAAGAGGAATTTGAAATTGAAATCGATAATGAAAGCGCAGAGAAAATCGTTACTGTGGGAGATGCAGTGGAACAGATTAAAAATGCGATTGGATAAGCGTTGAATATTGAAGTATATGTGTAGGCTGTCTGTTTATACGGACAGCCTACTCGGTTGATAGCATGAAGAAAGGATGGGAGCAGGATGATCAATCGAGATATTATTAAAGAGTTTGAGGAAAACATAGGATATTGTTTTAAAAACAAGAACTACCTATGTCAGGCATTGACTCATAGTTCTTATGCAAACGAAATGCGAATGAGCAAACTTGCAAACAATGAAAGACTGGAGTTTTTAGGAGATGCCGTATTAGAGTTAATGTCCAGTGAAAATATTTATGAAAATAATCCCAATATGTATGAAGGTGAAATGACGAAATTAAGAGCCAGTTTGGTGTGTGAACCTACTTTGGCAATCTGTGCGAGAGATATTCAGCTTGGTAAGTATATTTTACTAGGTAAAGGGGAAATTACCACAGGTGGAGCAAAGCGTGATTCGATTTTGTCAGATGCATTTGAAGCTGTCATTGGTGCCATTTATTTAGACGGTGGTTTTACTAGTGCAAAAGAGTTCGTAGAAAAATATGTGTTAAATGATATGGAAAATAAGAAACTCTTTTTTGATAGTAAGACTATCTTACAGGAAATCATTCAGGCAGATTATAAAGAACCATTACAATATAAGTTACTAGGTGAAAGCGGACCGGATCATGATAAGTTATTTACGGTAGCTGCCATTGTAGATGGAAAGGAACTTAGTCAGGGAACCGGTAAGACGAAAAAAGCAGCGGAACAGGCTGCAGCATATCAGGCGATTTTGAAATTGACGGATTAATGATTGTTTAGTGGTATGTCAAAGCATTTTTGCTGTGTTACTGGTCAGGTACTGAATTGTAACATGGATTAGGGAAAATGAAGAAAGAGGGTATATATGTACTTAAAAAGTATTGAAATACATGGCTTTAAGTCTTTTGCAAACAAGCTTGTATTTGAATTTGAAAAAGGAATTACCGCTGTGGTAGGACCTAACGGAAGTGGAAAGAGTAATGTTGCAGATGCGGTTCGTTGGGTACTGGGAGAGCAAAGTGCAAAACAGTTGCGTAGTTCAAAGATGGAAGATGTAATTTTTGCAGGAACGGAGCTTAGAAAACCACAGGGCTTTGCTTATGTTGCCATTACTTTTGATAACTCGGATCATAAGCTTGCCACTTCCTATGATGAAGTGACAGTTGCCCGTAGAGTGTATCGTTCCGGCGAAAGTGAATATTTAATGAATGGTACCAATTGCCGATTACGTGATGTTCAGGAATTATTTTTGGATACCGGTATCGGTAAGGAAGGATATTCTATTATCGGTCAGGGACAGATTGATAAAATTCTTAGTGGAAAACCGGAAGAACGTAGAGAGTTGTTCGACGAAGCTGCAGGTATTGTAAAATACAAAAAGAGAAAAGCTACTGCTGAGAAAAATCTGGAAGTGGAAAGACAAAACTTAGAGAGAATCAATGATATTTTATCTGAGTTGGAGAAACAGGTTGGTCCATTAAAGAAACAGTCAGAAACAGCAAAAGAGTTTTTGAAATATCGTGAGCAGTTAAAGAGACTGGAAGTTAATCTGTTTTTGGATGAGTTTGAGGATTTGCAGGCTTCTCAGGAAAAAATAGAAGAAAACATTCAAATTGCTACAAAGGAATATCGAGAGCAGGAAGAAAAGTTTGAACATATCAAAGAAGAATATGAGCAAATTGGAAGAGCACTTGAACAAAAGGATTATGTGCTGGAACAAAACCGAAATACCATCAACGAAAAGCGTATTCATAAGGAACAGTTAGAGGGTAATATTAAGGTTTGTAAGGAACAGATTATTGCCGCACAGCAAAATGATGCACATTTTAAAGAACGTGTGAAAGAGATTGCAGACGAAATCCTGAAAAAAGAAAAAGAACAGCAAAAAAGCGTAGATGATGAGGCTAATCTTTCAAAGAATGCGGATGATATTCTTTCTAAGAAGAAGGAAATTGAAGAACAACTGTCAGAATGTAAGCGTCAGATGGAAGCGTTAGAAGAGGAAATCGATGGCTGTAATACTTCGGTAATGCAACATTTAAACGATAACGCATCCATGAAGGCAAAGCTTGAAAAGTATAATACGATGCTTTCTCAAAGCAATGTGAAAAAATCAGAGCTTACACAGCAGATTTTAAAGAGAAAGACAGAAGAAGCAATCTGCGTGGAGAATTTGCAGAAAGAAGAAATTCATTTAAAGACCATTCAAGAAAAAATTGCAGAGAAAAAGGTTGAGATTCAGACTGTGATTTCTGAGCAGACGGTGGAAAAACAAAATTTAGACCGTTTGAGAAAGAGTTATAGTGAAAAACAGCAGGATTATCATAGAGAAAAATCTAGAATTGAAGCACTTCGAAATTTGACGGAACGATATGATGGTTACGGTCAGAGTATTCGAAGAGTGATGGAGCAAAAGGAGAAAAATCCTGGAATTGTTGGTGTAGTTGCAGACATTATCAAAGTGGATAAAAAGTATGAGACTGCTATGGAGATTGCCCTTGGTGGTAGTATTCAAAATATCGTAACAGACAATGAAAACACAGCAAAAGCATTGATCCAATTTTTGAAACAGAACAAGTTTGGTCGTGCTACCTTTTTGCCACTGACAAATGTTGGCAGAAAAGGAAAGATGCAAAATGATGCGGCTTTGAAAGAAAAAGGTGTCCTTGGTCTTGCCAGCAGCCTTGTGTCTGCAGAGGATAGATTTTCATCACTTGTGGAGTATTTGCTTGGAAGAATTGTAGTGGTAGATCACATTGATAATGCCATTGCAGTTTCTAAAAAATACAATAACACACTTCGAATCGTTACGTTGGAAGGAGAGTTGTTAAATCCCGGAGGTTCTATGTCCGGTGGTGCTTATAAAAATTCCAGCAATTTGTTGAGTCGAAGAAGAGAAATCGAAGATGGTGAAGAAAAGCTTCAGGGATTGTATGAGGAATGGAACAACATTCAGCATGAAATTTCCAGCCTGCAGCAGGAGATGGAAGTTAAGGCAAAAGAGCAACGGGATATAGAGGATGAACTCCAGAAATTATATTTGCTTGAAAATACAGCGAAAATCAAGTGTGAGCAGACGAAGGAAGAAAATGAACAGTTAAATCAGGGATATGAGCTTATTCGTCAGCAAAACCAGGAGATTGAAAAAGAAGTAGCTGAGTTAAAGCGTTTGGTGGATGAAACAAAAAATCATATGCAGCGTTTGGAAGAAGACAATAAATCTGCAGAAGAAAAGGTTTCAGACTGCAACAAAACTCTTGATATAAAGAAAAAAGAGGCAGAAGCATTAAGAGAAGAATTGTCTCAGATTTCCATAGAAGTATCTGCTATTGAGCAGAAGAAAGAATTTTCTGAGTTAAATAAAAAACGTATTGAGGGAGATTTGCTTTCGTTAAAAGAAGAAAGTGAGCGTATCCTTGAGCGTGCAAAAGAGTCAACCGGTCAGGTTGAGGAGAAAGAAAAAGAGATTTCGGAATTAAAGGACGAATTGGTAAAAGAAAATCGTCTCATTGGAGAAATTACAGTTTATGTGCAGCAATTAACAAGAGACCGGGAAGAAACAGCGAAGAAACATTCAGAAATGTTGACGGAGAGAGAAGAATTATCGAAAAATATCAGTAATATGGATAAGGAAATCTTCCGATTAACAAATCAGAAAGAAAAAATGACAGAACAGATGGAAAGCCAGATTAATTATATGTGGGAAGAGTATGAGCTGACCTACAATACTGCTTTGGAGTTAAAGTCTGATCTTGAATTGGAAGTGCCTGCCATGAAGAAACAAATTGGTGTGGTAAAGAACAATATTAAATCTCTTGGCGATGTAAATGTAAATGCCATTGAAGATTACAGAAATGTTTCTGAGCGATACGAATTATTACATACCCAGCATGAGGATTTGATCCATTCGGAAGAAGTGCTTATGGGTATTGTTGAGGAACTTGATACAGAAATGCGTAAACAGTTCCAGGAAAAATTTGCAGAAATCAAGGAACAGTTTGATATTGTGTTCAAAGAATTATTTGGTGGAGGAAAAGGTAATATTGAATTGGCAAAGGATGAAGATATTTTGGAAGCCGGAATCAGTATTATTGCACAGCCACCGGGAAAGAAACTGCAAAATATGATGCAGATGTCAGGTGGAGAAAAGGCACTGACAGCGATTTCATTGTTGTTTGCCATTCAGAATTTAAAACCGTCTCCGTTTTGTCTTCTGGACGAAATTGAAGCGGCACTTGATGATTCAAACGTTAAGCGTTATGCACAGTATTTACATAAACTGACAAAAGATACGCAGTTTATTGTAATTACACATAGACGAGGAACTATGGCTGCTGCGGATGTAATGTATGGTATTACGATGCAGGAAAAGGGAGTCTCAACTATGGTTTCCGTTAACTTGATAGAAGAACAATTAGATGCGATGGAAAAACAAGAACAATAGGAGGAGTAATTATGGCATTATTTGGTTTATTTAAGAAGAACAAAACAGAAAACGACGTTCCGGAAGGGCCCGGTGGGTCGGAGAATTTAGTTGAAAGTGGTACAGAAGATATCAAAGAAGCAATTCTTGATGAAATTGAACAGGAAGAGGAAGCTGAAGAAACTACAGTGGCAGAAGAAGAGGAGGATGAAAATGATTCTATGAATGTCACTGGAAATGTGCAAGGTGAAATCAGAGAAGCTGTGTTAGAAGAAATTTCATCCGGCGAAGAGGACGAGGCTGATACGGAAGACGCTGAAGATACGGATGATGACATGCATATGGAAACCATGCGTGATGATATTCAGGAGGCAGTTGCCACAGAGGCGGAAGAAAGTGAGAAAAAACAAGGCTTTTTTCGAAGATTGGTAACAGGTCTTACAAAGACGAGAAATAACATTGCCAGTGGAATTGACAGTATTTTTAGCAGTTTTTCAAGTATTGATGAAGAATTCTATGAAGAGTTGGAAGAAGTGCTTGTTATGGCTGATATTGGTATTCAGGCTACCACAAATATTTTAGACCAATTACGCCAGAAAGTGAAGGAAGAAAAGATTAAAGATGTTTCTGAGTGCAAACAGCTTTTAATCAACAGTATCAAAGAACAGATGCGCGTGGAGAGCAATGCGTATGAATTCGAAGATAAAAAATCGGTTGTGCTTGTAATCGGAGTAAATGGAGTGGGAAAAACTACTTCTATCGGAAAGTTGTCAGGTCAGTTAAAACAAAAGGGGCGCAAAGTTCTTGTGGCAGCAGCTGATACGTTCCGTGCAGCAGCCATTGACCAGTTGGCAGAATGGACAAAACGTGCAGGTGTGGATATTATTGCACAGGATGAAGGTTCAGATGCGGCAGCAGTTGTATTTGATGCCTTACAGGCAGCAAAAGCCAGAAATACTGACGTTTTGTTAGTAGATACTGCAGGAAGACTTCACAACAAGAAAAATCTTATGGAAGAACTTAAAAAGATCAATCGTATCATTGATAGAGAATATCCTGAGGCATTTCGGGAAACATTTATTGTATTAGACGGAACTACAGGTCAGAATGCATTGGCTCAGGCAAAGCAGTTTAGCGAAGTTGCAGATATTACAGGTATTATTTTAACAAAGTTAGACGGTACTGCAAAAGGTGGTATTGCCATTGCTATTCAGTCTGAAATCAACATTCCGGTGAAGTATATCGGAGTAGGTGAAAGTATCGATGATCTGCAGAAATTTAATGCAGACGATTTTGTGGATGCTTTGTTTGATACAGGTGAATAATAAAATAAGATTACTTTAAAAAAGAGATTGATTTTTTATTAAACCACAGTGGAAAAAAGGAAAAGTGTCAGATTGATTGTCACATAATAATGACAGAAAAAGAAAAGAGGTTGGTTGTATGTTAACATTGGAAAAGTTTGAGGAAGCATCTGAAGCGGTGAAAAAGGTCATTAACCGTACCAAACTTATATACAGTGAGTATTTTTCGGCAGTTTCTGGAAACAAGGTATATTTAAAACCTGAAAACATGCAGTACACAGGTGCATACAAAGTTAGGGGTGCGTATTATAAAATCAGTACCTTGTCAGAAGAAGAACGAGAAAAAGGTTTAATTACTGCATCAGCAGGAAATCACGCTCAGGGTGTTGCATATGCTGCGAAACTTTATGGCGTAAAGGCTACCATCGTTATGCCTACAACAACACCTCTTATTAAGGTAAACCGCACGAAAGCCTATGGGGCTGAAGTGGTTTTATATGGAAATGTATATGACGAGGCTTGCTCTTATGCATTACAGTTAGCTGAGGAAACCGGTGGAACATTTATTCATCCTTTTGACGATGAGCAGGTGGCAACTGGTCAGGGGAGTATCGCCATGGAAATTTTCAAGGACCTTCCTACGGTAGACATTATTTTAGTTCCTATCGGTGGCGGTGGATTAGCAACCGGTGTATCAACCCTTGCAAAGATGTTAAATCCTAAAATTCAGGTAATTGGCGTAGAGCCAGCAGGGGCAAATTGTTTGCAGGAATCTTTAAGAAATGGTAAGGTTACTACTTTGCCAACGGTTGATACCATTGCAGACGGTACTGCTGTGAAAACACCGGGAAGTAAGATTTTTCCTTATTTACAGAAAAATATTGATGATATTATTACTGTGAAAGATGAGGAATTAATCGTAGCATTTCTTGATATGATGGAAAATCATAAAATGGTTGTGGAAAATTCCGGACTGCTTACGGTAGCTGCCCTTAATCATTTAGATTGTAAAGGAAAAAAGGTGGTTTCTGTGCTTAGTGGAGGAAATATGGACGTAATTACTATTTCTTCCGTTGTTCAGCATGGATTGATTCAGAGAGGAAGAATATTCACCGTTTCTGTTCGTTTGCCGGACCGTCCGGGAGAATTGGTAAATGTTGCAAGCGTGATTGCACAGCATCGCGGAAATGTCATTCGTTTGGATCATAACCAGTTTGTAAGCGTAAACCGTAACTCTGCAGTGGAATTGCAAATCACCATGGAGGCATTTGGACACGAGCATAAGGAAGAAATCCTGAAAGCTTTGGAAGAAAAGGGATATCATCCGAAATTGGAAGAACCAAAGAGTGTGTATAACTAGGCTTGTTACCAGGTATTATGGATAAATATGAAGCAGTATTGTGTCCTAGAGGATGCGCAGACCGCGGAGATGTAGTTAATTGCTACGCAATACCGCGGTCGCGCTAGAGTTTTGCAAGCAAAACACTTTGTTCTAATCCAGTTTTTGTAGAACAAAGAGTTGAAAAAAGTAAAAGAATATGAAGAAAACTATTTACAGAGAAAGATATGAATGGTATACTTTAAAAGTCTTATTTCTTAAATTAAAAAATCTTTGTATGTGCGGTTCGCACAAATATTCATGAAAGAAACAAATAATGAATAGTATGAAGTGGTCATTTGAAAAAATGATTGGATTGTTTTGCGTTGAAAGGATTATTTCTGCCTATTGATTAGGGGGGGATAATACTTTTGACGGATTTTAGATTTTTACTTGACAGGAAAAGTAGAATGTATTATATTAAATACAGAACAAGTGTTCGTGAGAAGGAGAGCGGATTATGGAAAAAAATACAAATAAATTAAAAGCATTAGAAGCTGCATTGGCGCAGATTGAAAAACAATATGGAAAAGGTTCTGTTATGAAATTAGGTGACAGAAGTAAGAATATGCAGATTGAGGCTGTGTCAACAGGTTCTTTAAGTTTGGATATCGCATTAGGAGTAGGCGGAGTTCCAAAGGGAAGAATTATTGAAGTATACGGACCAGAGTCTTCTGGTAAGACTACAGTTGCATTGCATATGGTTGCAGAAGTTCAGAAAGCCGGAGGTATTGCAGGATTTGTGGATGCAGAGCATGCATTGGATCCTAACTATGCGAGAAATATTGGTGTTGATATTGATAATTTATATATTTCACAGCCGGACAATGGTGAGCAGGCTCTTGAGATTACAGAGACGATGGTTAGATCAGGAGCAGTGGATATTTTGATTGTAGACTCTGTTGCCGCATTGGTTCCTAAGGCAGAAATTGATGGAGATATGGGAGATTCTCATGTTGGTCTTCAGGCAAGACTTATGTCACAGGCACTTAGAAAACTAACAGCAGTTATCAGTAAATCAAACTGTATCGTTATTTTTATCAACCAGCTTCGTGAAAAAGTTGGTGTTATGTTTGGAAATCCTGAGACTACTACAGGTGGTAGAGCACTTAAGTTCTATTCATCTATCCGTATGGATGTCAGAAGAATTGAAACATTAAAACAAAATGGTGAAGCAGTAGGAAGCAGAACTCGTGTAAGAGTTGTTAAAAACAAAGTGGCACCTCCATTCAAGGAAGCTGAGTTTGATATTATGTACGGTGTAGGTATTTCAAGAGAAGGCGATGTGCTTGACCTGGCAGCAAATGAAGGTGTTGTCAGCAAGAGCGGTGCATGGTATGCATACGAAGGAAATAAAATCGGACAGGGTAGAGAAAATGCAAAACAATTCCTTAGAGAAAACCCTGACATTTTCGAAGAAATTGATAAGAAAGTTCGAGAAAGATTTGATTTTGGCACTGCACCTCAAGTGGAAGAAGATGACATGGATACATTAGAGGAAGAGTAAAAAAGCTCTCTTATAAATTTGATATAGAAAAGAGCGAATGATTAAGAGTCAGGAGAAATAGTTCTTTTGGCTCTTAAGTTTTATTATGTAATAGGAAATTGCGATGCAATTTCCTATTACATAAAAAACGCTCCGCGAGGATGCGCAGACCGCGGAGATGGAGTTAATTGCTGCGCAATACCGCGGTCGCGCTAGAGTTTTGCAAGCAAAACTCTTTGTTCTTGATGTAAACCCACTTTTATTTATGGTGGTGTCAGAAAAATGACATGTGGGTTTTCTGTGAAAGAAATCAGAGGTGATAAGTTTGCAGGTTACAAAAATTGAAAAAAAGGGGAAGTATCAGTATCTGGTTTTTCTTGATGAAGAATACGCCTTTTGGTTAAGTTATAAAGAAATCTACCACTGGCATTTGAAAGAGGGAGTGGAAATTGATGAGGAAAAGTATAAAAGTATCATCAAGGAAAGTGTTATTCCAAGGTGTAAAAGAAAGGCAATCTCTTATTTGAAACGTTGTAATCAGACGGAATATGAACTTCGAACGAAACTTAAGAAACATGATTATCTGACACCGGTGATTGATGTAACCATTGCCTATTTGTATCAGTGTATGTATCTGGATGATTACCGTTATGCTGAGCTTTTTGTGGAAAACAATAAAAGATCCCGCAGTCAGAAGTGGATGAAGCTGAAACTCTCGCAAAAAGGTATTTCAAAAGATGTGATTGAAGAATTATTGGCAGAAAATACTTCGGAAGAAATTCCTCTTAGAAAAGCAATCGAAAAGAAATTAAAAGGTAGGAAGATTGAAGAGAGAAAAGATAAAGAAAAGATACTGGCATATTTATTTCGCCAAGGCTTTTCAATGCAGTTATCTAAGAGACTGCTTAATGAGTATGAGTAGTTGTTCCATACTTGACATTTGACGTCAAAAAGTATAATATTGTATTATGTGAGCAATCACAATTAAAATTGAATAGGGAGGTGTTCGAGTGTGGGATACGTTTATGAAGGCATAGTATCCTTAATCTTACTCGTAATCACCGCTTTTGTTTCTTGGAAATTAGCAATTTCTAATAGAATTAAGAATTATGAAGCTAAGGTAGGTAGTGCTGAAGAGAGAGCTCGTGAAATCAAAGACGCTGCTATTAAAGAGGCGAATACTTTGAAGAAGGAAGCGAAGCTTGAGGCACAAGAATCTGCATTAAAGACCAAAAACGAAGTGGACAGAGAAGTTAAGGAACGTCGAGCAGAAGTTCAACGTTATGAAAAGCGTATTTTGAGCAAGGAAGAGAACCTTGATCGAAAAATGGAAACACTTGAAAAAAAGGAGTCTAAACTCAACGAAAGGGAAGCTGAGCTGGAAACTATCAGAGAGCAGACCAAAGAGTTGCATGACAAGCAGCTGAAAGAGTTGGAGAAGATTTCTGGATTGACCTCCGAAGAAGCGAAAGATTATCTTTTAAAAACTGTTGAAGAAGAAGTTAAGCATGAAACCGCTGTAATGATCAAAGAGATGGAAAATCGGGCGAAAGATGAAGCTGACAAGAAAGCCAAGGATTATGTTGTTACAGCCATTCAAAAATGTGCAGTTGATCATGTTTCTGAGACTACGATTTCAGTAGTTCAGTTACCAAATGATGAAATGAAAGGTCGTATCATTGGTCGTGAAGGACGTAATATTCGTACTTTAGAGACTATGACTGGTGTGGATTTGATTATTGATGATACACCGGAGGCTGTTATTTTATCAGGATTTGATCCGGTTCGTAGAGAAGTAGCTAGAATCGCATTAGAGAAATTGATTGTTGACGGAAGAATACATCCGGCAAGAATTGAGGAAATGGTAGAAAAAGCACAGCGTGAAGTTGAAGTTATGATTAAGGAAGAAGGAGAGGCTGCCACACTTGAAGTTGGTGTCCATGGAATTCATCCGGAATTGGTTAAACTTCTTGGTAAGATGAAGTTCCGTACAAGTTATGGACAAAACGCGTTGAAGCATTCTATCGAAGTTGCACATTTGTCTGGTTTATTAGCCGGTGAGATTGGATTAGATGTTCGTCAGGCTAAGAGAGCAGGTTTGCTACATGATATTGGTAAGTCAGTGGACAGGGAGATGGAAGGATCTCATATCGAACTTGGTGTTATGCTTTGTAGAAAGTATAAGGAATCACCGCTTATTATCAATGCTGTAGAGGCACATCATGGCGATGTTGAGCCTCAGAGTCTGATTGCATGTATCGTACAGGCAGCAGATGCAATTTCAGCAGCACGTCCAGGTGCTCGTAGAGAGACGTTAGAGACATATACAAACAGATTAAAACAGTTGGAAGATATTACAAATAGCTTTAAGGGAGTGGATAAGTCTTTTGCTATTCAGGCTGGTAGAGAGGTTCGTATCATGGTTGTACCAGAGCAGGTAAATGATGCTGATATGGTATTGATGGCACGTAATATTTCTAAGCAGATTGAAGAGGAAATGGAATATCCTGGTCAAATCAAAGTTAATGTTATTCGAGAGTCCAGAGTGACAGATTATGCGAAATAGCATTCTCGATAAGTTAGAAAATCATAGGTCAAAGCCTTCCAGGCTTTGACCTTTTAAAATGTTAAGGGATAAAGAGGGTAAGGAAAACAACTTATTCTCTGGAAAATAAGATAGTAAAAGAATAAAGTTTTGACAGATTATAAAAAATATATATAAAAAATAAGATAAAACAGAAAGGATGAATAAAATGGCAAATTTAGGATTTATTGGAGCTGGAAATATGGGATATGCAATGTTAAAGGGAGCAGCAAATGTATTTCCAAAGGAAGATTTAACCTACACAGATGTAAATAAAACAAGACTTGAAGAAATAAAGAAAGAAACAGGGATTTCCTATGTGGATGGAAATATTTCGTTGGTAAAATCAGTAAAATACATAGTATTAGCTATTAAACCTCAGTTTTTGGATGGGGTACTTGATGAAATCAAATCGGAGATTACAGACAATCATGTAGTGATTTCCATTGCGCCTGGAGTAACGATTGATCATTACAAAGAGTATTTTGGAAAGAATACGAAAATCGTTCGTGCAATGCCAAATACTCCTGCTTTGGTAAATGAGGGAATGAGCGGTATTTGCTTCTCGAAGGATGCATTTTCTGAAGAAGAGAAAAAGATGGTATATGCGTTCTTTGATTCGTTTGGAAAATATGAGGAAGTGAATGAAAATCTTATGAATGCAGTTACTTGTGCTAGCGGTAGCTCTCCAGCTTATGTATATATGTTTATCGAGGCATTGGCTGACAGTGCAGTCAAGTATGGTATTCCAAGAGATAAAGCATATGTTTTTGCTGCTCAGACCGTTTTAGGTTCAGCGAAAATGGTTTTGGAAACTAAGCAACATCCAGGGGCACTAAAAGACATGGTTTGCTCACCGGGAGGAACGACAATTGCAGCTGTAGCAGCACTTGAAGAGTATGGATTTAGAAATTCTATCATCAAAGCAACAGACGCATGTTATGAAAAATCAGCAGGGTTCAAGAAATAGAGGTGGATTTTCATGGGAGAATACAAAAGACTTTCAAGAACTTTATTGCATAAGGGACAGATTACGGAATACTATACAGACCGTATGCTTTTGCCTAACGGAAATGAAGCGGATTGGGATTTTATAGGTCATCATGGTGCGGCAGCTTTTGTAGGAGAAAATGAGGATGGAAATATTGTTATGGTAAGACAATATCGAAATGCTTTGGAACGCTACACATTGGAAATTCCGGCAGGTGGCATCAATCCCGGAGAGGATTTTGAAACGGCAGCTATACGAGAGTTACAGGAAGAAACTGGATATCAGGTGTTAGAGTCAAAAAAGCTTATCGATATCTATACCACAGTAGCTTTTTGTAATGAAAGAATTCCAATTTTTTGTGGAAAGGTTGCTAATCAGAAAAAGCAGCATTTGGATGAAGATGAATTTGTAGAAATTGTGGAAGTCCCTTTGGATGTTCTGATTGAAAAAATACAGAAATTTGAAATTCAAGACGCCAAAACGGTATCTGCATTATTGGCTTACAAACAGTTTAAATCAGTCGAGAGTTAAGTTTTGACTAATTTAAACGTTTTGCGAGGATGTAAAGACTGTGGCCACGCTACAGTTTTGTTGGAATAGAATAAATCTTATGTGCATAAGCTTATAAAAAACAGATGTTGGATGTTTATGAAAAATGAAGAAATACATGTAAGAAAAAAAGTATTATTTTTACTGGCAATTGGTTTCCTTTTTGGAAATATAATTGCCAGTTTGTTTTATGAGGATTTACAAAACATTGTGTTGCAGATGGAAAATGAAATTGAGGAGACGGTTGGAACAATTGATGGAAATTATTTTATGTATCTGGTTGATGTAGTGGAAGAACGAATGAAAGCTTTGTTGTTCTTTCTGGCAATTTTTAGTGTGCCTTGGGGAAGAAAAATCTATATATTTCGTTTTTTAAGAAAGGGAATTTGTTTTGGAGTTTTGTTTGGAGTCTTTGTCCGACTGTACAGTTTGTGGGGAATTGGGATTTTTATGATGTTTACCCTTCCTCATGAATTATTGTATCTGTTATCAGAAATCAATGGGATTAAACTATTGGAGGGACTTGATAGAAAATATCAAAACAGGCTATGGTATTTATGTGGTTTTTTGCTTCGGGTAGTAGGAATTACTTTGTTGGGGGTTATGAGTGAAAGCTTTTTTACATCTTGGATATTGAAAAATCATTTGTTTTAAAGGTAGTGCATATGTTTGTAACATTGATAATAAAGTAGTAAAAAGAGGCTTGGAGTGATTGTTTTGAATTTTTTGAAAAGATTTCTCCTGTACGTAAGTATTATTTCTTTCGTTGCAACGAAGTTTAGCGTAATTACAGTGATTGGAGCTGTTGATAACAAAGAGCAGATACAGATTTCATCGGAAGCATTTGTGTTGATGGAGGCAAACACCGGGGAAGTCGTATGTGAAAAAAATAAAGATAAAGAATTGATGATTGCAAGCGTAACAAAAATTATGACACTTCTTCTTATTTTTGAAAATTTGGAAAAAGGGAATGTGAAACCGGATGAAAAGATTACCGTTAGCAAACATGCGGCAAGCATGGGCGGTTCCCAGGTGTTTTTGGAAGAAGGAGAGGAGCAGACGGTAAATGAGCTGATTAAATGTATTTCCATATCCAGTGCCAATGATGCCTGCGTTGCCATGGCAGAAAGAATTGCAGGAGATGAAGAATGTTTCGTGAAAATGATGAACGAGAAGGCAAAAGACCTTGGAATGAAACATTCCCAGTTTAAAAATTGTTGCGGGCTTGATGATGGATTGTCGGTGAAGGAACATTTTTCTTCGGCAATGGATGTGGCGATTATGTCAAGAGAGTTGCTTACCAAATATCCTAAGGTGAGCGAATATGCAACCACCTGGATGGACAAAATTGTACATGTGACGAAAAAAGGGGAAAAAGACTTTGGATTGACTAATACCAATAAATTAGTCAGAAGTTACAAAGGTATCACCGGATTAAAGACCGGTTCTACCAGCAAGGCAAAATATTGCTTAAGCGCAAGTGCCAAAAGAAATCATTTGGAATTTATTGCGGTTGTTTTAGGTGCAAAAACACCTATGGATCGATTTAGCGGTGCACAAAAAATGTTAGATTATGGATTTGCTAATTTTAACATGTTTTTAGACAACAACAAAAACATGAAAGACGCCTATCTTCTTGTATCGAAAGGAAAAATAAAGAAAGTTTCCGTGAAAGCGGATGGTACATTTGAATATTTGTTAAGTAACGGGATAAAAGAGTCTGAAATAAAAAAACAGATAAAATGTGGGAAGAAAATTACGGCACCAATTAAAAAAGGAGAAACATTGGGGGAGATAGAGTATTATTTGAAGGACAAAAAAATTGGAAGTGTAAACATTGTGGCAAAACATAAGGTAGAGAAAGCCAAATACCTAGATTGTGTGAAAGAAATGATAAAAAAATTTGTGTGAGTTTGCCAGCTAGAAATAAAATGCCATATTGACAATTATTAACGAATCGCCTAAAATATTAGAAGTTTAGTAGAACGATGGATGGATTACAGGAGGTCAGTATGAAAGCATACACAGAGATGAGTAAAGAGGAACTATTAACTTTAAAAGCAGAGTTGGAACAGAAATATCAGGATGCAAAAGCTCTTAACCTTGCATTGGATATGTCCAGAGGAAAGCCAGCAGCAGCTCAGTTAGATTTATCTATGCCAATGATGAGTATTCTTGATGAGAAGTCAGTACTTAAGGCAGAAAATGGTTTTGACTGCAGAAACTACGGTGTACTTGATGGTATTCCTGAAGCAAAGCAGTTGATGGCAGAAATGATGGGTGTAAAGGCTGAAAATGTAATTGTATACGGTAATTCAAGTTTGAATATCATGTATGATACAGTGGCTCGTTCCGTAGTTCATGGTGTTTGCGGAAGTACTCCATGGTGCAAATTGGACAAAGTAAAATTCTTGTGTCCTGTACCAGGATATGACAGACATTTTGCCATTACAGAAAGTTTTGGAATTGAAATGATTAACATTCCTATGTCAGAGGATGGTCCTGACATGGATTTAGTAGAAAAGTATGTAAATAATGATGAAACCGTAAAGGGAATTTGGTGCGTTCCAATGTATTCAAATCCACAGGGTGTTTCATATTCAGATGAGACTGTTCGTCGTTTGGCAGCTTTGAAACCAGCAGCAAAGGACTTCAGACTTTACTGGGATAATGCATATTGTGTACATCACCTTTATGAGGATAAGCAGGATGTAATTTTAAATATTTTAGATGAGTGTGCAAAAGCAGGAAATCCGGATATGGTTTACCAGTTTGCATCTACTTCAAAAGTTACATTCCCAGGTTCAGGAGTTGCTGCTATGTCTACTTCTGAGGCAAATATTGCAGATATTAAGAAGAAGATGACAGTTCAGACAATTGGACATGATAAGATTAATCAGTTAAGACATGTAAAATTCTTAAAGAATATTGATGGAATTAAAGCTCACATGAGCAAGCAGGCAGCAGTAATTCGTCCTAAATTTGAAGCTGTTCTTACAAAATTGGAAAATGAACTTGCAGGATCAGGAATCGCTACTTGGACAAATCCAAATGGTGGATATTTCGTTTCATTTGAAACTTTGGATGGTTGCGCAAAAGCTGTTGTTCAAAAATGTAAGGAAGCAGGAGTTGTTATGACTGGCGCAGGAGCAACATTCCCATATGGAAAGGATCCAAAAGATTCAAATATCCGTATTGCTCCAACATTGCCAACACCTGAAGAATTATCACAGGCAGCAGACTTATTTGTTCTTTGCGTAAAACTTGTAAGTGTTGAGAAGTTGTTAGAAAATAAATAATCCAATGATGTGAATAGTTTGAAAATGAGAACTGTTTAATCGAATAAAAGATAGAAATATACACACAGTCATTGAATATGAATGGCTGTGTGTTTTTTTGACTTGATTATACAACGGGAAAAGGGTAAAATAGTGTAGTATTGATTTTTGTGAATAAGATTTGATAAAATGGTGATTCGTGTACTGCTATGTATTTGAATGATTAACATAGAAAAAGACGCGGTAGGATATAAAGCGGGGAAAGTAATAATGTTGAGTAATGGAAAAAATGGAAAATGGCGCACCATGTTATTTTGTTTCATGGTTTCTATTGTTGCACTTTTTGCATTGTTTGAAATGGAAAAATTGGAGATAAATGGGACAAAAGAAGAAGTTACGTCAGTGGCAATGGAATGTTCCGGAGAAATTACATATCAGATTGGTAGTTTGTTAAATAGTACGCATACTATCAATTATATGGTTAAGCGTGATAAAGGTAATAGTAGTGAATTTTTTGGGGTTGCCCAGGAAATTATGGATATGTGTTCCGATATTGAGTTTGTTGCATTGGCACCAGAAGAAACCATTAAAAAAATATATCCTGCAAATAAATATGGACAATTGCACGACAAAAATCTTTTAAATATGCCGGAAATACAACAGGCAGCAGAAATTTCAAGAGAAAATGGAGAAATGATTTTGTCGCAACCTATTGTTACCGGAATTGAGAATAAGAAGATTATTATGGGGGTACAGGCAATTTTTGGAAATGAAGGGGATAAAGGTAAGGTGTTTTATGGTTATATGGTGATAGGAGTTCGCATGCAAATAATTGAGGATTTGTTGCATACTTCCCTAAAAAACTATGCGTACACCGTACATTCCATGAATAAAAATGGAGAATATAATGAGGAATGTATTATCAGCCATTGGAAAAAGGATTTGGTTTCTCCTATTGATTGTGAAATTGATTTGCCGGGATGTACATGGAAAATGTCTGTGTCACCAAGAAAGATTTGGATTTATATTCCGTATTTTCTGATTCGATTTACGATTTTACTTGTGCTTAGTATCATTGTTATGCTTGTTTTGCGGTTGATGCAAAGGGATATGATCAGGCAGTCGGAGATGCAGGCTGCATTGGAAGAGGAAAAAGAGCGTTACCAGATTGCTATGGAAAGCTCTTCGGATACTATTTTCGAATATGATATTCAAAAGGATGTCTGTACATTTTTTGGCTCTATCCTGAACGGAAAAAAGACAGAGGATAACCATTACGAAATTGGTAACTTTGAATCAAAGCTTTTGACAGGAGAAATGTTTCATTATCAGGATATTGAAAAGGCAGCAAAATTTTTCTCAGGAGAAAAGACGGAACCGTTTGAAACCAGGTATCGTACGAAGGGTGAAGATGGTCAGGTGAAATATGTCTGGTTATCTTTTAAAGGTAGTGTACTGTTGGAACACGGAAAGCCTATCAAAGTCATTGGTACTTCACGTAATATTCAGGCGAGAAAAGAACAGGAATGGAAGAAAATCGAGGAAAGTCACAAAGATAAATTGACGGGGCTGTTTACAGAAGAGTGCGGACGTATGATGATTGAACAGTATTTGACTGCAAAACCAAAGATGGAAGAGTGCGAGTTCTTTTTAATTGGTATTGACCATTTTCAACAGATTAATGATGCCTATGGTTACATGTTTGCAGATACTGTTTTGAAAGAAGTTGCTGAAATTATCTGCTCCATCGCAAGTAATGCAGATATTTGCATTCGTTTGGGTGGAGATGAGTTTATTCTTTTTCAGAAAAATTCCAATAGTTTCAAAGCGGAGAGAACCGCGCAGGAAATTATCAAGCGTGTGAAAAAAGTGTATTCCGGTGAAAATGAAAATATTCAGGTTTCATGTAGTATTGGACGCGCATCCACTGCAATTTTCAGCAATTACGAACAGATGCTTAAGTATGCACATTTGGCATTTAGTTATCTGAAAGATAATGCTAAGGGAAAGCAGGCAAATTATATCAATATTTCGGATGAAATCGAAGAAATGATGGACAGAAACGGCTATAATGAACGTGAAATCTCGGAAATCATTGATACAGATCCGGTACAGGAAGATGATATCATTTCCTTTGCTTTTGGTATTTTGGAAAAGACAAAAGATTTAAAGAGTGCTATTTATGTACTTTTGGCAAGAATTGGAAAGAAGTTTGACTTATACGAAGTCAGGGTTATTGAAACAGATATCGATTATCTTAGTCTGCGTGTGAATTATCGCTGGGTGAAACGTGAAAATTACGAAGAAATCGAAACTGTGACTCATTTAGAGAGCAGAGATGTATTGGAAGCTGGATATGCGGTGTTTGACCGACATGGTTGTGCGGAAATTACATCGGATACAATTAAGCGAAATCAAAAAGATTTGGGAAAGTTTTTCCAAGCGGTAGAGAATCATGCAAACTTTCTTTGCCCTATGTGTGAAGAAGGAGAGTATAGAGGAGCGATTGATTTTGTGTCCAAAGAAAGAAAGTATCGTTGGACAAATGAAGAGAAGCATTTGTTTAAAGAGGTTACAAAAATTATCGCAACCCATATCAGCCGTGTAAATGCGGATATTGCAAGTAAAGCAAAATCAGAATTCTTATCAAGAATGTCTCATGAAATCCGTACACCGATGAATGCTATTATCGGAATGACGAATATTGCCATGCAGACAGTTTCTCATGGAACAAAAGTGGAGGAATGTCTGGAAAAAATCGATGTTTCCACGAAGTATTTACTTGGACTTATTAACGATATTCTTGATATGTCCAGAATTGAAAGTGGAAAGATGATTATTAGCAATGAAAAAATGGATCTTAAAAATATCATTGATGAATTGGAAATCTTAATCCGTCCTCAGGCGGAAGCGAAAGCAATTCAGTTTGTCATGAATGTGGAAGATATACATTCTTTGGTATATGGTGATGAATTAAGGTTAAATCAGGTGTTGATCAATCTGTTGGGAAATGCTTTGAAATTTACACCTGCAGGCGGAGAAATACAGTTAAATATACGTCAGGTGATTGAGGAAGATGATATTGTGGCTGTTTTCTTCGAGGTTAAAGACAATGGTATTGGAATCAGTGATGAAAACAAGATAAGAATTTTTGAAGCTTTTGAACAGGAACAAAATGATACTGCCAATAAATACGGCGGAACAGGACTTGGACTTGCAATCAGTAATAATCTTGTTCATTTGATGGGAGGAAATTTAGAGGTTAATAGTAAAGAAGGTGAAGGATCAGCCTTTTCATTTATGTTGACATTCCCAATTTATGTGGACGAGAGTAAAGTGGTTGAAGAAAGTGGAACGGAAGTATCTTTGGATGGCAAGAGAATTTTGGTTGTAGAGGATAATGAGTTAAATGCTGAGATTGCGGAAACACTTTTGGAAATGGATGGTTGTGAAGTGGAAATAGCCAGAAATGGAGTGGAAGCATTGAAAGTGTTTGAACAGACAGAAGATGGTCATTTTGACTGTATTCTTATGGATATAAGAATGCCTGTCATGGATGGTATTGAGGCAACCAGATGCATTCGTACCTCTGATAAAGCGGATGCAAGAACTGTACCGATTATTGCCCTGTCGGCAAATGCGTTTGATGAAGATACACGAAAATCTATCGAATGTGGAATGAATGGTCATGTGGCAAAACCGATTGATATCAATCGATTGCATGAGGCGTTATATAAAGTTATGAAATAGTGAGGTTGAAATTGTTGATAGTTATTTGGATTGTTGGAATTGCTGGGATAGGTCTATTGCTTATGGTTTTATTATGTGCCTACTATAACCATGCAATTACAACAGAATATTATACTGTTACAAAAAAGGGGTTGCCGGAAGCTTTTAAAGATTGCACCATTGTTATGTTGTCGGATGTGCATCAACAGGAATTTGGGGCAGGAAATCACAGATTGTTAGAACGTATCAAAAAGGAACATCCGTCTTTTATTGTGATTGCCGGTGATTTGCTTGTTAAAGGGGAAGAAGTAAAAGCTGAAAAGATGCTTACTTTATTGGAGGAGTTAGTGAAGATTTGTCCGGTGTATTATGCTCCGGGAAATCATGAAGAAAAGTTGGAAAGAGAAGTGGAAGAACCGTTTAAAGAATTTTTGGAAGCGGTTAATAAAACCGGGGTAACGTATTTGGCAAATTCTTCCGCTTATATTGCAAAAGACAATGAAATAATAAAAATATCCGGATTACATTTACAAAAAAAATATTTTGCTAAGTTTTATGAACGGGTAGAATTTGAAGAAAAAATCATGGTGGAACTGCTTGGTGAAAAAGAAGATATTTATGAAATCCTGATTGCCCACAATCCTAATTATTTTCCGATTTATGCAACATGGGGGGCAAATTTAGTGTTTTCAGGACACGTTCATGGCGGTGTTGTGATACTACCTTGGATTGGTGGTGTGATATCCACCACTTTTGAATTATTCCCTAAATATGATTTTGGAAAGTTTACGGAAAAGGATTCTACTATGATTTTATCCAGAGGATTGGGAGTGCATACAATAAAACTTCGTTTATTTAATAAACCGGAGATATCGGTTGTAAGATTTCGTTAGGAAAGACTTGCGAAATGGTTGAATTGCGAGTAGAATAAAACATAGGTATATGTGCCTATAGGGCATATGATGTTTTCTAAAAAAAATACGAGAAAACATTTATGAAATGCAGGAGGATGACATGGGAATACCGGTGAAGTTGGAAGTGTTTGAAGGACCGCTGGATTTGCTATTGTTTTTGATTGATAAAAACAAATTGGATATATATGATATTCCGATTGTTTTGATTACAGAGCAGTATATGGAATACATCCGTAATATGGACACGAAAGATATGGATGTTATGAGTGAGTTTTTGGTTATGGCTGCGACATTAGTAAAGATAAAGTCGAAAATGTTATTGCCAAGGGATGAAACAAAACAGGAGGAAGAAGATCCAAGACAGGAATTGGTGGAGCGTTTACTGGAATATAAGATGTATAAGTATATGTCTTTGGCATTGAAGGATCGTCAGATTGACGCAGAAAAAGTATTGTATAAGGGCGCAACCATTCCGGATAAAATAAAAAATCACAAAGAGAAGGTAGATGTGGATGCATTGATGGCTGATGTGACATTGGCTAAGCTTCAGAGTATTTTTAATGCCGTAATGAGACGTCAGGTAGAAAAGCAGGATCCAATCCGAAGCAAATTTGGAGAGATTAAAAAAGAGGAAGTTACGCTTTCAGACCGGATGATTTTTATTCAGAATTATGCAAAGGAAAACAAAAATTTTTCATTTAGACAGTTATTAGAACAGCAAAGTTCAAAAGTTCAGATTATTGTTACTTTTTTGGGCATTTTAGAGTTAATGAAAATAAGTGTGATTACAGTAGAGCAGGATGACATTTTTGATGACATTCAGATTGTATTTACAGGAAAGGAAGCCGATTTATCGGATTGGGAATAAGATGGAGGTTCAGGAAGTGGAAATAAAACGCTTGGAGGCTTCAATTGAGGCAATACTTTTTACTATGGGTGAAGCAGTTGAAGTCGAACGAATTGCAGCAGCGATTGGACATGATGTGGATACGACTAGAAAGATCATTCGAAATATGATGGATAAATATGATGAGGAAGATCGGGGAATACAGATTGTTGAGCTTGATGGGGCTTTTCAAATGTGTACAAAAGTTGAAATGTATGATTCATTGGTGCGTATTGCTCATATTCCTAAAAAATGCGTATTAACAGATGTACTTTTGGAAACTTTGTCAATTATTGCATATAAACAGCCAATTACAAAGATTGAGATTGAAGCAATACGAGGTGTGAAGAGCGATCATGCCGTAAATAAACTGGTTGAGTATGAGTTGGTAGAAGAAGTGGGGAGATTGGATGCACCGGGCAGACCAATTATGTTCGGAACATCGGAGCAGTTTTTGAGAAGTTTTGGAATTGGTTCATTGGATGAATTACCAATTTTAAATCAGGATAAATTAGATAGTTTTAAGCAGGAGGCAGAGGAAGAAATTCAACTTAGCCTAAACTTATCATAATACATGAGGAAGAGGGGAGTTCTATGGATAAGGACATAGTTTTGAAATGGCGTATGCCTGAAAAAACGGAATGCTTTTTTGGGAGAAAGAAAGAACTAAACCAAATTCATGCTTTGTTTCAGCAAGGGGAGAAAAATGTTTTTATACAGGGAATTGGCGGCGTAGGAAAAAGCGGATTAGCCGCACAATATGCACTATTGGAACGTGCAAATTATGAAGTTATCGTATTTGCAAATTGTTTTTCGGATGTTTGTTCAGTCATTGCTAGTGATGTGGAGATGCCAATATCAAACATGTCAAGACGACGTTATGATGAGTATAATCTTGAGACAGAGGAAGAGTATTATAAACGAAAAATGCAGGCTTTGCAGCAAATTGTAAATCCGAACATTTTATTAGTGATTGATAATTACAATTCAGATGAGGATGAAAACATAGGGGAACTGTTAGCGCTGGATTGCAAGAAAATCATTACAACCAGAAAGGATTATTCTTCAAAGACGAAAGCAATTGTTCCTTTGGGGGTGTTGGATAATTATGAGGATATTTTAAAACTTTTTACACATTATTATTTACCTATGGATGAACAGGAAGAAGCGTGTATTAAGGAAATTATCATAAGACTTGGTGGTCATACATTGGCAGTAGAATGGATTGCAAAATATATGACGGAACAAGCCGTTTCACTGGCTGAAGTTGTTGAATTGTTGAGGGATTATGCCATTAATTATAGTGATGGTAGTTTTACTTTATCTGATATTGAAAAAGTAATTTCTATTGTTTTTAATATTGAAAAAATGCCGGAAATGGAAAAGGAAGTACTTCGTGCGCTATGTTTTGTTCCATACACTGGTATCAAAAAAGAAGATTTGGTAAAGAAATTAAGACCGGGCGCTCATGCGACGGTTTTGAAATTATTAAGAAGTAGTTGGATTAAGCAAATTGAATTGGATGTGGTGACATTGCATCCGATGATTACGGAAACTGTGGTTAATATTTTAAAGCCTACGTGGGAAAATTGTGAGTATTTTATTTCTAAGATGGCTGAAGAACTCATGGATGATGATACATCGATTGACGATATTGACTTTTTACTCGTGTTATCAGAAAAAGCCTTTGCGTTGCTAAATGCAGAAAATAATAGATGTGTGAAACTTTTAGTTGCGGTAGCACATGCACAGTCAAAATGGTACAAACGATATTCCATGGCTGAAGGAATGCTTATTCATGCATCACAATTACAAAATGAAAAAATTGAATTTTTGAAATCAGAGTCAGATGTGGATTCAGGAATGTCTGATGCGAAGGTGAAGGATATTATTGCAAATGAGTTAAAAGATTACTATGGTATTGTTCAAAGATTAGGCGAAGTTTATTATTTAGAGGAACGGTATGATAAGGCTTTAGCCAGTTACTCTAAAATTAGTTCTGTTCCGGACATCAATATTCATTGTGATATTGCAAAAGTATATGCTAAAGCTTGTGAATTCCGAAAAGCATCAGAGTACGTAATGACAGGAATAAAGATTAAGGAACACAAGTATGGAGAAAATCATATTCCATTGGTGGAAAATTATTTATTACTGGCGAACATTAGCACCAGAAGCGGTGATAAGCGCATGGCAATGGAATGGTTGGAACAGGCAAAAAAAATTGCAAAAGAAGAAATGAATGCAGAACAAAAAAGTGATTTTTATTATGAACTTGCCATCATATTAAAAGACAATGAATGGGTGGCAGAAGCATTGGAATATGATCAAAAGAGTTTTGCAATCAGAAAGAAATTGCATGGAGAAATGCATATTTTAGTGGCCCGTTCTTATGCGGCAATGGCAGTGGATTATTATCGACTGGGAGATTATGAAAGTGCGTTGAAATGTTCACTTAGAGAAATCAAAATAAGAAAGAGTGTACGCAAAGTTAAGGTTAAATTATATATGAGTGTTTCGAGACTTATAGGACTTGTAAATATAAATGAGTTGTCAATTGATGAACAGGAAGAATTGAAACAGTTTACTTCAGATTTTAACCGAATTATGAAAGAGACTCCAGAAGAGAGTCAAACCATGATGAGACAATAAAGGAAGAACACATGCCAATTTATTGACAACAACATAAATAATATATTTAAATTCAAAAAAGTGTCAGTAACAGAAAATCAAAAAAAGTGTCTTGACAGAATAGAAATATCTGTTATAATCTTAATAGTGCTATTCAAAAAATACCCAAACAGTTGTATAGGCACAATACACAACTGGAGGGAGGTTAGGTGTGAGGCTATGTCAAATGTAATCGTAAAAGATAACGAGACTTTAGATAGTGCATTACGCAGATTCAAGAGAAACTGTGCAAAAGCTGGAATTCAGCAGGAAATCCGTAAGAGAGAGCACTACGAAAAAC
>LXOW01112539.1_pt1 | contig 34727 bp, 31 predicted proteins | sample 1368591 | NCBI WGS metagenome assembly LXOW01 (sample SAMN04884650, study PRJNA319009) | bovine gut metagenome | isolation source: Cow rumen | host: Bos taurus | place: Italy: Legnaro (PD) | collected 2014-07-09
TATTCTGAGGCCTCATCCGTCAGACGCGCCGGCGATATTAAAATGCCGGCGTCGTCTGCCACCTTCAAGTTTGAAGCGGCGCGTAGCGGCGGTTCAATACTTTACCCTGGAGAAGGCACTGCAAGTGGTCGCCCGGATGAGAAAGCCGGTTCCGAGTGCGAACAAGAATCGTTTCCGCGTTGTTTACCATGTCCTTACACGTCCTGTTTATCACGTTGCTCTTGACATGGCTTCGGCCCTGCGGGTGGATACCAATAAATCAAGTTCATAAACAATATCAGAGCAGCGCGGGATTATTACTCGCCGCACTTGATTTACCGGTTTGGATGGTGTATAATATAAATGTAACCATACGGCGCAATACGCCGCGGGCAGTTGCAATAACGCGGCGGAAAGGGCCGCGATATGCGGGAGAAAAAGATGCCAAAGAAGAAGATACTTACGGTCAGCTCGGCAAATATGGATTTCGTTATGAACGTCAGCCGCATCCCTGCGGCGGGAGAGACGCTTCAGGACCGCGGAGGGTATGATTTCATCCCCGGCGGCAAGGGCGCCAACGCCGCCGTTTCGATCAGCCGGCTCGGAGGCGAGAGCGTCTTCTGCACGCGGCTCGGAAACGACCAGAACGGCGAAAAGCTCATGAAGATATACAACGCCGAGGGAATAGACACAAGGTTTATAAAAACCGACTCGTCCGCCTCGACCGGCCTTGCCGCCATTATGGTCGAACCCTCGGGACAGAACAGAATAATCGTCTTCCCGGGAGCAAACACGAAGATCAGCGCCGAAGATATCGCTCAGGCGATGATATCGAAGCCCGACGCGCTCTTTCTGCAGCTCGAAATATCCCGCGAGGCGGTAATCACCGCAGCCAATATGGCCGCGGCGCGCGGAATCCCGGTATTTCTCGACGCAGGTCCCGCCGATCCCGGCTTCCCGCTCGACAAACTCCCGCCGCTCGAAGTGTTCTCTCCGAATGAAACGGAAACCGAAATATTCACGGGAATCCGTCCGTCGGATCCTCCCGCCTGCCTGCGCGCGGCGATTGCCCTCTCGGAAAAGGTCCGCGCTCACTACTACGTGATCAAACTCGGCGGCCGGGGCTGCTACATATACGACGGAAAATATTACTACTGCCTGCCGGCATACGATCTACCGGTCGTAGACACGACGGCAGCCGGAGACGCCTTCACGTCTGCGCTGACGCTCGAATATCTCCGCAGCGGCAACATCGAACGCGCCGGAAAGTACGCGAATATCGTCGGATCGCTCTCGGTAGGCGTCAAGGGCGCTCTTCCATCGCTTCCGACCGAGGCAGCGGTTATGAAATACGCCCGCGATTTCGGCATTCTCTGATCCGGAGCAATGAAGTATTCGCCTCCGTGCAGGACGGCGGCGGGCAGAATTCTTCTGCTCATTGCATTTACAGCCGCTTTCACCTGCTTCTGCTTCGGATTCGGCCCGCAAACGCCGAAGGCCGTTGCACTCAACTGCGCCGGAATCGTCATAGCCGGAACCGGAACGCTCGTCGCAATCCGCGGATTTTTCACCCGGTACACGTATTTTGCCGAAGAATCCGATACCCCCGGCGAATACGACCTCGTCGTCGTAGCCGCCCTCGGTAAAAAGGAACGCACCGTATGCCGGGTGTCAATTCGCGACGCGAAGATTCTCGAAGACGCCGGTCGAGGAAGACGCACGTACGGTTATTATCCATTTTTCTGCGAGGAAAAAACGTATTACATAGATCCGCCCGAAGCATGCGGCGCGTATTTCGTGAAAATCGCGGCTGACAGGACTTTTCTTGATTATCTGATTTTCTGCGGAGCCGAGAAAGAATAAAATCACAATCGCCGGATGAAGAGCTTTCGCTGTTCATCCGGCGATTGTATTTCAAATATCAGGATTATCTGAGCTTATCGAACAATATCTTTTCCGCGGCTTCGAAAGCGTTCAGAGCGCGGGAGAGCGCGGAGTTCGCAGCGAACGCCGACGCGGACGTTCCGCTCGCGAGAGCGGCGTCGACCGTTTTCGAAAGGTCTCCCCAGGAGACGATTCCGCCTGCGTCCAACGACTGAGCGCCCGAAATCAGAGCGCAGAGTCCCGCTCCGTCAATCGCGGAGTTGCCGAAATACCGGAGTTCCTCCTCTTCCCTGAATCCCCCGAGAGATTCGCCGAGGAGCGTCAGCGCCGCCGACAGGCGACTGCCGTTGTGAATTCCGTATGGAGCTGCGGCGACGGAGATTGCGGACGGATTCACCGGACAAACGTATGCCGCGCCGCGCGTAGACGAAGGCAGCGGCATGCGAACGGTTCCTTCAGACGCGCGCCCGGCAGACGTAACCCGAACGCGTGAAGAGCTTTCGGAATCCGAGCCCGCAAGGACAAGTCCGGCCTTTTCGTACGCGCCGAGAGACGAGGCGGTCAGAACCGAGGCGGCAAGTCCGCCCTCGCCGGTCTTTGAAAGAACGCTTCCGCCTAACGCTCCGTACAGAGCAAGCCGCGAATATCCCGCGCCGTCTACCGAGTATCCGGATTCGGTCGTCAGTTCGAAAAATCTGTCAAGGCAGAGATTGCCCGACAGCGCTTCGTCGACGAGCCGCTGCGTCGCAGAGGCGCCTGCGTCCGCTTCAAGAAGCCAGGTGGCGCCGAGATCCGACGTCTGCGAGGAAAGAAACGCCGTATAGGTTCTTCCTTTATACGTCAGGCAGGACGTCAGTCTGCGGTTGACAAAGCTGCTCGATAAGTCGACGTCAATACCCGGCGACGAGAGGTTCTGCAGCAGTCCTTCAAGCATCAGCTGCGTCGAGTTGCCCGCGGCGGGGAAAATCGCGAGATCGAAATCATACGAACCCGACGACGCGGCGACCCTCATCAGCGGGACGACGTCGAGAACCAGCCGTTCTTTCGGCTCGAATCCGCCAGCTTCGAGCGCCGCATATGCGCGGCCACGGCCGGACGACTCGGTAAGCGGCAGGTTTTCATCGCCGAAAAGATCGTCTTCCGACCCCTCGGCGCGCAAAACCGTGAAAGACAGCTTCGGCGATTCGGGCGTCGTGTGGATTGACGTGATCACGGGAGAAACAGACGCGGTCTGTTCGCCCGGTCCGTCGTCCGGAGACGTCCCGGTCTCCGCGACATCGGTCACAGGGTCTGCGCCGCGCTCCGTTTCAGCCGAGGATTCGGGCCCCGTAAAAGGTTCGGTTCCGGTTGCGTCCGCGACGCCTGTTTCTGCAGTATATTCAGTTGTTTCTTCCGCAGGGAGGGAACCGCAGTCCCCGCTCTGCGCGGTCCGTCCGCAGCCGCCGGCCGCCAAAAGGAAGGCGAGCAGGAGGGACAGCGCCGCCGGCATCATACCGGCTCTTTTAAGAAACTTCATAAAGAATACTCCGATAATAATTCATATTATTATAGCACATCGCCGCGCCTTTGTCAAACTCGCGGGCGGGCGCACTCGGCCCCGGAGGCGCCCGGGATAGATTAAGTTATAGATTATTTAATATTATTTTTATTAAATTCTCACAATATATTGACTTTTTTACCCCTTTGTAGTACAATATGTAGTGGTGCTGGCATACAGGTCAACGCTCTGTTTTTTTGTGTGAAAGGGGTGAAAGTCTTGTCTTACAAAAGAAGAACGCTTTCTCCCGACTCACCATACGCAGCGGCCGCAGCTTTGCTGATAATTCTCTCGGTCGGACTCCGTTTCGCATCGTTCGCGATCAACTTCAGCTCCCTGAGTCTGTTGAAGTTCGCGGTGGATTATCTCCTGCCGGTCGCCTTTTGCATTCTTATGACGGTAGTGCTCCTCTCCCGCCGGAACAACCTTATGCCGACGATACTGCCGCTGATACTCTATTTCGCGTCTGCGGCGCTCGGCACAATCGATTTAGAACCCCGGATGTGCGCCGTCTGCGCCGGAATATACGCAATACTGCCTGCGGTTTACGCCCTGACGGTTGCCGGAGTGCTCGGTTCGCGCACGCTACTCTTCCTGTCATGCGCCGGCGTTATAACGTTCGATCTGATCATCAAGACGTCTATAATGAATCCTCCGGCCGATTTTGCGGCCTTCCTGCCCTCTCTGGCCGCCGCGCTTGTAACGCTGTCGGTAATGATCGAGGCAAGGGGAATGAGACGCGGACGTCTTTACTGATCCGCTATCGAAAGGAAAAAAATGACACCGATCAAAGAAAGAAAACTCGGAACGTCTCTCTGCTTTTCGAGAGATATAACGCCCGAGGCGTTCGGACGCCTCGCGGGCGCCGGAATCGGCTGCATCGAATACTCGTTCGGGTACAACCACTATATGAACGTGCTCGAGTATCCGGCGCACGCCCTGAAATACGCGAACATCGCGCGCGGGGCGGGACTTGAAAACTGGTCGATACATCTTCCCTTCTCGGGACGGCTCGACGTTTCAAACCCGAACAACGAGTTGCGCGACGTGACGATTTATACGAACAAAACGCTGATCCGCGCCGCCGGGCGGGCGGGAGTGAAGGTAGCAGTCCTCCATCCGTCGAGCGAACCGATAGCCGAAGAGGACAGACCTATGCGGCTTGAAAGATCCCGCGCCGCGATCGAGATACTCAAGGGCGAGTGCGACAGAGCCGGAATGCTGCTTGCGGTCGAAAACCTGCCGCGTACCTGCCTGTGCAGAACGTCGGACGAGATGATCAAACTCCTTTCGGGCACCGGAGCCGGAGTCGTGTTCGACACCAACCACTGCCTCGCGGAAGACAATATTCATTACGTAAAAGCGGTCGCCGCCGCCGGAATTCCCTTCTTCTCGGTGCATATTTCGGATTATTTCAGGGATGAAAACGGCGTCCTCGACGAAAGACACGTGCTTCCGGGCGAAGGCATAAACAAATGGCCGGAACTGCTCGCCGCGCTTGCAGAAGCCGGATACGAGGGACCGCTGATGTACGAGGTCCCGTCGAAGCCGAAGACGAAAACCGAGCCGATAACGGTCGAAGAACTCGCGGACAATATGAAGCGGTTGCGCGAAGGAAAGATTTAAGGCATTACCGGAGAAATATTATGGCTGAAACAGACAAGAGAGCCGGCTGCGCCGTCATCGGATACGGCGGTATGGGCGGCTGGCACACAAGACATCTGCTTGAAAGCGACGTCGGACGCCTCGTCGGCGTCTGGGACATAAATCCCGCGAAGAACGAACTCGCGAAGGAGAACGGCATCAAGGCGTATTCCTCCGAAGAAGAACTTCTCGCCGATCCCGAAATATCGGTCGTGACGATCGCGACTCCGAACGATTCGCATATTCCGATCGCGATCAGAGCGATGCGCGCCGGCAAGAACGTTATTTCGGAAAAGCCGGTCACGCTCAACAGCAAACTGTTGCGCGAAGCGATCGCGGTATCGGAAGAAACCGGACGCCTCTTCACCGTTCATCAGAACCGCCGCTGGGACTGCGACTTTCTGATGATGAAACAGGTGTTCGAGTCGGGCGATCTCGGACAGGTGTTCGAGATCGAATCGCGCATCCAGGGCTCGCGCGGAATACCCGGCGACTGGAGAGGACACAAGCCGCAGGGCGGCGGAATGCTCTACGACTGGGGCGTGCACCTGATCGATCAGATGCTGCAGATCGTCGGAAACCGCAGAATCGAGGCCGTCGGCTGCAGATTTGAAAACGTAACGAACAAGGAAGTCGACGACGGATTCTATCTCGACATATTCTTCGAAGAGGGGCTTGTCGGGCATATCGAAGTCGGAACGCATCATTTCATCCAGCTGCCGAGATTCTTTATGAGCGGCACTGCCGGATCGGCCGTTATAAACGACTGGAGAGACAGAGCGAAATGCGTTATAAATCTTGACAAGACCGAGTACGAAGTCAAGCCGGTGGTGACTGCCGCCGGAATGACCAAGACGATGGCGCCGCGGAGCGAGGACACGCTGCGCACGACCTACGTCGAGCGCCCCGATCCCGACGTCCACGACTTCTACCGCAACTTTATCGCCGCGACGCGCGGAGAATGCGAACAGCTCGTCACACACGAGCAGATGCTGCGCGTTATGAAAGTGATCGATCTCGCCTTCATGTCGGGGAAAGCCAAATCTGTTATACCTTTTGATATCTGACCATGTATTGTCCAAACTGCGGAAAAGAAATACCTGAAGGCAACTCCTTCTGCGGGAATTGCGGCTCCCGGATCGCGAATCAAACGTCCGAGGCTCCGGCCGCGGCGTCACCCGCGCCGGGATATTCAAAGCTTGCCCGCGATCCGAGAATCGCCGCCGGGCTGAAAAAGAACCGGAAATCCGCCGCCGGATGCGGAATGATACTTATACCCCTTCCGCTGATAGGATTTGTATTATACAGCTTAATCAGCGGACAGATGGAGTTTAAAAACGCCCTCATATACGGCGGAGCGATAAGCGCCGTGTTCCTGATCGTTAATCTTATCTCTGCCGCGTCGTCCAAGGCGGAAAAGGAATACGAAGGAACCGTCACGAACAAGCAGACCAGGGAAGTCACGCGGCATCGCGGCGAAAATTCCGAACGGGTGACCGAATACGTCACGTACGTTAAGACGTCCGACGGAAAGACGAAGAAAATCGTCGAGCGCGAAGGATCTATGACAGTCGCGTACAACTATCTTCAGGTCGGAGACCGGTTTAAGTTTCATCCCGGCTTCGCCTTCCCGTACGAGCTGTACGACAAATCGCGGGCGCCCTATCTCGGTTGCGCCGTCTGCGGCACGCACAACCCTGTCGAATCCGACGTCTGCAAAAAGTGCGGAGCACCGCTTATAAAATAAACTCCGGTCAACATAATACCGCCGGGACTGCCGCGTTCGCGACAATCCCGGCGGTATTATGTTTCAAATCACATTATGCGGTAACTTCTTCTCCGGCGACGGCTTCCCTCTCCTTTTTCCTGTCGGCCAGATGGAAGGGCAGCGTCACCAGCGCCATATATCCCGCAAGCACCGGGAAAATGGGCAGATCATAAAGGAAGGGCACGGGAATCCACTTTTTGAAGAGAACGAGAGGAGTTCCCTCGGGCGGATCGATCGTGTAGAAGTAGTTGGCGAAATCGTTGACGTGGGTCGCTCTGAAGATCAGATTGATGCAGAAAACCACGAACGAAATCGCAATAGCGTAAACCATTGTCATCGGAATGTCGCGGAATTTCGGCCGGTAGAGATCGAGCAGACCGAGAATCAGGCTCGAAACGAAGATAAGCATATGCGTGATGAAATATCCGAAAACGCGCGGCAGGAAGAGCGAGAATCCGTAGAAGCCGACGTCGGGCATTACCATCGCGAAAAATGCGCCGAACGGAGCCATAAAGAAGACGAAACTGAGCAGCGAGCGGTTTTTCGTAAGCACGGCAATCGGAAGCAGAATCAGATTGATGTTGCAGAGATGCAGCGGCAGCTCGCTCCACCAGGAGAAGGCGCCTTTGCCGGCTTCGGCTGTGATTACCGAATACGCCTCGTCTATTGAAATCCAGTATTTATAGAGCCAGAAGAATGCAAATCCGACAATATAAAGGACGGCGACCGCGATCCGGCGGGTCTTTTCGGACGTTTTTCTGAAAATCAGCCAGAAAGCAAAAGCGAAAGCAATGAAAATCGCGAGAAGTACGAAAAATGTTCCGTTGGTATGGTCGATGACAGCCATAGTATACCTCCGGCCGCGCGGGCGGCGCTTTTTATTAAGGCAATACCGCACAATTCGCGTGTGCGGATTGTCGAGTTATTTTTGTGCCTGTTTTGACTGAGAAATCGCAGGAAAACAGGCGGTTTTTCAAGATTTTGAAGGCAATACAGGCGCAGAAAGAGCCGTCAAGACGCGTGCGTCGAATTGTGCGGTATTGCCTTAAGATAAGCAGAGCCGGCCGCGGTAGCGAAACCTTCCCGGGCCGGACTGCAACTGTTCGATTAAATAATTCTGACGCGCATAATCCCTTCGACCGCGGAAAGCTTTCCCGCGAGAGCGGCCTTGCCCGCTTCGTCGGGAGTCCCGTTGAGCTCGAACAGGGATACGGCGTTGTCCTTCTTGGACTTGTTGAGCATGTTGTCGATATTGTAGCCGAGCGAGGAAATCGCGCTTGAAAGACGGGCTATCATATCCGGGACGTTTTTGTGCAGCACGCAGACGCGGACGGCTCCGGTGACCGGAACGTCGACGTTCGGGAAGTTGACCGAATTGCGGATGTTGCCCGTCGAGAGATACTCGTCAAGCTGATCTGCCGCCATGACGGCGCAGTTGTCCTCGGCCTCTTCGGTCGAAGCTCCGAGGTGAGGAATATTGACGACGCCGGGTATGCCGACGGTTTCGTTCGTCGGAAAATCGGTAACGTACGCTGCAATCTTTCCGCTCTCAAGCGCGGCGGCAACGTCGGATGCGACTGCAAGGTCTGCTCTCGCCATATTGATGATGCGGACTCCGTCCTTCATCTTCGCGATCGATTCCGAGTTTATCATTCCTCTCGTCGAATCGAGCGACGGAACGTGCAGAGTGATATAATCCGAGACGGCGAAAATCTCGTCGAGCGTCTTGGCGTGCAGGATCGAGCGGGAGAGCTTCCAGGCGGCGTCGACGGTGATGAAAGGATCGTATCCGATGACGCGCATGCCGAGATGCACCGCCGCGTTGGCGACGAGACCGCCTATCGCGCCGAGTCCGACGATTCCGAGCGTTTTGCCGCTGAATTCGATTCCGCCGAAAGCGGATTTGCCCTTCTCAACGGCTTTTGCGATATCCTGGCCGCGGTCGAGTCCCTTCACCCATTCGATGCCTCCGGTGACATTGCGCGAGGCGAGAGCGATGGCGCAGAGAACGAGTTCCTTGACGGCGTTGGCGTTCGCGCCGGGAGTGTTGAAGACGACGATGCCGGCGTCGCTGCATCTGTCGATCGGGATATTGTTAACGCCGGCGCCGCAGCGGGCAATCGCGAGGAGTTCGGGATTGAATTCGAGATCGTGAAGCGCGGCCGAACGGACCATTATCGCGTCGGGAGATTCAACGTCCTCGCCGACTTTGTAAACGGACCTGTCGAACCTGTCGGTCCCGACCGGCGCTATCTTGTTGAAAAGCTTGATATTTTTCATAAAAGTTTACTCCTTCGGATTTTCAGCCGCGAATTTCTTCATGAATTCGACGAGCTTGACGACGCCTTCCTCGGGCATCGCGTTGTAGATCGACGCTCTCATGCCGCCGACAGAGCGGTGGCCCTTGAGGTTCTTAAGGCCGGCGAGCGTCGCCTCGGCGGCGAACTTCTTGTCGAGGTCCGCGTCTCCGGTGACGAAGGTGACGTTCATCATCGAGCGGAACTCGGGTCTGACCGGCGCCTTGTAGTAGTTCTGCGAATCGAGATAGCCGTAAAGCAGGGCGGCTTTCTTTTCGTTGCGTCTCTTCATCTCGGACAGTCCGCCGATCGAGAGCAGCCACTCGTATACGAGTCCCGCCATGTAGATGGTGAAGCAGGGCGGCGTGTTGTACATCGAGCCGTTGTCGGCCATCGTCTTCCAGTCGAGCATCGTCGGGGTGATTGCGCGGGCTCTGCCGAGCAGGTCGCGGCGGACGATGACGAGCGTCATGCCGGCAGGAGCCATATTCTTCTGCGCGCCGGCGTAGATAACGCCGAATTTCGTCACGTCGACCGGCTCCGACAGGATGCAGGAGGACATATCTGCGACCAGCGGAACGTCTCCGGTATCGGGGATATAGTTATATTTCGTTCCGTAGATCGTGTTGTTGAAGCAGACGTGCAGATATGAGGTTCCCTCTCTGAGATCCTTCTTGCCGACCGTCGGAATGTATACGAAGTTGTCGGCCTTGCTCGACGCGATCTCGGCGGCGTCGCCGTACTTCTGCGCCTCTTTGAAGGCCTTGCCCGAGAACTGTCCGGAAACCACGTAGTCGGCCTTGCCGCCTTCGGGCATAAGGTTGAGCGGAACGGCGGCGAACTGCGTCGACGCGCCTCCCTGGAGGAAGAGCACGGCGTAGTCGTCGGGAATATTCATCAGCTTGCGCAGAACGGCCTCGGCCTTGATGATTATCGGCTCGAAATCAGGAGATCGGTGCGACATCTCGGCAACCGACATGCCCGAGGTTCCGTAGCAGAGCATTTCGGAGGCGGCTCTTTCGAGCACCGGAAGCGGAAGCATCGAGGGCCCCGCGGAAAAGTTGAAAACTCTTTTGTTTTCCATAATAACTTCATCTCCTATGTGGATAATAAAAAAATACAGTTAATATTATACGCCAAAAGCGGCGTAATGTCAAGTTTTAAGTGAAGCAATCATAAGTAAATACCGCACAATCGGAACGGCGTCTGAATGTGCGGTATCGGTATAATTCGGATCGATTCAGATTATAAACATAATCTTTCCGCGGACGAGGCCGGGCTGTTCGTAGAGCGAGAAGGCCTCGGAACATTCCTCGAGCCCGAAGCGGCGGAAGATGAAGGACTCGTCGAATTTCAGCCGTCCGTCCGAGAAATATTCGCCGGTCATAGTCCACTCTCTGCCGGGGAAGGGCGCCGAATAGCTCATCCAGGAGCCGGTCAGGCGGAACTCCTTGCGGTTGAGATTCTCCCACATACGCGGAGTGAAGGTAACGTCGGCGTGCGGCGTGCCGATGAAGCAGACCGACGATCTGTTCGCGGCGAGCTCAAAGGCCATCCGCATCGTGACGGGACTTCCGGCAGTCTCGTATACGTCGCCGAAGCCGCGACCGCCTGTGAAATCGAGCGCCGCCTGAAGGAAGGATGGATCCGACGTGTTGAAAACGGCGTCGGCTCCGAGACGGCGGGCAAGTTCCAGTCTCTCGTCGAGCAGATCGAATACCGCAACCTTGCGCGCGCCGAGGAGTTTCGCCCACTGCGCGGCAAACATGCCTATTGTGCCGCCTCCGCAGATCGCAGCGTATTCCCCGCCGTGGCCTCCGTTGAGGAGAACGCCGTGCAGGGATACGGTCGACGGCTCGAACATCGCCGCCTGCTCGAAGGGTACCGACGGCGAATACTTTACAGCGTTGGCCGCGGGAATGACTACGTATTCTGCAAAGGCACCCGGCTCGCGCGATCCGATGAAGGAATAGTGCTTGCAGAGCGAATAGTGTCCGAGCGCGCAGTCGGGGCATTTCATGCAGGGCTTCAGCGGCGCTCCGGCGATCGTGTCGCCCTCTTCAAATCCGGTGACTCCCGGGCCGAGAGCCGCGACGGTTCCCGAAAACTCATGTCCGAGGATGACCGGGTAGAAGTGCGCTCCGTCGCCGAGAACTCTCGGCACGTCGGATCCGCAGATACCGGCCGCGCGGACTCTGACGAGCAGCTCGCCCTCTCCCGGCTCGGGTCTGTCCCATTCAACGCATCTTATGTCTTTTTTGCCGAAAAGCACGGCGGCTTTCATCTTCTGTTTCATCATTTATTCTCCGCTGTCTCGATTGCCGCCGGGCGGCTGAGTATCATTTTGAAGTAGTCAGGATCGAATTTTGCCCGTCTGTCGTAGGTGTAGAGGCCGTTTACCTCCTGCTCGACGTCGGTCAGCTGCGTGTAGCAGAGTCCGCCGAGTCCGGGATTGTCAAGCAGCGCCTCGGTCAGCCCCTTCCATCTTTCGAGGAATTCCCCGGGCGTCTTCGGAGCGTTGCCGTATCCCCAGCCCGACGAGTCTTCGGGCGCCCACCTGATTCCGCCGTACTCGCTGACGAATTTTGTCGTCACCGGGAAGGAATTGCGTTTCGGGTCGGCGGGAATACCGAGCGAATACTGGTCTTCGTATCTCTGTCTGAAGGATGCTGGATCCTGATCGTAATCGTGGTTGTCGAGGATGTCCGACAGCCCTTCGACGTGATTCCAGCCCGAAGCGTCGATATATGCGCGGGTCGGGTCGGCCGACCTCGTCAGCGCGGCGAGCGAGCGGACGAAGGTCCTGTCCTGATCGCGCTGCGTCTCGTTGAGCGGACACCAGCCGACAATCGCCGGATGGTTGAAATCGCGCTCGACGCACTCGAGCCATTCGGGTATGAAGTTCGCCCAGGCGCCGGGATCTGAGGCGTTCATCACCCAGTTCGCATGTTCTCCCCAGACGATATAGCCGTGTTTGTCGCAGAAATAGAGGAAATTCGGCTCGAAAATCTTCTGGTGCAGTCTCGCGCCGTTGAAGCCGCAGGCCTTGGAGCGGAGCACGTCGGCTTCGAGTTCGGAAAGGTCGCGGGCGGTATATATGCCGTCGGGATAAAATCCCTGGTCGAGCACGAGCCTCTGGAATATCCTTTTGCCGTTGAGGAGGAGAAAACCGTCCTTCACGGCGACGCTTCTCATTCCGAAATAGCTCTTTATTTTATCCTCTCCGAGCGTCAGTTCGGCGTCGTAAAGACGTCCCTCCCCGACTTCCCAGAGATGGAGTTCGGACAGCGGCAGTTTGATCACAGCAACGCCGCCGCAGACGGCAGCCGAAGCGGATCCGACCGGGCTGCCTTCGTACGACGCGCTGACGGTAAGCAGAGCTCCGTCCGCCGCGGAGCAGGATGCGACGACTCCGAGCGTACCGTCGTTGATATCCGGATAAAACCTGAACGATCTGATATATTCGCAGGGAACGCGCTCGACCGAAACCGTCTGCCAGATGCCGGTCGTACGGGTGTATGAGCAGCCCTGAGAGGCGTATCTGTCAGACTGCTTTCCCGCCGCCTGGCGGTGCGAGCGCAGATTGTCCTCGGCGAGAATCACGACGACGTTATCTCCGTCCTTCATCGCGTCCGTAATCTCGATTGAAAACGAAACGTATCCTCCGGTATGCGTTCCGCAGTGGCGGCCGTTGACCCAGACCGTCGTCTTCCAGTCGCAGGCGCCGATCCGGAGAAAGGTGCGCCCGGCCGGCCAGCCGGCCGGCGCCGCAAACGCGCGCCTGTACCAGACCGCCTCGCAGAAATCGACGTGTCCGAGACCGGACAGGACCGATTCGCGGCAGAAGGGAACGTTGATTTTCAGCGGAAAGCTGCTCTCCGGAGCCCCCGGATCCTGCAGACCGCGCTCGCGGCCGCTGCGGGAATAATCCTCGGCAAACTCCCATTCGCCGTTGAGGTTTATCCAGTTTTCGCGCCGCATGTCGGGGCGCGGATATTCTTCTCTCATCATGTCAGTAGACCTCAGTCAGTATTATTATGAGCCCGTTCGATTCCGGGGTGTTAAAAAAGTCCGGCTTTTTTAACACCCCGGCAGAATCGGCGGGCGGTCGGGATACCGCCGATTCTGCGCGAGAATTGCGTTTTTTGCTGCTTTTTTGCTCGATTTTCGCTGAAAAACGGGCAAAAACGTCGCGGCCTCGCGACGAGCAATTTCTCGACGGCTCGTTAAAAAACCGCGAAGCGAGTTTTTTAACAGCCTCCTACTGGTTAAATGCGACCCGCAACTAATATTCAGCGGCTCCGGCGTCCGGCGCGCCGGACGGCCGGAGCCGCGTTATCGGTTAAATTATTATTGCAATCCGAAGCTTACTCGGCGTTGTCGAGTATGCCCTTGACGACGAATTTATTGATCTTCTTGTCGAGGTTGCTCTTGTGTCTCGCCATCACGGCGCCCCAGCTGGCGTTGCCGGCCGCGCATTTGCTCGGCAGCTCGCTCATGTAGTCGAGGTCGTTCGAGAAGATACGGCCGAGGTCGAAGTCGATCGTGTTGTGGATGATATCGAACATTCTGACCGAATCGCCCTTCGATTCGTTGGTGTATCTGTATTTCATGTTCGTCTCGAACAGAGCGGGAGTCGTCAGACGGTAGCCGGCGCTTGCGAGGGCTTCGATGACCGCGGTGGCAAGTTCGTACTGTTCTCCGCCGACTTCGATTCCCCAGAGGGTGAAGGGGTTGCCGACGACGGTGATGTACTCGGGCTGATCAAGGTCGTAAAGCGGAGTGGGAAGCACGCCGTAGGACCAGGTGACGCCGTTGAGGTTGTGAGCGGCGGTAGCGTTGTATCCGTCGGCAGCGTAAACGCGGTTCTGCATGAAGAGGGTGACGCCGTCGGCGAAGGAGTAGTTGTACTGATCGCCGGTGAAGCAGGACTCGGAAGCGAGCCAGGATCCGAGTTTGTCTTCGAGGTCGACGCACTTCTGGCTGACGAAGTCGTCCGAGATGACGAGGATATCGTCTTCATCCTGCTCGACAAGGCGCAGACCCGATCCGGTGTAGAAGGCGTCGAGTCCGTAGTAGATCGAAACGAATCCGTAGGAATCGAGGTTGTCCTTCTTGCCGTCCTGGTTCAGATCCTGATAGATGCCGGCAGAGAGCTCGATAAGCTTGTCAATCGTCCACTGCTTTTTGTCTACGAGCGGAATCGGATCCTCGATACCGCGGTCGGTGAGCATATCGATGTTGTAGTAGATGCAGTACATAAAGTGCAGCACGTTGGTCGAAATATCGCCCGATACCGAGTAGAGCTTACCGTTTATCGTGCAGGTGTCGACCAGTCTCTCGGGCCACCAGGGCTGCGAGAGGTTGAGGTGCGAATTCTCAATGCCGTTGAGGTTCTTGAGGTATCCGCCGGTAATCAGCATCGCCGAGGTGCGGGAGTAGGTGGCGATGATGTCGTAAAATGTTCCGCCCTTATGAGTGGTTTCGACGTACTTCTTGAAGTTGGCGCGGTCGCCGTTGTCGCCGGGCGTTCCGGTCCACTCGAAGGTAATGCCGAGGCGGTCCTCGGTTCTGACGTTTCTGTTATAAATGGCGGTGTTGATGAGGGAACCGTTGTTCTCCTCTTCGGTGATCTCGAATTCGGGTCTCTCGCAGTCGCTCCAGTAAAGGATGGACACGGTTTCGTTGTTGAATTTCAGACTTCCGAGATCGTCAAGCTGGTAACCCTGGTCGTCGACGCCGACCGTAACTTCGGCGGTGACGTCCCCGCTCGCGTCGGGAGCTTCGGTCTGCTTCTGGGTCTCCTCACTTGTGCCGTTCGCGCATGCGACGAGCGCGACGAGCATCAGAGAGGCGAGAATCAACGACGCGATTCTGATAAACTTCTTCATATTTTTCCTCCTGCCGTTCCGGCAATAAAGACTCTGTGTTTATTATATGGTACCGAGCGGTATTTGTCAAGAGTTTTTTTGTTTTTCGGCTTTTGTATAAAAGAAAAAACGTCAAAACTATTTACTTTTTGAGTAAGAAGTGTTATAATTATAATGTCGCTGACCCGGTCGCGCATCAACGGCCGAAAGGTTTTTCACCCGACGCGGTCTGAGTCAGACGATAAAATAATTCCATCATGAGGTGAAAAGGCATGACAAAGGAAGAAAAGCAGGCGATCATCTCCGAGTACGCCACGGTTGAAGGCGATACCGGCTCCCCCGAGGTTCAGATCGCGATCCTTACCAACAGGATCAATTCTCTCAACGAGCACCTGAAGCAGAACCCGAACGACAATCACAGCCGCCGCGGACTGCTCAAGATGGTCGGACGCAGAAGAAATCTGCTCAAGTACCTGATGAAAGTCGACATCGAGCGCTACCGTTCGATTATAGCCAGACTCGACATCAGAAAGTAAACAGAACGGGCGAGAGGGGCGTTTCGTTTTCTCCCGCCCCGTTCTCTGTTTTTGAATCCTTTGGCGAAGGATCAGCATTTAACGGTTCGCCCGTCTTTCGAGGGACGCGCCGTTAAGTGCTAAGCCTTCGCTGATAAATAAATCACGGAGGTACAGAAATGTACGAAGTAAAAAGCAAACCCATGGTCTTCGACAAGCACAGAGAGTTCAGATACACCTTTGCCGGAAGACCGCTCGTCGTCGAAACGGGTCTGATGTGCGGACTCGCCAACGGTTCCTGCCTCGTCAGATACGGCGACACCGCCGTCCTCTGCAACGCTACGGCTTCGAAGGAGCCCCGCGAAGGCATCGACTTCCTTCCCCTCTCGGTCGACTTCGAGGAGAAAATGTACGCGTCTGGCAAGATCCCGGGCGGCTACTTCAAGCGCGAAGGCAAACCGTCTGAAAAGGCGATCCTCTCCTCACGCGTCATCGACAGACCGATCCGTCCGCTCTTCCCGAAGGACCTGCGCAACGACGTTTCTCTCGTGCTGACGGTCATGTCATACGACCCCGACTGCTCGCCCGAAGTTTCGGCGATGCTCGGCGCCTCGATCGCCCTCTCGATCTCGGATATTCCGTGGAACGGACCGGTCGCCAGCGTTGAAGTCGGACTCGTCGACGGCAAACTCATCGTCAACCCGACCGAGGAGCAGTCGCAGAAATCCGACCTCGCCCTCACCGTCGCCGCCTCCTCCGAGAAGGTCGTCATGATCGAAGCCGGAGCGAAAGAGGTTTCCGACGAAACGATGTACGACGCGATTATGCTCGGACATCGCGAAATCCGCGACCTGCTCGTATTCGTCAACGCGATAGTCGACGAAATCGGCAAGCCGAAATTCGAGTTCCCGTCGGGCGAACTCGATCACGATATGTTCGACAAGGTCTTCGCCTTCTGCGAGAACGACCTTATGAACGCTCTCGACACCGACGACAAGACCGTCCGCGACGCCCGCATGCTTCCGATCAAGCAGGCCGTCATCGAGAAGTTCTCCGAAGAGTATCCGACGATCGGCGACCAGTGGGCCGAACTCGAGTACAAACTCCAGAAGAAGGTCGTCCGCCGCTGGCTGCTACGCGACAAGAAGAGAGTCGACGGCAGAGCGATGAACGAACTCCGTCCGCTCGACGCGAGAGTCGGACTGCTTCCGAGAGTACACGGAAGCGGAATGTTTACGAGAGGCCAGACGCAGGCCATCACGATCGCAACGCTCGGAACTCTCGCCGAAGCGCAGATGCTCGACGGCATCGACAGCGAAGATTCCAAGAGATATATGCATCACTACAATATGCCCGGCTACTCCACCGGAGAAGCCAAGGCGATGCGCAGCCCCGGCAGACGCGAAATCGGACACGGCGCTCTCGCCGAGAGAGCTCTCGTACCCGTTCTCCCCTCCGAGGATGAGTTCCCCTACGCGATCAGACTCGTTTCCGAGATTCTCTCGTCGAACGGCTCGACCTCGCAGGCCTCGATCTGCGGCTCGACGCTCGCTCTCATGGACGCCGGCGTGCCGATCAAGGCGCCCGTCGCCGGAATCTCCTGCGGACTTATCACCGACGAGGACGGCTCCTGGGATACGATGATCGATATCCAGGGCCTCGAGGACTTCTACGGCGATATGGACTTCAAGGTCGCCGGAACGCACAAGGGCATCACCGCCATCCAGATGGACCTCAAGATCGACGGACTCACCCCCGAGATCATCCGCGAGGCCCTGATGACGACTCACGTCGCCCGCGACTATATCATCGACAACGTCATCCTCAAGGCGATCGCCGCCCCGAGAGAGAACGTTTCGAAGTACGCGCCGAAGATGCTCACCATCCACATCGATCCCGACAAGATCCGCGAAGTCATCGGCAAGGGCGGCAGCGTGATCCAGAAGATCACCGCCGACACCGGCGCCAAGATCGACATCGAGGACGACGGAACCGTCTACATCGCCGCAGTCAACACCGATTCGGCCGAAGCCGCAAAGGCGATCATCGACGCCATCTGCTTCGAGCCGCAGGTCGGCATGGTGTTCACCGGAACCGTCACCGGAATCAAGGAATTCGGCTGCTTCGTCGAATACGCTCCTGGCAAAGAGGGCATGGTGCACATCTCCAAGATCACCGATCACAGAATCGACAAGGTCGAGGACGCGGGCATCAGACTCGGCGACACCGTCAGAGTCAAGTACATCGGTCTCGACAAGAAGGGCCGTATGGACTGGTCCATCAAAGACGCGAAATAATCAATAACGACACATAATATGGATCAGACCGCATTCGCGCGCCGGAAGAACACGTCCGGCGCCGGGTGCGGTCGTCCGCCCGAAAGAGAAAAAAGGAGGACAGCGAAATGAACGGCAGAGACCAGAACACGAGAAGAGTATCCTCGGTTTCATATATGCAGCGGTCTCCGCTGGCTTCGACGAGCATCCGCGCGCGCCGCAAAAGACGCAAACGGATCATTATGACCGTCGCCGTAGCCGCGGTCTCGCTTCTTCTCTTCGCCGCGCTGATCATCCTGATCGTGCACACCGCAAAGAGGCGCTCGGAAAACCCGCCCGAAGTTCCCGCGAACACCGGAACGGGAGCCGTCGTCGAAAAGCACGGTCCCGAGCTCGCTTACGACTCGGACGCGTCGACGCGGTTTATATCCGACTCGAACCAGACCGCCGGATCCTACTACCTGCTCTCTCTTTCTACCGAAGCCGACGTCATGCGCGTCGAGATCATCTCCGACGACGCCCTTGAATACATCCGCGAAGGAAAGATTCAGCTCTCGTCCGACGGAGTCAGCTGGAAGGACGCGGGCAACTTTGTCTGCGAACCTTCTTCGGCCGCTCCCGTGACGGTGTCGCCCGGATATTCGCAGAGGGCCTCGTACGTCAGACTTCTTCTCACTTCCGACGCCTCCGAAAAGTGGGTGCTCAATTCAATCTGCGCCTACGACAACGACGGAGGCGCGATACCCGCGAGAAGCGGATCGACCGGATTTACGTCGGGCGACGAGGTTACGACTCCAGCCGCTACGACGGCGCAGTCGGACGGCTACGTGCGACTCTCGCTCGGATACGACGATCTGCACAAGGGAGATCTCATACTCGTAGGTCCGCACAATCAGTACGTTTTCCCGACGAGTACGGCGAGCATTCTTCAGATTTACGATAACCGCACGCCGCTGACAGACGGATCGGGCAAGACGGTATACTCGCTCCAGATAGGCGACATCGAATCGACGCTGCTCGAAGCCCGCGTGCTGAAGCAGCTCAACGCGATGACCGACGCCTTCTACAAGGAGACCGGAATCACGAAGCTGCACGTCGGAACGAATTCGGGCTACCGCAGCCGCGAAACTCAGGCGGCGCTCGCTTCGAAATACGCGAACGCGGCTCAGCCCGGCTACTCGGATCATAACACCGGACTGTCAATAAATCTTGACGTTTTCGACGGAGGCGTCGTATATGAGCTCGGCTACGCAAACAACGCCGACGCCGTTCGGGCGCTCGAATGGCTCGATCTCAACGCCGCGTCCTACGGATTTGTCGAGCGTTTCCCCGCCGCGAAGTACAGCATTACGAACGTTACCGACGATCACCACTACAGATACGTAGGCGTGCCTCACGCCTGGTATATGAGCCACAACGGGCTCGTGCTCGAAGAGTACCTGACCTATCTTGAAAACAACGCAGTTTTCGGCGAAAACACGCTGAAGTTCACCGCGTCGGACGGCAGGGACTACGAAGTCTGGTTCGTTCCGGCGACGGGAGATATCACTTCGGTGCCGGTGCCCGAAGGACGCGAATACACCGTTTCGGGCAATAACTACAGCGGATTTATCGTAACGGCATCCGGCCGTGCGGACTGACGGGCGCGCCATGACAGCTTCATTCAGAAAAGCGGCCACGCTTCTGGCGGCAGCCGCGGTTATGCTCTCGGCGCTCACGTCATGCTCGCTGATTATCGTCGAATACGACGAAACTCCGGCGGCGAAGACCGAGGCCTACACCGGCGGAGGCGGGACCTACGCCGAGATAACGACGGCCGCGCCGCCCGAGGGATTCGTGCCTGACGAAGTGACGGCGGTCACACCCGATCTTGCGTCTCCTCTCTCGGGGCTCGTCGACCGCGACTTCAGCGACAGCTCTCTGACCGTCGCCGTGATGTCCGAAACGGTAAGCGCCGTTATGCCGGACGAATCGAGTCCCTTCTACGCGGCCTGCGTTATGCGCACGGACGCCGTTACGGCGAAATACGGCACGATTCCGCAGTTTATTTATTACACAAGGACTGAAATCACCGAAGGAATAAAGAAAACGAACGCTTCGGGCGCCGGTCAGATCGGAGATTTCTACGCCGACGTCGTCGAGATGCCGGCAACTGCGTCGGGCGTACTCGCCCTGTCGGGGCAGCTGATTAACCTCAACACTCTTCCCTTCTATACCGCCCCCGAAGGCGGTTCGGCCTCTGCCGGAAGTCTTATCGGCCGGCTCTGGTTCGAAATATCGGATACGACAGACGATCCGGGCGCGCTGCTCGTCCTGCTCTGCAGACGCGACGCGGCCGGCGACGGGTGCAAATCGCTGTACTCCGCGGCTCTTTCGGGAGAATTCACTTTCGAGTACTTTCTGACCGCTGCGGCGGAGATGACGCCCGAAGGCGGGGACGGAAAGATTCTGTCGGTTTCCTCCGCGACCGACGCCGGAATTCTCGGCGAGACGGCGGTACTCCGCTCCGGACTTACCTACACCGCCGATATCACGAAAGGCAGAGAACTCAGCTGGACGAAGGGAGATAACAAAGCGTATCTCACCGATCTCATTCCGCGCATCGCTGCGATCACAAGCACGGGAGCCGCAGACGCGGCCGCCGAGTTCAATCCTCTCGGGCTTTTCAACGACGGGACGTCGAAGTTTTACGTTTGCCCGCTCGAAGAAGTGGACGCCGGACTCTATTCGGGCAAAACCGATTTCGCGCTGCTTCCCCTTCCCTACGGAGATTCGCCGCAGACAGGCGTCGCGGTACGCAAGAACGTTCTCTGCGTTCCGGTGATTAACCGCCGCTCGGAGATGACGGGGCTCTGCCTCAACGCCTACCGGGCGCTGTCGGGCCAGTGGATACGCGATTCCTACCTCCCGCGCTTCGCGTCCGAACAGATGCGCGACAACGATTCCTACTACACGCTCAAAATCATACTTGAAGAACGCGCGACGGTCGATTTCGGCGAGATTATGTGCGATTCGATACGCGACCTCGGCAAGCTGACCTTCGTCGCCGCGAGAAACGCTATGACGTCGGCCGAACCGCTCGCCGAGATTACAGACGCCGCGGTCGCTGCGCTGAACAAGCTTCTCGCACAGAACAGGAAATAACCTCCCTCAAAAGGAGACTGACGATATGAAAAAAGACAGATCCGAAAACAGAACGACATGGACGTTCACGGGCCCCGGCACTATGAAGCGCTTCGCCCGTTCCGGCTTCCGAGTAACGACGACAAAGAGCGTCGGATACAGTTCCGACAGGGACACGCCTCCCCCGAAGGAGAAGGTAACGACCACCGAAAAGTTCATAAGCTTCGGAAAAATCGCGTCCGTCGCGCTGAAGACAGCCGCCGCGCTGACAATCGCAGTTGCAGCCCTGATTTTGATTTTTAAGGTCAGATCGGGGTACAAAACCCTCAAAAAAGGCGCAAAACGGTAACTTTAGCGTCGCGTTTTGCCCGATTTATTCGGTTTTTGCAAAATAACTATTGATTTTTCCTGCCGGATGTGATAAAATATTGCGTGCTGTCCGGCAGGACGACCACGGCCCGTTGGTCAAGAGGTTAAGACACCGCCCTTTCACGGCAGTAACATGGGTTCGATTCCCGTACGGGTCACCAACAACATAACAGAGGCTTAGCGCCAGGGCGCTAAGCCTCTGTTATGTTGTTGCGCGCTCGCGCGCGGAATCGACACGGCGGCAAGCCGCAAAGCGGCGTTGCCGCATGGGTTCGCATTCGCCGCCCGTAGATCGGAAAGCTTGCTTTCCAGGCGGAGGGCGAGCGAATATTCGCGCGCAGCGCGAAATTCCCGTTTCATTATTTGTTCATCCCGGCGCGGCGGCAAGCCGCAAACTTCACTGCTTCGCCCCGCGAAGCTACGCCCTCTCTTCCCCGTCCACAATCACTCTTACCACCGCGGTGTCGCTCACGGTCGGATCTCCGTTCGTGAGAACTACGTCCGCGTCCTTGCCGACTTCGAGCGAGCCGACTCTGTCGGCGATTCCGAGATGCCTTGCGGGATTGATGGTTATCGCCTGAAGTGCAAGGAAGGGATCCATGCCCGCCTTGATAGCGAGCCCAGCACAGAGAGGCAGATACTGCTGCGGGATGACCGGGGCGTCGGTGATGATCGATACGGGGATTCCCGCCGCGGCAAGCTTCCCGGGCGTTTCCCAGGTCTTGTTGACCAGTTCGAGTTTTGAGGCGTTCGTCAGCGTCGGTCCGACGGCGACGGGCACTCCGGCCGCCTTCAGCTCGTCGACGATCAGGTGTCCCTCGGTGCAGTGTTCAATCGTTATTCTGACTTTGAATTCCTTCGCAATCCTCAGCGCCGTCATAATATCGTCCGCGCGGTGCGCGTGCGCCTTCAGCGGAATCTCACCGCGCAGGACCGGAATCAGCGCCTCGGCCTTCATATCGTATTTAGGGAGCTTCGAGCGGTCGTCCGCGGCGAGCTCTTTTCTCATCATATAATCGCGCGCGGAAAAGAGCGCTTCGCGAAGTTTCGCGGCGGTCGTCATTCTCGCAGAGTCGCTTCTGTCCTTGTAGCAGCGTTTCGGATTCTCGCCGAAGGCGCATTTCATCGCTACGGGATCCCGCAGCGTCGCCGCCTCCACGGTGTTCCCGTAAAGCTTGACGGCGAAGAAGGTTCCGCCGAGTACGTTCGCCGAACCCGGTCCGGCCGCGACGGTCGTGACTCCGCCCGCGAGAGCCGCGCGGATGGCGGGATCGTGCGGATAGTAGCTGTCGCTGCCGCGGAGCTGCGGAGAGACGATGTCGGTCATTTCGTTGTAATCGAAAGTACCGCCGGTCGGCCCGCCGTAGTTGTCAAGGCCGATATGGCTGTGCGCGTCGACAAATCCGGGATAGGCGCGAAGACCCGCCGCGTCGATAACCGTCTCTCCGCCGTCGGCTTCGATTTTGGGAGCAATCGCGGCGATCTTCCCTTTTCTGATCAGAATATCCCCCTTGAACGGGTCCTTGTTGACGGCGTCGAAAACCGTCGCGTTCCGAATAATCATTTCTTCCTCCTTGTGAGACCGAGATGGTGTATAATTCAATTTGGCATCGGCGCTTCCGCCACCGAGTTGATTACAAAATCCGCTCCCGGCGCCGGCTTTCCTACCGCGCAGCAGATGAAGCCCGCCTCCTTTGCGGCGGCAAGCGCAGCCGGTGCGTCGTCGAAGAGAACGCAGTCGCCGGGAGAGAGTCCTGTTTTTTCTGATATATGGTCGAAAAACGCTCTGTCAGACTTGCTGATTCCGAGCGCGTCTACAGAGAAGACGTCTTCGAACGTGCCGTCGATTCCGTTGTTGCGGAAGCAGGGCAGATACATCTTTTCTGTCAGCGCCGTCGCAACGAAAAGCCGGACTCCGAGCGAGCGCAGGCGTTCGAGCGTCTCTTTCGCGCCCGGAAAGAGCATTATGTTATGCGCATATTCGTCGTCGGCCATCGCGCTCCATTCGGCCATCAGATCTTCGGGCGTGTCCTTCAATCCGAAGCGCCGGACGGTATACTCTGCCGTTCCGCGGAACCCGAGCGCGCAGATCTCGTCGGCGTAATCGGCCGGAACCTCTATTCCTCTTTTCGACAAAAACGCCTCGTCGATCCGGCTCCAGACGCCCATCGAGTCTATCAGCGTGCCGTCCATATCGAATATCGCCGCTTTATAGTTCATTCTTCCCCGTTCCGCGGCGCTTCCCGCCGCTTCTTTTATTGCTTCGCGCGGCGCGTCTTCCGCCGCGGCAAATCCGCCTATTCTGTCTGTCAGTGTCCTGCCCGAAAGCGTCGCGCTGCCCTCGAACCAGACGTCGTCATATCCCGTTTTCGGCCTTTTTCCCACTTTCGCCGCGATCCTGCGGAACCAGAATCTCGTCGTCGACGGCAGACACACCGCAAATGGCATAAATGGCCCGAGCCAGATATTCTGGATCGTGTGCCCGTGCTCGTGATCGAGCAGGCGGCGCGTCCCCGATGCGTCGGCGATGAAGAAGAGTCCCATATCGAGACCCCAGTCGACCTTTCTGTCGAAGCAGAAGTCCCAGCCGTATCTTTTCGGGCGCTTTCCGGAAAGGAAAAGCAGTCCGGCGCAGAGACAGCCGCCGAGAGTGACCGGCAGTCCCCAAGTGAAGGACAACAGATAGAAGACCGCCCGGCTGCGCGGCGCGCGGAATATGAATTTCTTTCTCTTCCATACGGCTGCAAGCGCCAGGTGCAGCGCCGCGCAGACCGCGATATAAGCCGCGAAGGCAATGAGCGTGCCGTCCATGCGCTGTTCCCCCTCGTTGTTTATGGTTTATTATACCATCCGACCGCATATCGTGTCAAGTTTTTTCGGCGTGAGGCGTGTATGCGCGCCAATTTTGAATAAAGTCGCTTGACAATCTGCACGCGGCCATTATATAATAATTACGGAAAGCAACGTTTCATTGGAGGTTAATTATGATTTCTGTCAAAGTGAAAAGACTTGCTATGCTGCTTGCACTTACAATGCTGGCGGCGCTGTTAGCAGGATGCGGTAGCGAACCTGCCAAACCGGCCGACACGACTGCGGTTCCTGCACGCACAAATCCCGCGACGCAGCCGCAGACCGAGCCCGTGACCGAACCGGAAACCGAGCCGCCGCACGATCACGTCGCAGCGGAAGAGTACACGGTCGATCTCGAACCGACCTGCCTCGCCGCAGGGTCAAAATCGCTCCATTGCACTATTTGCGATGAAAGAATACCCGGCACCGAGATTGAAATCCCCTCCGACCCGGACGACCACACCGTCAATCCCTACGACTGGACGGATAATCCGACTGCTGCGTTCTGGAGAACCGGCAGCCGCAGCGGAGTCTGCCTCGTTTGCGGAAAGACGGTAACCGAGGAGCTTGAGCTCACGACGCCCGACGTTTACGCCTCCGACCTGGAAGCCGCCGACCGCACAGGCATGACGAACGTCAAGGGGAATCAGTATATGTATGCGGTGAAAATCGCCGAAACCATTTACGATCCCTTCTATCCGACCGACGAGGAGCCGGAGGGCCTCGATCTTCTCGTCGAGTTTTCATTCCTCTGGAACGACACGCTGAGAGGCCTCGGCGGCGATCTCGCCGTAATGCACATTGAAGACTATAACCTCTTCAATATCAATCTCGGAACCGGGCTTATCAGCTCCCGCGAGCGCGACGGCGACGTTTACGTCTATCCGTCGGCCGACGAAATCCGCGCAAATCCCGAGCTCGGACATGTCAGCATAGGCGAGTACGGCTGGCACCGGATCGGCGTGCGCATCCACCAGGAGTCGGTGCTTGAGAACGGAGAGTTCAACAATCTCTATCTTGCGACGCTCTATCTCGACGGAGAGCAGGTACTCAGCGTCGATAAAACCAAATGGGTGTTCGAAGGCAGCTACGGCAAAGACCGCACGGTTTCGGACGCGAGACTGTTCAAGGGAGAAGTTATAAACGGTACGCTGATCTACAGCGACAACACGCTCTACAACGCGATCAGAATCTGCCACGAGGATTTCTTCAAAGCCGGCCCTGCGGCATATCTCGTAATCGCCGATATCTCGGTAACGGCGGGACATGATTTCGCCCAGAACGTCAAGCAGGCAGTGCTGCCGATTCAGGGAGAGGACTTCAAGGTTTCGGATACCGTCTACCTTCCCGCGGCGAGATACTTTGAGGAAAAATAAAAGATAAAAATGAAAAATTGCGCATACGGTGTAACGGTTGTTGCACTGTATGCGCTATTTAACTTAAAACGTCCCGCGCAGCGGGACTCATAACTTGCCGCCGCGGCGGCAATCATAACTCGTAGTATAATATCACAAATTCAGGGAAAAATCAAGAGGCCGGCGCACTTTTCCATGGATTTTCGGGCGTTTTTTTACACTTTTCCATGGATTATTGACGTTGAAACACAACGTACCGGCGGATAAAACGAAACTGCCGTTTCGCTTTATCCGCCGGTATGTTGTATTTGCAATTACTTCATCAGTTTGTATTTCTTCCCCGGGAAGGACGCGAGGAGCAGCTGTCTCGCGTCTTCGCGCTCCGACTCTGTCACCGAGTTCTTGTCGAGAATCACTCCTATGACCCGGCCGTTCATAAGCAGAATATAGTCGTCGGTTTCGATCACTTCTGAGAAGAGGTCGTACGTCATCTTCTGATCGAAAGAACTGCTGGCGCTCTCCGAATGAGCCGTTACGACGGTGCCGTAAAGATCGATCGTGTCCACACGGTCTCTCATTCTCTCCATCGTTTTTGCGGTACTCTTTTTCCAGCGCATCGGAACGATGAAGAGGTAGAATCCGCCGAGAAGCAAGCCCCAGAGGATGGCAACCCAGGCGAATATGCTGTCATCCGAATCGCTTATGCGGTTCATAACAAGAAGCCAGACGCCCATCAGCGTCACGATGAGGCAGAGCGGCAGAATAACGCGGTTGCGGCGCTTCAGCATGACGCGGTTGATCTTGTTCAGCATCTCCTCGCTGAATTCGGTTCTGAAAGTAATATGCTCCATCCCTGAACTCCTGATTTATTTCCAGTAATTCCTTCTGTTTTCTTCGAGCCTGCGGTCGCGGTCGCGGTCGCGAAGGCGTCTGAAAGCCTCGCAGAGCGTCGCCCAGGCGACAGGCGGGTTCTCGGCGCGGTAGTTGTTCGACTCGCTTCCGTAGTATCCCCAGGCGAGCAGGGTGCGCGCTCCGGCGTCGTACGCGGCGTCGGCGGCCGTTACGATGTCCTCTTCGAGTCCGCGCGGGTTGGAGTAGGTCTGAATCCAGATATTGTGATCCTTGCCGTGACGGTCGCTGAGGGCAAGATTCTTTTCGGTCTCGCGACGCACAAATCCGTAAACGTCGAAATCGGGATTTTCTTTTTTTCTTCTGATCCAGTATGGATCCGAACCGAGATTGTCCATGCAGGGCAGCGCGGCGATCAACTCGGATGAGTCGAGACTGACTCCGTAGGTGCCGATCATCACGCAAACGGTATTGGTTATTCCCTTCGAGCGGCTGTATTCGGTCATCTCGGCGAAATAATCGGCGACCGATTCGGCGGCGAAACGTTTCACGTCGTCGTCGGACTCCAGAGGCATCTCGCGGCCGAATTTCTCGCGGAAGAGTTCGCGGCAGCGCGGGCAGGCGCAGCCGTAATAAACTTTGCCGTCCGCCTTTTTCTGCGGCATGTGCGGCTCGTCCCAGAAGATCGTCTTGGCTCCCGTATAATCGACGGCGTCGATCCAGTCCTTTGTGAACTTGCGGTATTCGGGACTGTAGAGGCAGGGATAAATACCCGCGAGCGAGCCGTCAGAGAAGCGCATATGCGCGTCGGGATAAAGGGCGAGAAAGTGCGAAGTGTCGCCCGGGCTTCCCGCCAGTCCCCAGTTGTCGATCCAGGGCTCGAGTCCGAAATCGCGCGACATCGTGACGATATCGCGGATAACCTCGAGATGGCGGTTCCAGTCGGTGTGCGAGAGCATATGAACGACGGTATTCATGCCGTGCGACGCCATATCGAGAAGATCCTGTTCGGCGTGATGAGGCATGCGGTTGCCGTGGTAGGCGGCGCCGAGGCGGAGCGGTTTCTGCAGTGACATCTGTTTTCTCCCTTGTACCGTTAGGATTTTCCCTCTCCGGGCTTCAGTTGCCGTTGATGAGAGCCGAAGTCTCCGCGACGAGGCGCTTCATCAGCTTGTCCGCCGCGGCGGCGTCCTTCGCTCTGACTTCAAAATAGGCCTTGATTTTCGGCTCGGTACCCGACGGGCGGATTATCACCGAGTTGCCTCCCTCGAGGCGGAAGGAGACGACGTCGGATGGCGGCAGACCGTCAAGACCCGGCTTGTAATCCTTCATACCGGTCACGGGGAGGCCGCCGATCTCACGCGGTACGCTGCGGAGCGACTCCATAATCTTCTTCATGCGGGCAAAACCGTCGGCGCCCTTGAAATAATATGATTCGCCGCGGTTGAGCGAGTAGCCGTATTCGGCGTAGATCCTCTGAAGCTCGTCCCAGAGATTCGTCCCGCGGGCGCGGCAGTTAGCAGCCGCCTCGCAGACGAGCATCGAAGCGACGACGCCGTCCTTGTCGCGCACGTAGCTGCCCGACAGATAGCCGCAGCTCTCCTCAAATCCGAAGACGAAGGAATCTTCCCTGCCCTCTTTTTCGAGGTTGCCTATATATTCGCCTATGTATTTGAATCCGGTCAGCACGTCGGCGCACTCGACGCCGTAATGCGCGGCTATGTCGGCGCAGACGCCTGCGGTGACTATCGTTTTCACGCATACCGGACGGTCGGGCATTCTGCCGCCGTCGCGCAGACGGCGGAGGATGAAGTCGAGAAGCAGCGTGCCCGTCTGGTTTCCGGTGAGGACGTGGTATTTACCCGCAGAATCCCGCACAGCGATTCCGATGCGGTCGCAGTCGGGATCGGTCGCGAAGAGCAGATCGGCTCCTCTCTTCTCCGCGTATTCGAGTCCGAGCGTGAGCGCTTCGGGCAGTTCGGGGTTCGGGAAGAGGCAGGTCGTGAAGTTGCCGTCGGGCTCGCGCTGTTCGGGCACGACGAAGATATCTCCGAATCCGCATTCGCCGAGCACGCGCAGCACCGGTTTCAGTCCGGCGCCGTGCAGAGGCGAATAAACTATGCTCATCGATCTGTCGGCCGGGTCTCCGGGGAGCAGAGCAGAACGGCGCTTGACCTCCGCGACGTATCCGTCGTAAACGGACTCGGGCACGTATTCGATCATGCCAGACTCAAGTCCCTTTTCGAAACTTGCGTCGGCCGGCACGTCGAACCATCCGGTCTTTTCGATTTCTGCCGTGACTTCGCAGACGCCCTGCGACGTAATCTGGCAGCCGTCGGGACCGAAGACTTTGTATCCGTTGTATTCGGACGGATTGTGCGACGCGGTGATCATCACGCCGGCAGCGCATCCGAGGGCGCGGACCGTGTAGGAGAGACATGGCACGGGCATAAGCGTCTTCCAGATATATACCCTGACGCCTGCCGCCGCCAGTATTCCTGCGGTCGTCTCTGCAAAATAACGCGATTTGATCCTCGAATCATAGCATACGGCGCAGGAACCGGCGCCCGGGCGCTGCGAATTGATCCAGGCGCCGAGTCCCCGCGTCGCGCGCGCGACGGTGTAGTAGTTCATCCGGTTGGTTCCGGCGCCGATAACGCCGCGAAGTCCGGCGGTGCCGAATTCGAGGTCGCGGTAGAAGGCGTCGCGCACTGCGGCGGGGTCGCTCTCTATCGATTCAAGCTCGGGAATAAGATCGGGATCCGCTGTCGCGCATCTCTTCCAGAGCAGGTTTTTTTCTTTTACGGCTTCTTCATTTAAGGAGGCGTTCATCTGCAATACTTCCTTTGTGTTTTCTTTTTACCCTGCTGCTGATTGCGCAGAGTTCCTCGTATGATATCGTTCGGGTGACCGACGCCATTTCGTCGGCGTCAAATCCCGGGCCGAGAAGGGTCGCTTCGGTCAAAGGTCCGACTCCGTCGATTCCGGTGACGTCGACCATCATCTGGTCCATACAGACGCGGCCGATCACAGGCGCGCGGCGTCCGTTAATCACAACGCTCCCGCGGCCTCCCGACAGAGCTCTGTCGTATCCGTCGGCGTACCCCGCCGTCAGCGTTGCAACGCGCACGGGGCGTTCAGCCATATAAGCTCTGCCGTAACCGACGGTTTCTCCGGGCGTCAGCGTTTTGACCATCGAGACGCGGGTCTTCCATTCGAGCGCCGGAAGCACTCCCTCGGGCAGCGGAAGCGACGGGTCGGGGCTGTATCCGTAAAGAGCTATTCCGAGACGCGCTACGCTGCCGCGGTCGCTCTCGGGAAAGCGCATGATTCCCGCCGAATTGAGGCAGTGTACAGACGGCAGCCGCATATCCGACAGCCGGTCCGCAAGCCTATAGAAGAGTCCGGCCTGCCTACGCGTGAAAGCGTCCTCCGAGGGCTCGTCGGCTACGCAGAGATGCGTGAATATCCCCTCGACGCGGAAGATACCCGAGTAGCCCCGGATAATCTTCTCGCATTCGGCGGTATTCTCGCCGTCAAGTCCTATGCGGTTCATTCCGGTGTCGACGGCGAAATGCACGCGCAGGTCCTTTCTCTTCATCATTTCGGCGTGTTCGGCGCTGACTATCGTCTGTATTATATCGTTTTCGATAAGATCGGGCACCGCGTCGGGAGTTGAAAACCCGAGTATGAGTATATCCCCGCGTATTCCGCCCTTCCGCAGGCGCAGCGCCTCGGACGGGTTTGCGACGGCGAAAAAGCTGCATCCGGCGCTCTCAAGCGCCGACGCGACCTCGATATCTCCGTGTCCGTAGGCGTTCGCTTTGACGACCGCCATTATTCTTTTTCCGGGAGCGAGAGATGAGCAGATTCTGTAATTGTTTACGATTTTGTGAAGATCAATCTCGACCCATGAATTTTCTGTTCTCATCCTGAAATCGGCCTTTGCGTATAATCAGCTGTAATCAGTAATAAATAATATCGTGTCCGGTCAGCTCGAAGCGTCCGCCATCGGTTTCGACGACGCTGACCGAGCAGTTCGGCGGCATCCTGCCCTGCCAGAAGTCGGCGGGGTCAGGATAAAGAAAGTTGAGCATCGCCCGCAGGCAGAACCCGTGGCAGGAGACGAGCACCGATTCGTGATCTCCCGTCGCGATATCGCGCAGAAAGTCTTGCGCCCGCGCGCACCCGGATCTCACCGAGTCGCCGCCCGGAAATTCGCCTATGTCCCAGGCGTTGTTCATATATGCGAGAAATCTGTCAAGCGGCATAATGCTCGACGGATCGTCGGTCGGATAGGGCGCGCCTTCGTATATTCCGGCGAAGGCCTCGCGTATCCTGTAATCTTCAATTGCAACGACGCCAGGCCCCGCGCAGTATCTCATAACCTCGGCGCAAGTCTGTTTCGCACGAGTCAGCGGCGATGTGTAAACGGCGTCGAATCTGATACCGTGATCGCGCATTCCGCGGCCGGTCCTGGCCGCAAGCTCGATACCTGCGTCGGTCAGCGGCGAATCAAGCCAGCCCTGGAGGAGATGGTCGCGGTTGGCAAACGTTTCGCCGTGACGGAGTATATAGATTTTCATTTGTCAGAACTGGAAGTAGATGAAGGAGCTCGCTCCGTCTCCCGCGAGAAGGACGGTCCAGGCGAGAGCGATTGCCCAGACGACGTAGACGTATCTGAAATCGGGCTGCGGATGCAAAGGATCCGACTTCAGTCCCGTCCGGTCGATGAGAGAGAGCAGAACGATGCTGATAATGCAGGTGAGTATCGCGACGAGATCGAGTCCCATCGCCTCAAGCGAATCGCCGAAGAAGGAGAGCGAAAATCCCCAATCGGTAAAGAGCTTCGCGATAAGCACGCGCAGATCGGCAAAACTGTTGGCGCGGAAGAATATCCAGGCAAATCCGGCGAGAACGAAGGTGTTGAAGGTTCGGACGGCCCCGACGAGCTTGCCTTCCGGATTGAGTCCGATCTTCGAGAGCAGCTTGTTTCTCGGCTTGTATGTGAATTTGCCAATCACCTGATACATACCGTGCAGCGCGCCCCAGATGACGAAGGTCCAGGCGGCGCCGTGCCAGAGTCCGCTGACGAGGAAGACGATCATTATGTTCAGGCAGTTGCGGAATTTTGAGACGCGGTTTCCGCCGAGCGGTATGTAGATGTAATCACGGAACCAGGTCGAGAGAGATATGTGCCAGCGGCTCCAGAATTCCTTGATCGTCTTCGCGGTGTAGGGCCGGTTGAAGTTCTGCATCAGCCTGATGCCCATAATCTCGGCGCAGCCGATAGCGATATCGGTGTAGCCCGAGAAGTCGCAATAGATCTGGAAGGCGAAGAGGCAGGTCGCGAGCAGCACGGTAAAGCCGTTGGCCGATTCGACGTCGCTGTAGACCGGCACGACGTAGGTCGCGAGCAGGTCGGCGACGACGAGCTTCTTGAAGAAACCGACCATCATCTTGCGCAGACCGCCGGCGGCGTTTTCGGCCGTCAGCGAATGCTCGGCGCGAAGCTGCGGAAGCAGGTTCTCGGGGCGCTCGATAGGTCCGGCGACGAGCTGCGGGAAGAATGAAACGTAGAGCGCGTAGTAGCCGAAGTGCGGCTCGGGCTTCGTCGTGCCCTTATAGACGTCGATAACGTATGACAGCGTCTGGAAGGTGTAGAAGGAAATACCGACGGGCAGGATGAGATTGAGAGTAAAGGTTCCGACCTCTCCGCCGAAGAGATTGATTACCGAGGTTATCGACGTCGAAAGGAAATTGAAATACTTGTAGAAGAAGAGGATTCCGAGACAGATGACGAGCGTCAGCACGAGGAAGAAGCGCCGCGTGCTCTTCTTTTCGCTCTTCGATATTACGATTGCGCTGAAGTATGAAACGACGGTAGTGAAGACGATAAGATAGATCAGCTTCCAGTTCCAGCTCAGGTAGAAATAGTAGCTGGCGGCAAGCAGCATCGCCCAGTTGTACTTCTTCGGAACGACCCAGAAGTAGAGGATGAGGACAATCGGGAAGAAAATCAGAAATTCGGCTGAATTGAATACCATTGTTTCCCCCTCCTCAGATGAGCAGCGCAAGAAGGAGCGACGCAAGAAGCATAAGGAGCGTCAGCTCTACGGTAGCGCCGCATATAAGCGACGCGACGATCAGAGCCGCGTTGAAAACGAGTCCGGCGGCTCCGGATATGATTTTTACCTTTTTGCTCTTTGCGAGTCTCCCGATCACGTACGAGATGACCGCAGCGGCGAGAATCGGTACGAAAACGTACCATCTTTCCGCGAAAACCGTCAGTTTGTCAAGCATATTTCAAAAACCTTTCGGGTTAGATGAAAAGTCAAAGAATTCCGCCTTCGGGGAACGGGAGCGACGTTTCGGGCGTAATGCCGAACGAGCGCGCGTAGGCCTCCGCCTTTGAGTGCAGTCCGGCGTCGCAGAGCGCACCCGGGCGGTGCGCGTCGACTCCGAGGACGACACGGCAGCCGGATTCGAAGGCGATCGGCCAGAATGCGTCGCATGGATAGGCGCGGTTCAGATCGAGGCCGAGCATATTTATTTCGAGCGGCACGCCGGCGTCGCGCGCGGCGCGGCAGAGTCTTGAGTTCCAGTTGTAATAGACGTCGGGATCTCCTGTGAATCTGAGCAGATCGGGATGCGCGATGCAGAGGAATCTGTATTTCTCCATTGCCTCCTCGAGCTGCGTCACATAGGTCTCAAGCCGCTGAGGGTCGTCGGTCTTCCAGCCCGAATAGAAGGCTGGCGGATCGATTTCGTTGCAGCAGTGGTGCTGGCCGAGTATCAGATATTCGCAGCCGAGAGAGGCGAGAAAATCGCGCGTCTCGGAGAAATATGCCGGATAATACTCGATCTCGACTCCGGCGTGAATTTCAATTCTGTCCGCATATTCGTCGCGGAGCTCGCGGACCGTCCTGAAATACTCGGGCGCCTGCCAGACGTTCATTCTGAAAATCGAGCAGTACCCGCCGGGAAAAAGGTAGGGCGAATGGTCGGAGAATCCGAGCGTTCTGAATCCGCCGCGAATCGCGGCTTCGACGTACTGGCGCTCGCTTCCGTATGCGTGGCGGCAGCGCCAGGTGTGAGTGTGGTAATTGAAGGTCATTTATTTTTCTTCTTTTGATAATCTTCGTCTGATGGCCGGAAGGGCGCCGTAGAGAGCCACGAAGAGTATGACAATTATCGATCCGGCTATCGCGAGCGGACCCATCTTTTCGCCGTAAATAAGCGCGACGGGGATTGGATTGAACACCGGTTCGAGGTTGAGAAGGAGCGACGCCTCGATTCCGTCGGTCCGCGGTATTCCGATCGCGAAGAAGAGATTTCCTCCGCCGTACTGGAATATGCCGAGTATCAGGAGCCAGAGAAGATTATGCGCGTTCAGCGCTTCGGGCGCGACAACAAAAGCGAAGGGCAGCGAGAAGACCAGCGAAACTGCGCTCGAGAGCCACATCGAATCGAGCGAATCGGTTTTCTCGTCGTTCATAATGATTATCTGAGCGGCGAAAGTAACGCCCGACGCAAGCCCGAGAAGGTTGCCTATGATTCGGCCCGGTTCGAGCGAGTCGGCGAAGGAGAGGATGATCCCTCCGAACACCGCCGCGGTGATCAGCGCCTCGGAGAGACGCAGGCGCCTTCCGGCGAAGAGCACCGACCAGAGAAGGACGAGTATCGGCGCGACGTACTGCAGGACGATGGCGGTCCCGGCCGTCGTCATCTTGATCGACTGGACGTAGAGAAGCCCGGTCGCTGCCGCCGCCGCGGCTCCGGCTATATTTCTGAGAGTAAATTTGATTTTAAGCGAGCGGTCGCGAACCAGCTTCGCCGCAGTGATTATCAGGAGTGAGAGAAAGCTTCTGACGGCGACGATCGACGTCGTCGGCCAGCCGTCTATCTCCTTTACGCAAACTCCGGCCAGTCCCCACAGCAAAGCGGAGAGCAATATCGCCGCCCTGCCGAATCCGGTGTTTTTTTCGGATTTTTCCATATATTTCCGTGTATCCTTTAACGCACTCTTTCATGCGCCGCAGGCGCAAATCATGCGGCGAAGCCGCAATTCATGCCGCGCTTGCGGCAATTCATGCGGGCGCAGTTGCAATTCATGCGCGAAGCGCAAATCATTCAGTTCCGGCGTTTCCGTAACCCTCATCCACCGCTTTCGCGGTTCCCCTTTCCCCCGGGGAAATGCAAAATCAGTGAGGTTTGCTCATTGGCTGCCGCAGAATTTCACACCGGTTTTTCTTAGAGGTAATCCGGCTTTATCCTTCTATTTTTCCGGAGTTGTCGGCTCCTTCGCGCGTTTCAACGGGATCATCAAATTTCAGTTCTTCGCCGGGGTAAAAATCCAGAACGTAAACGTTACCGAGAAACTGTTCCAAAGATCCCCCGGTAACCGTCAG
>LXOW01443461.1_pt1 | contig 34673 bp, 35 predicted proteins | sample 1368591 | NCBI WGS metagenome assembly LXOW01 (sample SAMN04884650, study PRJNA319009) | bovine gut metagenome | isolation source: Cow rumen | host: Bos taurus | place: Italy: Legnaro (PD) | collected 2014-07-09
TCGTCTGGCGCAATTCCTGCTCGGAACATTTTTCAATCTTTCTATGGGAGTTCAGTATTACAGCCAAAAGTACAGCCCCACGGCAATCAGCAGCTCCGTAGCGGTCGCGCCGTCCTGCTTCATGGACAGCAGCAGAATCGCCAGGATCAGCAGGTCCTCCGAATCCAGGCCCCGGGGCAAAAGCTGGCGCAAAAGGCCCTCGGATCCAAGCAGGCCACCCAGAATGGGCGGCGGAGCGGACGAGCCGGGGAAGCCCGGCCCGGGAGGCTGCGGGGGGCGCGGCGGATGGGGGCGAAAGCGCATGGGACGGGGACAGCCGGTGTTCGGGGACGAGGAAAACGGATTCTTCACTTCGTTCAGAATGACAGAATCGGGGGGCTGGGGAGGCGAGGCTCTGCCCTGGGCGGCGCGGAGATCCGCTTCGTCAGGAAGCTGTCGCCGGTCAAAGCCTCCGCTGGCGTTGGGCGTATAGCGGCTATACATGACCGTCCCTCTGCTTGGTCAAAAAACGGCTGGCCAGCCGGGCCAGCTTTGCCGCCCGAGATGCCCGGTCCACCTTGCCCTGGCCTGACGAGGACAGGTTTGGCCGCAGGGCAGCAAAAACCCTGTCCTCGGTACCCTTCATAGCGGATAGACCGTTCATCAGGGCGGAAAGGTCCGGGATGCCGAAGGGGACAGATTCTTCGCTGCGCTCAGAATGACCGGGGCGGGGAACGAATTCTTCGCTTTGCTCAGAATGACTGGATGCTCCGTTTCCCGGCGGGGGCTTCAGGCCCAGGGATTCCGCCATGGCCGCGATCTGCCGCATCTGCTCCGGGTCGGAGAGGATGCTTTGCAGGGTACTTTGCAGATCCTCCATTTCAGAGCTGCTCCCCCATTCTTTTGGCCAGGTCCTCCGCGTCGGTTCCCGCCAACAGCTTTGAGAGGGCGGCCATTGCCCCCTCCGTGTCCCCGCCCCGAAGGGCTGCGGAAGCTGTCTGTACCCCCGCTCCCCCATCGGCCTGCAAAAGCTTTAGCAGGGCCTGGCCTTCCGGGCTGTTCAAGGCCTGCTTGATCTGCTCCGGGTCCGGTTGTGGCACGGATGTATGCTTTCCGGAAGAGACGGATGCTTTGCTGCGCTCTGAATGACGAGACTGAGACGATTTGGAAATTTTTTGTGACGGTCCAACCATTTCCTTGCCTCCTATGAAAATATCTGGTATAATATATGTAGGAAGAAAGGAATTGGTGCGGACATGAAGCTAATCGTTTTTTCTGACTCCCACCGGGAGTTGGGTCACATGCGGGACGTCATCGCCCGGGAAAAACCGGACTATGTGTTCCACCTGGGGGACCACGACGCTGACGCCGAAGGGCTCAGCCAGGAATTTCAAACCCTGCCCGTTGCCATGGTCCGGGGCAACTGCGACCGCTGGTCTGAAACCCCCGAGACCCTGATCTTGACCCTTGGGGGCCTGCGGTTCTTTCTCTGTCACGGCCACACCCTGGGCGTCAAAAGCGGATACCTTCGGGCCGTTTATGCTGCCCGGGAGCAGAACGCCGATGTACTGCTCTTCGGTCATACTCACGAGGCCTATCAGGACTGCATGGAGCCGGAGGAACAGAAGCGGCTTTTTGTCCTGAACCCCGGCTCCTGCGGCTATGGCTTCCCGCCCACCTATGGGTTTTTCCTGATTGAACACAATTCCATCTGGGATTGGGGAATCCGTAGGTGTGAATGATTCCCCCGCATGCTCGAAACTCTGAACGGCGGTGCACTCAACTTGCCGCTGTCAAACGGAAATGAGGTAATCCGAATGATTTTAGCCATTGATGTTGGCAACACCAATATTGTATTGGGCTGTATCCGGGACGGAGAGATTCTCTTTGAAGCCCGGATGGCCACAGACCGGATCAAAACCAAGGACCAATACTGTGCAGAGCTCAAGTCCATGCTGGAGCTGTTCCACGTTTCGCTGGAAGAGATTCGCGGATGCATTGTATCCTCTGTGGTCCCCCAGGTCCAGCAGGCCCTGGTGGACGCTGCGGAACGGCTGACGGGCAAGCCCTGTCTCACCGTGGGTCCCGGTCTGAAAACCGGCCTGCACATTAAGATTGATAATCCCGCCCAGGCAGGCAGTGACCTGATTGTGGGGGCCGTTGCGGCCATTGACGCCTATGGTACCCCCTTGTGCGTCATCGACATGGGTACAGCTACCACCATCTCCGTCATCGATCGGGACGGCGTGTTCCGGGGCGGCACCATCGCACCGGGGGTCATGCTCTCCCTGAACGCCCTTTCCAGTGGTACAGCCCAGCTTCCCGGCATCAGCCTGGAACAGCCGAAGAAGGTCATCGGCACCAATACCGTAGACTCCATGCGCAGCGGCCTGCTGCTGGGCTCCGCCGCCATGCTGGACGGCATGGTGGAACGCATTGAAGCGGAGCTGGGCTATCCCACCAAGGTAATCGCCACCGGCGGTCTGGCCAAGTTTATCGTTCCCCTCTGCAAACGGGAAATGATTACTGACGACAATCTGCTGCTCCACGGTCTGGAAATTCTGTACAGGCGGAATGCAAAGGCTTAGGCCACGCACACCACCGCCACGGCACAGAGAATGATGCACAGGCCCAGGCCGATGGTGGTCAATGCCTCTAAAATCGTGTTCCACAGGATTTTTCTCCTCCGGGCTTTTCTGCGGGCGCTCCGCTCCGCCCCAGTGAGTTGGGGCAGAACCCGGATTGCCGCGCTTCCCTGCATTGGATATCTCATTGTGTTGGTCATGATCGTTCCCTCCGTATCATTTTGTTTTACGGCCTTATTCTACACCTTTATCAGTCCCATAAACGGGACAGAAGGGAGCAGTTTATGAAAGAATTTTATTTTCCGGCGCGAAAGGATACCCGGATTCATTGCTGCCAATGGATTCCCGCAGGCAAGCCCCGGGGCGTCATTCAGATCGTCCACGGCATTGCGGAATACGTGGCCCGGTATGATGAATTGGCCCGGGTATTTACTGACCAGGGCTTCGTGGTAGTGGGCGAGGACCACATGGGCCACGGCAAATCCATCTCCAAGGAGATTCCCCAGGGCTGCTTCTCCGAGGGCTGGCTGGCCGCCGTCTCGGATACCTATCGGCTGCTGCAAATGACCAAGGAGGAATATCCCGATCTGCCCTATGTCATCTACGGCCACAGCATGGGCTCCTTTATGACCCGGACCCTGCTCTACACCTATCCCGACGCCGATCTGACCGCCGCCGTGCTCAGCGGCACCGGATGGATGCCCAAGGCAGTCCTGCACTCCGGCCGGGCGGTCTGCCTGCTGGAAGGAAAGCGAAAGGGCATGAACGCCACCTCCCCCACCATTGACAAGCTGATGTTTGGCTCCTACAACAAGGGCTATGAGAACCCCAGGACGCCTGTAGACTGGCTGACCCGGGATGCCGCCGAGGTAGACAAATACATCCAGGACCCCTTGCTGGGATTTTCCGCCTCCATTGGTCTGGCCCGGGAGATGTTAGGAGGCATGCTGATGAACGAGGACAAAGCAAACCTGGCCAAGATGCCCAAGGACCTGCCCGTGCTCTTCGTCAGCGGCGACAAGGACCCGGTGGGCAGCAACGGCAAGGGCGTACGGTAGACCTGGGAGGCCTTCCGGGCTGCTGGGATGAAGGATGTGCGCCTCAAGCTCTATCCTGACTGCCGCCACGAAATGCACAACGAGCTGAACCGCCAGGAGCTCCACAAGGATGTGCTGGCATTTCTGAACGAGGTACTGCCGAAATAACAGTTTTATCACGAAATTGTCCCATTTATGGGATAGTATAGCTGCTATAATAAGCTCAGAAAACAGAAATGGAGCTGAGCTTATGAAATACGGTTACGATATCATCCCGGTGCGGGGACATTATGAGGTTTACGACGCCGACGGCAATTTCGTCTTCTCCGCAGACACCCGTTCCGAGGCATTACAGGAACTTACAGTTGCGTAGGGACGAGCATTGCTCGCCCCTACGGCGCGGACGGCAAGGTGCCGTCCCTACACCCCCTGATCCGTGATCCTTGATCCCTATACTGCCTATGCCAAACTACAAACTGATCCTACAATACGACGGCAGCCGCTACCGGGGATGGCAGCGGCTGTCTGACACGGATATGACCATCCAGGGCAAGACGGAGGCCGTCCTGTCCCGGATTTTTGGGGAGCCCGTGGAGATTCAGGGCAGCGGACGCACCGACGCCGGGGTCCATGCACTGGCGCAGACGGCCTCCTTCCGCACCCTCCGGGACCTGCCCCCGGCGGAGGTCCTCGCGGCCCTGCGGCAATATCTGCCGGAGGACATCGGCGCGGTTTGCGTCGAATATGCCCCGCCCGACTTTCACGCCCGGCTCTCCGCTGTGGAAAAAACTTACCGATACCGGGTCTGGACCGGGGAGGCTCCCTGTGTATTTCAGCGCCGCTTTGTCTATGTACTGCCCGGAACCTATTCGATCCCATCCATGGAAGAGGCCGCCCGGCTGCTGGAAGGCGTCCATGACTTTCGGGCCTTCTCCGCGGTAAAAACAAAAAAATCCACCGTTCGGAACCTGTTGAAAGTGGAGATCCGGCAGTTGGGGGACGAACTGCAATTTTCCTTTACCGCCGACGGCTTTCTCCACCACATGGTCCGCATTCTGACCGGGACCCTGCTGGAGGTGGGTCGGGGAGACCGCACTCCCAGCCAGGCCGCCGCCCTGCTGGAGGCCGGCAACCGCGCCGCCGCAGGCTTCACGGTCCCCGCCAAGGGTCTGTGCCTGATGGAGGTCCGGTACGGCTAAGAAGGGATCATGGATCAAGGATCAGGGGCCTGTAGCGGCGCACAGTGTGCGCCACGGTTCCGCGTTTAGTTAAGAAGAGATCAGGGTTCGGTAGCGGCGCACAGTGTGCGCCACGGTTCAGAGTTCAGTGAGGTAATACCATGAACATTCAAATCTTCGGAACAACCAAAAGCTTTGATACCAAAAAGGCTGAGCGCTGGTTCAAGGAACGGCGAATCAAGTACCAGTTCGTTGACATGAAGCGCTACGGCCTGTCCGGCAAGGAATTCGACTCCGTTCTGCGGGCCGTCGGCGGCGTGGACAAGCTGGTGGACTGGGAGGGCAAGGACCCGGACCTGGATCTGCTGCGCTACCTGGCCAGCGAAACCGCCAAGGAGGACAAAATCTATGAAAACCAGGACCTGATCCGCCTGCCCGTGGTCCGCAACGGAAAAAAAGCCACCGTGGGCTACGCCCCGGAGGTCTGGCAGCAATGGGCAACAGAAACTTAAAAATGAAAGGTTGCGGCAGATGAACTCTGCCGCAGGAGGAGATATCCAATGAAAAACCCCGCAAAGCTGTTGCAGCTTAAGAAACAGTACACAGCCTTTTCCGGCAGACACCCGAAATTTATGCGGTATCTGGCCTACATCACCGATCATTATATGGCCGAAGGCACAGTTTTGGACCTGACCGTCACAGACGCTGAGGGAAAATCCCTCCACGGCAACGCCAAGCTCTCCGCAGAGGACGTGGCCTTTTTGCAGGAGGTCCGGCGGCTGCTGAGCAAGGACGGCGAATAATTCGGAATGCAACGTGCAGAATGCAAAATGCAAAATGATTTTGATTTATCCGGCCTGTATCACCGGGAGATTCCTTCTCCATTCGCGGAGCTGGCGCGGACGCCGGAGCTGCTGCGTTTGGGACGGGTGGGGATGAACTGCGGCTGTGAATACACGAGCTTTCCCCTGTTTTCTGCGGGAAAATCCTACTCCCGGCTGGAACACAGCCTGGGAGTAGGGCTGATTGTCTGGCACTTCACCGGTGACCCGGCCCAGGCCGTCTCCGGTCTGCTCCACGATATCGCCACCCCCACCTTTGCCCATGTGGTGGACTTCCTGCGGGGCGACTATCTGACCCAGGAGGCCACGGAGGACGGAACCCGGGAGCGGATTGCAAAAAGCCAGGAGATTCAGCGCATTCTTGCCGCCCACGGCCTCACAACCGATGACGTGGCCGACTACCACCGTTATCCCATCGCGGACAATGACAGCCCCCGCCTTTCGGCGGACCGACTGGAATACACCCTGGGAAACGCCCTGTGCTGGGGCTTTCTGATGCGGGATGAGATTGCCTCGATTTATGCGGATTTGCGCATTGGGGCTAACGAGGACGGCGCGCTGGAGTTGGTTTTCACCTCTCCTGCCCTCGCCACCCGCTTTGCCCGGGCAGCCCTGGCCTGCTCCAAGGTCTACGTCTCCGACGCAGACCGATACGCCATGCAGACTCTCAGCGAGCTGCTGGCCCTGGCGCTGGAAACAGGCGTCCTCTCCCCCGCTGATCTGGACGGCACGGAGCCACCCTTGATCGCAAAGCTGGAGGCCTCTCCCCTGGCCGAAGCCTGGCAGCACTTCCGGAAGCTGCACCGGGTCTACCGCGCCGATACCCCACTTGACGACCGCGCTTGGCGGAAAATCCCCGCCAAAAAACGCCGAATTGACCCGCTGGTAAACGGCCTGGGCCGGGTGTCCGCCCTTGACGCAGGCTTTTGCACCGATCTGAACGCCTTTCTGGCAGAGCCCCAGACAGAATGGCTGTGGGGAGAATAATACTGAACTCCCATAAAAATCTTTAACCTGTTCCGGCAGGAATTGTGCCGTACTTNNTCTGGCGCAATTCCTGCTCGGAACATTTTTCAATCTTTCTATGGGAGTTCAGTATAAAAACATCATAAACATGACAAAAGCAGGACTCGGATGATGCCAGAGTCCTGCTCTTTCCTATGATTTCTCTATTGTCCGGACAGCAATCTGCCCAGGGATACCCGGTTTCGCTTCGCATAGCAGGCCGCGAGAAACAAGCCCCTGCAAGGCTTATGGGGAATCTCCACCACGCGGAGCGGCTTTTCGCCATCCATTGCCTGGGCAAGGACCTTCTCCGCCTCGCCCATGACCAAAAGCAACGTTTCATCATCCTCCGGCTGTATTTCCCACACCGCCAGATTCGGATCAAGCCCCGCTTTCTGTAACAGCGCTTTCGCGTCGCTCTGTATTCCAGCCGCGTGTACGGTCGGCTTCCAGGCTTCATCCTTGAACTTGTCAGCAAATCCAGCAAGAGTCTGTTCCCAATTCTCATATGGAACGCCCGCGCTTTGATACACGGAACCCATAAAATCAACCAGAAACTCATTCCCGACGATATCGTACAGAAGCGCTTCCTGGCAGTCCAGATCCTCCAAAGAAGCTGACACGCTTGCAAGGGAAAATCGCAAAATAATCGTTCCGTAATAAGGCAGAGCGATCCGTTCCTCATAGCGAATGATCCCGTCAGAACGTGTTTCCGCCTGGGCGGCAATCTCGTTGATTCGATTTTGTAGAACATCATTGGAAAGGTACATATCGAAAAGGATCCTTTATATCAATCAGTTTTCCGTATCCATCTTCAAGCCCGCCTCAGAGGGTACGGATACTTTCCTACAGTCAGAATGACAGGTGGGGTAGATGGTCCCGTGGCGCACACTGTGCGCCGCTACCGAACCCTGATCCCTGATCCTTGATCCCTGCCCCCTACTCCGCCAGCTCCTTGCCGGTGAAGAACCGGTACAGGTAGGTGACCACGTAGCCTCTCGTGCAGGGGGTCTTGGCGTTATACTTGCCGTCCTCGCCCTTTTCAAGACCGTTTTCGTAGGCCCAGATCGCGCCGTCGTAATACCAGTGCTTGGGCTTTACGTCGGAATAGGGGTTGGAGATGGAATAGCCGGGCCGATTCATGGCCGCATAGAGGAACTGTAAAATCTCGCTGCGGGAGCAGGTCTGCTTGGGGCTGAAATGGGTGGCGTCGGTGCCACCGGTGATGCGGTTCTCCACGGCCCACATGACCGCGTCATAGAACCAGTGCTTCTTCTTTACGTCCACAAAGGGGCTCTGGATATCCGCATGGGCCGGACGGTTCTTGGCGGCCCAGAAGAAGACCATGGAGTCGCAGCGCTGGACGGTGTTGTAGGGAGAGAAATGGGTCTCGTCCGTGCCGCCGGTGATGCCCTCGTCCACTGCCCACAGGACGGGATTGAAGAAGAAATCGCTCTCATGCACGTCCACAAAGGGGTTGCCCCGCTTCGCGGAGAAGGTCTTTTCGAGCTGCGCCACCGACATTCCCTTGGGCGTTGCCGTAACGCCCTCGGAGTCGTTGTTGACGTAGCCTGTCAGAGTGGAAATGTTAAAGGGAACATTGTGGTCATTGCATTGCACGTGTACGCTGAGCCGATAGGTTTTCCCCGTCCGGAAGGTATCCGTTGCGGCAAGGGCGGTTTCTGTTTCCGTGTCGATCCACTTCGTCTGGGAGACACGATACAGCTCTGTCGTGGAAACCGCTTCGGCCGGATGCGCCCCAGCCACCGGCTCGTCCACGTAAATATAGACGTCATTGACCGTCGAGCTGTCGGAATTGTAGCAGGCCGCCACGGTCACATCCGAATTGCCCATCGTGAAGGTCGTGGTCTCGCTGTAGCGATTCGTAAGCGTCACGCCGCCGCTCACGACCTTCCAGTAGGCGAAGCTGTAGCCGTCCTTCTTGTCGGCGGTAATGGTGACTTGCATCCCCTCAGCCGCGGCGAATCGGTCCGCCGTCCCGCTCCGCACGGTGATTCCGTGGTAGGGCTTGATCCACTTGGCGTATACCGTGGTATTGCCGCTGAACACCGTATCTGTTGTAACCTTGGTGCCGTAGGTCGGATCGGTGAACCAGCCCATGAAGTCATAGCCCCCCCGGGTCGGCGTGGGAAGGCTGTCCAGCTTTCCGTACTTGTTGGTGGTGGCGGAGGTTGGCGTCACGCTGCCGCCGTTGGGATTGAAGGTAATTTTATAGTAGGCCTCCGTCTTTGCGGTAAACGCCTGACTTGCAAAGTACATCACGCCGTAGCCGGAGCCTGCGTAGGTGTCCTGCAAATCGCCGACCTTCGTCCAGGCGACTCCGTTGACGTAGAGCTTCGTGTCGTTGGTCAGCCGGTAATAGCTTTCATCTTCAAAGTGGTCGGTTCTCAGCTGCAAATTCAGGCGATACGTGCCTGCTTCAAAGGTATTCTTTGTGTACCGCTCCCAGGTGGAGCCGTTTTTCTTCCACCAGCTTTCCATGGAACGCGGAATATCCACGTTCTTGCCAGAGGGAGACACGATGGTGAAGGTAGGCCTTGCTTTCCAGATGTCTTCTCCGATCACCGGATTATTGACCGATGCGGTCGCCCGAACCTCCGAAATTGTTCCCTGATCCAGACTGTTATCCGGCTCAAAGCAGGCCTTGATCACCACGTCCTGGCTGCCCATGGTAAATTTGTTGCCCTTGACCGTAACACCGCCGGAAATCACCTGCCAGTTTTTGAATTGATAGAACTCCTTCGGCGTTGCGCTCAGGGTAATGACGTCCCCTGGGGCACCGTAGACCGAGCTGGCAGAGCCCTTGCCGTGGCCGTCGTTCGTCACCGTAACCGAGTGGCTGCCCGCCGGCACCTTGAGCTCGTATTCCCGGCCGCAAAAATACATGACGCCGTAGCCGGAGCTGTTGTAGGTGTCCTCTACATTGCCGCACTTCGTCCAGGCATTACCGTTGATGTAGAGCTTTGTGTTGTTGGTCAGCCGGTAGTAGGTGTTGTCGGCAAAATGGTCCGTCCGGAGCTGGACCTTCAGCCGGTAGGTGCCCACCTCAAAGTTCTCGTTGTAGTAGCCGATCCAGCCCGATCCGGATTTCTTTTCCCAAATTGACCATCCAATACTCACTTTTTTGTTGGTCGGATCGGTTACGGTAAACTTCGGAATCTTGCGCTCTCCGCCCAAGGTTGGCGCTGGAATTGTCCCGGTGGCTTGCACCGTGGAGATCGTGCCCAATTCGGTGTAGCTGCCACCCTGAGCCGTCAGGCAGAGCTGGGGAAGCATGGTACAGAACAACACCATGCAGAGGGCCAAAGAAGCCCAGCGTTTCATCATCTTCACATCAAACACTCTTTTCTGTTGTATTCTTGCAGGCCAAAATCATTTTCCGTCACCAGTTGACAGACAGACCTAGCTTAATATTTTACTGTAAAATCAGGAAAAACGCAAGCATTTCCGCAGCTTCATGTCAAAAAATCGTTCGAACCTCATGCAGCAGAATTTCCATTGACTTTTGTTCTTTTCTGTATTATAATCACATCCGTAGTATAAATACAGAATAGTATAGTGCATATATGCACAATTATCAATATAGGTGAGGTTTCCTCTATGGAAGTCAAGCATTCAATCTATAACTTCATTGTCCAGGATGAGAACAGAGAAAAATTCATTGTCTACAATTCGCGCACTGGTGCATTGGCTCTTATTTCGCAAGAACAGCTGGATGAACTCAATGCATTTGTTCAGGAAGAAATTGACCCAGAAATAAACAAACTTGCCAAGCAGGCCCTCACGTGTGGCTTCATTGTCCCCCAAAAGGTGGATGAACGCTTCCTCGTTCAAACCAATATCATGCTTGGCCGCTACAACACTGCAAGGCTTAGTCTGACCCTTGCGCCTACAATGGCCTGCAATTTCCGTTGCCCCTATTGCTTTGAATCCGGATTTCATACCCATGGATGTATGAGTGCGGACGTAATGGCAAAAGTTGTTACTCTGGCTGAACAGAAAATGAAAGGCACCAAGCATTTCCATGTGAGTTGGTTTGGCGGTGAGCCGCTCTTGGCAATGCCGGTCATCGAGAAATTAACAGCTTCATTTCACAAATTATGTGAGCAGAATCACGTAGATTACTCTGCGTCAATTATTACGAATGGGTACTACTATACAAAAGAAAACGCGGAAAAACTGAAGCAGTTGTCCGTTCAGAGAGTGCAGATCACAATTGACGGTCCCCAGGAAGTCCATGACTCCCGACGGTTCTTGGTAAATGGTTCTCCTACTTATTCCGTGATTATGCAAAATTTGATTGAAACTCACGGAATTTTACCGGTCAGCCTTAGAATTAATACAGACACTGACAACGTTGGTGCGGTCAATGATGTCGTTGCGTTTTTGAAAGCGAATAATCTCAATGACAGCGTGTATCCTTATCTTGCGCCTGTTGTAAGCCATGAGAATGCGGTAACGTATAATAGCGGCATTTGCATGTCAGAAGAGGAGTTCTCCCTTCAAACTCTAAAGTTTTTGCAGGACAATGATTTACCGGTTATGAACTTATACCCTCGCGTCGTTGGCAATTATTGTTCAGCAGATTCGCTTAACTCATATGCCATAGATGACAAGGGAAATGTTTCAAAATGCTGGGAGGCAATTGGCGATTCCCGCTTCTTGATTGGGAAACTGACAAACGAAGGGTTCGAATTGACTGACACAGATGTTATATTTCGTACTCTTTCGTTTAACCCCATTTATGAAGCTGATTGCCAATCGTGCAAACTACTTCCAGTTTGTGCAGGTGGTTGTCCCAAGCTCCGGGCTGAAGGCAGACCGCGGTGCCATCCGTTGAAAGGCTGCTTAGAAGATTATCTTAGGGCAATCGCAAATGCGGCAGCAAAGTCGAAAGCAAACATGAAAAACAAATAGAGGATGGCAGAAGAGAAACAAATCAGGATAAATGCACTTTTTGCGCGCCAAAATAATCGTAATATGATTATTACATAGTTTTCCGGAGCAAGGTTCACGTTTCCGCCATTCTTTGTCCGATTGGATAATCGTATACTATGTGGCTTTCTGCAGAAAATGCAGGAGAAATAAATCATGCGGCAATGCCGCGGAAAGGAGAAACATATGCTATTCGAAATTTTGGTACAGCCTAATCCGAACCCCAATCCTATTAGTGTGCAGGAGTGCGACGCCGAAGGTGGCAGCGGAGGTCCTGTATGCCCGTTGTATCGCCGCGGATGGTAAATCAGCTATAACGAAAAGGGGGCTGTGAAGAAAAGGAGTGAAAAACACTCCCAAACTTCACAGTCCCTCTTTTTGCGGGGTTCATTCAGAACTGCAAACAAACAAAAAAAGGCACACTACTCGGATCAACGCGAACCAATTGCATATATCTTCGGCTTATACTCCTCCGGCTTCAGGTACTGCCATATTGCAATCTCCTCCATGATTGTGTTTGTCAACAATAAAATGCAGCGAAAGGTCCCCGAAAAGTGCAGTGGTAAGCCAGCACGCATGAGAATGATTGCGGCTGGGGTGTAGAGGTGGGGCTCGGACACAGCGACATCAAGACAACGACTAATATCTACGGTCACCTGGACGCAAAGCGAAAAATTGCCATGGCTGAAGCACTAACCGGATGAGCATTTGGGGAAATCGTTTCCGTGTTTGATAGCTGTTAGAAAAAGTGTTAGAAAAGGCGCTGGGAGAGCACTTGAACGGCAACCGGGTTCCGCCACAAAAGTGAGAAAAACGAAGAAAAAGCCCCGAAATCAAGCGATTTCGAGACTTTTCTGTGGTGGAGATAAGCGGGATCGAACCGCTGACCTCTTGAATGCCATTCAAGCGCTCTCCCAGCTGAGCTATACCCCCATCTGGCTTGGAAAACTTCCGTTCCCCTCACAGCAAGGGTATTATAGCACAGGTGCTTGCAAAATGCAAGCATTATTTTTTGAAAATTGCAACTTTTTTATTTCCATGTTTATGACCATTCCTTTCCGCTGCGCTCCAAGGCACAAAACGGCATAAAACCGTTTGCCTCTACCGCAGCAAGCAAGAAATGTGATAGAATAGGCTTGAGGAAGCAGGCACACTACAGAGCACGTGAAGGTGAGTAGGCTCAGCCTTGCGCTGGACTGAATTCTTATGTGTTGCCGGACGCTCTTTCAAGCACAAATAAGTAGGGCTTGCACCCTGTAACCTTATCTTTGGAGAGACGGACTACTTCAATCTTTCAGTGAGCGTCCAGTCCCTGCCTGTTTCCTCAAATACTACTTTGAGGGGATGTGCTATGCTCAAAATCGTTTACCCAATCTGCTGTGGAATGGACGTCCACAAATCGTTTCTCGTTGCCTGTATTGCCTCGACAAACAGCCAAGGCGTTACAAGCTACATCAGCAAGCGGTTTTCTACCTTTACCGGTGACTTACGCCGCTGTGCCTCATGGCTTGCAACGCACGATTGCAGGGATGTTTGCATGGAATCTACAGGGAAATACTGGATTCCCATCTACAACATCCTGGAGCCAACCTGCAATCTGGAATCTTTGATTCTTTCCGTTGCGGGAAAGTACCTTCCGCAGCTCAACCTTGTTATGACGGTGCCGGGTATCCAGTCCTTTGCCGCAATCGGCATTATCTCTGAAATCGGAGTGGATATGTCCGTGTTCCCGACCTCCAAGCATCTCTGCTCATGGGCCGGTCCATTGCAAGAATGCTGTTGACCGCCATCTACAACATCCTGAAGAAGAATGAACCCTACAATCCCGAGCTTTATGCTCACATTAACACTCCACCGAAGCATAGAGCGGTTTCCGTGGAGGAGGCCATCTTCATTTTACAAAGGCAAGGCTATCTCGTGACGCCCAGCGCCACGTAGATTATACCGCATCTTCCTCCTTTTGAAAAGCCCAAATTTCGAGGGTTAGGTTTTGTGTGCCTTTTTTCGGGATGGTGCTGGAATCACAGTGTTTCAACCTTTCTGATTCGAAATTTTCTTTGGATTTGAGTGCTTCCCAGTGGTTCACTCCTCCAGCAGGCAGACCGCATGGCAGGATATGCCCTCTCCCCTGCCGGTAAAGCCCAAATGCTCTTCGGTGGTCGCCTTGATATTGATTCTGGACCGAGGGACCCCCAGGGTGGCAGCAAGGGTCTGCTCCATAGCGGCAATGTACGCCTTCAGCTTCGGCGCCTGGGCGATTACGGTTACATCAATATTGCCAACGCGAAATCCCTTGGATTGCAGCAAGTCCCGAACCATTGACAGGAGAATCTGGCTGTCAATCCCCTTATAGGCTGGATCAGAGTCCGGAAAGTGACGCCCGATATCTCCCAGACCCGCCGCACCCAGCAGGGCGTCCATGACGGCATGGGTCAGCACATCCGCGTCGGAATGACCATCCAGCCCCAGCGGATAATCCAGCTGCACGCCGCCCAGAATCAGGGCGCGATCCGGTACAAGCCGGTGCACATCATAGCCGTGTCCGATTCTCATGATTCCTTCCTCCCCCGCAGCAGGGCATCCGCCAGAATCAAATCTGTGGGGGTGGTGATTTTGATATTTTCCTCGCTTCCCGGCGTAATCACCACATTAAGCCCGTACTTTTCCGCAGCGGAGCAGTCATCCGTCAATTCCTCCTTGGCGGCAATTGCCCGATCCAGGGCGGCACGGTAGAGATCCAAGGCAAACACCTGAGGGGTCTGAATGGCATAGAGGGCGCTGCGATCCGGGGTGGATTCCACCACGCCCCCATGGACCACCTTGATGGTGTCCTTGACCGGGATGCCCGGTGCGGCCGCATTAAATTTCGCTGCCTTTCGCACTGCGTCATGAATGACTGCCTGTGTCACCAGGGGGCGGGCCCCGTCATGAATGGCCACAAACCCACACTGGGAAGAGACCTGGTCCAGTCCCGCCTGCACAGAAGCAGCACGTGTCTCTCCGCCTTTGCAGATTTTGGTAACTTTGCTGAGTTTTTTCTCCACGCAAAGCTGGCTCAGGGGCTCTTGCAGTTCTTCCCGCGTGACCAGAACAATCTCCTGTATATCGTCGCTCTGCTGGAAAGCGCGAAGGGTGCGCAAGATCAACGGCTCGCCGTCCAGATCGACCATGATCTTATCCGTCCCCTGCATCCGGGTTGCGCTGCCTGCGGCCACGATGACGGCGGCGCACTTTGCGCCGCGGGTGGATAGTTTACGGAGTACCTTGGAAACGCCCATAGTGAATCCTCCTTTTTACTGGCGCACACCATGCGCCCCTACGGAATGAGGGCAGGCAATGACCGCCCTTACAGGGACATGACCGTTTTCTTGAATTCTTGTCCGCGAACCATAAAGTTTTTAAATTTGTCAAAGGCGGGACCCGCTGGCGAGAGTATTACCACATCTCCAGGCCTTGCCTCGCGAGCAGCCAGGCGAACCGCCTCGTAGAAGTCCTCCTCACGGAGAATCTCCGGGTTACCGGGTCGATAGTTTGGTGCGGCCAGAACAGCGGCTTCGATCTTTGGAGCCGTCGCACCGGTGAGAATCAGCGTCTTGACATGCTCCACAATCTCCGGTCCAAGGGGCTCGAAGGGAATGTGCTTATCATAGCCCCCGGCAATCAGAATCAGCTTCTGGTCAAAGCTCCGCAGCCCCGCAATGGTACGGGTGGGAGAGGAGGCAATGGAGTCATTGTAATACCGGACGCCGTCCTTTTCCCGGACCAGCTCAATCCGATGCTCCACGCCGCCGAAGCTCCGGGCCACAGCCTGGATGGTTTCGGCGCTGACCCGGTCCCCCACCGCCAGGATGGCAGCCATATAGTTTTCCACGTTATGGATGCCGGGCAGCAGAATATCGGACTGGTCCAGAACCTTCTCCACCCTCTCGCCCTTGCGCCAAATGACGCCGTCCCGGAGGAAAACACCCTGTTCCGGCTCCGTCAGCCGGGAGAATTCCAGGGCTTTGCCCCTTGCCTTGGCCGCGAAGGAATGGGTAATGGGGTTATCCCGGTTCAGGATCAGCACGTCGTCCGGCTTTTGATGCAGGTACAGATTTTCCTTGGCCGCCACATATTCTTCCATATCCTTATGGATGTCCAAATGATTGGGGGACAGGTTGGTAATGACAGCGGTATGGGGACTGTAGGGGAAATACATAAGCTGGAAGGAGGACAACTCCAGGACAACCTGATCGGTGGGCTCCATGTTGTCCGCCTGATCCAGCAGCGGCGTGCCAATATTGCCCCCCAGCCAGACACGGTATCCCTGCTTTTTCAGCAGCTCCGAAATCAGCGTAGAGGTGGTGGTTTTCCCGTCAGAACCGGTAATCGCGATTATCTGCGCCGGACAAAGGGCGAAAAATGCCTCCATCTCAGAGGTAATCACCGCGCCAGCCTCCCGCAGTGCCTTAATCTGCGGCGTATCCGGGTGAAGTCCCGGGGTGCGGAACACCACGTCGCCTGTCACGCCATCCAGATAATGCTCTCCAGAATGGAGCTTTGCGCCCTGGGCTTCCAGCTCCAGGACCTCCGCGTCCAGCTTTTCCCGGGGGGTCTTGTCACAGCAGGTCACATCTATCCCATAGCGCAGCAGCAGCCGCACCAGGGGCCGGTTGCTAACGCCAACACCAAGGACAAGCACATGCCTGTCCTTTAATTTCTCAAAATAGGAATCCAATCCGGTCAATGTACAATCCTCCGAATCATGATGAATTGTCAATTCGCTCTTATCACTTGTCAATTGGTTTGTCCCCGTTCCCGCCCTCATCCGAGAATCAGCGTTGATGGTGGTAAACATACTCAAAAAGCGTGCGCTTGTATCGTTGCTGGGCATTGCCTCGTGCGGCTTGCGCCATATCAGCGTGCCCGACGCTCCAAAATGTGTGGAAGCCATTCTCGTCCCACAAGAGATCCCGCTCGCCTTCCCGGACTACCTACGCTGTAGACGGCAGCATGCCGTCTTTGCATGATTTTCCTTGGCGCATGTGCGCCAAATAGCATGGTTATTCCTCGAATTCTGTGGTCCAGTTCAGGCTTTGAATCTGCTCATCCACTTCCCGAAGCTCCCGGGAGACCGCGTCAACCTGCTTTTGCAGGGTCGCTACATGAACAGTAGACAAAATCTTGATCTCCTTCTGAGAATAGCGGTCTGCCCGGGCGCTGGCGCTGTCCAGGAAGGAGCGCATCATACCCACACGCTTCGTCAGGCAGTCCCGACGGGCAATGAGCTCGGTAAGGGTCTGCCCGTTTGATACGGTGCGGCTGTTGGTAAGATTGATCTGCGCCATGAGTTTCTGCAGACGGTTTAAAATCGCGTCCATTTCCTTCAGAAGGGCCTGGGGGTCCTCCGCAGGCTCCTCCCCTTCCTGAACCTTGGCGTTATTGTTCAGCCTGGTCTGCAGTTGAGAAAGACGGCGTTGGAGATCGGCGCGCTCCGATAATGCGGTGGCTAATTTCATCTTGTATCCTCCGTTTCATAACGGTGTTGGCAGGGCAAGCGGCGTTGGCTCCACCATTCATTTGCAAAGCTGGTAGAAGGCTACCGCCGAGGCCGCAGCAACGTTCAGAGAGTCTACCCCATGGGACATGGGAATTTTTACAGTATAGTCGCAAGAAGCGATGGTTGTCTCCGCCAAGCCGTCTCCCTCGGTACCCAGAAGAACCGCAAGCTTGGGCTCCGCATTCAAGGCAGGGTCATCAATGGAAACGGTATCGTCCCGCAGCGCCATGGCCGCTGTCCGGAAGCCAAGGCGGTGGAGAAGCCCCATTCCGTCCTCCGGCCAGCTTCCCTCCAAATAGGTCCAGGGAATCTGAAACACGGTCCCCATACTGACTCGGACGCAGCGCCGGTACAGGGCGTCGGTGCAAGCCGGAGTCAGCAGCACAGCGTCCATGTTCAGGGCTGCCGCGGAGCGGAAAATTGCCCCTAAATTCGTAGGGTTCATCACGTTTTCCAGCACAGCCACCCGCCGGGCATTTGGGAGAATATCCTCCGGCTTTAGCAGCTTGGGACGACGCATGGCGCACAAAACGCCCCGTGTCAGGGGAAAGCCCGTCAACTCCGTCAGCACCTGCAGCGGCGCCGTGAAAACCGGTAGGTCACCGCAACGGTCGATGATGGATTTTGCCTGTCCCTCAATGTGCTTCCGCTCCAACAGCAACGATACCGGAACGCAGCCGGCGTCCAAAGCACGGTGGATCACATTGGGACTCTCAGCAATAAAGAGGGCATTCTCCGGGTCAGCACGATTGACCAGTTGATTTTCTGTCAGCCGGGCGTACACATCCAACTCCGACGCAGAAAAGTCGGTAATTTCAATAATATTTGGCATAGGCAATTATGACGATTCTCCGATCCGCGATTCCGTGAATTCTGTAGGCTCCGAAGGCTGCGTCGATTCCGTCGATTCCGTCGATTCCGCAATCTCAACAGGTTCCGAGGGTGCTGCGGGCTCACTCAATTCGGTGGGAGCGGTTGGCTCCGTTTGGTCTGTCTGTTCTGTTGGTTCTGTTGGTTCCGTTGGCTCCTCCGACTCGACTTCCGGATATGTAATCGGGTCCCAAGTATAACCGATCATCTCCTCCGAACGAAGCAGCACAGGGAACGCATCCGCCAGGGCGGAGGCATGCATATCAAAGCTGCGCCACCCGGCTTCCGTCAGAATCCGGTTCCAATACCAGGGCTCCCCTTCCCGCTCGCCAACAACAATCTCGCACTGGGCGCCTATGCGGTTGCACAGGTAGGCCACCACAGAAGCCATCACGCGGCTGCTTCCTGTTTTTCGAACCAGCAGGGAATAGACAGTCGCGTCCGGACTGGACTTATAGTCAATCACTGGAACAAGATGCTTGTAAAGGGTCTCCACAATTTCATCCGCACCCTTTTCAACGGAAAGCTGACCGTTCACTGTCTCCAGAAAATTGCAGGCACTATCTAATCGCTTGCGCAGTGTTTCCTTATCGGTGTGGTAGTCGAAACGCACCTCGATCACCCGGACGTTGCCTTGATTGGGCGGGAATACAGAAACAGAAATATCCGGTGCCTCCACAACTTCATCCGGGTGCTCAAGAACGTATTGCTCCAGCAAGGCGTAAACATCCGTATCCTGATAGCCGCTGACCTGAACCGTATAAGAGCTGTCCCCGTTAACCAGCGCTTTCTTGATTTCGGAGATGGCAGGCGAATACATTTTGGTGGGGATCATCTGAACCTCTTGGGGGGTCAGGCGAAGTTTCAGCGTGATTTCAACCGCCCTGCGTCCATTCACCTTTATCTGCTTCCATTCAAAGCGGTCATCCATGGCGTAAACATATTTGGGCTCGTTTTCCCGAATCTCGTTGTACATGTCCTTCATGTCCTGATCCACGTTGGAATCATAGCCCTCCAAGAGGAACACGCCGGTCTCCTCTCCGCGCAGCACCATGTTTTGGATGGCATCCCGAATATCCGAATGGCGGGAAACCAGGGGAAGCATATTCTCCTCGCTCCGCATTTCAGTTGTCGGCTCTTCCGTCCCCGTTTCCCGGTAGGCAAAGGGAGCGGCGTGTTCCGTAACAAAGAAGTATTCGTCCGGGTACATCCTCTGACAGCCCAAAAGCAGAAGAATCAGCAACAACGGAAAAACCAGTTTTTTCAACAACTGCGCCCCCTTTTCCCTCATTTCTTGCGGTCTGCGGACGATCTATTCCGGACCTTACAGCAAAGAGACCGTCTGCGTTCCCAGGTCCTCATCCTTCAGAAGCGTGCCTGCCGCGGGGATGCTCTTGGTGCGGTAACGGCTCTCGTTTACAATGCCTGAATCGGAAAGCAGCGCAACCCGGTGGAGCAGAGACTTCTTTTTCAGCGTCAACACCGCTACGCCCTGGGTGTCACGGGTGGACTTGGGCGCGAGCTGGGCCGTGGAGAAGATCAGCGCTCTGCCGTCGGTGGAATAGAGCACAAACTGGGCGTCCTCAGTCAGCAAATACGCCGCCTTGAGCGGGCTCTTGTCGGAATAGGCGCCGGTAAGCTTCTTTCGGTTGGACTTGGTGGCATAGGCAGAAAGCTCGACCTTGGCAACCTTGCCGTTTTCAAAGACAAAGAGCATAAAGCCGCGATAATCATCGGGGAAGAAGACACCGGCCACGGTCTCTCCTTCGTCCATGCCCAGCTTCTGGGGCAGATAATCCCCCAGCACAGAAGCCTTACTGTCTGGGAAAACATCCAGCTTTGTCTTATAGACCTGGCAGCGGTCGCTGAATACCAGCAGCTCCGCCCCGCTGGTGGTCTCCCGGGAGAACGCCAGGGCGTCGCCCTCCTTGAATTTCTGCTCACCGGACATGCGAAGGGACTGGGGCGTGATTTTCTTCAGATAACCGTGCTCGGATACAAACACCGTAACCGGGTACTCCGGCTCCGCCTCAGGGGGCTCTTCCTCTTCCACCTCATGGTCATAGACCAGGCCGGTCCGGCGGTCCACGCCGTACTTTTTGCTGACCTCGTCCAGTTCCTTGACAATGATGATAGACTTGACCCTGGCGTCAGATTTGAGAATCTTTTCCAGTTCCTCGATGGCCTTTTCCAAATCCTCGGTCTCAGCGGTCTTCTTGAGAATGTATTCCTTGTTGATGTTGCGCAGCTTGATTTCCGCTACAAAATTGGCCTGAATCTCGTCGATTCCAAAGCCGATCATCAAGTTTGGAATAACCTCCGCATCGGATTCCGTGCCGCGAATGATGGCGATGGCCTTGTCGATATCCAGGAGAATCTTGGCCAAACCCATCAACAGGTGCAGCCGTTCCTTCTTCCGCTGGAGCTGGTAATAGGTCCTGCGGCGGACGCCCTCGGTACGCCAAGCCACCCACTCTTCCAGAATTTCCCGGACGCCCAGCACTCTGGGCATCCCAGCAATCAAAATGTTGAAGTTACAGGCAAAGCTGTCCTGGAGGGGGGTCAGGCGGAAGAGCTTTTGCATCAGCTTATCCGGCTCAGCTCCCCGCTTCAGGTCAATGGTGAGCTTCAGGCCGGACAAATCCGTCTCGTCCCGCATATCGTTGATTTCCCGAATCTTGCCGGAATTGATCAGTTCAGATACCTTGTCGATAATGGCCTCGGTAGAAGCCGTATAGGGAATCTCGTAAATCTCAATGAGATTTCCCTCTTTCACATAACGCCAGCGGGCGCGGACCTTGAAGGAGCCCCGACCCGTCTCGTAGATGGCTCTGATTTCCGCCGGGTCGTAGACAATCTCTCCCCCTGTTGGAAAATCGGGCGCAGGCAGTGTGCTCAAAAGATCGCAGTTTGGGTCCCGGATAAAGGCCTTGGTGGTCTCACAGACTTCCCGCAGGTTGAAGCCGCAGATATTGCTGGCCATACCAGCGGCAATTCCGGTGTTGTTGGACACCAATACGTTTGGGAAGGTGGTCGGCAGCAGAGTCGGCTCCTGCATGGTGCCGTCATAATTGTCCACCATATCCACGGTGTCAAAGTCGATATCCCGGAACAGCTCCGACGCGATGGCTTCCAGCTTGGCCTCCGTGTATCGGGGGGCGGCGTAGGCCATATCCCTGGAATAGACCTTGCCAAAGTTGCCCTTGGAGTCCACAAAGGGGTGCAGCAGGGCGCCGTTGCCCCGGCTCAGCCGCACCATGGTCTCATAGATGGCCTGGTCGCCGTGGGGGTTCAGCCGCATGGTGGAGCCCACGATGTTGGCGGACTTGGTGCGCCCGCCGGTAAGCAGACCCATTTTGTACATGGTATAGAGCAGCTTCCGGTGGGAGGGCTTGAAGCCGTCGATCTCCGGGATGGCCCGGGAGACAATGATGGACATGGCGTAGGGCATGAAGTTCCATTCCAGGGTATCGCAGATTCCCTGTTCTGTCAACTCACCCCGGAGGCCCTCCACGTTGGGGTCCAGTTTGTGCTTTTCCGTTTCTTCGTTTTTCTTCTTTGCCATTGTATTCCCTCACGGGACGGCCCAATCGCCATCCCTGCACTTTATCACGAAATGTCAGCAAGATTCAGGTACTTGTAGCCGTTATCAGAAATATAGTCCTTTCTGGCCTGGAGGTTGTCGCCCAGGAGCATGTCGAAATAGACGGCGGTGCGCTCCGCGTCCTCGGGCATGACCTTGATCAGGCGGCGGGTCTTGGGATTCATGGTGGTCATCCACATCATCTCGGGCTCGTTCTCACCCAGGCCCTTGGAGCGCTGGATGGTGACCTTCTTCCCTTCCAGCTGATTCAGAATCTCCGCCTTCTCCTGCTCGTTGTAGGCAAACCAGGTCTTGTCCTTGCAGCTGATCTCAAACAGCGGGGATTCCGCGATATAGACGTAGCCCTCCCGGATCAGCGTAGGGACCAGGCGGTAGAGCATGGTGAGGATCAGGGTGCGGATGTGATAGCCGTCCTCGTCGGCATCGGTGCAGATCACGATCTTGTTCCAGCGCAGGTTGCTCAGGTCAAATTCCGTCAGGTCCTTGACCTTTTTCTCCTTGACCTCCACCCCGCAGCCGATGACCCGAAGCAGGTCCGTGATGATCTCACTCTTGAAAATGCGGCTTAAATCGGCCTTCAGACAGTTGAGAATCTTGCCACGGACCGGCATGATGCCCTGGAATTCCGCGTCCCGGCCCAGCTTGACGGAGCCCAGAGCGGAGTCGCCCTCCACGATGTAGAGCTCCCGGACGTTGGGGTCCTTGGAGCGGCAGTCCACGAATTTCTGGACCCGGTTGGCGATATTCACCGAGCCGGAAAGCTTCTTCTTCACCGTAAGGCGGGCCTGCTCAGCAGATTCCCGGGAGCGCTTGTTCACCAGCACCTGGGCGGCAATCATTTCCGCTTCCTGCCGATTCTCAATGAAATAGACCTGGAGGCGGGAGCGGAAGAACTCCACCATGGCGTCCTGGATGAACTTGTTGGTGATGGCCTTCTTGGTCTGGTTTTCGTAGGAGGTCTTGGTGGAGAAGCAGTTGGTCACCAGGACCAGGCAGTCGAACACGTCCTGATAGGTGATCTTGTTCTCGTTCTTGATGTATTTGTTCTCCTGTTTCAGATAGGCGTCGATGGCGTAGACAAAGGCGTTTCGCACAGCCTTTTCCGGCGCGCCGCCGTATTCCAGCCAGGAGGAGTTGTGGTAGTATTCCACCCGGCCGCCCTGCTTGGCAAAGCAGAGCGCCGCGGTGATCTTGACCTTGTAGTCCTCCATGTCGGCCCGGTCCCGGCCCACACGCTCCGCCTCCCAAAACTGGGGCATGGTAATGGGGTCTCGTTTTTCCGTCTCTGTGATTTCGCCAAGATAGTCCACGATCCCGTTCTCGTATCGATACTCTTCGGTTTCGAAGTTCTTCCCCACCTGATTGCGGAATCGGAAGGTCACCCCGGCGTTCACCACCGCCTGCCGCTTGAGCATATCCCGGTAGTATTCCACGGGAACGTCGATATCGGTAAAGACCTCCAGATCCGGCTTCCAGCGGAACAGGGACCCGGTCTTTTTCCGTGTGGTGGGCTCCTTTCCCATTTTCCCCACGATCCGGCCCTTCTCGAAGTGCAAGGTATATTTGAAGCCGTCCCGGTGGATCACTGCGTCAAAGTATTCTGAGGCGTACTGGGTAGCACAGGTTCCGAGGCCGTTCAGGCCCAAACTGTACTCATAGTTTCCGGCGTCGTTGTTTTTGTACTTGCCGCCGGCGTACATCTCGCAGAAGACCAGCTCCCAGTTGTAGCGGCCCACCTTTTCGTTCCAGTCCACGGGGCAGCCGCGGCCAAAGTCCTCCACCTCCACGGAACGATCCGCGTAGCGGGTCACGATAATCAAATCACCGTGTTTTTCCCTGGCCTCATCAATGGCGTTGGAAACAATTTCAAAAATGGCATGCTCGCAGCCATCCAGTCCGTCGGAGCCAAAAATGACCGCGGGACGCTTCCGTACCCGGTCTTCTCCCTCCAGAACCTCAATGCTGGTATTTCCGTATTCGGGCTTGTTCTTACTCATAGGTTCCTCACAATATTTCGTGATAAAGCTGGGCCTAAATCCCCACTATATTGTGGTTATTATACTCAAAAAATCCTTGCTTGTCAAGGATTTGCGGCAGCTCTGTGATCCGGTGAATGACGAAATCTGCCCCCGACACAGTGCCGTACCCATAGGCAGCGTGAACAAAAGGAATTCCCGCCAGAAGGGCAGCCTGCCGGTCCCCTTCCGTGTCGCCCACATAGACGGCGCGCTCTATGCCGTTGCGCTCCATAACCAGGCGGATATTCTCCCCCTTGGACAGTCCGGTGCGGGCGGCGTTTTCGTAGTCGTCAAAGAAATGCCCAGTGTGATTGCCGGAGAAAAAGGACTCGATGTAGCCCAGGCCGCAGTTACTCACCACCGCCAGGAAGCAATCCCGGCCCAGGGTCTCCAGCACGGCTTCCAGTCCGGGGTAGAGCCGTCCGCCATATTGGGCAAGTGGAACGCACTCCGCGTCACAGCAGCCGGTGATCACTTCCTCCCGCCAGCCGGTCTCCGCCTCAGGAAAGAGCATCGCCGCGATTTCCGGCAGGGTCTTGCCGCAGCAGGCCCGACAGGCATCGGGCGTCATGCGCAGTGCAAGCCCCCTGCCCTCCAAATAGGCGTTCCAAGCAGGGGCAATGGTCTCCGCCGCGTCCCAAAGGGTTCCGTCCAAGTCAAAGATCACGGCCATCTTTTTCATATTATCCATTTTATCCATTGAAATTCCTCGTTTTCTGTAGTACAATAAAATAACTGATTACGAAGGGAGCGTTTTGCTTTGAAAAATATTCTCGTTATCGGCACCGGCGGCACCATTGCCTCCGAGATGGCCTCAGACGGCCTGACCCCGGAGCTGACCGCCAATCAACTCTTGCAGTATGTGCCCCAGGTAGAGGATTTCTGCCGTCCTGTCTGCAAGCAAATTTTCAGCATTGACAGCACCAACATGTCCCCCTCCCGCTGGCTGCAAATCGCCGCCTGCATCCGGGAGCACTATGATGAATTTGACGGCTTCGTCATCACCCACGGCACCGACACCATGGCCTACACCGCCGCCGCCCTGTCCTATCTGATTCAGCGCAGCCCCAAGCCCATCATCCTCACCGGAGCACAAAAGCCCATCGGCTCCGACAACACCGACTCCAAGATCAACCTGGAGGACGCTTTCCGCTGCGCCTGCTCCTCCCTGCGGGGCGTGATGGTGGTCTTCAACGGGAAGGTCATTCTGGGCACCCGGGCCAGGAAAACCCACTCCAAGAGCTTCCGGGCTTTTTCCTCCATCAACTACCCGGAGCTGGCCTACATTCAGGACAGCCACGTGCTAACCTTCATCCAGCCGGACTGTCAGGATCGGCCGGTGTTTTTCGACAAGCTGGGGGAACGTGTGGCCCTGCTGAAAATGATCCCCGGCACGGACAGCGCCCTGCTGGAATGGCTGCTGGAGCGCAACGACGCGCTGATTATCGAGAGCTTCGGCGTGGGCGGCATGCCCTCCTACAAGGGCTCGGAGTTCTACGACCTTATGGCGGNNATCTTATGGCGGAGGCCATCAATCGCGGGAAAACCATCGTGATGACCACCCAGGTGGAAAACGAGGGCAGCAATCTCTCCATCTACAGCGTGGGCAACCGGCTCAAGACGGAGTTGGGCGTGCTGGAAGCCTACGATATGACCACGGAGGCCGTGGTGGCCAAGCTCATGTGGATCCTGGGCCGGACCAAGGACCCCAAGCAGATCCGCTGCCTGTTCTACTCCCCCGTGGCGGACGATCTGCTCTATCCTGTTTCGGAAGCATAGCCCAGTATGAAGAATCGGGCGCGGGAAAGCGCCCGATTCTTTATTTTTCCTTGACAGGCCGGAACACGTAGTACCGCTGACCGATATAGTTGATGACGCAGTAGACAAAGGTGCAGGCCAGCATGACCAGGCTGTGACGGAAGGTGGCCGTGTTTGCGCTGCCCGCCACTATTCCCTGCACCCAATCGGAGATGGAGATGAAGAAGGGCAGCGTAATCAAGTACTCAAAGACCTTGTAGAGCAGGACCTTGGCAATCAGATAGCTGACGCCCACGGAGACAAAGAACATGATCCACCACCAGCGGGAAATCTTTAAGCCCCGGAAGGTAACGAAGCGGTTCAGCAGGAAGGAAACCATGGTCTGCAGGGCAAACTCAATGTACAGGGCGGGATCGGTCTCCACCTCAAACACAAGGTGAAGCACCAGCATAATTGCGTTGCAGACCGCATAATTCAAAATTCCCAGGGCAACATAGATCCAGAAGGTTTTATCCAAGAGCTTACGTATCTTGTTCACGTTCCACCTCCGGTGCGTACATCAGGTTCATGTCCACAATCACATCGATCCCGTCCACATGACCCTGACCGGTAAACTGCCAAAAATCCGTCTGAAAGCTGAAGCTTTGCTGATCCTTGTATTCCGCGATCCAAAAGGAATAGTCCGTCAGTTGCTCCAAATGCATGATGGAGTAGCCGTACTGTTGGTTAAAATAGGCCCCGGCCTCATAGCCTCCCTCGGTAATTGCCTTGCAGAAGGCCAGCGTCCAGGCTCCCACGTCAGAGGTGGCCTTGCCGCCGGTGCGGCCATCGGAAACCTCCTCCCAATCGAAGAAGACCGGCAGCTCCAAAGGAACCCCATCCAGTTGTTTCAGCACAAAAGCGGCCTCCTCCTTCGCCTCCGCCTCAGAGGTTGCCTGGGAATAGAAGTAAACCCCAACGGGCAGGCCGCTGTTTCTGGCGCCCACGTAGTTGGCGGCAAAATTCTCATCCACCTTCATGTTGCCAACCGTATTGCCTCGGAAGCCTATCCGAAGAATCGCAAAGGACACCCCGTCCTCCTTGGCCCGCTCCCAGTCAATCTCCCCCTGGTGGGCGGAAACATCCACCCCCAGAACGGCGCCTGGGTAGGTGGGTCGGCCCTTTTCATCCAGCACAAAGTCCTCCGAGGACCGTCGGTTCCGGGGCGCAGTCGGCCCCTGCACCTTCTCCGGCGTGGAACACGCAGACAATACCAAAACCATCATAAACATCGCCATCAGGCAGCGCAGCTTGAAACTCATGAAAACGCTCCTTTGCATCGGACAATTTCACCGTATTATAACATACGTCGAGGAAAATTCCAATCAAAAAAATAAAAAAACGTTGTCTTTTCTCTCCTTGTGTTGTAAAATGGTCCCGTTGTAATTCGTTTTTTCTCGGAGGCAGTCTTATGCCCAACACAAACTTTAACCTGGAAGAGCAGCTCCGGCAGGACCGACGGGTTGGAAACGCCCGGCGGTGGAGGCGCAGACTCCGCCGTCTTTTTCCTCTATTCCTCCTTTTCCTGGTTCTGGCGACGGCACTCTATTTTCTCCTTTCAACGGAGGATACCGAGGAAACGGAACCCTCCACCGAAGCAGCCTTCACCGGAAGCGCCGTGGCTACCCTGAGCTTTGTGGGAGATATCAATCTCAATGAGCCCATGATGGAGTACTTCCGCACAGAAAGCGGCTACGATTTCACACCTCTGTTCCGCAGAATTGTTCCCCGTTTGGCACTGGCGGACCTGACCGTGGGAAACTTGGAGGGCAATGTGACCGGCGAGATTGCCGATCATAACTATCCCCCCGCCCTGCTCCAGGCGCTTTACGCCGCAGGGTTCGACATTCTTCAAACCGGAAATTCCTACACCATCCAAAGCGGGATTATGGGGCTCAATGCCACAAAGCAGGCCATCCAGGCCGCGGGCATGGATGCGCTTGGAAGTTGGACCTCTCAGGAGGATCGGGACGAGAATGGTGTTCTGATTCGGGAGGTCAACGGAATTCGCATTGCTTTCCTCTGTTTTACAAAGGGGATGAACAATCTGCGGCTCCCAGCAGGCGCGGAGTACTGCGTCAACCTGCTCTATACAGACTATGACACCACTTATTCCAAGATCGCCCGTTCCGCCATCGAGAAAACCGTGGAGGAAGCTCGGCTGCAAAGTCCCGACCTGATTGTTGCCATGGTTCACTGGGGCAGCGAGTATGACCAGCAGATTGCGGAATCCCAGAAGGAAATCGCGGCGTTGCTCTTTGACAGCGGCGTAAATCTGATTATCGGCTCTCATTCCCACTACGTTGGTCCCATGGAGCTGAAAAGCGAGAAAATCACCCCCTCCGGCGGGAGCTTTGTTGCCTACAGTCTGGGGGATTTCGTATCCGTTGCGGACGCATCCTCCGCACGAAACGGCTGCGTTCTCTCACTAACCGTCGTCAAGGACAGCAACGGCATGCGGATCACCGATCTCAACTACGTTCCCACCTATTCCTCCGCCCCCTCAGAAACGCTGGAAATCACAGATTACGAGGTTGTGGATACGCTCGGCGCCATCAGTTCCTTCCGGCAAGGCTTCTATGATCGGGTTTCCGACAAGCTCTATGAACAGCTTCTTTCCGCTCTGGAGAACATGAAGGAGCAGACCGGCATGCCGGACAAGCTGGCGGAAAAATAGCACCGGGAATTGCTCCCGCAAACGCGATTTCCTTTCCCGGCACCGCTTCATGAAAGAAATGCATACCACAAAAAAGCGGCTCCCACAGGAGCCGCTTTGTTGTATCCGTTATTCGGCAGAAATCATGTAATAGTAGACAGGTTGACCGCCGTTGATCAGACTGATTTCCGCGTCCGGGCAGAACTTTTCGAAGAGCTTGAGGGCCTTTTCCGCCGTCTTCTCGTCGATATCCGCGCCGTAGAAGATGGTGACAATCTCCTTGCCCTCGCTGGCGATCTTTTCCGCCAGGCCCTTGAGCAGGCTGTTGACGTCCCGGCTGGTGCCGAAGAGGGCAGAGCCGTAGAGAGCCAGATAATCGCCCTCGTGGATGGCATAGCCGTCGAAGTCGGAATTCCGGGCGGCATAGGTGACCTGCATGGTAGAGACGTTGTGTCTGGCCTCCCGCATGGTCATCAGGTTCTCTTCCACGGAGGCGTCCGGATCAAAGGCCAGCATGGCGCTGATGCCCTGGGGAATGGTCCGGGAGCGGACCACCACCACCTCCTTCTCCGTCAGAGGCTGGGCCTGCTCGGCAGCCAGGATGATGTTCTTGTTGTTGGGGAAGACAAACACCGTCTCGGCAGGCGTGCGGTTGATGGCCTGGGCAATATCCTGGGTGGAGGGATTCATGGTCTGACCGCCCTTGATTACCTGGTCCGCCCCAAGGTCCTTGAACACAGAGGTCAGGCCCTCACCGGCACAGACGGCCACCATGCCGTACTTTTTCTCCGGCTTTGCCACTTGGGTGTTCTTCTCCGCCTCGGAGAGAACCTTCTCCGTGTGCTGCAGGCGCATGTTCTCAATCTTAACCGTAACCAGGCCGCCATAGGTCAGGGCTTTCTCAATGACCTCGCCGGGATGATTGGTATGTACGTGAACCTTGATAATCTCGTCGTCATCCACCAGAACCAGAGAATCGCCCATGGTGTCCAGCCAGGCCCGCAGCTCCTCGGGGTCGTTTTCATTGTCCCGGGAGACAATGAACTCCGTGCAGTAGCCGAAGGTGATATCCTCGGTGTCAAAGTCGGAGAAGTTGGCCTGATCCTTGGCAGCGGCCTGCTCACCGTTCTCAGGCGCGACAATATCCTCACCCCGCAGGGAGGAAAGCATGGCGTTCAGAATGGTGATCCAGCCCACGCCGCCTGCGTCTACCACCCCCGCCTTTTTCAGCACGGGGTTCTGGTTGACGGTATTCTCCAGGGCGACCTTGCCCTCGTCAATGGCAGCCTCAATGGCAAACTCCACATAGTCGTTTTCCCGAACAGCCTCTTCGGCCCCGGCAGCGGCCAGACGGGCCACCGTCAGGATGGTGCCCTCCGCGGGCTTCATGACCGCCTTGTAGGCACTCTCCACGCCGGTCTGCATGGCCTCAGCAAACAGCACGCCAGTGGCCTCCTCGGCCCCCTTCAGGCTCTTGGCAATGCCCCGGAACAGCAGGGAGAGGATGACGCCGGAGTTGCCTCTCGCGCCGCGCAGCAAGGCGGAGGCGGTGATATCCGCCGCCTGGGTCAGGGTGGGGTCCTCGGCGCGCTTGAGATCCGCCACTGCGTTGTTGAGGGTCATGCTCATGTTGGTGCCTGTATCGCCGTCAGGTACAGGGAATACGTTCAGCTCGTTGATATGCTGCTTGTTGATTTCGATGGCAGCGGCGGCGCTGATGATCATGCGCCGGAACGCGGCTCCGTCAATTGTCTGTCTCAACGCTTTTCCCTCCGTTATGCGCCCACGATCATGGAGTCAACGAACACGTTGACCGCCCGCACCTTGGTCTCGGTGGTCTTTTCCACCACATAACTGACCTCGGAAATAATGGACTTGGCCACGGCGGGAAGATTGACGCCGTGGTCCACAATAATGTGCAGGTCGATGGAAATGGTGTTGTCGGCGTGGAAATTCACCAGGACACCCTTCCCCATGGCCTCCTTGCGCAGCAGGTGGACCAGCCCGTCCGTCATGGACCGGACCGCCATTCCCTTCACGCCGAAGCAGTTGGAGGCGGCGATTCCGGCGATGTTGGTAAATACCGCGCTGCTGACGCTGATGCCGCCCTTTTCGGTTTGCATTTCAATCATAGGAAAAACCTCCAGTCGGTGGTTAGAATATTCGCTTGCGCTTCAGTACATTGTAACCTATTTTCCCGCAATATACAAGTATTATTTTTGCAGCTTGCGCAGGCGGGCTTCGCTCTCCTCCAACTGTGCCAGGAGCTTGCGGCTCTGCTCCAGCTTATCGCGCTGGGCCTGGATAACATTGGCTGGGGCGCGGGAGACAAATTTCTCGTTGGAGAGTTGGGCCTCCGCCCGGGCAATTTCCTTCTCCGTGTTCTCCCGCTCCTTCTCGATCCGGGCCAGCTCCTTCTCAATATCCACGAGCTGGGCCAGGGGGAGATAGAGCTTGGCGTCCGGGGTCACGGCCTGGGCCATAGACTCGTGGTCCGCGGGCTCCTCCGTCATGACAATGACCCGGTCAGCATAAGCCAGACGGGTGATGAAGGGTGCGCCCTCGGTGAAGACCTCCTGCTTATCCGTCACAACGTAGAGGTCCGCCTTCTTGGAGGGCGGCACGTTCATCTCGGCGCGGCGGTTGCGCACGGTACGGATGGCCGTCATGACGGACTCCATGTGCTGCTCCTCGGTGGGATAGTTCAGCGCCTCGTCCCAACGGGGCCAGGCAGCCGCGATCAGAGCCTCGCCCTCGTGGGGAATGGCCTGCCAGATCTCTTCTGTCACGAAGGGCATGAAGGGATGGACAAGCCGCAGAATCTGGTCCAGCACGTAGAGCAAAACCTGCTGGGCCGTCTGCTTGGCAGCCCCGTCCTCGCCGTAGAGGCGGGCCTTGGTCAGCTCAATATACCAGTCGCAGTAGTCGTCCCAGATGAAATCATAGATCTTCTGGATGGCCACGCCCAGCTCGAACTTCTCCATGTTCTCGGTGGCCTCCCGGATGGTCCGGTTCAGCTTGGAGAGGATCCAGCGGTCCGCGATCTCCAGCTTCTCCCGGGCGGGCAGCTCGTTCTTGTCCAGCTCCAGGTTCATCATCACGTAGCGGCTGGCGTTCCAGAGCTTGTTGGCAAAGTTCCGCATGGCCTCGCAGTGCTCCACAAAGAAGCGCATATCGTTGCCGGGGCTGTTGCCGGTGATCATGTTCATGCGCAGGGCGTCGGAGCCGTAGCGCTCGATCATCTCCAGGGGGTCGATGCCGTTGCCCAGGGACTTGGACATCTTGCGGCCCTTGTCGTCGCGCACCAGGCCGTGGATCAGCACGGTGTGGAAGGGCGGCTTCTTGGTGTGCTCGCAGGCGGAGAAGATCATCCGGGCCACCCAGAAGAAAATGATGTCGTAGCCGGTGACCAGCACGTCGGTGGGATAGAAATATTCCAGATCCGGGGTCTTCTCCGGCCAGCCCAGAATCTCAAAGGGCCAGAGGGCGGAGGAGAACCAGGTATCCAGCACGTCGGGGTCCCGCTCGATATTCTTGCTGCCGCACTTCTCGCAGCAGACCGCGTCCTCCCGGCTGACGGTCACGTGGCCGCAGTCGGCGCAGTACCAGGCGGGGATCTGATGGCCCCACCAGAGCTGGCGGGAGATGCACCAGTCGCGCACGTTCTCCATCCAGTTGGTGTAGGTCTTGGTGAAGCGCTCGGGGACGAACTTGGTCTCCCCTTCCTTCACAACCCGCAGAGCTTCCTTGGCCAGGGGCTCCATCTTCACAAACCACTGGGCGGAGATGATGGGCTCCACGTCGTTGTGGCAGCGGTAGCAGGTGCCCACGTTGTGGGAATAGGGCTCGGTCTTTTCCAGCAGGCCCAGGGCCTCCAGATCGGCCACCACGGCCTTCCGGGCCTCGTAGCGGTCCATGCCGCAGTACTTGCCGCCGTTTTCGTTGATCTTGCCGTCGTCGGCAATGACCTTGATGGATTCCAGATTGTGCCGCAGGCCCACCTCAAAGTCGTTGGGGTCGTGGGCGGGGGTCATCTTCACGCAGCCGGTGCCGAAGTCCATCTCCACGTAGTCGTCGGCCACGATGGGGATCTCCCGGTTCATCAGGGGCAGGATGCAGGTCTTGCCCACCAGATGGGTATAGCGCTCGTCGTTGGGGTTCACGGCCACGCCGGTATCGCCCATCATGGTCTCGGGACGGGTGGTGGCCACCACCAGGTAGCCGCTGCCGTCGGTCAGCGGATAGCGCATGTGCCAGAGATGGCCGGGCTTGTCCACGTATTCCACCTCGGCGTCGGACAGGGCGGTGACGCAGTGGGGGCACCAGTTGATGATGCGGCTGCCCTTGTAGATCAGGCCCTTTTCATAGAGGCTGACGAAGACCTCACGCACCGCCTTGGAGCAGCCCTCGTCCATGGTGAAGCGGGCCCGGTCCCAGTCGCAGGAAGCGCCCAGGCGCTTCTGCTGCTCCACGATGCGGTTGCCGTACTTATGCTTCCAGTCCCAGACCTTCTCCAGGAACTTCTCCCGGCCCAGGTCGTAGCGGGTCAGGCCCTCCTTGCGGAGCTCCTCCTCCACCTTGATCTGGGTGGCGATGCCCGCGTGGTCCACGCCGGGGACCCAGAGGGCGGCATAGCCCTGCATCCGCTTGAAGCGGATCAGGATGTCCTGCAAGGCCGCGTCCATGGCGTGGCCCATGTGGAGCTGGCCCGTGACGTTGGGGGGCGGCATGACGATGGTGAAGGGTTTCTTCTCGGGGTCGCGTTTGGTCTTGAAGAAGCCGTTGTCCTGCCAAAATTGGTAGATTCGGTCCTCGACCTGCTTGGGGTCGTAGGTCTTGGGGAGTTCGCGTGGCATAGTTCATTCCTCCTTTGATTTTGTGAGCGGGCGGCCAATAACCGCCCCTACAGGCGGACGGCAGGGGGCCGTCCCTACAGGCAAAATGCGAAAAGCCGCCCCGAGCGTAAGCTCAGGGCGGCATAGAAATACCGTGGTACCACCTGAATTCCCGGCAAGGCCGGGCACTCTTGCCTCTGTAACGGGAGGACCCGTCCCGGCTTGATGATTTCAGCCGGGCCGCTCCGAAGCGACCTTCCGCCCCCGCCGTCAGGGCTTGCACCAACCGCCCTGTCTCTGAACCCGGCAAAGGAACGTACTCCTCTTCCTCACTGCGTGTTATACCGCATTTTAGCGGAAAAGGCGGCGTTTGTCAAGAGGTGTTTTGATATTTTTGTTTTGTCCTATACCTTCAGCACGTAAAAGAGGACGGCAAGCGCAATCAGGCCTAAGCCAATCAGCTTAAGGATGGTCTTGCCGATTTTGAGCCCGACAATAATCATAATCACGGCCACCACGGAGGTGGGCAGGGCTGCGGTGTAGGTTTTGACTAAGTCCACAATGGAGTCGATGAGTGCTCTCATGAATTACGATCCTTACTTTCAATGATGTTTTCTTACAGGATATTGAAATACTCCAGGAAAAAGGACACGGTCGCAATCAGCGAGATGAGAATGCCGATATAGACCAGCTTCTTGTTCTTGGATTGGTTTCCTGCCGTCCAGATTACCATGGCAACGAAAGCAAGCACAATCGTCACCGGATGCTCGGAAAAGATTCCCATTCCTTTTCCTCCTTATGAATTAGCGTCCGCCCAAAGCCAGGCATAACGGTCACGGACCGTTTCAATCATATCCCGCACCAAGGGGGGCAGAGACATCAGTGCAGCCTTGTCCACGTCCCTGACACCGTCCAAAAGCCGGACACGGACGCTTCCCTCCGGCAGGAAGCAGAAGCCGTAGTTTGCAGAGTCTTCAAAAGCTTCCGCAGTCTGGAAAAGGGTCAGCTTGTCCTTGCAGGGCTGGGAGGCGTAGGGGCAGAAGGCGGTGCAGTTGCCGCACTCGTTGCACAGGGCGTCCAAGTGCAGAATCTGAACGCTGCCGTCCGACAGGGTGACGGACACGTTGGCCCGGTTGGGGCAAACGTCCACGCAGTTCTCACAGACGGTATTGCAGTGCAGGCAGCGTTTTCCTTCCTGTCCTGCCTCTCCGGATGGGGCAAGAATGCCCTTTCGGGAGAGCGCGGCCTCCCGGGATATCTCGGCAGCGGCAGGCATTTCTCCGCCGCAGGTTTCCCCGATAACCTCCCCGGCAAACCTGGCCGCGTCAGCAATTCCCTCCACCACAGTAGCGGGACCCCGCAGAGCGTCGCCGCCCGCATAGACGTTTTCCAGGTTGGTACGGAAGGCGGGACGGCCTTTGGCATCCAACTCCACACCGGCTGCATTGAAGATGGCGGGATCAATCTGCTCTCCCACGGCGGAAATCACCAAATCACAGGGAATTTCGATCTGTTCCCCCGTGGGGACGGGGCTCCGGCGACCAGAGGCATCCGGCTCACCCAGCTTCATCTTTTCGCAAATCAAGCTGCCGTTTTCCTGCTTCACCGGCGCGGCCAGCTCCAAAAAGCTGATGCCGTCGATCATGGCCAACTCCAACTCCTGCGCGTCCGCCGGCATATAGCGCCGGGTGCGGCGATAGACCAGGGTAACGGACTCCGCGCCGCAACGGACAGCCAGACGGGCCGCGTCCATGGCGGTGTTGCCGCCGCCG
>LXOW01420609.1_pt1 | contig 34672 bp, 35 predicted proteins | sample 1368591 | NCBI WGS metagenome assembly LXOW01 (sample SAMN04884650, study PRJNA319009) | bovine gut metagenome | isolation source: Cow rumen | host: Bos taurus | place: Italy: Legnaro (PD) | collected 2014-07-09
TACTTTATCCCTTTGGATGACGACAGCACGCTGAACGCCTATTACCAGGTGTTGAATTCATCAGCCATTATCCAGTTTGCTTTCAATTATGCTACTGATCATAAGGATAAAATTCTGAAACAATTCCCCACGGCTCAAGACTATGTGAAGAAAATGACGGTGAGCAATGATTTACTCAAACAACTGCTGAATTTCTATACGCAAAAGACAGGATTGAAAGTGATAGATCTTAATGCCGAGTCCATCAAGGAACTCAAAGTTTGGCTCAAAGCCTTGATAGGACGTGATGTTTACCAAGACGAAGCTTTCTATCCCGTCATCAACAGCACTGACAAAACTTTCCTGAAAGCAGTAGAACTGACAATTGAAAACTGAAAACTGAAAGTTGAAAACTGAAAACTAAGAATTAAAAATATTTCAACAATTCAACAGTTCAACAATTCAACAATTCAACAATTCAACATTCTTAACTTTTAATTCTTAGTTCTTAACTTAATTGGCATATTAGCACATTGATAATTAGCACATTAAATATATGAACGATTATCGCGACAAACTGAAAAACATCACTACCTTCATTTTTGATTTCGATGGGGTGCTTTCCGATGGTAAAATATGGGTATTGCCCGATGGCGACCAGCTAAGAGCTACTGGCGTAAAAGATGGGTATGCCTTGCAATACGCACTTCGCAAAGGCTACAGGGTAGCGGTCATTTCCGGTGGCTATTCCGAATCCATGCGCCTGCGCTATAAGAACTTCCCAGGTATGGAAATATTCCTGCAGGTACGCAATAAGGTGAAAGTCTATAACGAGTATTTGGACAAATACGGTCTCAGCCGCGGCGAGGTGATGATGATGGGCGACGATATTCCCGACTATGAGATTATGCAACTTAGCGGACTGAAATGCTGTCCCGCCGATGCCGCCGAGGAAATCAAAGCCATTGCCGACTATGTTTCCGTGAAAAAAGGTGGTGAAGGAGCCGCCCGCGATGTCATTGAACAGACCCTCAAAGCCCAGGGTCGATGGTTCGAAAAGGATGCCTGCATCTGGTAACAAAATGTCCGAGCATGGAGGCCTGCATTCAGTTGTACAAAAACTACATTAAGCTTGAACGCTCCCTTTCACCCAAGACTGTGGAAGCGTATCTGCATGATGTGGAAAAACTGAGTGACTTTTTAGACGGAAGAAAAAAACTGGAGGAGGTTGAACTTTCTGATTTACAATCTTTTTTGGCGTCTTTATACGACGAGGATATGTCCGCCCGAAGTCAGGCTCGTATCATCTCCGGTCTGAAGTCCTTCTACAAATTCATGCTTTATGAGCGTCGTATTGCGCATGACCCCACAGAATTGCTGGATGCTCCCAAAATTGGCCGTCACTTGCCCGAAGTGCTCTCTATCCCTGAGATTGAGGCGATTTTGAATGGTATAGACCTGAGCAAGCCCGAGGGACACCGCAACAAAGCCATCATTGAGGTGATGTACGGTTGTGGCTTGCGAGTCAGCGAGGTGGTGAATCTGCGCATCTCTAATTTGCATTTCCGCGAAAACTATGTCCGCATCATCGGCAAAGGCGACAAAGAAAGGTTGGTGCCCATAGGTCACACCGCCCAGCAGGCCGTATTGCTTTATTTGGAAGGTTATCGTATGCACTTGAAAATTAAAAAGGGAGAAGAAGATATTGTTTTTCTTAACCGTCGGGGCAGCCGGCTTTCGAGAGAGATGATTTTCATGATGATCAAGGAAATGGCAGCTGCTGCGGGCATTCGCAAAACCATCAGTCCGCATACCTTTCGCCATTCTTTCGCCACCCATTTGGTGGAGGGTGGCGCCGACTTGCGTGCCGTGCAGGAAATGCTGGGCCATGAAAGCATCACCACTACCGAAATCTATACCCATCTGGACCGCGAATACGTCAAAAACATCATCGAACAATACCATCCGAGAAAATAGGGTATAAGTGTATTGCTATATTAGTATGTTGAAAATTAGTACATTAACTAATTTGCTAATTTGCTAATTATTTTTTGTATCTTTGCAGTTTATTGTATTAAATATTTTAAGATGAAAAAACTGCAATTTTTACTACTTGGCTTAATCGCAATTGTCTTCGTCTCGTGTAAAGACACTTCTGGAAAATATATTGCTAAACAGTTGACTTATACGCAGATGGAAAATGCTTTCAACGATTGTTTGGAGCTGGCGACGGAGTTGGCCGTTGAGAGTCTCTGTCCCGAAGATGAACTGGATTATATTCTGGGTTATGGATATTATGAATACGAAAACCAAGCTTATCGTATAACTTTGCCTACATCTGCCCGTGCTATCGTGGATAGTTTGACTGCTCACGGACAGGGTGCTCTTATTGATACGATGGTGCTGCATATCAATCGTGCCGCCGAAGCTTCAGGTGCCGCTATCGGCAGTGCCTATTCTTCCGCGCGGGCAAGCCTGACCTACACGAATCATCAGGCTATGGTCTCCACTTCCAATACCAGTGCTTTGACCGAATATTTCAAAACCCAGTGTTCCTCCCAGATTCACCAGTCCTTGATGACACCGGTTCGCATGAAGCTGACCGAAAAGGGTGTACCCGATGAATGGAACCATATTTTGTCGGTGTATTATACTTATAATCCGCAACCTGTATCGATAGATATTTATAGCCATATTGTGGACAAGATGATGGACGGCATTTTTGCGGAAATGGGCCTGGCGGAGGAATTGATTCGTACGGATCCTACTATGCATATTACTGAGAATCTGGAGCTTGTATTTGGAAAATAATCATCAGAAAAATTAATAATCAAAAAAATATAACTATGAGAAACGAGAAAATTTTTGCCGGCAAAACCTTGGCAATCCTGTCTGGCGGTGGCGATACCCCCGCTATCAATTCAAGTATTGAAGCTGTAAGAAACCGCGCCTCCATGCTGGGTTTCAAGGTTTATGGTGTCCTTCGTGGTTGGAAAGGACTCCTCGGCGATGGTGATGTGGTGGATTTGACCAATATCGCTTATAACGGTATTTATGGCGGTACCGGCCTGCTGTCAAGCCGTACCAACCCCTTCCCCAGCAAGAAAAATCCGGAAGACCGCTCCCAGCAGATTCTGAAAAATATAGAGAGATACAAGATCGATGTGCTGGTGACCATTGGTGGCGATGATACCAATGGCGCTGCCAAGAAGATGTACGAGAAATATGGCATTCCCGTTATCGGTTTTCCGAAAACCATTGATAATGACTTGAGAACTAGGACAATCCATCATTATCAGGGACAACAATACGAGACTGTTTTGTGTCCGGGTTTCCCCTCAGGAGCTATGGCTATCAAGAAACTGACGAGCAAGCTGCATACCACCAACGAGTCTCACCAGCGTATCATGGTGCTGGAGGTGATGGGTCGCGATGCCGGTTGGTTGACCGGTACGGCTGTTTTCGGTGGTGCCCAGATTGCATTGGTTCCCGAAGTGGAGATGACCAAAGAGCGCAAGGATTTCTTCTTCGAGCATGTGAAAGAACAGTATATGCGTTCCCCGAAACACAGCTTGATTATTGCTGTGTCAGAAGGTGTCAGATGGTGGAACGAAGAAAAGCAGAGCCTGGAGATGGTGTATGCCAGCCCCGATTTGGATGAGTATGGTCATCCTCGTTTCGGTGGTATCAGTGGCGTTATCGCTTCCGAAATTTCCAAAAAATTGGGTATCGAGGCCCGTGGTCAGATTTCAGGTTACATTCCGCGTTCGGGCAAATGCTACGAGTACGATCGTCGCTTGACCTCTACCTTGGCCGACAAGGTGGTGGATTTGCTGCTGCGTGAGGACTATGGCAAAATGCCGGTGATGCGCGACATCGTGCCTTACAGCGAACTGGAAGAGTTCCACACCGATGCCATCGACATGGGCAATATCGGCAATTTCCCGCTGCCGTCAAACTACTACAACCCCAACGAGTTCCAGTTCACCGACCAGTATGTTGACTTCCTGACCAACATCATCGGTGCCCCGTATCGTATGGAGTTCACTCACAATTTCCCGATTGTCATCCCACAGTAATTATTAGGTTATAGGGATTAGTTTTTAGGGATTAGAAAGGAGTTAGTAATTAAACTTCAGCAGAATAATATGAAACGGATTGCAGTCGTTTTGGCCTTTTGTTTTTTGAGTCTGTCTCTGTCGGCTCAACATTATGTGTCAATGTCAGAAGCCAAGACGGCTGCGGTGCATTATATGTCCTCCCGCTGGGGCAGCCAATATAATCCAGAGAGTATTCTGGTGGTTCATGAGTTGAAGGAAAACGGGCATACCTTGGTGTATGAGGTGCTGTTCAAAAATAACTCTTCTATCTTGTTGACAGGGGTGAAGAGTTGTAAGGCGGTCATAGGCTATCGCTTCCAGACTGGCGGCATTTCCGTGTTGAACCAGCAGGAAGATGTGGTATCTCCCGGAATGAATATTTTCTTGGAAAAATGCTGTGTGCAAATCCGCTACGCTATTGAAGAGTTGGAAGATAAAAACTGGGAGAATAGCGAGTGGAAGGAGTTGCTGCGTTCGGACAAGGATGTTGCAAAAATGTCTTCCAAAGGCGTGTATGGTCCTTTGCTGACCAGTGCATGGGGACAGACAAGGGCATATCCCAAGGTTTGCGATGGCTACAATTTCTATGTGAAAGAGACGGTTGCGCAGTGTGCCTGTTCAAATATCAGCAAATGTCCCACAGGTTGTGTGGCCACGGCCATGGGGCAAATTGTGCGTTATTGGCAGTATCCCTCGAAATCACCTTATACGGGTGAGAATTATGATTGGTCGAGTATGCCCGATACGCTGAAAGCCAAGTCTATCCATTTCGAACGGGAAAGAAAGGCTATTGCGCGCTTGTTGCGTGATTGTGGCGAGTCGGCGGAGACACAGTATTGCTATGCCCCGAAACGCTACGGTTGTCAGTCGTTTGCATGGCCGTCAAAGGCCTGTGACGGCTTTGTGAACAAATTCAATTACAGCAGTTCAGCAGACAGAAAATTGCGCTCCAGCTGTAAAACTAAAACATGGAAAGCCATGATCATTGACAACATACAGCGTGGCTTTCCAGTACTGTATGCCAGTGCTTCGTTGGCCGTCAAGGATTATGCGGAATGCGGCCACGCATACGTGTGTGATGGTTACAACGAGAACACCGACATGTTCCATTTCAACTGGGGCTACGACGGCGAGGCCAACGGCTGGTATTCGCTGGATGATTTGGTGATAAAACTTTCCAAACATACCTATAACTGGAATCACCTGGAACGTATGGTCTTCAATATTTATCCTTCTTATATGGATGAGGTGAAAGAAGTGATTTCTGGAAGTAAAGTCGCTGAAAAATAAATTGTTATAAAATCAAACTATGGGCAAATTTATCATTCAAGGCGGTCGTAAACTGAAAGGGGAGATTGTTCCCCAGGGAGCTAAAAACGAGGCATTGCAGGTGCTGTGCGCTGTGTTGCTGACTAATGAACCAGTGGTGATCTCCAATGTTCCCGCTATCCGTGATGTACACCGACTAATGGAAATTCTTTCCGCTATAGGGGTGGAAATCTCTCCATTGGCTTCCGATACTTTCAAGTTTCAGGCGAAAGATATTAATCTCGACTTCCTGAAATCTCCCGAATTCATACGTTTGTCAGGGGCCATCCGCGCCTCCATCATGATTCTGGGACCGCTCTTGGGTCGCTTCGGCAAAGCCTATTCCGCCAAGCCAGGAGGCGACAAGATCGGTCGTCGCCCGCTAACTACTCACTTTGAGGGTTTCGCAAACCTGGGTGCCACGGTAACCTTGACCGGTGATAATATTTATGAGTTGAGTGCCAGTCCCTTGCGAGGAACTTATATGTTGCTGAACGAGGCTTCTGTGACTGGTACAGCCAATATCGTGATGGCAGCGGTCAGAGCCAAGGGAACCACTACCATTTTCAATGCGGCCTGCGAGCCGTATCTGTATCAGCTGTGTACCATGCTGAACAAAATGGGAGCGAAAATCAGCGGTATCGGCTCCAACTTGCTGACCATTGAAGGTGTGGAGGAATTGCACGGTTGCGAGCACCGTATCTTGCCCGACATGATTGAAGTGGGCAGCTTTATGGGTATGGCTGCCATCACAGGTTCGGAAATCACCATCAAGGATTGTGCGGTCAAACACCTCGGCATCATTCCTTATACTTTTTCCAAATTAGGTTTGAAATATAACATCAAGGGAGATGATATTGTGATTCCTGAACATCAGGAATATGAGATAGAAACCAATATGGATGGTTCTATCCTGACCATTGCCGATGCTCCGTGGCCCGGCTTTACCCCCGACTTGATCAGTATCGCGTTGGTGACGGCCATTCAGGCTAAGGGTAGCGTGCTCATCCATCAGAAAATGTTTGAAAGCCGTTTGTTTTTTGTGGACAAACTGCAGGAAATGGGAGCGCAAATTATCCTGTGCGACCCGCATCGTGCCACGGTGATCGGCTTGAATCACAAGTACCGTTTGCGTGCCACCACCATGGCTTCGCCGGATATCCGTGCCGGTGTGGCCTTGCTGATTGCGGCCCTGTCGGCCGAAGGTACCAGCATCATCCAGAATGTGGAGCAGATTGACCGTGGTTATCAGCATATTGTGGAACGACTGAATGCGCTGGGTGCGGCTATCATCCGGGAAGCATAAGTTTATTGGACTGTTATGATTAGAAAATTTATCGAGACTTTTGGAGAATATTTCATGTTTCTGGGCAAGGTGTTCACTAAGCCCGGGAAGTGGAAGGTTTTCTCCCGGAAACTTATCTATGAGATGGATGCCATGGGCATCGGTTCACTGCTGATCGTCAGCATCGTGTCCATCACCTTGGGTAGCGTTATCACCATGCAGACCGCTATGCAGATTGAAAGCAACTGGATTCCGAAGTGGTGCGTGGGTTACATTGTGAAGACCTCTGCGGTCATGGAACTTTGTCCCACCATCATCAGCTTGCTGCTGGTCGGTAATCTGGGCTCACGAATTACGGCCGAGATTGGCAGTATGCGGGTTACAGAACAGATTGATGCTTTGGAAGTTATGGGCATCAATCCCGCTTCATATCTGGTGCTGCCCAAGATTGTGGCCGCCGTCATTATGATTCCTTTGCTGATTATTGTCAGTATTTTCTTCGCTTTGTCAGGTGGCTATGTCACCGTTCTCCTGACGGGCTCTGTATCCACCTATGACTTTGTGGATGGTATGACCTCCTTCTTCCGTATGTACGACATCTTTTACGCATTGACTAAAACCTTTATTTTTGCCTTTATAATATCTTCTGTATCATCATTTTATGGATATAGAATTGATGGTGGTGCCTTGGAATTGGGTGAGGCAAGTACAAAAGGAATTGTGGTGGCCAGTTTTGTAATTTTGATTCTCAATATGGTGGTTACACAGATTATGCTTTAATTTTCAAACTGAAAGAAGATGATAGAAGTTAAGAATGTTTCGAAATATTTTGGTGAGAAGCAGGTGCTGAAAAATATCACCACGCAGTTTGAGGAAGGCAAAGTAAACCTGATTATCGGTCGTTCTGGCTCTGGCAAAACCGTGATGATGAAATGCCTGGTGGGTTTGCATACGCCCGATGAAGGAGAGATTGTGTATAATGATCGTGTTTTCAGAAAGTTGTCGGAAAAAGAGAAACGGGAGTTGCGTGCCGATATGGGCATGGTATTCCAAGGCTCCGCACTGTTCGACTCCATGACCATTGAGGAGAATGTTCGTTTTCCGCTGGACATGCTGAAAGACATGGAATACGGGGAGAAAATGGAGCGGGTGAATTTCTGCCTGAAACGTGTGGATTTGGAAAATACCAACAAGCTGTTTCCTGATGAGTTGAGTGGCGGTATGAAGAAACGTGCCGCTATTGCCCGTGCCATTGCCTGCAATCCCAAGTACTTGTTCTGCGATGAGCCCAACTCCGGTTTGGATCCGAAGACCTCTTTAATCATTGATGACCTTATTTTTGATATTACCCATGAATTCGGCATCACCACGGTGGTGAATACCCACGACCTGAATTCGGTGATAACGATAGGGGAGACCATCTCTTACATATACGAGGGTAACCTGGCTTGGGTAGGCACCATGGATAATGTGCTGACCTCCGATAACAAACTGCTGAATGAGTTCATCTACGCCCAACCCTTGACACAGAGAATAAGACAGGTGTCAGGTGTTAGTGAATAGGTGTTAGATGACAGGAAACAGTATACTAACCCCTAATCCCTATAACCTAACACCTAGAATGAACTGGCTTGACATCGTCATATTGATTCCCACCGCCTGGTACGCATACAAGGGATTGAAAAACGGCCTGATATGCGAATTGGCGTCCATTATCGCATTGATTCTGGGTGTCTGGGCCACGGTGCATTATTCTGATGTGCTGGCGGCACGAATGGGCGAAGGTCAAACCTATAAAATCATCGCGTTTGCGGGCATTTTCATCGCCACGCTGGTACTGGTTCATTTTGCCGGAAAACTCATGGAGAAAGTCGTAAAACTGATGATCCCGGGCTTCTGGAACAATTTGGCAGGCTTGCTTTTCGGTGTGGCCAAGGTAGTTATTGTTTTCAGTGTGCTGCTGATGTTCATTGAGAAAGTGGATACGAAACAGGTTATCTTGAAACCCAAATTCAAAACCGAATCATTCACCTACAAATATGTGAAACCCGTCGCCCCCTTCCTCACAGACTGGTATTCAGATGTCAGAGGACAGATGTCAGGGGACAGTGAACGGGAGAACGAGGATACAGGGTGCCTCGAAGAGGCAACACCTCAATAACCCCATACGTCAGTATGGGGTGGGTGAACAATCTCCCTCATCGTCAAGCCTCGAAGAGGCGACACTATCAATAGAAACTGTATAATGAAAAACAACGAGCAACTCCTCAAAGACCTCCTCCAGCAGTTCATCGACAAGTCGGGCAGACAGCGGCTTTACGATGAGCGGCGGGTGTTGTCGTTGTGGACTGAGGTGGTGGAGCCGGTGGTTGCCCAAAATACCCAGTGCAAGGACATCAAGAACGGGGTACTGACGGTGAAGGTCACCAACGCAGCCCTCAGATTTGAGTTGTTAGCCCGCAAAAGCGAAATCATCCGCCGCCTCAACGACCGCCTCGGCGTGGAAGTGGTAAAGGATGTGATTTTCAGGTAAATAATGCAAAACATCAAGCAATGGAGACCTATCGTTTTAGAAAAGGAATACATCGACTGCCAGGCAAGGTGATACATCATGTGCCGATGCCCGAACCACAGGTGGTGGAAGGCCACCAGTCAAGGGTGAAAATTGGTGATATTTGCAAGCAGTGTGGCTATAAGCAGGTGCTGTTAGTGACTGACGAGACTCTCCATAAACTCGGTTACGACCAGGCAATAATGCAATCTCTTGATGCCGCGGGGGTGTCTTGTACCTTGTTTGCCGACATCAACTCCGAACCGACTATTGACTTGATTGATGCAAGTCGCGAGGCGGCTTTTGCTTGCCATGCCGAGTGCGTGATTGCATTAGGTGGTGGTTCAGTGCTGGATACCTGTAAAATGATTGCCGCTGGTGTGCGCTTGCCCAATCTAAGGACAAGAGCCCTATTACTCAAATTCTTGGTGGTGCCAGGCAAAACCTTGCCGATGATTACCGTGCCTTCGACGGCAGGTACGGGCGCAGAGGTAACTGTAGGTGCGGTCGTGACCAATGCACGAGGCACGAAAGGATCCACCGTGATTGTCGGTTTGGATATTACTCATGTTATCCTCGACAGCGAGCTCACTATCCATGCTCCACAATTGGTAACTGCCGCTTGTGGCATGGATGCCCTCAGCCACGTGGTGGAGGGAACGGTGGGTGATGTAGCGGTTGATGTGGAAGACGCCTATTATTCTTTAGAGGGTGTGCGGCTGATATTGCAACACCTTCCTGTGGTGATGCGGGAACCGGAGAATATTGAGTCGCGACTGGCCATGTGCCGTGCTGCTATGTATGGGGGGAATGCCATCAACAAGCAGCTGGCAGGCTATGTGCATGCTTTCGCCCACAGTATTGGAGCTATGTATCATATTCCTCATGGACAAGCGATTACGCTGATGATGTTGCCTGTGCTTCGTTACCAGATGAAGGCTTGCCAAAGGAAATATGCACTGCTGGCACGATATTGTCAGTTGGCGAATGAAAATACTACTGACCATGAAGCCGCCGAAAAATTTCTGCAAACCATTGCGCGGTTGATTGTGGAATGTGGTATGGATAAGTTGGTTTCCCCAGTGAAACCAGATGATTTTGAAGCTCTGATTCACATGGTGGCCAAGGATTCCATCAATTATTCAGCCCCCATGACGTTTAGCAATGAGGATATAGAACAAGTGTTGAAAATGGTTACAGTTTCTGATTAGAAAATATATCGTATGAAATTCAAACTTAACATTAAAGAGCGTTGGCAGCGTTTCAAGGCATGGAGGGAGCAGCCTTCGCAAATGACTCCGTTATCAGAGGATTCTCACGAATGTGAGTGTTGCCATACAAGTTTCCAGGGTAATTACTGTCCCCGTTGTGGACAGTCGTGGCGTATAGGAAGATATTCTTTTAAAACAGCTATGCTGGGTTTCCTGAATGTGTGGGGCCTGGGCAATCGTGGTATGTTCCGCACTATTCGTGACCTTATCTTGCGTCCCGGTTATATGATCCGCGACTATCTCAAGGGTATGCAGGCAGCCTATTTTCCTCCCTTTCAGATGTTCTTTGTACTGGCGGTGTTTTCCATTCTTGTAACGCATGGCTTTAATATAAAAATGGAAACCTATGCGGAGGACAAGAGTGTGGAATCCGTTGAGCGGTCTTTGAAGTTTAAAGCAAATCAAGATGTAACTGCCATTCCCCAAACTTCATCGCAGCAGGAGAACAAGGAAGGCACTTTCCTCAGTGATGAAAATAAAGAAAAAGCACATGATATTTTTACGGATTTGCTTGTTTATCTATCCTATTTTTCGGTGCGTTTTCCTAGTATTTTCTCTTTGCTTTTATTGATGTCTTTTTCTGGCGTCCTTTATCTGTTTTTCCGACATTGTCCCAATATCCCAGACCTCCGTTTTTCCGAGTTTTTTGTCTCGTTGGTATATGCCAATAATATGTACAGTATTTATTGCATCATCTTTGGCTTTCTCCGTCTGTCAATGTTGGTTTCATTAAGCATTTTTCTCGTGATTATTCCGTTAAAACAGTTGTCAGGATACTCATGGATTCGTATCGTTTTGAAAACCTGTGCGGCTTTTCTGCTGATGGTGCTGCTGGTAGTGGCAATCTTTTTCATCATAGATCTTTTGATAATGGGATATGTGGCGTTGAGGTACTAATTTAAATAGAAAAAAAATAATTCCTTAAGCAGCCTCAAAGAGGCAAGATTTTAATAACCCCGCACAAGCGATAGCGTAGTGTGGGGCACCGCACAAGGCGAAGCCGAAGTGTGGGGATAAAAAGAAATATATGACATACACCGAACAAGAAATCAGCAACATCGTGGCGGCACAGCGGAAATATTTCCATACTGGTGCCACCCTTCCTGTGAAATGGAGAATCCAGCAACTCAAAAAGCTGAAAGAGGCTGTCATTGCCCATGAGGCTGAGTTTGAAGAGGCTTTGGCCAAAGACCTTGGCCGTAGCAAAGTGGAGGCATATCTTTGCGATGTGGGTCCCATTATTGTGGAAATCAATGAGATGATACATGGTCTGCGCCGCTGGGCACGCCCCGAGTGTCATTTTAGTGGATTGATGTGCTTTCCGAGCCTGTTCACCAAAGTTTATAAGATGCCTTATGGTGTTTCGTTGGTTATCAGTCCCTTCAACTTTCCGTTCCTGCTTACCATCGGAGTGGTGGCGGCGGCTATGTGCGGGGGCAATACAGCAGTCATTAAGGCCAGTTCCAAGTCAGCCGCTTGCACTGAGGTGCTGAAACGCTTCTTTGCGGAGGTGTTCCCACCCGAATATGTCACAGTAATAGATGGAGGCCATGATGTGGCGGATATGTGCCTGGCTCAGCGCTTCGACAAGATTTTCTACACGGGCTCGCCTGCAGTTGGTAAACATGTGTTGGCCGAGGCCGCCAAAAACCTGACCCCTGTCGCTTTGGAGTTGGGTGGCGAGACGGGCAACTGGTGTGTGGTGCGCAAAGATGCCGACTTGAAAGACGCAGCTCACAAAATAGCCTTCTTCAAATTGCTTAATGCGGGTCAGATATGCATCAACATCAATCAGATTGCGGTGGCCAAAGAGGTTGCGGAGCCGTTTTTGGAGGAATTGAAACAAGCCTTTATTTCGCTCATTGGCGAGGAGCCTGTAAGCAACCCTGAATATCCCAAACTTATCACGGCGACGGCCTACGACAAGTGTGCCAAGCTGGCTGATGAATACCGCGATCGCGTTGTGTTTGGCGGGGTAGGCAACCGTGATACGCAGCGCTATGCACCCACTATGATTTATCCCGTGGACATCAATGAGCACATCGTTCAGCACGAGCTCTTCTGTCCTTTGCTCCCCATTGTTCCATTCAATGATGCGGAGGTGGATGTCCTGATGGAGACCATTGCCGACCGTGAGCATCCCTTGGCGATGTATCTTTTTACTAAAGATATGAAGTGGGCTAAGCGTACTATGAAAACCCAGCAATATGGTGGTGGCTGTATCAACGAAGTGTGTATCCACATGATGGTGAAGGGGGTGCCTTTTAACGGCACGGGCCATTCCGGTATGGGAGCCTATCATGGAGAGTGGGGCTTCCGCGAGTTCACCCATCCGCAAACGGTTCTCAGGGGCAGCACTCGTTTCAATCTACCCCTCCGCGACCATCCTTACAGCGGCAAAGCGGAAGCCCTTAAAATGAAGATTCTGAAAGTATTCGAAAAATAGAAGTATGAAAAAGCGGTCCTTTTTGCTTCATTTTTTAGCTTGTTGTCTCTTATATGGGGCAGTTTTCGTCGCGTGGGCAAATGGCGGGCCGATACGGAAATATTCCGCAATGACTCTTTCACCACAACCTGTGTCGGTATATGTTCCGGAAGTCCAATTGGTGGACGAATGTGTGAGTTTTACTCCGAATGACAGGTATATGGACGTGGTGGTGCGCTATCTGTTGCACAACCATTCTGACAGTTCTTTTGATAATCTTCCATACGGTTTTCCCATCGACTATTTTGGCAGCGGTTCGGCCCGATGGGATTATTTGAATGATTATAGTGAGGCAAGGCAGGAGGTGGGCTGGCGCGATGGTTATATCCGCAATCTTAGCTTTATGTTGGGAGAACGGCAACTTGCATGGCAGTGTTCCCAAGATACCATTATTGTTCCAAAGTCTTCCGCTACCCATGAAATCTCCCGCCGTTGGTTTTATACTTATTTGACTATTCCGGCTCAAAGTTTTGTGACTCTCGAGGTGCGTTATGAGGTGGAATGTACTCGAGCGGGGGATGTTAATGGAGTGATGAATAATCTGATTGAGCCTTATTGGGGAACCTTGGATTTTCAGTATGATTTTACCCCGGCGGCTTATTGGGGCGATGGTTATGCTGACCATTTTTCAATAGTACTTGACACAAGTGAAATTAAGATCACCAATGATGAATTACTTGTATCCGCAGAAAGGAATATCAATGAACTGCTGATGAAGCAGGATGGTCAATATTGGCGTTATGAGTGCAATCATTTTGCTTTGTCGAAAGCGGTTCCTTTTAACTTGTCTTTTTATTACAAAAATGAGGGGTTGATTCAGCAGCCTCTTGACAAGATACTTACCCATCGCATTTCTCCTTCGGAATATAGTATTGAGGTAAGTGGTGTCAACGAGGGGTATCCTATCTCAAATCTTAGTGATGCCAATCCCGCAACGGCGGCCATGCTTTTACCTGATAAAAACGACTCTGTTTATATCACTATCCGCTTTCATCAGCCCACAGTTTTGGAGGGAATGTTATTGCTGAATGGTTATACCAGAAGTGAAGAGGATTATCGGAATTATGCCCGTATTGATAGTTTGCTCATCACTGGCCAATGTTTCTATGTAACTACTTCTACGAATAATGATGGTATCAGAGAAACCACTAATAACAGTGTGAAAATGCTGTTTGGAAGAGAGTCTTTCGATGCAAGGAACAAGAGCTTATTGCCGAGACCAAATAAATATGCGGGCCGTGATCCTGCGGGTTTTGATTGGCAGTCACTTTTCGATAGTGCTATGATGCTTAAATTGTCGGATGGAATAATGGGGAGAGACAACTATTATTCTGAGCTATATTATTCAGAAATACGCATTGTTATTACATCCACCTCCCCGGGCTTCAAATACAAAGACCTCTGTTTGTCAGAGATTGTTTTTGTTGGCAGGTGATGATGGTGAGTTGTCCAACGTAAAGTGCAGTTGAGCATGCTTGTTTCTGGTTGGACATTTGTTGGCACAAATTCATCAAATCCTTAATACGACTTCTGCGGGGATGTCCAGTTTGATGCACATCATACGGGCTGTCTGAAGAGTTGGATCTGCATTCCCATTGATGATTTCACTCATTCGGGGAGCGCTTATTCCGAGCATCTCTGCCATGGTTCTCTGTGACAGTCGCATATCATGCATGCATTTCCTTAGGTAATTGGAGAGCACTTCGCGCCCCATTGGATAGTGGATATTCTCATATTCTTCAACTAAGTCTATTAACATATCCAATTCCAAATAGTTGGGGTCATTTGTAGGGGTGTTGTCATCCACAATGTTGTCAAGCTCTTCAATGCGTCGCATTGCAGCTTGGTATGCTTCTTCTGATTTTAACTGTGCCATGGTTATATGTTTTTGATGTCCTTAAATTTGTCATATTCACTGTGTGTACCTATAAATCTGATAAGCACATGACTTGGGTGGAATTTTATCAGTACAATAAGTCGATAGTCATTTCCTTTTATATTGAAAACATAGCGCTGATTTCCAACACTTGATACGGTATTGAAGGTGGCTTTAATATCAGCAAAGTTTTTCCAATCAGCTTTTTTTACGGTGTCATACCAGTCATTTAAGGGTATGGTAGCGGCAGGATTTGCCACACAATACTCATTCAATATTTTTTTCGAAATCACTCTCATGCCCTTTTGTTTTAACAGTTGCAAAGATACAAAAATATTTCATGTTGCGAAATTATATTTTGTGTTACAAAATTTTTTCATGGTACCACCATATTTGTCTTTTTTTTTTATTTTTGCCAAATCATAGTTCAGATGTTCAATACTACAATTCATGAGTTGTAACGTCCTGAAAACAACGACTACCAATATTGGCAAGATGATAATCATCTGCTACATAGGTTGTTTGTGTTTGATTGGACGTTTGTCAGCACAAGAAGAAATTACCATTTATGTTAATGAATTTCCCAAGTCTTTGTCAGATTTGGATATACATGGGCCTGTGAAATCGGTTAAATGGACATGCCTCTTTTACTGGGAGAATTCTATTGATGATAGGATAATAGAATATAGGTATTATAACAGAATTGGACAGTTGGTGAAGGATATTTCTATCTATGAAAGAGATTCTTGGGACGGCGATACTGTCATATATCACAACGATACTGTCATTTATTGTTATACCTATGATTCACTTGGCCGTTTCGAGTCTAAATTTTCTCCCAAAGGAAAGTTTTGCCAGCAAGCCGTTTATGATAGTCTCGGGCATTTCAGCCACAGTGTTACTCATTCTGACGGCATTTCTAAACCCAACCGTCGGTATTATTATGATGATCAGGGGCATTGTATCCGAGATGAATATATTCCCACTATTCACGAAGACGAACTTGGATATATGATTATGCAACATGTGTTTCAATATGATTCTGTAGGCCACTGCATTGCTACTGCTGGAATTGTGGATGGAGATACTTCATACATTGAAAGGTGTCAATATGATGCCAAAGGAAATATAGTGGAAAATTTTCATTCAGACAGGGACTGGGAAAGCAGGTTATTGTGTTTTTATGAAGAAGACTCAAAATTAGTGAGAAGACATCATATTAGTGATGGAGAATTAGAAGAAGAAGATTTTTTTGAATATGATGAGCAAAATCGTTTAGTACGTATAAAGTCTTGGAAAAAAGGAAGATTGTCAATCGTAATAGAATATCTATACGATAGTTTCAATAATTGTATTGAAGAGAATTGGTTTGGATGGAAATTAGACCAATCTCCAGGAGCTACTATGAAATATCTATACGAATACGAGTATTTCGATTCTGAAGAAAAGTGATGGAAAACTGTAAGCCTTTCTATCTCCCCACCTCCACAATCTTGAACTCGGTGCGGCGGTTGGCGGCGCGGCCTTCTTCGGTGCTGTTGTCAGCAATGGGCTGGCTCTTGCCATAACCTTTGTAACTTACCTGGCTGGCCTCAATGCCTTTCGACAGCAGATAGTCATACACTGCCTTGGCACGGGCCAACGATAAACGGTTGTTGTAGTCGTCGCTACCTTGGTCGTCGGTGTGGCCGCCAATCTCGATGGCTATGTCGTGGTTCTGCTTGAGGTAATCCACCAAGAGGTTCAGCTCTACGTAAGAGGCGGGCTGCAAGTCGCTTTTGTCAAATTCAAAGAAGATATTTTTCAGGATATAAGTCTTGCCAACTCCTGCCTTGTGAAGCGGAATGTCCTTGATGTAAGGCTCCATATCAGAGGCTTCTTGGTTAATCTGGAAGTTCTCGGAATAGAAGGGGTACAAGGGGTTGGATACGTTCAGCAGGACATTGGTACCGGTTAAGATACAAGCCAAAAACTCACCCGTTTCGGGGTCAGAGGTGGTGGAAGTCAGCAGTTTGTCCTGGTTGAGGTCTATCATCTCGATTTGGGCTTCTACCGGGCGTTTGGTGAAGGCGTCAATCACACGGCCTTTGAGGTAGGTAACAGGCGTGGGACGCAGTTTTTCATCCAGAGTAAAGCTATACAAATCCAAGCCACCGAAACCACCTTCTTTGTCAGAAGCGATATATCCGGTGTTACCGGCTGCATTGATGGAAATGTTGATTTCATCGGCAGGTGTGTTCAGCGGATAGCCCATGTTGACGGGCGCACTCCAGCTTCTGTCGCTGAGCAGGGTGGAGTAGTAGATGTCCTTGCCACCCATACCGGGTCGTCCATCTGAACAGAAATACAGGGTCTTGCCGTCGCTGTGGATAAAGGGAGCGGTGTCGTCGCCTTTGGTGTTGATGACAGGTCCAAGGTTTTCAGGCACGGAAAAAACGCCCTCTTCCGTCATGGTGGTTTTCCATAGGTCCACACCGCCAAATCCGCCGGGACGGTTGGAGGCGAAGATAATGGTTCTGCCATCGGGAGCGATAGTGGGTTGGCTTTCCCAGTGCTTGCTGTTTACTGGCTCGCCGAAGTTGCGGGGACGGGACCAGCGGTCACCGATGCGCTTGGCCCAGTACAGGTCGCAGCTGCCCATGCCGTAATCGGTGTTGCAGAGGGTGTAAAACAGGTAACGGCCATCGGGCGAGATGCACTGCGCACCTTCGTTGTAGCCCGATTTGATGGGCGCTCCCATCGCTTCACGGGGCTGCCAGCTGTTGTTGACCTGCTTGCTCACATAAAAGTCTTCTTCCGTTTGGCAGAAGACACAAATGGTATTCTCGTTACGCGGCTGTCGCACTGTGAAGATAATCTCCTGCTCGTCGGCGGTAAGAGCCGCCAGATATTCGTCATGCTCGCTGTTGATGTTCGGTCCCATGTTGATGGGATTGAAGTGCATCGGGTTTTTGATGGCTTCTTTACCGAAAGTAGCGGTCTCCATGGCTTTCTCAAATTCTTTGGCCAAAGGGGTGATGTTTTTTTCCCTTTCCTGAAAGATGAGCAGATGGTTGTAAGCGTCTTGATAAAGTCCGCATTTCAATTCTTCCTCAGCAGTGATATAGAATAAAATGGGTTTCTGATTGGGTTTGAGTTGGATGGCTTTGTTGTAGTTGGCAACCGCCCCCACGGAATTTGACTGGAAATTGTACACGTCGCCTTGCAGTAGATAAGCTTCCGCAAAGTTCGGGTCCAATTCCAAAGCTTTGTCAAGGTAGGTCTGTGCCTTGTCGAAATGGTGGCTGTTAAGGGCGTCCTGAGCTTTGCGGTACAGGGCATCCGCTTTTTTGTTGGCCGATTGCGCCATGAGCATACCGCATGACAAAGTCATGAACATAATGATCAGAAAGAACCATCTTTTACTCATATATCATTATGTATTAATGATTTAAAATTCTCTCTAATACTTTGGGATACAGCTGGTGCTCCAATTGATGAATGCGGGTTTCCACTTCTTCCACACTTTCTCCTTCTTTTTTCTTGAAGGATTCCTGGTCGATAATGGGACCGGTATCCATGCCCGCATCCACATAATGGATGGTGATGCCAAATACTTTTACGCCATGATTATAGGCTTTCTCGATGGAATGCGTGCCAGGAAAAGAGGGCAGCAAAGCCGGATGGATATTGATGATGCGATGGGCATAATTTTCCAGCAACACCGAACCCACCAAGCGCATGTAGCCAGCCAAGGCAACCAAGTCAATCTGATAGGCGTGCAGCTGCTTCACAATTTCTTTCTCGTAGGCTTCCTTGGAGTCGTAGTCCTTGGGATTGAAAGCGAATACGGGAATGTTGTGGTTATGGGCGCGTTCCACCGCATAGCAGGCGGGCTTGTCCACCACTAACAGCGCGATATTGGCATGTAGCGTGCCATTGTTGGCAGCCTCTATGATGGCCTCGAAGTTGGAGCCGAAGCCACTGGCAAAAACAGCGATATTTTTCATCATTAAAGCTTATAATTATTTATGACATCCGGATTTCGGAAAGGATTAAAATTGTAGAGACGCAGTATGCCACGTCTCTACAATATATACTACACTTATTTTACAGTAAATCAATTTCCACACCTTCCTTGTCGGTTACACGACCGATAACAGAGGCTTTTTCACCCAGTTCTTTCAGCATTGACAGGGTTTTCTGCTCGTCCTTTGGATCCACCACCAGAATCATGCCGACACCCATGTTGAAGATGTTGAACATTTCACGATGAGGCACTTTGCCATATTTCTCCAGGAAGGGGAAGATAGGCGGAATGGTCCAGCTGCCTTCCTTGATGTAGATACCCTGGCCGTCGTGCAGCACACGGGGAATATTCTCGTCGAAACCTCCGCCAGTGATATGGCAGATGGCATGGATGTCAATATTTTTCAGCAGTTCCAGTACGGGTTTCACATAGATGCGGGTGGGGGTCAGCAGGGTGTCGCCGAGCGTACCGCCCAATTCGTCATAGTGCTGTTTCAGGTCTAATTGGTTATCCTTGAAGATAATCTTTCTCACCAAAGAGAAACCGTTGGAGTGCACACCAGAGGAGCTGATGCCAACCAGCAGGTCGCCCACGTTCACCTTGGAGCCGTCGATGAGCTTGCTTTTCTCCACGGCGCCTACGGTAAAGCCGGCGATGTCGTATTCGTCAATGTCGTACATGTCGGGCATCTCGGCGGTTTCACCACCGATGAGCGCGCAGTCGCTCAACACGCAGCCGTCAGCCACGCCCTTCACAATCTGCTCAATTTTCTTGGGGTCGTTCTTGCCTACTGCGATATAGTCGAGGAAGAACAGCGGGGCAGCGCCCTGTGCCAGCACGTCGTTCACGCACATGGCCACGGCATCCTGGCCGATGGTGTCATGTTTGTCCATCATGAACGCCAGTTTCAGCTTGGTGCCCACACCGTCGGTGCCGCTCACCAGCACGGGTTCTTTCATGTTCAGCAGCGAGAGGTCGAACATGCCGCCAAAGCTGCCGATATTGCCCATCATGCCCAAGCGGGCGGTACGGGAGATATGTTTCTTGATCAGTCTTACTGATTCGTAACCGGCTTCCAGATTGACACCGGCCTTGCTATATGATTCTGCCATAATTATTTGATTAATCCATTATTAACATTGCGTCTCCGTAAGTAAGGAATCTGTACTTCTCAGCCACGGCTTCCTTATAGGCCCTCATGATGAACTCATAACCACCGTATGCGGCCACCATCATCAGCATGGGGCTTTCTGAAGGATGGAAATTCGTAACCAGAGCGTCGCCGATGGAGAAGGTATAGGGCGGGAAGATGAACTTGTTGGTCCAGCCGTCGAATATCTTCACATGACCGTTGGTATATACTGAAGATTCCAGAGCTTTCATGGTGGTAGTGCCCACGATAGCTACTTTGTGGCCATTGTCGCGGGCAGTGTTGATGGCGTTGGCGGCCTCTTCGGAGATGACCATCGCCTCAGATTCGGGATGGTGTTTGGTGAGGTCTTCCACATCAATTCCGCGGAAGTTGCCCAAACCGGCATGGAGGGTGATTTCGGTGAAATCGATGCCTTTGAGTTCCATGCGTTTCAGCAGGTGACGGCTGAAATGGAAACCAGCTGCGGGGGCGGCAACAGCACCTTCCACCTTGGCATAGATGGTCTGATAGTTTTCCTCGTCTTCGGGCACAATCTCACGCAGTCTCTGCAAGTCTTCCGGCAGTGGGGTCAGTCCCAGCTCGGTCAGTTTCTTCTTGAAGGCGTCATGGTTGTCGTCAAACAGAAAACGCAGGGTTCGACCCCGTGAAGTGGTGTTGTCAATTACTTCGGCCACCAGACTCTCGTCATCTCCGAAATACAGTTTGTTGCCGATCCTGATTTTGCGGGCAGGGTCCACCAGCACATCCCACAAGCGGCTTTCCTCGTCCAGTTCTCGGAGCAGGAATACACGGATCTTGGCGCCGGTTTTCTCTTTCTCGCCGAACAGCAACGACGGGAACACCTTGGTGTTGTTGGTGACAAAGATATCTCCCTCGTCAAAATAATCGACAATGTCCTTGAAAATTTTATGCTCAATGGTTTGCGTTTTGCGGTGCAATACCATCAAACGTGCTTCATCACGCTCTTCGGTGGGAAACAGTGCAATCTGCTCCTGCGGAAGGTGATATTTGAATTGCGATAATTTCATGCTTTATGCTTGTTTTTTATTTTCTTCCGATGAAAATTTACGTTCGTTTTCCTTTTTCAGAATGACCACTTCGAAAATGGAGTATAGGAAGTAGATGATCAGAAAAGCCACGACAAAGCGAATCTTGTCGTTGTCGGGACAGAATAGCAGATAGAGTACGACGAATATAATGACGGAAAAGAACTTGATGATGCGCGACAGCAAATAGCCTGACACAAAACGCCGGTCGTTCTTGCCAATGTCGTCCCGCAATACAATATATAAAGTAAAGAGGGTGATGACAAAGAAGAACAGCACGATGAAGGGCAGGGCGGGGGTGCTGTACTGCGGCAGCACAAGCTGCATAATAACCGACAACGCCGCTATAATAGCGGAGAAGACAATCAGCCGGACTGAGAATTTTCTAATCGGTATTTTTTTCGCCATGGTCAGAATGGTGGTTGGTACGAAGGGTGTCTTTGATTACGACATAGAAAGCTATAGCGACTCCTAACAAAGAACAGATCAATGTCAGAATGGGCTTGGTATGCAGCCACTCATCCAGCTTTACACCTCCAAAAGCTCCGGCGGCAATGATGAAAAACATTTCAAATGCCATGCCTGAATAACGTGCATAGTTATTCAACGACCGGGTATATTGGGCTTTCTTTTTCGCAGGTTGGGACACCTTCGTCAAATTAGTCCTTATTTATTGTTGTTGTCGTTGGCGGGTGCGGCGGGATGCACGTCAGCTTTCATGCCTTGCATTCTGCAGTTGCCGGCGAAATTGGCACCGGGTTCAATGGCTAACTTGCCAGCGCAGATGTTGCCGACCAGATTGGCTGTTGATTTTAACGACATCAGGTCTGTAACGGTCACATTGGCCTTTACATTGCCTTCGATTTCAATGGACTTGCAGTTGATGTCACCATCAATGATGCCGCTTTGTCCAACGATGACTTTGGCTTTGGATCTGACGTTGCCCTTGATATTGCCGTCAATCCTCAAGTCGCCTGTGCATACTACGTCGCCGGTAATCATGGTACCGGAAGAAATCACGTTCACGCTTGCACTGCTGTTTTCTTCTTGTTCGTATAATTTTGCCATAAGAAAATGATTTATGTTATTATTATATTTATTGTCTTATTTTTGCTGAAGATAGTTTTCGTTGAAGAATGCCGGATACATGTCCCTCTTGTCTTTCATGTTGTAGAAAGAAGTGTAGTTAGTGGACGACATGGCATAGAGTTCGTAGTGGCCTCCTGACAGATGTGCGGCGAAAATGGGATTCTTCACCATGATGTTGTAATAGTTCATGGCCACCTCCTTGTTCTTGAACTTGGAGATGGTAATCATCTGGTCGGATTTGTTCAGGAAGAAACTGTTGAGGTTGAATTGTTCCAGACTGAAGAACTCCCTGTTGAAATTGGCCACCTCGTCTTTGACGGTCTGCATGGGCACGGCGCTGGAATTCAGTATGATCACCACATAGTGGATCTCGTCTGGTTTGTCAACGAAAGGCGATAATTTGGCAAGTTCTTGCTTGGCTACTGCTTTCTGGGCAGTGGTGTCGCCGGCTTGGGCCAAAGTGACATTCACATCTTCCGCGAAGTTGGACAGGTATATGCGGGCTAATTTCTCTACTTCCGTATTGGGGAAGTTCATGATTACGCCAGTCAAAGCGCGTTTCAGACTGTCTTCTCCCATAATCTGGCCGATAGCGACAGCGCGTATGTAGGCGAATTTGGAAGCCAGCACCACATCGGTACAGGTGGGAAGCACACTGTTGGCGATTTCCACGGTCTTCTTCCAGTTTTTCTGGGTGTAATAGTCGTAGGCGATATCGTACTTGCGATCATGCTCCTTGGCCTTTTCTTCCAGTCTGATGTAATAGGTCGGGTCAGAAATCAGTTTGGCATAGTCGGTGTTGGCATATTGGGTCAGGATAATATTCTTGTAATAGTCCGACTGCTGCTGGTCGTTCATCTTTCCATAATTGATGTATAGCAGGTAGATGGACGACAGTGCGAGGTCATGGTCGGGGTAGCGCTCAACAAGCTTTTTCAGGGTCTCGTTAGCCCTTTTCATGTCGTTAAGCTGGTCCATGTAGATGAGCGCGCAGTTATAAAGGGCCTCTACCACCATGGCGTTGGAAGAGTCCATGGCAGCTTGGGTCAATGGCAAATCCTGGGTATAATAGGCCGGCTTCTTCGGGTCAGTCTCTCTTTTGGGGATAGGATTGCCGTCTTCGTCATACTCTACCGTGTCTTGGGCGGCATTCGGATTGTTCATGACTTCCATATCCTCAAACGATATTTGCTGTTTATTGCTGATACGCCAGTTGTCTTCCAGTTTACGGTTACCCCAGCGTCTGTAGAATTCGGTCTGACCGGCGGAAACCAGAGAGGTATTGTAGAAATACCATTTGCCGCTTTGGTTGGTGTTGACATTCACATTGGCCATGCCTGCGGTGGATTGAAGTGCCAGCATACGGGCGGCTTCCTCTTCCGCCTCCCGGCGCTCTTTCTCAGTGTAGGCGGCAATCATGCGCTGTACCCACTGGCTGCGCTGAGCTTCACTCATCTTGGCAATGCGTTGCAAACTGTCCTGCAGGGCAATCATCTTCAGATTATCCGTCAGTTCTCGCAAAACATTCGATTTCTTGATGATATCGTCGTATCCGGGATAATTCTTGGGCATGGTCATGGTGGCGGTGTCATAATAATTCTGTGCCTCCATATAATTTTCCTCGCTGAAATTGATGTCCGCCAACGCAAGACTCGAGAAGGTGCGCTGATACTCGTTGTTACTGTAAGCGGCTACCGATTTAGCCAAATATTCCTTCTGCATGTCGATGTCCTCGTCAATGCGGTAAATCTCCGACATGGCATAGTAAATCTGGTCTCTGTAGTCCTCGTTTTTCTTTTCGTCCAACATCTTGTTCAGCTCTTTCAAAATCGCATTCTTGGCCTCTTTGGTACCGTCATAATTGGTGGCCAGATGCATGTGCGCGCTGAATTCCATCTCGTATGGAGGGGTGCGCTTGATCACGGTCATGAAGCTCTTATGGGCGTCAGTGGGTTGGCCGAGGAGTTCGTACAGCTGTCCCCGGATAAAGTACAGTCGTGTTTTGAAATCCCGTTTCGGACGGTTGGCAATGGCGGTGTTGATAAAGTCAATGGCGCTCTCAATCTCGCCGTCGGGAGCTGTCAGATGGTATTCCGCCATGGCGGCGTTGTACTGAAGATTGAGCTTTTTGGATTTCTTCTGGTAGATGGCATGATCCACTTCGTTGAGCAGATCAAAGGCGCGGCTATAGTATTTCTGCCGGATGGCGGTACGCGCGTTCATGATTTTGGCCTCCTCCTTGATGTCCGACACTTTGTAGGTGCTCTCGATGTAGGAGAAAGTACGCTGCGCCTGGTTGTAGTCTTGTTTGTAAAAATAGGCCTTTCCCATCAGGAAATAGGCGTTGTCGATATATTTCACATATTCCTTGCCTCGTATGAACATTGAGTGCTTGTAAATACACTTCGACGACTTCTGAATCACACGGTCCATGTGGGGTAGGATAGAACCTAATTCGTTCTGAGGAGGATAGTTGTATATGGGAAGAATGGTAGTGTAGTTGTCTTTGACCTTGGTTTCCAAAACGGCTTCCCCGGCTTTCATGGCTTCCTTGCCATTGAACAGCACGTTGAATCTGGCGGTCGTATTGTGGTACGCCCTGTTCGGGAAGGTGTTCTTGCGGGTGGAGCATGAAGACAACAATAGCAGTGCAATGATTACAAAGCTGAACGCAAAGTATGATATGTTCGTTTTCGTTTTCAATTTTTTCTTTTTTAGATGATGAAAAGTGATAACGAGTAATCAGTGGCTTTTATTGTCTTTTCTGGTCAGCAAAATATTGTTCCAACAGTCGCTGGACATACTTTCCGAATACGTCGAATTCGATGTTGACCACCGTTCCTTTCTTGAAATTGTGGAAGTTGGTGACCTTGTGGGTGTAAGGGATGATGGCCACAGAGAACATGCCTTTCTCAGAGTCCACCACGGTGAGGCTGACCCCATTGACCGAAATCGAGCCTTTGGGCACGGTGAAGTTATTCTTAGCACTGTCGTAGGAGAAATAATAACGCCAGCTGCCGTTTTCATCCACCACTTTTTCGCACACCGCTGTCTGGTCCACATGACCCTGCACAATATGGCCGTCGAAACGTCCGTCCATTTTCATGCTGCGTTCCAGGTTCACCTCGTAGCCTACCTCCCAGTTTTTCAGGTTGGTCTTCAGCATGGTCTCGTCCATGGCGGTCACAACATACTGCTTTTTTTCTTTGTCCAGTTTCACCACCGTGAGACAGCATCCGTCGTGTGCCATGCTCTGGTCAATTTTCAATTCGTCGGCAAAGTCAACTTCTATGGTAAAGTGATAATTGGTGTTTTCTTTCTCAATCTTGACTATTTTTCCAGTCTTTTCAACGATTCCAGTGAACATAATCCTCCTAATTTTGTAAATAATTTGAGTTTGCAAAAATAGTGTTTTTTTATATATAATACNNGTGTCGCATTGATTTTTTTTTTATTTTTGCATACGATTCAAATTTGTTGAATTTTAATTTAAAATATTGATTATCAAGAAAATAAAAATAAATCCACATGAAAAAGATTTCAAATAACGTTTTTTTAGGCCGACTGACTCAGATTTTGAATGTGGCCGTTCTGGTTCTTTTTGTCCTTTCCATCGTATTTTTGTTGAAGTTTGACAAGATCAATGTCGTGAAGGTGGGCAGTGAACCTTCTTACCTTAAGGCTAAGGAACATTTGCATACTGTTGAGCATCCTCTGAAACAAAATCAGGCCGAGGTTGATTACTATGCGTATAAGTTGGATACTTTAAGCAAGCATCAGGCAGCTGTTGCCAAAGATAAAAAGGCAGCCAAGTCATTGCAGGATGATATTGACAGAACAAAGAATACTTTGTCTGAGAAACAAAAAGCTTTGGCAGAGACCGAACAGGCTATCGCCGATGAGAAGGCTGTATTTGAGCCGATAGAGGCTGAATATAACTCCCTCGTTGACCAAACTGCCAAGGCAGAAGGCACTTTCAATGTTGTTGCCATGATTACGCTGGTGCTCTTCCTGTTGAAAGTTGTCATCTGGGCAATCTGGACTTACAAGAATTCCAAAACCCTGCGTGTCGCTTGTCCTTGGATGGCAAAGGCCGCCGCTCCCTCATGGGCTTTCTGGGGCTGGATTATCCCTGTGTATAATCTGATTAAACCTTATACTTTCTTCAATGAATTGTATGAAGAAACTGAATATGCCCTGACCGACAAAAACATTGTGCCCGAAGATAGCAAGAGTGATAATGATTTCTTGCTTGGATTCTGGTGGGGTATGTTCCTCTTGACCGTTTGTCTGTTAAGCTTCATCCTGTTATCGACTTTCTTTGGTAATGGTCCCGCTTTCTATAAACTGAACCACAATACAGTGGCTGTCGTGTCTATCATTTTCTGGTTGGTATATGTTCTGATGGAAATTATGGTGGTGGGCAAATACAACAAGATGAACAAAATGATGGTAGATAACGAAGACAAGTTCTAATATCCAAATCCAATACAACAAAAAAAGGACGCATCAAAGCGTCCTTTTTTTGTATCCCTACTATCTACTTTATACTATCTACTTTAAATCATGGTGCCATATTGAAATACTCCTCAATCATATCCCCTTCGTACTGCTTGATGCACTCGTTGATATAGTGCTTGATGAGTGCTTTGCCACTCCGTTCCTGTTGCAAGCTGATGCTCTGCAGACATTTGTTGACTCGGGCAATCCGCAACCGATTGGGGTAGGGGTTGAGTTTGAAACCTGCCAGCTCGTCCAGTTCTGCCTTTAGCTCCACGTCTTCCAGCAGGTCGTAACCGAAGAGGCCGATAAGTTCTTTGTCGCTCATCGTGGGGGCGAGCAGGATATAGGTGTAGAGGCATTGGGCACATTTTCCGCATTTCTGCATTTCCTTGATTTGAAGTAACAGGTCTTGCGGGATAGCCTCCTTTACGGGTAATGTGTCGGCGTTAAATTCAGTACAGGTCATAATGGTGGTTTTAAAAGTGCAAATTTACAGTTTTTCTGAACAAAAACAAGAAAAACATGCTTGCTATTCGTAAGAAAAAAAACAAAAATGTTTTTGATGTTTTTGCTTGAAAAGTGTTTTTGATGTTTTTGTGGAGTAAATTTCGGAATTTTGGCACCAATTTTTGCAAAACACGAAAGCGCTTTTGAGCCATAAATAGTCCTCCATAAATACCACACGTCTCCTGGCAAAGGCAGGATCTAAAAACAAAAAACCAGCAAACTAATTTGTTTAACTTGCTGATTCTGATTGTTTTGCAAACTGCTGCGGAGAGAGAGGGATTCGAACCCCCGGACCCGTGAGGGTCAACGGTTTTCAAGACCGCCGCAATCGACCACTCTGCCATCTCTCCGCCGGCAAAAGTACAAAAATTTTTGTTTGATGCAACAAGTGGATGAAAAAAAATTCAAGGGGGGAGTTTTCGCTGTGCTCAAGGGGAGTTTAAAAAGTCTAATTGTCAATTATCAATTGTCAACTGTTAACTGTTAACTGTCAACTGTCAACTGTCAAAGTCCTCAAACTTCCCCATATCCTTCCAGCTGCCTTCGTTGTGCAAAAAACCTTTGAGACGCTGTGTTTTCGACAGCTCAACGTAAATCGGCGTGATGGACTGCTTCTCGGCAGAGGGAATCAGGTCAAGGAGTTCGCGGCGCACCACGTGGATGCCGCTGAAAGCCAGTTCCTGATAAACGGCGGATTGCTGCGAGATAATCTCCTCTCCAGTCTTACTTTTGCGCCAGCCGCAAAGCCTCATCTCTTCGTCAAAAAGGAAATAGCGGCTGGTCTTGCGCTGCCGTACCGCCAAGGTGGCCAGTGCCTCGTTGCTTTCGTGATAAGCCATTAGTTGCCCCAAATCAATGTCAGATAGTATATCAACATTATGCAAGAGGATGTTTTCGCTGTCGGCCAATAAGGGTGCGGCGAATTTTAGTCCGCCACCGGTGTCGCGCAAATAGTCCCGCTCGTCAGAAATCTGGATTTCCGCATCATGGGGATGGTCTATCAGGTATTGGATGATTAAGTCAGGGAAATGATGCACATTGACCACAATATGCTGGATGCCAGCGGCAATGATTTTGCGCAGCACATGCTCTAACAATGGCATACCTTGGTATTCAACCAAGGCCTTCGGCTTATCGGCCGTGAGCGGATACAGGCGTGTTCCCAAGCCTGCGGCGAAAATCATGGCGGAAATATTTTTCATCTTCAAAAATTATTCTTGTGTCTCACTCATTTCTTTGGCATTCAAATTATTCATGAAATTGTCTTCTATTTTGGTGAACCGCCGGAGCGTGCGGCGAGAGAAGAGGAATAACAATACTATGGCAATGGCCATGAGGAAAATCACAAATTTGGTGAATCTGAACGATTTGGATAAAATGACCATGACAAAGAATCCGGCGATGATGATGCGCAGGATCGTCCATGCCACGATGCCTACTCGGTTCAGCTGCCCTTCTTTCCACAACTGCGCATACAGGGACTGGGTGGAGTGGTTATTGCTCATCAGTCCGTATAGGAATGGTGAGATGAAAGTCAATAATATCAAGGCATTGATGGTATTGATGAGGTATTGTGGCATGTGATTAGCCAGCAGTTTGGTCATGAAAGGATAGAAATACTGGAAGGCTATGAAGGTGATGGAAAAACATAGTATGCCGAATATGGCGGTCCTTAACAGTGATTTTTTCAGAATAATTCCCCAGGCTCCGGGATCGCGGTTGGTCTTCCCCACCAGACTGTACTCGTCCAGCGCCTTTTTGGTGGTCGGGGGAAGAACTCTCTCCACCCAGCGTGTAAACGGGTCGGCCAAACGGATGCAGTAAGGGGTGGTGAAGGTGGTGATGACCGATACTGCCACAATGACGGGGTAGATGTAGTTGCTCAATACGCCTAATGACACACCCAGCGAGGCGATGATGAAGGCGAACTCACCGATCTGCGACAGGCTGAAGCCGGTCTTGACAGACACATTGAGCGACTCGCCAGCGACCAAGACACTGCCTGAGGAGATAAAGCCCTTTATTACCAGGGTGATGAAGGTTAAAAAGAGAATGGGTTTCCAATAGCTAATCAAAATGACCGGGTCAACCATCATACCGACCGAAACGAAGAAAATGGCGCCAAAAAGATCTTTGGTGCCCTTGGTAATCTTTTCAATATGTTCTCCTTCAATGGTTTCGCAGAGAATGGAACCCATGACGAAGGCGCCCAAAGCCGAAGAAAAACCCACATAATTGGCAAACACCACCATGCCGAAACAGAGTCCGATGGAAATGATGAGCAAGGTTTCGTCGTTGATGTATTTCTTGGCCTTCCTGAAAAAAGTGGGGATGATGGCAATACCTACCACAAACCATAGAATCAGGAAAAACAGCAGCTTGGCGATAACCGCCAGCATCTCTTGTCCGTGGAATTGCTGCGAGGCGGCGGCGGTGGACAACAGCACCATCATCACAATGGCCACGATGTCCTGGATAATCAGGATGACCATGGTAAGGTCGGCGAAAGGCTCTCTTTTCAACTTCAAGTCTTCAAAGGCCTTGATAATGATGGTGGTGGAAGACATGGCCAGCATACCGCCGAGGAAGATACACTCCATTAGGCTCCAGTGCATCAGGTAACCCGACAAGGCGCCTATGCCTATCATCAGCACAATCTCCGTGGCTGCTGCGATGATGGCGGTGCTGCCCATCTTCAGCAGTTTTTTGAAGCTGAACTCCAAACCCAAGGCGAACATAAGGAAGATGATACCGATTTCCGACCATTCTTCGATGCTGGTGGCGTCGAAGACGGTGGGGAACAATCCGAAATGCGGTCCCACAATGAAACCGGCCACGATATAACCCAGCACCAAAGGCTGTTTCAATAATTTAAATATGATAGTGATGACACCAGCCGAAATCAAAATCAACGCAAGGTCTTCCACCAAATTCATGTTTTCTCCCATAGACAGTTATTTTTTGCAAGTTACAAAACGGTCTTTCCCGTTCAAATCTTTTAGTTTTTCTATATTATGATAATGAAGCTGGAGCAGTAAGGACTCCAATTCATTGTGGTAATCTTCGTGTGTCTCGAAAAACAGCATTCCGTTGTCTGCCAGCAGTTTCTTTCCCAAGAGGGCGATGCGTTCGTAAAAGAGTAGAGGTTTCTCGTCGGGGACGAAAAGGGCTTCCGCAGGCTCATAGTCTGTTACATTTTTGTGTAACAGTTGTTTGCGTGATTGCGGAATATAAGGAGGGTTGCTGATGATGGCTTGGTAGCCATGCCCCAGTTTTTCTGTATCTTCCCGTAAGAGATCATGTTGGATGAATTTCACCTGTGCATGGTTGTCTTCCGCATTTTGTTGGGCCAGTTTCAGGATGTCTTCGCTATAATCAGTCGCAAACACTTCTGCTTTGGGAAGCTGTTTTGCGGTAGCGGTGGCGATGGCACCGCTTCCTGTGCATAAATCCATAATACGGATGGGTGGGGTTGCATGGAGTCCAACGTCGTCCTTGCAGTTGGAAGATGCAGTATGGGCAGAAAAGTGTTGCAACAGCAATTGCACCAATTCCTCCGTTTCGGGGCGCGGAATCAGCACCAGCGGATTCACCCGCAAGGTTAAGCCATAAAACTCCGACTTGCCGACCACATATTGCACCGGTTCGCTGTTTTGCAGCCGCCGCAAATCATTTTGTATCTCCTGCCACTCCTCATTTCGGAAAAATTTGTCAGGATGAAGTGCAAATTCATGAGACGGAATTTCCCATTTCATTTCGAAATAGTAGCGCACAATCGCCTCCACCTCCCTATTATCATATAATATATGTAAGGAGGACAAGAATAAATCTCTGATGTCGCGCAGTGTGAAAATCATGGTGCAAAAATACGAAAAACGTTGATACAATTTGCTGTATAAGCTTATACTTTTCGTTTATACGTTAAGGAGTTAAGAGATATGCACTGCGTGCATTCGGATAGACGGTTAGATGATATCGTATAACCGAGTGAACGAAGTGAACGACTTAACGAGCGAATGGAATGAGCGTCTCCACCTCTCCACGAAAAAAATCAACACCCCGTTGTTTGTATCAAAAAAAGTTGTATTTTTGCAGCCCCAAAAATTAACCAGTTTAATAAACCAAAAAAACTAAAAAATTATGTTGAATCAGTACGAAACCGTTTTCATTATGACGCCCGTTTTATCTGATGATCAGATGAAGGAAACGGTAAAGAAATTTGAGAACATTCTCACCAGCAATGGTGCTGAATTAGTTCACGAAGAGGACTGGGGTCTCCGCAAATTCGAGTATCCTATCCAGAAAAAGTCCTCCGGATTTTATCACCTGTTCGAATTCAAAGCTGAAGGTACAGTGGTGAAAGAACTCGAACTGCAGTATCGTCGTGACGAGAGAGTCCTGAGATACCTGACCGTAGCTATGGACAAACACGCCATCGCATACAGCGAAAAGAGACGTAACCTGAAAAAAGAACCCAAAGCAGAATAAGGAGGTAAAAAATTATGGCAACAAATAACGAAATCAAATATTTGACCCCGATCGCGGTTGATATCAAGAAGAAAAAATACTGCCGTTTCAAAAAGAGCGGTATCAAATACATCGACTATAAAGATGCTGAATTTTTGAAGAAATTTGTCAACGAACAAGGTAGAATTCTGCCCCGCCGTTTGACCGGTACTTCACTGAAATATCAAAAGAAAGTGGCCCAGGCCGTGAAGAGAGCAAGACACCTTGCCTTACTTCCTTTCGTAACTGATAACTTAAAATCAAACAACTAAAAGGAGGAACAGCAATGGAAATTATATTGAAACAAGACGTTCAGAATCTCGGCTATGCCGATGAAATCGTTAAGGTGAAAGACGGCTATGCCAGAAATTACCTCATTCCCCAGGGAATGGCTATCCTGGCTACCGAACCCAACAAGAAAATGCTGGCCGAAACTTTGAAACAGCGCGCTTTCAAAGCTGAGAAAATCAGAAAAGAAGCTGAATTCCTGGCTGGCAAGATCGACGGACTGACCGTGAAGATCTACACCAAGGCTTCTGAAAAAGGTACCATCTTCGGTTCTGTGAACAATATCGCAGTGGCTAACGCCCTGAAAGAACAGCACGATATTGAAATCGACCGCAAGAAAATCATCATCAAGGAAGACCATATCAAGGAATTGGGCAACTACACCGCTGTGGTGAACCTGCACAAGGACTTCAACAAGGTGAACCTGAACCTTGAAGTGCTGGCCGAAGAGTAATCGGAGGCGGTTTTCCCGAAAACAGAAAAAACGGATGCGAAAGCGTCCGTTTTTTTGTTCTTTAAATGACCCCAAAAAGTTCGTTTAACAAAAAAATTTTTTACAAACGACATTTTTTTGTGAATTACAATAATTATTGTATATTTGCAGGATAATGTAGTATTGTGAAGTGGCAGGAGTGTATTCTGTGCAGTGGGTTGATATTCAGAATATTACAGAAAAAAGAGTGTGTCGTGGAAGATGAAAACACGTTCGTTTTTGCGTCTATAGTGTGCAAAAATATGCCAAAAACGTGACGTTTTCGAAAGTGAGGGATGGGAAAAAAAGACGAAAATTGAAAGAAAAACGAAAAAAACTGAAAAAATAAACTAAAGAAGGAAAAACAAAAATAAACAAAAATAACTACTTATGAAAAAAACATTATTAATTTTGAGTATGCTCTTGTCTGTGGCACTGGTGAACGCCCAGTCCGTGGATAGAGTTTACGGCGATTTTGCCTATGGCTTCGGCATGGCGGAAGGACAGGCCGGCAACTCGAGTTTTGTGATGGGCTTGCCTTTCTACAGCCAGTACGAAGCTACAAGTGGCTCCTACTCAGTAAGCGAGGGAGTTATGCAGGCTCAGCTGCTGCGTTTCCAATACGATTTGGCAGGTTGCCAGAATTCCCCTGTAGTCCACCCCGACACGGTGAAGTTGAAAACTGGCTTCTTCCAGGGTTATATACCGGAAGAAATTGTGTATGATGGCCATCTTATCAAGGTTTTCCCTGCCGGTCACTATGACTCCACGGCCTACAATACTGGCCACTACAGCTGGAGTGCTCAGTTCAACTACGACAGCTTGACCACTTTGGACATGTACGTATGGGAAATTTATGAGTTGTTTGATACTTTGTATCTCGACTCCACAGAACTGTTGGCTATGCGGGCGATCTACCCGAACTTGCACGGTGGACCTAACACCATGAACTATCCTGCTACGGAACATGGTTGCGACAGTATAGTGCACTTTTTTGTGAATTTGTGCGGCGGAACAGTGAGAGATGCCAACGGCAATCCATATGCGTCTGTGTTTATCGGCACGGCCCCGGCACGTTACTGCTGGACCAAAGCTAATATGGAAAACACCAATTATGTTGGTGGTGGTGAAACTCCTAATATGATATATAATGGTGCGGGTCATCACAATGAGACTGAGAACCTGAACACTTACGGCCGTTTGTACAATTGGTACGCCGCCGTCAATGTGCCTGATGGTAGTGATGAAACACCTAAGAAAACTATTCATGGCGGATTCGTCAGAGGTATTTGTCCTAAGGGATGGCATCTTCCTGACTCAGCTAATGTTATGAGCCTGAGCGAAATTGATGCTTTCGATTTGATGTCTGATATTCTGTGGTTGGTACCTGGTCATGATACTGGCGCGGGCTTCTATGCTCTGCCGGCAGGTTTCTTCCACCACGCCACCGGACGTTTCGAGGATATGTTGGGTTACACGGTCTTCTGGAGCAGTGTGAAACATAGTTTGACCGAATGCTGGGTATGTTCACTCGCGTTTGGTTGTAACAAGGTCATCAACGACGATATGAGTGCCGAAAACGGCGCCAGTGTTCGTTGTGTGAAAGACCAGATGTACGATGCGGATGGTACCGAGTTAACAGATCTTGAACCGTGATATTGACAAGAGAAAAAGAAAAAATAAATATAAACAATAAAAATCAGAAAACATGAGAAAAATTTTAATGCTTTTTGTTATGGTGGTAATGGCCGTGGTAGCCATGGCTCAAAACCCCAAGATCAGTTATCAGGCTGTGGTTCGTGACGGTCAAAACCGCTTGGTGACAACTTCACAGGTCACTGTGCTGGTGAAGATCGGTTCCTATCAGGAAACTTTTAATGCGATGACCAATGCCAATGGTTTGGTATCCCTCCAGATCCCGACGGATGCCAATCAAGCAGCTTTCGATGCTATTAACTGGACTACTGCCAGCACGATTATGACTACGGTGACAATTGTTTCCACTTCCGAATCAATGACTAGCACCGTTCCTATCACCTCAGTGCCATACGCTATGTATGCCAATAACGTGAATCCTGCCGTGCTCGACACCTTGGTTTCAGAAAATGAACTTACAGTGATTTTGGATAACTATTATACCAAGATTGGAGTTGACACATTGTTGGACAAGAAACTTGATAAAACAGCTCTTGACACATTGGTTTCAGAGAATGAATTAGCAGCAGCTATTGACACCTTGGTTAC
>LXOW01283290.1_pt1 | contig 34657 bp, 26 predicted proteins | sample 1368591 | NCBI WGS metagenome assembly LXOW01 (sample SAMN04884650, study PRJNA319009) | bovine gut metagenome | isolation source: Cow rumen | host: Bos taurus | place: Italy: Legnaro (PD) | collected 2014-07-09
GAGGTGCTGCGCTCTACCTTACGGCGGATATAGACGCGGTTACAGGTGTCGCTCGTGGTAGCCGCTACGCGGTGGGTACCGAGGAGCATTTTCTCACAGTTGTGATGACCGGATTTGGTCGGTTTTGCCAGTGCTCCGGATACGGAGTCAATACCGGCACTCCATTGTACTTTTGCCATTTCGCTGCTGGCTATGAACTTAAGAAAATAAACCTAAATAAACCCTGATTAATAATTTAAGTACTTTGTACCTGTGAATCTTTGTTCTGATAACTCATTTATAAATAAATTTAACTTGACTTATCACAACCCAAGCTTCATCTCTACCGAGATTAAATTATTAATCAGCGATAAACATAGATAAACATTTCAAAGTCCGATACCCTCTAAGCCAGGTGAGAGGGGATAAGGTTAAATGATAAGGGTTAATTACTCGAAGGGGTTGACGTACTTCTGCGCGACGGTGTAGGCGAAGAGGGAGCGGTACTTCGATTGTGCCGCAAAGCCGGCTTCGAGGGACGCGCGTTCGGTGGGATCCGCGAGAGCGGTTTTGGCTGCTTGCGCAGCGGTCTTGAGCGCATTCTGCGCTTGGATGTTCTTGGCGTGTTTCGCCTTGGAGGGGTTCAGCAGGTCAACGCCTAACTGCTCTTTCTTGCACGGGCAGCGCTTGAAATAGAGCGTTTCCGACTTGTTGAACTTACCCATCACGCGGGCAAACATGCCATGCAAAGTGATTTTTGCCATAGGTTAAATTGTTAAAAAGGTTAAATTGTTATACTGTTAATCGAACGGTAGTTCGAGTTGCCCTTTCATGGTGCGTTCGAGGAAATCCAGGTGTTTCTGCTTTCCGTATTTCTCGGCGAAGACGATACGAGTGTGGGCTTCGGCGGGTGAGGGAGTGTGACCCGAGCGGTCGGGACGGGCTTGAACGATATGCATCACGCCATTTTTGCTGGGGTAGCGGCGGATATAGAAAGGGTCTGTTCCCATTAGGATCCCGCGTACCGAATCAATGCCCGGGTCAAACTCTACTTTCGCCATAGGCCTTACCTTTTCGAGGCGTCGTACGTCTCAATCGTCTTTGTTTGGATGACCACGGAGGTATCGGCTTTCTGCCAATATTCGCTTCGGGTCGTGATCGTCCGCGTCACGTTGCAGGACGTGAGCCCGAAGGCCGTGCCCAGTGCCGTCAGTGCCGCGATGAGCACCGAGATGATGATTTTAATGATTTGTTTCCGTGTCATAGGTGTAGTGTTTTGATTGAACTGCTATGCAATATAAACAGCCAAAGAGGGTATTGCCCCTCTGTGCTACACTTTGCTCCAAAAAAATGCAAAAAAATCGCTTAAACTCCAACTTGCCGAATGATTTGCCTCCAAAATGCCGAACGAAATTATCTCAACTTGCCGAATAAAATCGCCTCAACTTGCCGAATAAAATCGCCTCAACTTGCCGAATTTAAAAAAAATATTTGCGTATATCGATTATTTTTACTACCTTTGCGGCGGATTTCGAAATGTGACATATGGAAAAGTACAAACAACGCGTAGCTGACTTATTGTTGGAACGCAAACTAGCCGGTAAAGGAGCTGTAGTGGTGGTCGGTCCTAAATGGTGTGGGAAAACCACAACCGCTAAACAACAATCGAGGAGTCTTTTGGATCTAAGCAAGAAACTGATCTTAGAGCAAAGTCTTCAGATGATGGACATCAATCCGGAAAGTCTACTTATTGGAGAAACACCTCGTTTGATTGATGAGTGGCAGCAAATACCTGCCTTATGGGATGTGGTGCGGACAGAAGTGGATGAGCGGAACGAATTCGGGCAGTTTGTGTTGACAGGTAGTGCTGTTCTTCCAGGGGCAGAAGAAACCCTACATAGTGGTACGGGCAGAATCGGTCGTCTGAAAATGCGCCCCATGAGTTTGTTTGAGTCGGGAGAAAGTACAGGAGAGATCTCATTGGCAGATTTGTTTGATAAAGTTGCAATCCCTGTTATCCAACATAACAAGTCTTTGGAAGATATGGCTTTTCTGACATGTCGCGGAGGATGGCCGCAAGCTACTTTCCTAGAAGGTGACATAGCTCTTGATCAAGCTGAGGACTACGTTGAATCCCTGTTAAATGTTGATATGCATCGAGTGGATAAGGTACAACGCTCATCGGAAAGAATGCGTTACATTATGCGTTCCTACGCGCGACACCAAGGTTCCCAATGCCCGATTAGTATGATTCGGGAAGATTTGTTGGGAAACGATGGTCAATCCATATCCGATGATACGATATCTTCGTACTTGGGAGTACTGAATCGCTTGTATGTCATTGAAGACATGCCGGCATGGAATCCAAACTTGCGCTCAAAAGCCGCTATTCGGACGTCTGCCACACGCTATTATATTGATCCATCTATTGCTACTGCGGCTTTGGGAATAGCACCTAAAGATTTAATCAACGATTTGCGCACCTTTGGCTTCATGTTTGAGACCATGGCTGTAAGAGATATCCGCGTGTATGCAGATGCTTTAAAAGCTAAAGTATACCATTTCAGAGATAGTAATGGTTTGGAATGCGATACGGTCATTCATCGCCGAGACGGCAGTTATGGATTGGTTGAGATAAAATTAGGAGGGCCCAAGAACATAGAACAAGCTGCCACTAATCTTCTGACTTTGGCCAACACCATTGATACCGAAAAAATGGCAGCGCCAAGTTTCATGATGGTTCTTACTGCTATCGGGCCATACGCCTATCGCCGTAAAGACGGGGTTTACGTCGTACCTATCGGGTGTTTGAAACCCTAACAACAAAGCCGGCAGAAACTGTCGGCTTTGCTGTTCTTAGTCGTCTATCAGCACGATCGGGTAATCGTCAGGGTGGTAGTCCACTTCCGGATAACCGGGTAAGTAGGGTTTGGGGCGGCACACCTCAATGCGGATTTCCTCGCGGGAGGCTTGGATCTGCTCCAGATAATGCGTCACCATCCGTTCTGCCACTTCGTTTTCCCATTGCCAACCGCAGTGGCGACCTTGGATACATATCCCTCGCCAGCTGACGGTTAGACGGTAGATGAGTTCGAGGGGCATGTGCTCGTTCAGCACAAATACTTTCGCCAGGAAGTTATCACCCCAAATCAAATTGGCTTCCCAAATTTCACAATGTGCGCCCGATATCATTTCACGGGTCTTAATCAATTTCAATAGCATAATGTTCTGCAATTATTTGTACCGCTCCGGGCGGCAACAGTTGTTGTTTGTCGGTTAACTGATAGGGGGCAAGTTTTTGCCGTATATGCGGATCGTTTAGCCATCGCCGTAACGTCCATCGGCTCACCCCTGCTTTACAAGCCAGTTGGCTTTTGGTCATTGCTTTCATGTCGGATTGTTGTCGGGAGATGGTCCCGTGATGGTCTTGTTATTCAATCGATGTTCCATCGATGTCCGAATAACATTCGGACGCAATAAACAAAACATTAATTTTTAACATAGATAACTTTGTTACCGGTAGGGTTTTCCATATGCCAGCCGTCGCGGGGTTCGGTGGTGCCGAAGCGGGCATAGTAATCGGCGTAGGAGAGGGTCTGGCGGCGTTTGGATTGAAAGTCCAGAATGAAGAAGTACGGGTTTCGCGCGGGGTATTTGCCGTGTGCCCGCAGCCATGTGATGATGGCGAAATGTTTCTCCGGATGCTCCAGCCATAATTGCCGTGCCGCCTCTTTGCGGTTAGCGAAACGTTCGTCTCCGCCGATTAAAGTCCAATAAATTTCAAAGTCCATAAAAATCCTTTCATGTCTTGTCCCGTACCTGTCGTCCCTTTCAGTCCACGGGGGATATAGGGGGACTACATATACAAGGACTTGAACATTTTTCTTTTTGATTCTTTTTGGTTACTTTTTCTTATCCCTTTCTTTTACGCCATGATGGCGATGGTGAAGCCGTGCTTGATGGACTCGGAATCAGGGTGCGCCTTGGCGAGTTTCTCGGCGGTACGTTTGAGGTCCGCACGCGCCTCCTTGACGTTCTCCTGGAGCTGCTCGTAGTAGCCGTGCAACTGCTTGTAGAAGTCGAGGTTGCTGTCCTCAATCTGGGTGTTCTTCTCCCATGTGTACGATATCGGGCGGCGCACGACGATCTTGAAGCCGTGGTACTCGAGCGTGCCGGTGAAGTTCGCAGGCTTGCCCTGCTGACGAATCAGCTCCTGCACGGCCTCTTCTACCTGCGGACGCAGGGCTTTGATGGTTGCTTCACTCTCGTTAGCGCTCACCTGAGCACTGAAAAACTGGTCGATGACCGATAAATCAATTTTACTCATAATACGAATAGTTTTGTGCTTGGGCTTGTATGCGAGTGGCCACTCATTGCACGTGCGAGTCACACAAACTTTCGCGGTTAATAAATAAAAATCACCGGACCTCCGTTTTGGAAATCCGGTGCAAAAGTACTGCTAATTATTGGGACTGATTAGGACTCGTGTCCCAATTTTGTCCCAATTATCTGTTTTGTGCTTTTCGTAGACTATTTTGATCGACTGCCCACCCTAGGATATCACTCAACTGTCGGCACATCTTACTACGATTCATACCTGCCGCTGCATAATAATCAATACCTTTGATTTTCTGTTCTTCCAGCCATAAAACCAGCGCCGTGTAATCATTCTCGGAAGGGTAAAGCGTAGTGCTCTGACGGACACGTGATTCGTCGGAAGTCGACGCGCCATAATAATTATTGATCGTGGTCGTATTACCACTATTGGATTGGAAAGAGCAGTCGTTGTACTGCTTGCTAACGTGCTGATAGATAACCTGTTGCATAGTGCTGATTTGTTGTTGCTGAATAATAATCATTTGTGATAAAGAGTGAACCGTTTGTTTCAATTCGACTATTTCGTCCATCACATCCGTCTCGAATTTCTCCTGAGGGTACACGCGAAGAGCCGTATTTTTAGACGACGAAACGGCCTGTATTTTGGCGAGTATTTTGGTTAAGATAGACATAATTTTTGCAAACGGACCGCAAAGGTACAACAAATTTTTCAAACATGCAAATGGAGTTCCGAAATGACCCCCTCTCAGGCCCGTATTTTCGTCGATTGTTAATAACTATATGTAACTATTTGATTTAGAGTAAGTTACAAGGGGATTTTTAAAAAAATAAAAAAAACGCTTAAAAAATGATTTTTTTTGCCCTGAATTTTAGCGGCCTCTGAGGGTGTTTTTCAAAAAATGGCGTTTTTCGTTGCAAAATGAAAATTGTTGAAAACTTTTTTATTTTGGCATAAAAAAAGAGACCTGGAGCCAGGTCTCTTTTCGGTTTGAGGGTTTGGAGGTTTAGGAAGTTTGTCGCCTGATCGGAATGCAGACTATGTATCCGGCAACGAGGAGGAGCAGGAAAAGCCAGGGGGCATCGCCGAGGGGGGCGGGATCGGGGACCGTACCAATAGGGTCATCGTCTTCACCGGGTTCGCCGTCTTCACCGGGTTCGCCGTCCCAAATGGATCTACGCGGCGTATTATCCGCTATCACAACCGGCTGTCCTACACCGCGTGCGGCAGGGATATAGACGGACGTGGAGCGGAAGGAACATGTCGGCGCGGAGGTTGCCACGACCGCGGCGCTGGCCGTTGAGTAAATGCCTTGGTAGGTAGTAGCGCTTGCATGGCCGAATCCGCTGCCGACTACCTTCGTTTGGGCCGATGCGGCCGTGCTATAGAGCGGTCGATAGCCCCATGAAGAAGCGTACTGCGGCGTATAGGTGGCAGCAGATACGACGGATAGCGTGTGACAAACGCCACACAGCATCCATAGCATTAAAACATATCGTATAAACTGATTTCTCATTTTCGTTTCTACCCCTTTCATCATCTGATTTTTTGTCCGAACATCGTATATACATGCCCGTCACGCAGGATGAGCACATGGCCATCCTTAATCAGTTTTATTACGTTTATATTGTTCGCATTCACGTCCCCTACTCCGGTAGCAATCGGGTCGTCCGTACCGCCCGTATGGGGGTTAAAGCCCGGCCGGCGGATGAAGTAGCGCGTCTCGTGGCTTACCTCGGGTGTTTCGATCTCGAGGCATATACCGTCGAGGATGGGTCGTTCGGTATCCGTCAGCGCATCGTAGAGCACGAGGTCGCCGTCTATATTGTTCACGCCGGTGAACCAGAGATAGGACATAGGTTCGAAGGGCAGTTCGCTATTATAGAAGGATATGGGTACGTTCTCAATCACGTCGCGCAGGTCAATACTGAGTCCGCTGTTGCCCTCTACGGCATAGATGTTAAACGGCGTAGCCGGCGCAGAGGTGGCGGTATAGTTATCGATATTGATGGTCGTCAGCATGGCGTCCTCGCCGCGGATGATGGCTTCGTTGAAGCCCTGTCCAAGCAGCAGACGCGAGATACAGCGCGAGGAAGCGGGGTTGACGGCCGTAACGGTCATGATACCCTTGGTGATTTGTGATTGGTGATTGGTCATTGGTGATTTGCGAGGCGCGGATGCAGGACGGTATATCTGGCTCGCGTCGGTGACGATACGGTTGGTATTGAGAGTTACCTCGAGTTCCGTAGCCGCAGCGCCTTTCTTCGTCAGCACGACGGCCTGCATCGGCGGCAGGTAGCGGGACAAGGAGGTGATTGCATCGGATTCCCCAAGGCTGGCGTAAGTAATCGTCGCATATTCGCCGTTGGCATTCATATAACTGATTACCGAATCCAGCAGCGAACCGTTGTCGGCGATGAAGCCCCATATATCGATATAACCCAAGGTGGGGTTACCGAAGACGAAGGAGGTCGCGGCCGTACCGTTGGAAAGGGTATAGACCTTGCTCGTAGCTGCTTTTCCGGGATAGAACGCCATCTTTCCTACTTTGGCGGCCTCACCACCCGCACACTCCGCACGTTTCGCGCGCAGACCGGACTCATAGAGGTCCCACACCTTATCGCCGGAGCGGGTGTAATAATAATAGATATCGTCGTTTTTGGGCAGACGTACCACGGCGTTCTCACCGGAGTGGGTACGGGAATAGACCGCCCATCCTTGCGCAGGAGGAAGCGGCAGCGAAAGGGCGTTGGTGACTTTCGACCAGGTGGCCGCAGCGGTCGTCATCGTATCGATCCGCTGTACATCTTCCTGCTGGGGGTTATTCATATGGTACGCCTCGCTGCTGTAGAGCGAAAGCCAGAAGGAGGCATTACCCGTCGAGTGGCTACGTCCGGCTGCATCAAACGGACCTACGCTCCATGTGGGGGTATTCCATGTCAGATCGGCATTGGCCATGAAGATATCGCCGCTGAGCAATCCTTCGACAGGTGTGGAGCGGAATGCCCAAGTATTATAAGGTGCACTCAAATCGGCGATCACGCTGTCGTATTCGAGTCGTTGTTGCTGGCTGAGCGCGGCGCCCGGAAGGAAGCGGATGGCATGGCAGACGTTATATTGGAATCCTACCTGCTGGATGGAGTCCTCGGAGGTGATGGTAGGCGGCAGCACCGGATAGGGTTTGCCGTCGGTCATCGGCGGGATGACGACATAGGTAGATTGCAGCGGCGCGAAGCGGGCATCCGCATGGATGGGTTCGTTCGACTGCACAACACCGATCCAGTTGTCGGGGTTGTTCCATTTATTATTCGAGGTCTGCGGATCCCATCGCAGGTACATCGGCACGACACTGACGGTAAACGGCACTATACCGACCGGGCAGTCTCCTATTCCTGCCCACCCGGACTCACCGGACGAAGTCATCATCTCGATACCGAAGGTATAACTGTATCCGTCGCGCATGCGATAGTTGGTAGCCAAGGAAGGAACGACGGCCATGGTGTCGTTGCCGTTTTGGTAATAGCCGGTATTTTCGCCGCCAGTCAGGCTCCATGCTCTATCCGGCTCGAGCACGATCGTATCCACGCCCGGCCGATAATGCGGATCGTTGGTAGAGAGGAAGGTGATCTGATGCAATGCCACTTTCTGTTTGCCTGTTTCGGGGTCCAGCATCAGCGAGTCAATCGGGATACGCAAAGAGGTATTCGCAGTCAGCGAATCGGCGAGAACGACAATCGGGTATTGCAATTCATCTTCCGGACGATTCAGACCGCCGATCACCAAGGGCACACCTTGTCCGAGACTGGATGCGAGCGAGATATGCACCGGCGTAGGACACACATCGATACTCATATCCTCCAGTATTTCGGATCCTGAACCCGGGATCGGGAAGATGGTATATCGGATCGTGGAATCGCTGGGCGTAACGATCTTCATCTCCGACTTATAGAGCGTCAAGAAGCCTTCGTTCACCAAGTGGGCCAGGATATCGTATGGGTGAACATCTACGGAGAGCACGGTTTTTAAATCCTGCTGTACGAGGTACATGATATTCTTGTTCACATCTACAAGCGAATGGGCAAAGTGGTTGGTATTTCTTACACCATAGCTATCATCCGCACGGAGAATATTAAGCACCTTCACGATATCGGCATACTTGTAGCCGTACCGCTCCTCACTGGAAACCGCGGCCGTATCGCCGTGTAGCAGCCAGTCATTGTAACACGAACCGGTGACCTCTATCGGGGCCACGCTATCGAGCAAGAGCGTACCTTTGACGGTGAGGGAGACATCATAGAGCGAACCGGCGCACATGTTTTCCACCTCTTTCTCGGGTTGTTCTTTTCCGTTCAGGGTCAAGATCATACGGTTTCGCACCTTAAGCGCACGGGTCAATCCGCACTGGCTGGACAGCAATTGGTTGAATGCTCCGGCCATATGCGCCACATAGGTGTTCTGCGCGTCCATCTTCGCCGAATGGACGATATAGAGAACCGGACGGATGGAGTCGTCGAGGTGCTCGAAGACATAGCCTTCGCGTAACACCTGTACTTCCGGATTAGCGGCATGCCGCTTCAATGACTCCTCAAACTCCGTAATCAACTCCTGCAGGTTCGGGAAGATCGAGTCAGTAGCTATAGGTTTGTAAGTGCGTTTCGGCAAGTCAATCTTACCGTAAATCGTATCCACCGTAGCGGGAGAGATATGCGGTTTTCTGACCTCGTTATAGTATCCGTCTTCGAGGGCCACAAAGGAGGAGTCGTTGGATTTCGTAATTTGTTGAATGGTATAATACTGATATCCCAAATCCGTCGCTTCCGCGGGGAATCCCTGATAGTCCACACGAAGCACGATGTGGGTAATGGAGTCATTCTCCATACCGCTCTTACAGGTGGTGTTGGCTTGATAGACCATCAACGGCGGCTTGGTAGCGAAGATACACATGTCGTCGATGATGAAGTCATTACCATCATCGTTGGCCGCCATATTATAAACGCGCACGCGGAAGTTGGTATACTCTTCGCTCTGCTCTATCGGGAAAAAGATCTGATGCCATTTGGTGGACTGAGGTAGAAATCCCGTCATATAGGAGGTGATATCATGCCAATCGGCACCATCCCTCGATCCTTGTACAGAGAAGAGGAAGTTCGGACAGGACTTGCCGCCCTCGTTACCCGGGTTGGCGACGAAGCCGGAGAAGTACATCTTCTGTCCTTCGCAGAGGGTGGTATCGAGTCGGAGGGCGGCCACCTGACCGGCGGATGACATACCGTCGCAGAAGATCATATATCCGTTCTCGGCTCCTCCGTGCTGCTCCATCTTATGCCAATACTTTCCGAAATCCGGAATGCGGTTGATCAGGTTGTACTCACCCATGTTCGCCAAGTTCTCCAAGCCGCCCTTATTATGCGGACGGTTGTCCGGCAAGGCGTCCGTCATCGGGTACGCGAATCCGTAGGATACATCGCCCCACGGCAGCGGACGCGGATAAACCGTATACTCTTCACCGGGTTTGTTATAGTCGAAATTCAGACGCTCCAGCACCTCGAAGTTCTGCTCGATCTCATCATTGGTGATGATGGCTTTGCCACTGGCATCTTCCGCCTTCGGACCGTATTTATCCGGACGGTGGTAAATAATGGTATAGCGGCATATGTTGAACCAATAGTCGCCGGGCACCTCGCTTACCGTGGCGTCATCGCCCGGACCGGAGAACGTGGATTTCACGCTTCGCGCACGCAGACAATAGATGACCGTATCGGTCTCCTTTCCGGTAGGCATGGCGTATTTGGCAGGCACGCTCAGGAAGTCATTGGCTTCCGTCACGGTATGCGGACAGGTCGCATAGGCTTTTGTTCTAGGATTGTATGTGTACCAACTGCTGGTTACATCCCAACCGGCGCACCAGATCATCGAATCCAGACGCGCTTGATTGCCGGCCCATGTAGCCCAGTTATCATCGCGCATGTAGTAGCCCATAACCGACTCGGAGTGTTCGCTCTTCTTGACGTTATTATAGTTATAGCGTTGCTCGGTAGTAAGGAGTAACATCGCTCCTGTCGGCGCCATGACTGTATGATCCTCCAGATAGCGGAGGTTGCGTCGCTCGGAAGCGATGGTGTCTTTATAGTTCTCCATGCGCTCTGCCATTTCCGTCCACGGGTGCAACTCGTAGATCTCGCGCAGCGAGAGCGTCGGCTCGAGGATCTGCTGTATGGTATCCAGGATAGAGATATCCACATTTTTCTCTTCACTCATGGACAAAGGCAGGTTGTCGTAATAGACGCTGAGGTCCACGGCATAGACCACGGTATCTTTGTTCTGCGGCGGATAGACCCTCGGCGCTTTGCCCGGAGGATTCTTACGAGCATTATAATCCTGCGAAGGATAGTGGAATACGGTATAGCGTCCCTGGGTCACCAGAACTTTTATGGAGTCATCCCGATCAGGCGTTGCAGTATTCGGTACTTTCACCGAGTCACCGATGGTTCGGAAGGGGATGGTCCATTTGCCCGCGCTGTTCATTGGCGGGGTTTGCCATTTTTCAGCCGGGATATCCGTATCTTCTTTTCCTTCCTCCAGCGAATACCAGCGCCACCATCCGTAGAAGTTACGCTCACGGATCGGTAACTCCACATATTGGTCGGTCGATTGCGCTCTATTGGATGGGTTATAGTAATAGACAATATTCCGGTTCTCGTGTACCTGCTGTACGCCATCTTTTAGAGGAGCACCCGAGGCGCCTTTGGAGTGCAAGAGGTGTCGGTGACCGGTGTACTGGAAGCGGCTGGCTTGCATGACTTGCACGCGGAAGTTCACGTAACGCCACTCGCCCTCCACCTGAAGCGCATAAGCGAGGTAGATATTAGCCGAACGCGGCGAACGGATACCGTTGCCTTTACAAAGGATAGTAACCGCATGATCGGTGGTGTCACTAATCTCGCACCAGTCCGGCGTATTACCTTCCGCATCCATCAGACGGATTTCCGTCAATGCCGGATTGCGGAATCGCATATCGGAAGTATGGTCATCGCTGTGCTCATTGGTATAGGCTACCGCCGTACCCTCCACATCCAAGATATGGGTACCCATATGGTGCGCGGTGCGGAAGACAAAGGTATGCTCGTCATTCACGCCCGCGGAGACCTCCGGCGGGAAGACGAAGGTATATTCATCGCGATCTACCGTACACATCAGCGAGTCGTACGGCACTTCGTGATACGTCTTACGCACGATCGGAATCTTCAGATGCGCGTCATCCACGGAAGTAAATTCGCTCCAATTCTCTTTGAAGCCATATGGAGGGGCACCTGTTTGCAGGGAAATTTGCACATCGATCGTATCGACGATATTGACGTACGCACCGGTTCCTGCCGGATAGCGAGTTCCCAGCGGGCTGTCGCCGGATGGCGTAACGGTAGTGGTCAAGGTTACCGGATCCGTGGAGATACTCAGGTGGCTGGAATCCGCCGCAAAGCGGCTATCATGGATTTGGGTGATCCTATAGTTGGTCTTCCAAATATCGGAAGCATTGATCAGGTCGGCTATATCCGCCTCATCCAAGCGAGCGCAGTAGGTCAAGGTGTTACCCACCAGCATCGAGTAGATACGGTAGGCTTTGTAACGCGTCGTGACGGAGGAGATTGTCAATTTGTTATAACCGAATTCCAGACGGTCGCGACTCGGGTAATCGCCGTTATTGAGCAGGTAATACTCCGGCTTGAGGTAGGTCCAAGAGAAGGTAGCGGCTTCCGCTGCTTTATTGGTCAAACTGAGATATACCGTATCTTCCGTGGCGGTGAACTTCAGCCATTTGTCAGTACCATACTTGATTTTGACTACCTCTTCGAAATTGCCGTTGTCGTTGAAGTTCTCATCTACATACTCATACGTCAACAAGGCAGCGCCGTTCCAATCACTACCATCCTTCAAAGCGGGTCGCGATTCTCCATCAAAGTAAAATTGTTTATTCACCCCATACAAGGTATAAAACTCCACCTGTTGCACTCCGTGCGTAGGAATATAAAAATCCCACGGGGTGATATACCGGGTATCGCTGTTGGCGGCATTCGCCGAACCCTCAATCAGCGGAGTGGCACCGTCTTCTTTCTTAAAGAGCGTATTACCTTTGCGCACGAATTGGCGGAAGATGAGTCCGTCGGATCCGGCCATGATATAATAGCGGTTTCCGTTACCGACTACAGACCATATCACTTCTTCCAATTCCATCGCCGTCTGCGTCAAGGGCACGCGGCATGAGACCGCATAATCCACACCGTCCACACGGGCGGTCGTATTGACAATCAGCGTATCGTAATCCTGTTCGGAGGTATTTTCTATCTTGGTAGCGACGGTCACACCGGCATCCACCGCAGCAATGACCTTAAAATAGGTACCTCCGCTGGTGAACGAGCATTGACTCGGTACAATGTGCAGAGAAGATGTCTCATCTACGGTACTCAAGATCTCTTCGCCCAATACATGGTCATCTATATCGTGCAACTCACGTACCTGTACTTTCGAGAGTTTGAAGTCGATCTGGTGGCGTACGCTATCCATCGGAGGGAAGGTATAGCTCGGCTGCGTCGGCGTGAGCTCTACTTTCTCCACAACGGGACCGTGGTGATAGGTCTTGGTGATGACGAGGATATCGCGATAGCGTGAACCGTCGGGCAGTACATGCAGCCCGGGTGCGCCGTCTTTCCAGATTCCGTAGTACTGTTTGATTCGGTTCGTTCCCGTACGGAGGGTGACGCGGACAGTATCGACGATATCGATAAACTCGCCGTTATAGATCACATCGATAGGGCTGTTCAGACCGCTATTGAGCATGCGGCAGAAATCATTGGTCGACTCCGCCATATAAGGGCGGTCGTCATTGCTCACGTCCACCACGCGTGCGTCGCGGATAAACTCAAAGGATTGCGTGAGGCGATAATCGCGCGAGAGCCACAACTGGTTCGCCGTCGTAAAGGTCTTGTCGTTATTCGGGTGGAAATAGACGATCTCGTTACCTAACTGCATCTGCATCATGAGTTGCTTACCGATCAGTTTGGACCACACCTGTTGGCTGATGTGCTCACCGCTATGGAGGTCAAACACCACTTGATCGACCCACCGTTGATCCGGGCGGAGCGTATCCGGCAAGATGATATAGTGCTCATCGACGATACCCACGCCGGAGAGCGTGAAATCAGTCGCTTCTCCCGCGGTAGCCACACCGTTGAAGTTTCCGTCAGCCGACGGGGAATATTGGATATACGATTTGTCGCTGTTGGAACGCACGGTACGTACGGTATCATTGTCAACCGTATGCAGATAGGCGTCCGAAAAGAGTTTGGTATTCTCGATACACGGATGCGTCGGTTCGGGCCACCCTTTGCCGGAAACGAACAGACCCGCCCAGGTATTGTTAGCCAGAATGGTATTCGGGTCAGTATAGTATAAACCGATATACTCATCTTTCTCCGGTTTAAAGTGCTCGTAGAACGTGACGGAGTCTTCGGCGCCGTACATGGTCTCTTGCTTCGGGTCCAACACATATTCGTCCTCTTCACACTCTTTGCATATGCTGTTTTTACCGATGATCAGGTACGTACTCAGGTACTCCGGCTCGACGTTATCGACGTTCGCCATACCCTGCCAGGTATTGGTCCAGTCGTCAAAATGGCGGGCCGTTGCGAAACGCGGCGCCACACCCGGGTGTGTCAAGAAATAGCGCTTACCGCCCTGCATAAAGGAGATCGCTACACGGATAGCACCCTTATACTCCGCCTTGGCATAGAGGGTCAGGTTGCCTGTTATGCTCAGATCCACCGTATCTCCCGGTTGATACGTTGTGCCGTCGCCGGTCGGAGACGTGTTCCATCCGGCGAAATCATACTCCGACAACAAACGATGCTCCCGGAGCACTACCTTCGTTTGACCCAACATGGGATAAGTCGTTTCAATCGTATCGCCGAAGTGACCGTTGTTGTTATACTTTACCCACTTGCTCGCATCTGCCGGCACGAACTCTATGCCGCCGTTGGGGGTATTCTTATTGACATACACACGACACCAGCCGTCTTTATTGATCACACTACCTCCTCCGACAAGGGGGACGTTTTCACCTTTCACCGGGACGCTCCATCCTTCAATATCATGTCCGGGATCTTCCATGCTGAACTCGGGTCCTGTATAAAGCACAGCTTTGATGCTGAGGTCTGCGTATTCCAACGTGATATGCCACATCTCGTTCGTTATCCAGGAGGTGTCGCCTTCCTCGGGATGCATCTCCACGTTACGCCCCGAACTGGTGCGCAAGAACACACCCGCCGGACGGAAGGACACACCGAGGTTGTTTGCCGAGGTATTGGTTGTATCCGCCATCATGCGTCCGAACGCACCCTTCGGCGCTTTGAGTCCGGGCATGTGCTGCATCGGCAAACTGTCCATATACGTGTATGCTCCTTCGAAGGGGGCAGACGGCGTATGCGGGAAGTGATTCTTGTATCCCACATAGTAACGACAGCTATCCAACTCCGGCACATGCATATAGTCCGTTTGCCAATACTTGGTACCCGGCACACTGTCCATACACCTCAAACGGTCCATCGTCAGGAAACTCGCCAAGGTGGTACTATCCGTTAGTTTTGGAGTATTGTTTTGACCCGGTCCCTTTCGGTATCTTCCCCAGAACCGTTGGCTGTAGGCAAAGTAGTAATTGGACTCAGGACAAGAAGATACCGTCGGTTCATCCAACACATACAAACGGAAGATCGTACGCTGGGTAGGTTTGTGTTTGTCATCCGCGAATGCATATAGCGCTTGACCCGGTTTAGCCGTTTGTTTCTTATCTGTCGGGTATATATAATCCGACAAGGTCGTGTTGAAGCCCACTAACGAAGCATTCGTATAGGATTTAGGAATATTGTTTCGGGGAATATCGAGCCAATACACCTCACGATAGGGCATTCCTAAGAAACCGATACCTTTCTCGGCGCTGAACTTGGCTCCTCTGCCCAACGTACCATTCGGGTCAAACGAGGTCGTGGCACGACCCGTCGGTACCACAAACACTACATCCACCGTGTTGGCATTGTTCTTATTGTTCGTCATTGCACCCTGGGTCATAAAGTTACCGTTCAAAAGGAGCGTATAACCATCGTTACTCCACATCGTGTAGCAAATAGCAGGATACTTTGGATTAGCACTCATCTGCTCATCGGCCGGACGTACCAATGCTGTATCTACCGTCCAAATGGAATTATCAGAGGGCTTGGTCGCTAAGGGGTCCTGCGGAATTAACTTGAGCGTATGACCAGCCGCATATGTAAACCGACCACCACCCGCACCTGTATAGAGCGAGTTGTCGCAGACGAAGAACTCTTCGCCCGGTTCTTCCGTGCCGTTACTGTTCAAATCAATCCACACGGACAGCAGAAAACGGTCGTGCTTTTTCAGATCGACCACCAGACCACCTTCTGTCGGCGTGAAACCCACACCATACATTCCCACTGAGAAACATACTGCCGAAATCAGCAACAGAATACGTACCTTTAATTCATTTTTATAACAGACAAAACGCATATTCAAGTCTTTGAAATTATCAATATCTGCGCAAAGGTACACAAAAATGCCCACTCACGCAAGTGCGAGCGGGCGTTTTTGTATTAAAGTTAAGAAAAAATAAGTATTTTTTTACGAATTATCAATTATTCGCACGCCATTCACTCGGCGTCTCGCCGGTTTCGCGGGCGAAGATACGGGAGAAGACGACCGGGGAAGAGAAGCCGCATTGCTCCGCGATATCCTGCATCTTCAGATCCGGCTGTTCGCGCATCAGACGCTTCGCTTCTTCGATACGGTAGTTGGTCACAAACTGGTAGAAATTACAGTCGTATTCCGCATGGATGAACTGGGAGAGATAGGTGCGGTTGAGCGGCAGTACCTGACGCAGATCCTGCAAACGGAACTCCGGATTAAGATACGGCTTCTCCGTCTCCATCCATTGCTCCAACTTCGCACGGTAATCTGCATTGGGCTCTATTTCCGTCACTTCTTCTTCTTCTTCTTCTTCTGCATTTTCTATCCACGGCTTGGCGCGGAAGATAATCTGGTCATTGGTATAGATGAGGGCGAAGAGCATCAGCCATTGCTGGGTAAAAAGCCGCGTGGGTTCGTGCGAGAAACAGATATAGATATAGGACATACCTAAGACAAGAACCATGAGGAGAAAACGGACCACCCATTTCTCATCGGTCCTCTCCACCGAACCGAAGTTCTCCTCGGCGTACCGACGATAGTCTCGCACGTGCTTCATCAGCAATGCCACCCAGACCACCGGAACGAGCGCCAAGAGCCATCTCAGGTCTAACGGAGCAAACCAATCAATCAGTCCGATCACCACTACCGGCAAGATGCGCTTTAGACCATTCTTCCACGTCAGCCATCCGGGATGCAAGAGCTCTGACGGATAGGCCAAGATGAGCCATGCGAGCAGATCACCGCCCACCATCTCCCAGCCCTCAAAAGCAAAGATTCCCTCAGCCGGCAGCAACTCCACATTGGTGAACATGCGATAGGTGAAACCTGCAATCATAATGACCGAAAAAACGGCCATGATCCATGCCTGTACGTGCCGCACGCGGATGCCTTCCGAATGACGAGCCATCGCCCAAGTGAAGAGCAACGTCACAGTTATGATAGCGGAGTTTTGGATGGGCGAAATGACCGAGCGAAAGATATCAATCGGGATCAACGGCGCGAGTCCATAACTCACAATAACGCATGCAAGAAGTCCAAGTCCAAATAGGCACTCCTCCTTGTATTCTACCAAGAATTTACGAAGTGAGAATCCTGTGTTCATTTTTTCAATTGGAAGGGGAAGGAACCGATGAGGTTGCCGTCGCAGAAGAAATCGATGGTATAGAAACCTTCTTCTACCGTTTCGACGGGCCAATAGCACGTGCCGTGATAGTTCTCTCCGCTATATTCGATAGGTTGTACGAGGGTATAGTTAATTTCTTGATTTTCAAAGGGGAAGAGGAGGTTGTTCTCTTCGCCGAGCAGGTTGCCCATGGGGTCCGTGATACGTGCGTAGAGATTTTTTAATCCCGGTGCGCAGGTGATATTTTTCGCGATGACGAAGTCGAACTGCAGTTTGCGTATCTGGCCGGCCATACGCGTTTTCTTATCGCGCTTATTGAGGGTGGTGAGTACGCAGGAGGTCATCTCGAGCATCGCGGCGCGAGTGACGGTCTCAGAGAGTTGAGTGTTGAGTGTTGAGAGTTGAGTGTTCTGCTCTTTAACCTGTCTGTTCTCGGTGCGGTACTGCTGGTTCTCGGCCGTGAGACGCTGGTTGGTTGCATTGAGACTGTCGATCTGACGCACGTAGTCCTGCATGACGGCGCGGACGGTAGCGAGTTCTTTCTTCAGCTCCGCGATACGGCGTGCATTGGAGGCTTTGGTCTGACGCAATTCCTCGAGCAGGTCCTGTACGCGCTGTTGCTCGCGGCTCAGCAGGTCCTGCAGACTGTCATTGCGGATATCCATATTCTGGTATCCGTCGAACTGAATGGCGAGGTCTTCGTATTCTTCCTGCAGTTCTTCTTTCTCAATGGTCATCTGTTCGATGAGTCCGTTCATCTCCGTATGTTGGTTCCAATAGAGATAGCCTAACACGCCGAGTGCGACGAGCAGAACGGCGAGAATGACCCATAGGAGGGTGTTGTTATTCTTTTTCGTTTCTTCTGTCATAGGAATGGAATAGCTTTTTCTAATTGATTACTACGGCTCCCTTTGAGGAGGATGGTATATCCGGTGAGGGGTTCGTTTTTCAGCGCTTCGCAGAGGGTCTCCACGTTGTCGAAGACAGGATAGGGTGCGGTGGTGGCTTTGTATTCTTCGCCGACCAGCAGTACCTTATCGGCTTTGCGCTCGAGGAGCATGTTGACGATATTCTGATGCTCGAGATGGCTGTATTCGCCGAGTTCGCGCATAGCGCCGAGCACATAAGCCTTTGGCGTATGTGCGGTTGAGTGTGGAGTGTTGAGTGTTGAGTGATCAAAGGCCTCTATGGCTGCGGTCATGGAGGTGGGGTTGGCGTTATAGGCATCGACGACGAGGGTGTTACGCTCGGTCTGCATGAGCTGCGAGCGGTTGTTGGACGGCACATACGCGCGGATAGCCGCCAACGCCGTATCATGGTCCACTCCGAAAAACTCGCCTACGCACAGGGCCGCCGAGACGTTCTCGGCATTGTAGCCGCCGACGAGACGGGTGCCTTCCGGCATGGAGCCGGTATGGTAATTTACTATTTTACCATTTACCATTTGGTCATTTATTGAGCCATTGGACCATTTCTTCAAACTATCTCCCAGCATCTTCTTCAAATAGGTATTATCTTCGTTTTGGAAGATGGTGCCGTTGTGGGCGAGGATGAAGTCGTAGAGTTCGGCTTTGGTGCGCATGACGCCTTCGAATGAGCCGAAGCCCTGGAGGTGGGCACGACCCACATTGGTGATCAGGCCGTAGTTCGGTTCGGCTATCTCCACGAGTTCTTTGATATCGCCCGGGTGGGAAGCGCCCATCTCAACGATGGCCATCTCGTGCGCGCGCGTTATACTTAATAAGGTAAGAGGCACGCCGATCTGGTTGTTGAGATTGCCCTGCGTGTAATAGATGTTATACTTCGTACCAAGTACGGCGGCGCAGAGTTCCTTGGTGGTCGTCTTGCCGTTCGTACCGGTGATGCCGAGGATGGGCAGACCTAACTCTCTTCGCCACGCGCGGGCAAGGTCCTGGAGGTCGCGCAAGGCATTCTCACCGCATATCACGTACGCCGCGCCGTCCTTGCGGGCTTGGTCCACGAAGTCATTGCCGTCGAAATGTTCGCCTTTGAGCGCAACAAAGATAGAGCCGGAAGTGACCTTCCGGCTATCTGTTGTGACATGAATAGATTCCTTATTTCTTATTAGGAAGCTCCAATCCATAGTTCTTCTTTTTATCCTCTACCTTCAGGGCGAGACTCAGCAGGAAGGCGAGTACGCCGAAGGACGCAAATACAATCATCGGCACGAGGTAACCGTTGGTAGCCACGCGCAGTTTACCGATCAGCAGCGGCACGAGGCACAGACCTACGTTCTGCACCCAGAAGATGAGGCAGTACGCCGAACCCAGCACTTTCTCATCGATGATCTTCGGCACGGACGGCCACATCGATGCGGGCACGAGCGAGAAGCTCACGCCGAGGATGAGAATGGTGATAAGGGCGAGGGTCTTGCTGGGGTATGCCGGTAAGACGAAAGCGAAGACGCAATGGCACGCGATCATGATAACGGCGCCGAGGAGCATCATCGAGGCTCCTTTACCCTTGTAGTCGATGAACGCACCGAGGAAGGGCGTGAGTACCATCGCGAGTATCGGGAACCACTTGAAGAGGCCTGCCGCTTCGGTATTGGTGATACTCAGGGTCTCCTCCAGGAAGTTCGTTGCGAAACGCTGGAAGGGGAAGATCGCCGAGTAATAGAGCACGCAGAGCAGCGCGATGATCCAGAACATCTTCGAGGTCAGGATCTGCTTGAGGTCCGATACATGGAACTCATCCTCCGGATCTTTCTCTGCCGTTGCTTCTCCGATCGCAACGAGTTGCTGGTCGAACTTCGTATCCATGATCGTGAAGACGAAGAAGTTGAGCAGACCTATCACGAGGAGCGCCGACGCGAAGAGCAGCGGAGCTACTACGGAGTTGGTACCATCGATCGCAAAGCGCTCGCTGAGCATCGGTGCGAACCACATGGCAGCGAACACACCGAGACGGGCGATTGCCATCTCGAGGCCCATTGCCAAGGCCATCTCTTTGCCTTTGAACCACTTGGCGAGAATCTTACTTACCGTTGTACCGGCCATCTCGCAACCGCAGCCGAAGATCATGAAACCGAACATCGCCAGTTTGGCGCTACCCGGCATGGACGGCCACCAGCAGTTGAGCCATTCCACGGTATTGGCCTCGGGCCACGAGATACCCCAGAACTTAATCGCCGCACCGATGACCATGAGGCTGGCGCTCAACAGACCGGTGAAGCGCACACCCATCTTGTCGAGGATGATACCGGCGAGGATGAGGAAACCGAAGACGTTCAGCAGGTATTCTCCGGCCGCATAGGTACCGAAGTCACCGCGGTCCCAGTTGAGGGTCTCTTCCAAGAGCGAAGCCAGCGGAGAGAGGATATCCACGAACATGTACGCGAAGAACATCATCGATGCCACAAGCACGAGGACAGCCCAACGCGCGAACGCACTATCGCGGAGTGTCTTTTGAATCTTTTCTACCATAAAGTCATTTACAATTTGGTCATTTACCATTTAATCATTTATTTGGACATTGAGCTATTTGTGGATTTGCCATATGACCATTTATTCTTTTTCTTGAGCCATTCTGCCTTTTTCTTTTCGTACTCGGCATAATGGGATTCCAAATAGCCGTCAGCCATGAACATTTACCATTTGTTCATTTACCATTTTCTCATTTGATGCCGAGCTCTTTCTTTACGGCCGGGGTAACATCTTTGGCATCGTCGCCGATGTGAACCATTGCAGCGGAGTCGAAGATATAGGTATAACCTTCGCGTTCGCCGACAGCCTTGATGGCTTTAGCCATACGCTCGTGAACCGGAAGAAGGAGTTCTTGCTGCTTCTTCTGGATGTCCTGCTCAGCAGTTTGGTAGAAGAGCTGGATACGCTGCTGCATCTCCTGCAGTTCCTGTTGACGGATCTGCTTGATAGCGTCAGCCATCGTTGCTTCCTGAGCCTGATAATCCTGGTATTTCTTCTGAAACTCCTCGTTCATCGAAGCCAATTGATTCTCATACTGCGCCTGGATGGTATCCATCTTCAGTTTCACTTTAGCCACCTCAGGCATTTGCGCAAAGAGCTCTTGCGTGTTGATGTGACCGAATTTCTGTGCGCTGACTGCCATCGGCAGGATCAGCAGAAGGGAAATAATAATTTTTTTCATTTCAAATGTATGATTTATAATTTATGATTTACTTATTTCGCGCCAAGTTTATGGAGCACTTGGTCGGAGATATCGAGTTTGGAGGACATGTATATCAATGCGGGGTCGGCGGAGCGGTCTTTGACGATGTCAATACGTTTCTCGTTCGCCAGGTCCTGGATGGCATTGTATATCTCATCCTGGATGGGTTTGATGAGCGCTTCGCGCTTCTTGTACAGTTCGCCTTCCTGACCGAAATACTTGCGCTTGAGTTCCAGCACCTCTTGCTCTTTCTTCACGATCTCCTCTTCGCGTTGCGCCCGCATGGTCTCGGAGAGGAAGATCTGCTCGGTCTGATAGTTCGTCGCCATGACGCGTGCTTCCTGTTGCGCGGCGTCGATCTCTTTCTGCCAGCGCTTGGAGAGCATGGTCAACTGTTCGTTCGCCTGCTCGTACTGCGGCAGGTTCTTCAGGATATACTGCATGTCGATATACGCTACCGACATGTCCTTTGCAAAAGCCGTGCCACAACTCAGCAGGGCTGCTACCAATAGTATACTAATTTTTTTCATAATCACTAAACGCTAAACTCTAAACACTAAACTTTTACAGCTCTTGTCCCAAGACGAAGTGGAACTGGCTTCCGCTATACTGTTTGCTGCCGTTGATATCGTCGAAACCCCATCCCCAGTCGATACCGAGCAAACCGAACATCGGCAGGTAGATACGTACGCCGACACCGGCGGCACGTTTGAGGTTGAAGGGGTTATAGGAGTCTATGTCCGCGAAGCAGTTACCGGCCTCGAGGAAGGCGAGTGCCCAGATCGTCGCGCTCTGCTCGAGCGAGATGGGGTAACGCAACTCCATGGTGAACTTATTATAAACATATCCCATGTTTCGTCCCGTAGCGAGGTCGTACGGGGTGAGTGAACCGGCCGAATAACCACGCATCGCGACGTAGTCGGTGGAGAGCGTCGAATAGCTGGACATACCGTCACCACCCATGTAATAGGTCTCAAACGGCGATTTGGCATTAATGTTATAATGGCCGAGGTAACCGAACTCCGCGCGGGCCATGAGGACTAACTTGCTATCCGGCGTAAGCGGGGTGAATACCTTGCCTTTGAAGGTCCATTTATGGTACTCAATGAGGTGGTATTTCTCCGAGGTGGTGAGACGCGAGTAGTCTTGTCCGCTGAAGAGCGACCACGGCGGCGTGAGTTTGACACCCAAGACGAACTGGCTACCGCGGCGGGTGTAAATCGGGTTGTCGATAGACGAACGGCTGATCTGCAGGTTAAGCGCGAGGTTATGACTCGTACCGTTATCTATCAGCAGGTACGGCCAGTCTTTCATCCAATAGAGCGTATAACTCAGTTCACCGTAGAACATGAAATAGTCATCCGGCCAGCGCAGACGCTTACCGTAACCGAGTGCGAAATAGAATTGGCGAATGAACTTGTCCTTATCCGCCTCGGCCTCCGCTAACTGCTGGTAGTAATTGCTGTTGCCGGAGTAGTAGTAATAACTCGAATAGGTGTTATACAGGTTCTGGTACGCTTTCTGGTAACGCGCCGAGTAACCGGTCTGGTTGTAGAAAGCGAAAGACGCGCTGAGGCTGTTCGGTCGCTTACCGCCTAACCAAGGCTCAAGGAACGAGAGTGACAGCGAGGTGGAGTAGATACCGTTGGTACGCAGGTTGATGGCGAAGGTCTGTCCCTCACCTTGCGGCACGATACGGTAGGATTTCTTGTTGAAGAGGTTCTGGATGGCGAAGTTGGTGAACTTCAATCCGACAGAACCCGTGATACCGGTAGCTCCCCAACCAAGCGAGAACTCGATCTGGTCGGAAGACTTGGTCTCCAACTTATAGGCGATATCTACCGTTCCTTCTTCGGGATTCGGCTGGATATCCGGCACGAGTTTCTCCTGGTCGAAGTGACCCATCTGCGCCAACTCACGCAGCGAACGCATGATATCCGACTGCGAATAGAGTTGTCCGGGTTTGGTATATAACTCACGGCGAACGACATGCTCGTACACACGCGTGTTACCGACGATCTTGACCTCATTGATGGTGGCGGGTTTACCTTCGTAGATACGCATCTCGAAGTCGATGGAGTCGTTCTCTACATTCACTTCCACGGGGTCCACATTGAAGAAGAGGTATCCGCGATCGGTATATAACTTACTTACCGCATCGTCGTCCGACTGGAGTCGCTCGTTGAGGGTCTTGAGGTTATATACATCGCCCGGTTTGACACCCAGCGTCGCGTCCAGGTATTCGTACGGATAGATAGTATTGCCCACCCATTTGACGGAGCGGACATAGTATTTATCGCCCTCGCTGATGGTCATGTAGACATCCACGCGCGTCGGGTCTTCGGGATTCGGCACAACGCTGTCGGCTACGATATAGGCATCGCGATAACCGTGCTCGTTATATTTCTCAATGACCGCCTCTTTATCTTTCTCATATTCCTCGGTGACGAATTTCTTGGTACGGAAGAGATTGACGATGTCGTTATCGTTGGTCTTCTTCATCGCCTTGTTGATCTGGCGGTCCGTGAGGGCTTCGTTGCCGGTGATATAGATCTTTCCGACCTTGGTCTTCACTTTCTTATCTACGGCGATAGCTACTTTGACGTATCCCGGGTGGTCCTGGTCGGCTTGCTGATGTACGACCACCTCGGCATTATGGAATCCTTTCTCCGCGAGGTATTTCTTAATGACGGTCTTGGCATGGTCCTCGAGGTTCGGCGTCATCTGACTACCCTGCCGTATACCTGCTTTTACTTCCACATCTTCGCGTTCGCTCTTCTTGAGTCCGTCATAGCGCACTTCGCTGACGCGCGGGCGTTGTTCCAGAGCGATGACAAGCCAGATCTTATTGCCTTCGATACGGTCGGCGCGTATCTGCACATTGGAGAACAGACCCTGTTTCCAGAATCGTCTGATAGCTTTGGTGATTTGCGGTCCCGGCACTTCGACCTTATCGCCTACGGCCAAACCGGAGAAACCGATCAGCACGAAGTCTTCGTAACTGTCCGCTCCTTCGATCTTAATATCGGCGATCTCGTAGGTCTTGTTTCCGGTGAGGCTGTATTCAATCTCCTGCGCCGATAAAGGTGAAAGGTGAAAGGTGAAAGGTGAAAGGACAAACACCCATAACAACCCTATTATTCCATATATCTTCCTTTCAATTTTCATTTTTCATTTTTCATTTGTTCAGAAGTCTTTCCAAATCTTCTTTCTCGTTTCTGATAATCCACAATGGCCTTATAGAACTCCTCCTCCGTAAACTCCGGCCACAGACAATCGGTGAAGTACAGTTCGCTGTACGCGAGTTGCCAGAGCAGGAAATTGCTGATGCGGTATTCGCCGCTGGTACGGATCAGCAGGTCCGGATCGGGTATCTGCGCGGTCGTCATGAGAGACGACACCATCTGCTCGTTCACATCCTCCGGACGTACGGTGCCTGCTTGCGCCGCTTGCACGGCTTTGCGCATGGCTTCCGTGATTTCCCACCGCGCAGAATAACTGAGGGCCAGTACCATCGTCAGACCGGTGTTACGACTCGTCTGCTCGATGCACGCGAGGAATTTCTTCTTCGCCCCTTCCGGCAGGCGGTCGATATCGCCGATAGTCTGCATACGCACGTTGTTATTCATGAGCGTCGGCGTCTCTTTGACAATCGTATCGACGAGCAGCGTCATCAACGCGTCCACTTCTTCTTTCGGTCTGTTCCAGTTCTCGGTGGAGAAGGTGTAGAGCGTGAGGTATTCCACACCGAGCTTGGTAGCCGCAACGGTGATATTATGTACCGTTTCGACCCCTTGCTTATGACCGAACATACGCGCCAGGCCTTGTTTCTTCGCCCAACGACCGTTACCGTCCATGATAATGGCGATATGTCGCGGCAGGCGCGCTTTGTCTATCTGTTCTTTATAATCCATGTTCTTACCAGTTGCATATCCGGCACGGTTTGGGTGCGCGGGCAAATTCAAAGACTAAACCTACGGTAATCATTCCCGTGAGGTCACAGTTCATCCAGTTCCAGCCGTTCAGTTGGTATTTGTTATCCAGACTCTTGCGGCATTCCAGATTATCCGCCATATAGATGTTATGCTGCCAGGCGATATTCAGGCCTACGCAGTCATAGAATTTCCATTTAAAACCGATACCCAGCGGTATGTAGGCGGCCACATGCATACCCGGCTGTTTATCCGCAGGATTTTCCGTATCAGACGGCCACCAGTCGCCGGTATAAGTGCCCGCACCGATACCGAGGAAGATATACGGCGTGTAGGGCTTGATGCGACGGTCGTTCTCGTTGTTCGAGTCGAAACGGAAGAAGTTGAACTCCGCCATTACATCCGCATTAATCATTTGGGTCTGCCAGGTGGTGTTCATGGGTTGACCTTGCATGGTGAAGTCCTTACCGGTGATACGTTGGCCCGAAGCCTTCACTTGTACTGCCCAACGCTTGGTGAACTTATACCGGAAATGGATACCGTACGCTTCGCGCGGGTTCATGAAGATATGCGGCGCCGCGTCGCCCACATAGTATCCGCAACCGGCCTGTACGCCGATCTCGCAGAGGTAGGGCAGTTCGGATTGCGCCAGTAAAGGTGAAAGGTGAGAGGTGAAAGGTGAAAGGAACACCATCCACAACCCGATTATTCTATATATATACCTTTCAATTTTCATTTTTCATTTTTCACTTTTTACTATTAACAGACGGAAAGCGTCCGTCACTTTTTTGACGCCCACCACTTCGATGGTGAAGCGTTTCGTGTCTATCTTATGCTCCGCAGGAATGAGAATCCGTTTGAATCCCAGTTTCTGCGCTTCGGCGATACGTTGTTCGATACGGTTAACCGAACGTATCTCTCCGGCCAGACCCACTTCTCCGCAGAGGCAAGTGCCTGCGTCCAAGGCGATATCCATGTTACTGCTCAGTACCGCTGCGAGTACCGCCAAGTCGATTGCCGGATCTTGCACTTTCAGTCCGCCGGCAATGTTGAGGAACACATCTTTCTGCAGCAGTTTGAATCCTACGCGTTTCTCCAATACCGCGAGTAACATATTGAGTCGTCTGCCGTCAAAACCCGTGGACGAACGCTGCGGTGTGCCGTAAGCAGCGGAGGAAACGAGTGCTTGCACTTCGATCAGGAACGGTCTCACGCCTTCTACCGCTGCGGCTATCGCGATACCCGAGAGGCCTTCGCGCGCCGTGGAGAGGAGTAACTCCGAAGGGTTGGTCACTTCGCGCAGACCTTCCTGACGCATCTCGTAGATACCGATCTCGGAAGTGGAACCGAAGCGGTTCTTCTGTGCCCGCAGGATGCGGTACATATATTGTTGGTCGCCCTCGAACTGCAGCACGGTGTCCACGATATGCTCCAGCACTTTCGGGCCGGCCAGCGAACCCTCTTTGTTGATATGCCCGATGATGATAAAGGGTATATTACGGGTCTTGGCGAACTCGAGGATACGTGCCGCGCACTCGCGCACTTGGGTAATACTGCCGATGGTCGCTTCTACGGCTTCGGTTCCGATAGTCTGTATCGAATCGATCACCACGATCTCGGGTTCGAGTTCTTTGACTTGATCGAGGATACGCTCCAGCGACGTCTCCGAAGAGATAAAGAGGTTCTCGGCGTTGCCGGCAAGTCTTTCGGCGCGCAGCTTGAGTTGGCGCACACTCTCTTCGCCCGAGGCGTAGAAAGTCTTTCGCTCACCTTGCTGCATCAGCACTTGCAGCGCGAGCGTCGATTTGCCGATACCGGGTTCACCACCCAATAACACCAAACTGCCGGGAACGAGTCCGCCACCTAACACGCGGTTGAACTCGCCGTTATGCATATCGAGCCGCATCTCCTCGCTCGCTTCTACTTCTTGCAGACGTTTGGGCTGAGCGGAAGATTTCTGACGGCTGACGGCTGAATGCTGATGGCTCTCAAGCACTTCCTCTTCGTACGTGCCCCATTCGCCGCAAACCGGGCAACGACCCAAGAGCTGCGGAGCTTTCGCGCCGCAGGAAGAGCATACATATTGAATCGTTGTCTTTGCCATCAAATATCAAATATCAAATTCTCTTCTGCAAGGTAAGTCCGTTCAAAGATAGGACTTGCCTCTTGCAGGAAGAGGTTGTGGTCTTCGACCCGCGCGGAGTAGTGACCTAAGATCAGTTTTCCCGCGTTGGCTTTCTTCGCGATCGTTGCCGCTTCGGAGGCCGTGGAGTGCTTCACTTCTTTGCTGCGTGCACCCATCGAATCGAGGAACGTGGACTCGTGATAGAGGGTGTCCACGCCTTCGATGATCGGCAGGATCTTCTCGCTGTACATCGTGTCCGAGCAGTAGGCATAGCGCTTGCGCGTCACGCGCTCGAACGAACCGTCTTCTTTTTGCACGCGGTGGGTCTCTTTGAACAAAAAGCCGCAGGTCGGCACACCGTGTTTCAGCGGAATAGTCTCCACGGAAACGGTGCGATCCTCGAAGATCACTTCGTGTTTGCGCGGGTTGATCGGATGGAAGATAATCTCGTACTGGCGGTCGTTGGCGTGGTACTCCAGCAGCGGCGTCAGCAGTTTCTCCAAGTCCGGTTGGGCATAGATATGCATCGGCTGCGTGCGCTTGAGCATACCGAGCGTCGTCAGCAATCCGATCAGACCGAAGCAATGGTCGCCGTGCAGGTGCGAGATGAAGATATTATACAGCCGCCCGGTGTGTAAACCGAGCTTCTGCATCGTCAGCAGTACTCCTTCGCCGCAATCCACGAGGAAGGACTTGTCGCACAACTCCACCCACTGTCCCGAAGGGGAAGTGGTCTTCGTCGGCTTCGCGCTGCCGCAACCTAATATCGTCACCTTACCTGTTGCCATCCGGTTAATCCATTTTTTCCGGTTAATCCAGTTTATCTAGTTTTTCCAGAACTTTATCGCCCAGCGCCGATTTGGTCTCGATATGTTCGAGGACGGCCTTGACGAACGAGTTGGACTCAAAGCTACCGCGTACTTCTTCGAAGTCCGCTTGTGCCTGGTCGCGGTCGCCGTCCACGCCGAAGCCCGTCTGACTGTTCATGTCGAACTCTTTGCGGGCGTCGTTATACACCATCTTGTCGAGGTTCACTACGGCCGCCTTCCATTCCTCAACGGTCTTGCGGATCTGCTCGAGCGTCACGTGCTCTACGTCGCAACCCCATACTTGCTCGAGGTGCTCCAGCGCCCAGGTCCATTCGTACGAATAGTAGTGCGCGTGCATCTCGACGAGTCGCTCTTGGATAGCTTCCAGGTTCAGTTTGCCGGCCTCGATATCATCCAACAGCCGTGTCACCTCGCTCTTCGGCGCAATCAGTCCTGCGAGGTCTGCCCAACCGCCCAGACCGATAGTGCTGTCCGGACGCAAGGCTTTGCGCACTTCGTCCATCGTGTGCCATTCGCTTTTCTCGAGGCGGCTGATAAGACTGTTACCTAAGAATTTCTGAATACCGATGGTATAGAGTTCGCGACCGTGCTTCAACGACGAGTTGCGAATCTTGCAGTTCTTGTAACCGAACACCTCGGTGTTCTCTCCGCCCAGCGCTACCAGTTCGTCCAGCACTTCGCGTCCGTGCCACATCTTCTGCACGGTGTACGGGCTCAGGAGGTTGAAGTTGATCTGGTCGAGTTTATGCGGATCCTTGCGGTTGTCACGTTTCGGCCATTTCTGTGCATCGCGGATCGTACCTACGGTACGCAGGTTTGCGCCCGGCACGAGGTAACTCTCCGAGTTGTTCTCAATGAGGTACGAGAACGGCAGTTCGGCGGTGTCCGCGTGGTGGGTATGACGACCCATCACGAGACTGAACGCACCGATCTTCGACGGCCACAAGAGGTAACTGTCGCTCGTGGTCTTCGCGCCGCGCTCGGCCACACCCTGGTGGATAGGACCGAGTTTGTACATGTGGTTCGATTGGTTGGAACCCGAACCTGCGTTGAGGAAAGAGAACATACCCGCGATGAGGAGGGTCGATTTATGGTGGGTCACGGTGTACGGGCCGGCGAAGATCGCGCAGGCCTCTCCGTGCATACCCTGGCAGTTCGAGAAGAACAGACTCTCGCCCGCCGAATAGTGCTTGTCGAAAATCGTTCCTTGACCTACGAAGCACTTGTCCACGAGGGTGGAGTCGCCGATCTCTACGCCCGAAGCGAGGATGAAGTCGATACACTTCACGCCGCTGCCGAGGCGAACAGGCGCGAACTCGTTGGAGTTGATCGTTCCGTTCTTGAGACGACTCACACCACTCAGTTCGGCATAATCGCCGATCTTGACGTTCTTGATGCTTCCGCAGTTCAAGATACGTACGTGTTCGCCTATATAGCCGTGGTCCGAAGCCTGTGCCTCGGCGTAAGCATCAATCTGGCGCTCCAGTTCCGCAATCATCTTCGGACGATGGCGGTACAGCGTCAGGATATACGCGAGGCTGGCACTCAACTCGTTGAAGATAGGTATCTCACGTCCACCGCCTTCGTTCATCACCGGCACGCGCACACCGTTGCCGAAGGTCGTTTTGCCGTCCACGAGGATAGCGTTCACGTTCTCGATACAGGTGTGTGCGCCGATGGTGTAGTTGGCGATATAGTTGTGGATGTTATACAGGTGCGCGTCGTCGCCTACTTCGCAGTTGTGCAGCATCGTGTTGTAGATACCCGTGTGCACTTTGATGCCGCCCGGCAACTCGATCTCCTTGCCGAACACACCGAGTCGGTTGCGTCCGGAGAAGTTGGAGTGCCGCACGAAACGGGCATCAAAACCTTCGGCTACTTCGATCTCTTTCCAGTCGGTAGCCTTACAGCCCTGCGCCTCCAGTTGCGCGATCTCCGCGCTTGTCAATGAACGGTAGTTCATAAAATCTGAATTCTGAATGCTGAATTCTGAATGCTTAATCGTTGAGCAGCATCGGCATCAACAACATCACGATATCTTCGTTCGCCTCGTTCTCAACCGGCAGGATCAGACCTGCGCGAGCGGGGTCAGCAAGCTTGAGTTGTACCTCTGCGCTCTCGATTGAACTGAGCAGGTCGATGAGGAACGGCGCCTTGAAACCGATAGCCATCGGTGTGCCGTTATAGTCGCAAGAGATGGTCTCTTCTGCGCTGGTCGAGAAGTCGATGTCCTGTGCGGAGATCTTGATGTTGTTCTCGCTCAAAGCCAGACGAAGTTGTGCCGTGCCGTTGTTAGCGAATACGGCTACGCGCTTGCAGGCGTTGATGATCGTTTGACGATCCACCGTTACAACGTTGTTGTTACCCTGCGGGATGACAGCGTTGTAGTTCGGGAAACGACCTTCGATCTGGCGGCACACGATGATCGTGCTGCCGAACTCGAAGCGTGCGTTCTTGGCGCCGAAGGTTACCTTCACGTCGCTCTCCTCTTTCGCCAACAGGTTCTTCAACAGACCTGCGGGTTTCTTCGGAAGGATGAAACTGGCTGCTACACCTGCCTGCACACCTGCGTTGATGTAACGAACCAGACGGTGTGCGTCGGTAGCTACCATCGTCACTTTGTCTGCGGCGATGTCAAAGAAGATACCGTTCATCACCGGACGCAGGTCGTCGTCTGCCGTGCAGAAGATGGTCTTCTCGATCGCGCTCTGCAGCACGTTAGCCGGCAGAACAAGCGTCTGTGCCTCTGCCTCTGCAGCCGGCATCTCCGGATACTCGTTGCCGTTCACGCCTACGAACGAATAGGTACCGTTCTGGCTGACCATGTTCACCGCGAAGTTGTTCTCGTCAATGGTGAATGCCAGCGGTTGCTCGCTGAACTCCTTCAGCGTCTCCAACAGCAGTTTAGCCGCCGAAGCTACCTTACCCGAACCTTCAGCGCCTTCTACTTCTACACTGGTACGGATAGTGGTCTCGCCGTCCGAAGCGGTCAAGCGTAACTCGTTACCTACGAGGTCGAACAGCACGTCGTCCAGGATCGGCAACGCATTCTTACTGTTAATCACGCGGCTTACAGCCTGCAATTGCGAAAAGAGTTTAGAACTCGAAACATTGAATTTCATATACGTATATTTTTTAGTTATTTTGTTCGTGTTTGTCTATTTCTCCGGCATGTCATGCCGGCTATTCTTATTCTTTGTTTCACACATGTATACGCGCGCTTCGTACATACACACGCATAATTCAGGCCGCAAAATTACAACATTTTTTTTACATATGCAAATTTTGGGCCAAAAATCAGTTAAAAATCTGCAGATTTTCAGAAAATGGCTATAACATCAGCCGACAAACGGGTGGGCAAGTTTATATTCGTGGAGCAGAGAGTTGAATTTNNTTTATGCGATTTTGGGTCTTTTCTCGGTTTTACAGGAGCCTTACATTAGCCTTGACTGTCGGCTGACCGTCGGCTCACTGTCGGCCCAATGAGCTAAATGACAGCGCAAAGGTACAACACAAAAATGACATTTCCAAATTTTTGCCTTCGGAAATGTCATTAAAATTGAAAAAAAAGAAAAAATTACCATAGAGCCACGCGGCCAATGGAAGGAATGTCCAGAGAGACTTTCTGGTTAAGAGCTTTGAATAACCGTGCAATAGTGGAAATAGTCAGATTCTTGCCATTTTCCAGACGAGAGATTTGTGCTTTTTGAACACCAACCATCTCTCCCAATTGTTCTTGGGAAAGGGATTGCGCTTGGCGAGCTTTCCGAATAGCGTCGCCGACGAGCATCAACTCGACTTGCTCGTCATATTCAGCACGTGCCGGCGTGCCTTTTGCACCGACGTGCTTATCAACCATTTGTTCTTGGGTGTAGAAATTCATATGTAGCAATCACCAATGTATTGATGTTCCGCTGTCAATCCTATACAATAAAGCGGCAATCAGTTACTCTAGAGCCACTCTATAGGATGTTAGTATAGTTCAAAATCTTGTAATATTTTCTTTTTACTAAAATAATCCGTTTGCCTTACTTCAATTTTATTAATAGTGCCCTCCTTATTTTCTATAACAAAACACACATCGGGAAGATCCATGTAGCCTTTTTTCTGATATGCTCGATCATCAAAGTCCGCTGACACTAACACTATTTTTTTAAATTTCATATAATCATAGTAGTATAGTGGGTTGACAAATAATTTTCTAAATAGATCTGTCAATAAAACTCCACATCGTATATTTGAAGAACCAAATATGGTGTCTCGGATTACAGCCACATGAAGTTCTGGAGAATGTGTAGTTACATACTGGATTGTATCCATATTCGGGAATGTGTACACGGTTAGTGTTGAAGGCAAACCACTATCATATGTGAAAGTATATCCACAATCCCCATTTTTACATTCAGTGGGACAAATAGACATTATCTTTTGAATCAATGATGGCACATCTGAAAATTCTTGCATATATTCGTTGTAGTCATGAGTGAATATTGAAGACATGATATAAAGAGTACCTTTATATACAAATTCTACAATAACTGCACTATCAGCTATCGTATTGGGGACTTCTACATCATGCAATATCACCTTTTGCCTAAGAGTAAAGTTTTCTGTCAGCTTTAAAGAGTCAAGTGTTATATACTCTGCATACAGCAAACTAGTGCAAAAGCACATCAATAAAAGTGACACTCTCCTTTTCATCTTTTCCAGATCGATTTTAAAATTAACTTATCTTGAATCCCATATGGAAAATACAAGACTCCCAATCTTCCTTTGTATGTTGAGTTTGCAGTTNNGGTGTAATCTGTAAACAAGATAAAACAACCTTCCGTCCAATCTTTAGCAGTACCATCTCCCCAGTGAAATCTTATACCTCTATCAGCCACATTCCCTCCAACTCCAGGAAACAACCATCTCACTTCTTCTGATGGTGCGTTAATTGGATAATCGCCTTCAATAATACGTCGACCGGAACCATTAGCATTACTAGCCTCACCACCAGGGGTAACATAGAAACCGGTACCTTCTTCTTTTGCTCCAGATACGTGATATACGCCTAATACGTAGCCGTCTTTTCCTTCTCCTGTATTCTCCAGGTTCAAAAAAATGGCCCTCTCACCATACTCTCCCTCTGAAAATAAGTACTCCGTTCTATTACCATCTTGATCAGTAACGTAAACAACATCATCTCCTTCTGATATTGTGGGATCTTCTAAATCCCAATGATTTGTTTCTGTATTATATGTAACTTCTACTGTATCCATCCCATTTAAATCAATTGCGTTCACCGGATTATTCCCACACCAAGCATACGGAGAAATATGGTAGTAGTTCTCCGCTAACGGATCAATGGTGGTCGTGCGCATGATAGTGGCGTAATACATTCGCGCCTGGCTGTCATACTCATTCAATCCATGAGCGGTAATAAACTCTTTGCCATTGTATAAGTAGGGTTGTTCATCAAGGTCTGTGCTTGATGGCATGCCGCTTGCCCAATAAGATGTGTTTTGCACTATACTGTCCGCTTCAGAATCAATTACCATACATATACTTCCCAAGTGATTCTTCACATAGTGGTAATATCTCCCGTCTGCGTAATATCCCATCGCATTGAAAATCTTCTGTTTGTTAGTAATTACAGTGTCCTCCTGCGTTCGGATGCGCATAATATTGCCCGCGTACTCAATCTCTTGGTAATCTACCGAATCTGTCTCGTACGTATAGTGTGCTATCTCATTATAATCCGCATTCACCGTCCGTATGTTGGTATAATTGATAGTCCTGTATTTCCTTCCTTGCGACGAATAACGCATGAATCCTTTAGTCGTCATCTTCTTCCCTACATTTTGTGGGGACAAATAGTATAGTATCCGTATATTCTATTGCTTCATAACATGTATCCTGTAACTTGTTTATTTTATATGTTTGCCAGATGGAATATTTTGGTCGTACTGCCAATCGGTACGTTTTGGCATACTCTGCAGTATCTGTCAAATCTCCTCCAGGACTATGTGCATCCCATGTCCAGTACGCTGTCGTATGCATACTAAGGATAAATGATAAGTCTTCATCATAATAAAAACGCCCCACTTGAATAGTGTCATTAAACGATTCCAAATCCGACCAAGGTTCCCCGCCAACATCCCAAGGTTTGATTTTGTAAAACCACTTGCCAAATGCCTTACAAAAACCTTGTTCCTCGGAATACCGACGACCATTCAAAAGAAATACATCTTCACGGTCTTTCCAATTCCTGTCTGCACAATACTTTACAGCACTATCCGGACATACAAAACCACACATAGGATAATCCTCATACCACATGTCTTGTTCGTGGAAAAGCACAACTCGTGGATTTTGAATGCGAATTGTTGATATGTAGTATTGATAATACTGATTGTTTCTGTAATTATCATCTGCGCTTGTGCAAGCGGT
>LXOW01064756.1_pt1 | contig 34630 bp, 25 predicted proteins | sample 1368591 | NCBI WGS metagenome assembly LXOW01 (sample SAMN04884650, study PRJNA319009) | bovine gut metagenome | isolation source: Cow rumen | host: Bos taurus | place: Italy: Legnaro (PD) | collected 2014-07-09
TTCTTTCCTATACTCCTGCGCGTGGCTATGAAGAAAATGTTTACTGTCTGTGGAATCGTGCTTCTCGCGGCGGCGGTTGCCGTTGTGCTGGCTTCGCGCAATCGCCGCAAGCCGCCGCCTGGTGTGGCGGATCCTTTGTCGCAAGCAGGGGTGCGTGTCAAGGCGGTCATGCACAGTCCAGAGCCGATTGGGCGTCGTGAGGTCGTCGCCGCTTCCCGCGCCGTCGCAATCGTCTGCGGTGAAGATGCCGCGAGCGCTGACCGCTACGAGGTGCGGAACAATGCACTTAGGTCAATCGCTCGTCGCCGCGATTTGCCGACTAACGATGTTCTCGCGTTGCTGGATTATCTGTCTGGCACTAACGATCTGCTGCGTATCGAGCGGATAGCCGCGCTGAAAAACGACGTCATGAATCTGCTACGGAACCAGAATCCTCCGCCGAGGGATCTTGAGGAAACTCTGATCGCTATGTTTGACGGCGGCACACATCCGACAGTCGTCCTCGATTACTGCATCCAGCACCTCGGCGCAATGGTGAACGAACTTGGAGAAGAGGGGCGTCGGCGCGCCCGCGAAGTGCTTGTCAGGGCCGCGGGACAGATCCGGCAGCCATACGCCGGAACTGCGCTATATTCGCTGGCGGAAGACAGGCGCGCGACGTCCGTGCAGCAGTCGGAGTTGAAGCGACTGACGGTCGCGCTGTGCAAGCCGGAGGTCAACCCCGTCGCCCGCATCGCGGCGATCCAGCTCGCCGGGCAGCGCGGATACGGCGACATCCTGCCGACTCTGCGCGGAACGCTTTCCTCGTCGTCGCGCGACGCCGTTCTCGACATTGTCACAATCGGCTCCATCGGGCTTCTCGGCGACACCGAAGACATTGAGCTTCTTCTGCGCTTTGCGGGTGACGCCCGCCGCGGCACTGCCGTCGATGCGGCAGTCAAGAGGATATGCGAACGTGAAAATGACGATGGTTTTCTTAAAAATAGGAGGAACGATGAACATAATCCGTAATGCATGCCGCCGACTGCCGATGGCTGCGCTGTTTGCGCCGCTGGCGTTTTGGGGTATAGATGCGCTCGCTGGGCCGATTGCGAATCGCAACCTTCCGTCCGCATGCACCAGCCCGGCGAAAAAGTGCGGCTGCAACACCGAGGAGATATCGGTAAAGTGCATCAAGGTGAACATAGACTTTGGCGAGACCACTCCATGGACGGGCTCGCTCGAATGTGCGCTCAAGATATTTGCGGACAACGACTCGCCGTTGATATTCACGGCTGATTCGCTCTACGCAGTTCTTGGCGGATACACGTTCAAAAAGCTCGGGCTTCGAAACCTAAGCGACGGCGTTACTCCCGCCGAGGTCATATTTTCGCACGACAATGGCGAGCCGATCCATTTCGTGTTCGCTGACGGCGAGTCTGTAGCCCGGCCAGATCCGGGCATTCACGTCAAGATGGACGAGCGCCTGATGATGGTAGATGCGGAAGGGTGGGCGGCTACGCATGATCCAGTATACTACGATCTCTATGTCGGAGACGGCACTCGCCGCCGGTTCCTCGCGACCGACATTGCCGGCACCCTCGGTTCGCTTGTGTCGATTACAGACGCGCGAGGGGTGACCGTGACGCCTGCCGATATGGGCGTAGATGTCGTCTACGACGCAAACGGAGTCCGACAGTACATGACGCCTTCGCGGCTCGCAGATGTCGCCCGCACGGCAGACTCCACTGGCTACGACGTGCGTGTCTACGCGCTTCAGGTGCCGCCCGTCAAGGATGCTGCGACGGGGCTCTATCCTGTGCCGAACGCCATTCCAGTCAAGCAAGTATCCATAAGGCGCGAGAACGACGGCAAGCGAGCTGTCGTCTCGGTGGTGCGTGGCGGAGACGAGCCAAGATGCTATGTCTTTGACTATGTAATGGGCGACTGGTCGCTGACGCGGCCTTCGGGCGTGGAGGAGCGAAAGGAGCGCGTGATAGACGACGAGCGCGCGGCGCAGGTATTGGAGAACACTTTCTCGGCCGCAGGAGTCCGTCTCGCGCGATCCGAGTATAACTACAAGTGGGAGTCGTGGGGCTTCGCGATGACGAACCGCGTGGAGGGCTTCGGCGGCGTCACCGACACGACGACTTGGACGTACTACACTTCCGGCAACGGCAAGGGCCAGGTCAAGACGGAGCAGCATCAGTCGGGGCTGCTCATACAGTACGCCTACGACAACCTTGACCGTGTGACCTCAGAGACGCGTTCCGGTCCCGATATGATGACCGAGGTGACGACATACGACTATTCGCCGGTTGATCCAAGCGACCCCGTGCTCCCAGTCGACACCCGCCCGCGCACCGTCGTCAGGAAGCTCAACAACATCGAGTGCGAGCGCACATACTACGTCTATTCGCCTCTCACCAACATCGTCGAGCGCGTCGGCACTCAGGGCGCGTCCTACGGTGGCACCAACGTTCTCCGCACGGTGACGGCGTTCTACCCTGTAGCTGCGAACGACGCCCGCTCCGGCTTTGTCGCCTCCATCCGCCACGAGGATGGCAAGCTCGACCTCTACGATTATGAGCTTTCATCCAACTGCTGGATTCGCACTGTCACTCATCTTCACGAGCAATCTCCCTCGCCCGTCTCCGGCAAGACCACCCGAGACATAACGGCCACCAATCGTCGCGGTGAAACTCTTGAGCAGAAAACCGAGGCGTTCATAGACGGAATTTGGTATACTATTGCCAGAAACCAGATGACATACAACTCCGAGGGCAAGCGCATCACTTCCGAGAACCTCGCCGGTCAGGTCACGACCACGGCGTGGGACTGCTGCCACAAGGTCTCGGAGTCTGAGCCAGACGGTTCGACTACGACTTGGGACTACGACGATGAAGGGCGCATAACCGCCACTTCGCGTCTTATCCCCCTCGACATGACCAACGTCACATGGCTCACCACTTGTTATCGTTACGACGATCTCGGACGCCAAGTTGCCACGTGGCGAACCAACTTTACCGCACAAGTCGGCCTTCCTGTTGTGCGCACTAGCTACGATGCCCTCGGTCGCGTAATCGCTCGCGTTGATACTCTCGGAAATACTACCTCCACGAGCTATAGCTCCGATGGGCGAACTGTGTCAGTCCAGAACCCCAACACGTCGACCAGCATCACTACGCGTTCCTCTTATGGTGACATACTTTCGATCACCGGCACCGCAGTAACGCCCGAGTTCCACACCTACGGCATCCTCCCCGATGGCACGCGCTGGTCGCGCACCGTGCAGGGCGAAACCGCATCTTCGCCTCGCTTCACCAAGCGCTACGAAAACCTCCTCGGCCAGACCATCCGCGAAGAGCGCTCCGGCTTCCGCGGCGCGGTGCTTGCAACGACCCACACCTACGACTCTCTCGGACGTCTCGTCTCAACCGTCGCTGACTACGAGCCGACAGTTGAGTACACCTATGACGCGCAAGGCGTCCGGTTGGCGTCAGTCCGTCGTGCGGACGGAAAATGGCGTAAAACTGAAACCGCATCTTCGTTCTCGCTATTTGATGGCAACTGCTGGCTCACGGAAACCAATATCGTTTCTTGCTCGGATTTCGCTATTGTGCCTTTTGTGACGTCATCTTCCCGTCAGCTAACCAGTCTCACACCTGCGTTCCCCTCGCGCTCTCGCTCCACCGACATCCGCGGCAACGTGACCGAAAGCGAAACGCAGGTTGATTCTTCCATTGTCACATCTCGCCAAACGCTTCCTTACGCGACCAACAAGCCGTTGTCGATTTCTCGTTACGGTGTCTCGCTGATGGATGTCTCTGTTTCCGCTGTCACCAACACCGTTGCCTACGATTTCCTCGGTCGGCAAATCGCCAACACCGACGGCCGCGGCAATACTACACGCACCGAATACAATGCCTTTGGTTTGCAATCAGCTTCAATTGACGCTCTTGGCAACCGTACAACCTACGTCTACGACCAGTTTGGCAATCTTGCCGCCATAACCAATCCGCTCGGTCATGCTGTCGTCTATGAATACGACCTTCGAGGTCGCAAGACCTACGAGGGCGGTGCGACTTATCCCGTTCGTTATACGTATGATGTCTTTGGCAACAAGACGACAATGATGACCTATCGCAACGAGTCTCTTGGTCCTGATTACGGCGATGTCACTACTTGGCTGTATGACGAGGCATCTGGGGCGATGACAAACAAGGTTTATGCCGACGGCAAAGGTCCGACATACAGTTACACTCCCGATGGAAAGTTGTCATGCCGCATTTGGGCACGTGGTATTCTAACAGATTATGCTTATGATGGCTGGGGCAATCTCACCAACACAGTCTACTCTGATGACACACCAACCGTCTCGCTTTCGTATGACGCGTTTGGCCACCAGATAGAAACTCACGATGCAGCAGGCGTAACCACCTTCCTCTATGACTCCTTCGGCGCGCTCACGAACGAGACGGTCGTCGGCGTCGCGGGGACTAACACGGTTATTCGTTATTGGGATTCCTTTGGCCGCTCGCTCGGCTACGCCCTCAATGACATAAGGCAATCGACGCTCGCCTACGATCCTGTAACTGGTCGCCTTGTGACGATGCTCGCCGATGGCAGCGATACGCCGTTCGAGTGGAGTTATCTTGCCGGTAGCGATCTTAAATCCTCGCTCGCCTACCCTAATGGTCTAATCGCTTCTTGGGCCTACAATGCAAACAACCAGTTGCTTCAGGTCTGTAATGCTACACCAACAAACACAATCTCGCAATATGACTACGTGTACGACGCGGCGCGTCGTCGCATTAACGCGTCCAAGTCTGTTAGTGCGTTCGATTACAACGACACAATTGCTTACGGCTACAGCATCCGCAACGAGTTGACGAACGCCGTCGCCTCCGTTGATTCCGGCTACCGCTACTTCTACGGATTTGACGATATCGGCAATCGCGTTTGGTCGGAGGAGAGCGGCACGAATACGACCTATTCCGTGAATGCGCTTAACCAGTATTGTGAGATCGTATCGTCTGGATCGCTGTTCGAGACACAGTTTGACGCCGATGGCAACCAGACTCTGGTCAAAACCGCTACTGGGATCTGGTCTGTCACCTACAATGGTGAGAACCGACCGATTCTCTGGTCCAGTGGCACCAACACGATTTCCATGTCCTACGACAGGATGGGTCGTCGTATCGCCAAGAACGAACAGCGCTTCGTCTACAACGGCTACCTGCAAATCTCTGATAATCAAGGTAATTCTTATGTTTGGGATCCTACAGAGCCAGTTGCAACGATCCCGTTGTCATGGCGGCACTCTAATCAGAACAACACGCACTCTGATCTCTTTTTTTATGTTCATGATGGCAACAAGAATATTGTCGATATCATAAAGTATTCTCCATCAAACAGCTCGATGGCACACTATGAATATGCTGTATTTGGAGAGACTGTCTCAATTGCTGGGCGACATATGTACGACAACAACTATCGCTTTTCATCAGAATTTCATGATGATGTTTTAGGATTGATATACTACAATTACAGACATTTCAATCCGAGGATAGGGAAGTGGTTAAGTAGGGATGATGTTGACAAGATTGGAAGCACGATTTGCAAGACTATAATAAGAATGCATGTCACTTCGGCGCATTACAACGGAGGGAATCGTTTTGCTCGCTATTCTTATGCCTCCCAAATTGCAAGTCTGGCAGTTAGCGAACGGTTTCCTGTGATGAATAAGAATCTTTATGCGGGCCCTGCAAATCCCCTTGCTCATTATGACAATCTAGGGCGTGAAATTTATGTTATTTCTCCAGGAACATTGCCAGTGGATATTTATGAAAAAGTAGAAATGACGGATGAAGAAAAGTTTATGGAATGGTATAGAGCAAACAAAGATTTGTCATGGATTGATTCCTTGCCTGCGTGTCCATGTTGCCTTGAGCATCATAATGGAACATTTCTCGCGCCAGGAGCTGGATGGGGGCGTCCTGTGCAGAATTCCCTACATCCTGGATCGTCTGTTTGCATTAGAACAGATACATATATAGGAGCAGGAGAACAGTGCTGTTACGACAAAGATGGCAGGTTGATTACCAGAGGGCAGGGGGCCGGAACACCTGATAAGTATGCGCCATCGTTTTTTAATCTGCTTTGGTTGCTACACTATATGTCAGATGTAGAGCCATTTCTTCTTGCAAAGAGGTTAGATGAGAGGAATGGCGGCGTGTTTTTTCTTCAGAGATATTTAGAGCTTCGTCCCCCGCAAAATAAGAATAATTGTCCTGATAATGGAGAGCCGTTATGAAGGTGTATAGTTGGTCTCTTGTTTTCGTGCTCATCGTTGAAGCATTGTTTTTTTCGTTAATTTGGTTTTATTATTCAGAACAGGTAGTTTTTTTGTTTTGCGGGATTGTTGCATCTTTGCATGTGTTGAATCTTATCATTGTCATTGCAGAATTAATAAGATTGATTTATGATGTGGCGTGTGTACTTTTAAGGCGACGTGGCTTAGGATGGNNTAGATCGCTCGTCGGCAGCGTCAGATGTGTATAAGAGACAGGATTTATGATGTGGCGTGTGTACTTTTAAGGCGACGTAGCTTAGGATGGAAGAGGTGCTTTTTCAATTGCGCAATTTCTTTTGTTCTTTTAGGGTTGTCTTCAATTGTTCTGAAGAAGTTAACTGAGAATGTATGATGCGCGTTTTTTGATATGTTAGTCTTAAAGGGTCTGTATAAGGAAGAAGACATCGATAATTTCATGGAGGGTCTTAAAAAATGAAGAATGGCAATGTGCTGCTTGTTTTACTTCTTGCGACAATGGCTGTGCTACACATGTGTGGATGTGGGGGAGGGGGCCACGATGCTATTCCGATATGTATATGATAGTGGACTTGTCTTCAAATTCAACTTGCCGGGTGTCGTACCGAGATTCTGTTCCTCAGGGAGGGTGGAGCGACGAATACAAGAAAATAAAGCTTGTCTTGCGCAGAATACCACAGAGTGCATTTAAGATGGGCGGGTATATCAGAGAAGAGTTCGGAAGCAGCGAGAAGGATGCTCCATTCTTTTGTGGCGAGGTTCGCGATGTAAAGATTTCGAAGCCTTATTACATAGGAGTTTTCGAGGTTACGCAGCGGCAATACGAGATGGTGACTGGCACGAATCCTTCCGTTTGGGTGTCGGAGATGTATCCTGTCAATTGCGTGAGCTGGATTGATGCCAGGGGAGAGGGCTCGACTGCGCCACTTGGAGCTTGCGGGCCATCAACTGTGGGGGACGACTCGTTCTTTGGCAAGTCGCGTAAAATGACGGGTCTTGATGGGTTCGATCTTCCCACCGAGGCACAATGGGAATGTGCGTGCAAAGGCGGGACAGACGAAGACGTCTCCGAGTCGGGGCTTGCATCAGGAGGCCCTTCTGCCTTGGTTGTTGCTCGCTGCTGGGAAAATGGTGGCGCTTTCTGGCCGACGAACTGCGTCATCGCAAATGTAGGATCGTATGCGCCGAATCCGTGTGGATTGTATGATATGCACGGAAATGTCTTTGAGTGGTGTATTGACCGCCGTGTAAAATACAGTGACAATGCCAATGTAGATCCGATTAATTATGGAGACAGTTCTCAGGGACACGTTAACAGAGTCTTGCGAGGCGGCAGTGGCAGAACGGACGCTAAGCATTGCAACTCATCGTTCCGTTGGGGAGCTTCAGCAAGGGCGAGAATCAATGAATATGGCTTTCGTATAGCTTATTACATTCCCTGGGGGGTTACAGGGTCAGTGGTGGGTGCGGGAGGGTCGATGTGATACGGTAGAAGGGTTGCTAAGAAGCTTGTCAGTGGATGAAAATACGGGTAATAGCGATTGTCTGTGGAGCTGCGCTGCTGATTGCGGCGGCAGTTGCCGTTGTCGTTGCCTTGCGCAACCGCCAGCAGCCAGCACCGCCGCCGGATGTGCCAGTTGCGGCATCGCCCGCAGAAGTGCGCGTCAAGGCGGTGGAGCGCAAGCCAGAGCCGTCGGATCATGAAGTCGTCGAGGCGTCCACTGCCGTCGCAATCGTCTGCGGGGCGGATTCCGCGACTGCCGACCGCTACGAGGCGCGGAACGACGCGGACGAACGCACGTGGCTTGCGGAACTCATCCGGCGCACCGCAGCGTTTTCAGGCGTGAAGCTCATGTCCTACAGCGTCATCATGTCCAACCATTTTACGTATTCGTCTACATCGGCCGTCCGGAGGCGCTGCGCGACGCGGAGATCGTGAGGCGCATTTCCGTGGCCCTGTTGGCTCTGTAACATGAAAAGTTATCGAGAACTGATTAGATTGTTTGAGAGCGCAAATGCTATGTTCTTGACGCAGGACAAAGCTTTGTTTGCCAATCAAGTTTCCGAAAGAACTTTATGTGGTGCTTTGATGCTCCACATCCATGACATCATTTCACATGACAGGAGATTTGCTGGATATCATGCGGATGTTGAATACAATCGCAACAAGGGCGCTGTCAGAACTATGTGCAAGACTATTAAAGGCCCGTGTTATGAAACCATTCCCATAAATTGCGATTTGATAGTTCATAGTCGCGGGGAAAATATAAGACAAGACAATCTGATCGCGCTTGAGATGAAAAAATCTTCCGCTACTCGTGCGCGTAAGGATAAAGACCGGGAGAGGATTATAGCTCTAACAAAGGACTCGTTTGACGATGTTTGGTCCTTTGACGGTAAGACTCTTCCTGAGCATGTTTGTCGATATGTCTTGGGTGTTTATTACGAAATAAACTATAGTCGGAAATCGATTCTCATTGAATACTACTGCAAGGGGTGTTTTGGCAAGGCTCAAACAATCGATTTGCACGCAGTCTATTAAAGCAGGAAAGGTGCACATAGTTTAAAAGGTTCCTTCTGGATATGTTTTACTTATATGCATGACTGTTGGCTTGGTCATTTGTGCTGTGAGCGATATGATACGGATTGAATTGGGGCGCATGTCTTATCGCGGCACTCTTGCCATCACAGCCTCTGTCTAATCCAAAATGGCAGTTGTCAATACCATTTATTGCGATTTATAGAAAAATTTTCGCGTCATTTTTCGCGGCAGTTTCGCANNTTGTAGGAAATTTGTAGGAATTCTTTTCTATACTCCTGCGCGTGACTGCGAGTGCGGTCGCAAGATAATCGTAGTATGTAAAGGAGAAGCGATGGTATATATGACAGTCTTGGGCACGACGTTCGCCTCACTTGCCGTGCTCGCGGCGGCGATGAGTGTTGTGCAGTCGACTGTTCCGGTGCAGAGGAGCCGTTTCGTCTTGGAATGACAGCGAGATCGTCAGCGCCCTGGGCGATTATATATGCGATGCGCTCTGCGCCAAACACGGTATCACCAATCCTTAGCAGGAGTTTGACGAATCCATGATCAAGCCGATGGAGTAATTCTATAGGGAACGCCATGAAAATCAAAGAGGTAAAACTGACGGACTTTAGGAGATTCTCAAATCTCACGATAAGGTCTATTCCGCAAACAGCCAAGTTGATAGTTTTGTTGGGACGGAATGGTTCGGGTAAGTCGTCTGTTTTTGATGCATTTTCACTTTTTTCAACTGGCGTTAAGCATAACAATTGCTATCGTGATTATGATAATAACTACCTTGCTAAGATACGAGCGGATGGTACGGCACCAGAAGGAAGGAGTGAATCGCGAATAAAGGTAGAGTTTTATGACTGTTCAAAATTGAAGTCTGGGGATGATGAAGGTAGGAAATCTTTTTATTTTCGTTCTGCCTACCGTTTTGAAGAGGGGTTTCACATGGATGGACTGAGACGACAGGCTCCGCTTCTTTCCGATGAAGAGGATCCTTGTTGGATGGTGGCGAGAGACAAACGCGTTTCGGCAAATTACCAGAGCATGGTTTCTTTTCTTATTGAAGAATTGTCCGAGCCAGGATCTGATAACGATGTTTCAAGAACGCGATTGCGCGATAAGTATATCGCGGCTGTGCAAGCGTCGATGAAACGCGTATTCCCAGACTTAAATCTTGCAAGCTTTGGTCGTCCGCTGCAAGATGGAACGTTTTTGTTTACGAAGGGTGCCAGTCACAATTTTCCTTACAAAAATTTGTCAGGTGGAGAGAAGGCGGCATTTGATCTGCTGCTTGATTTTGTGATTAAGACGAAAGATTTTAATAATACGGTATTTTGCATCGACGAACCTGAACTGCATATGCATTCGTCGCTGGCTGGAAATCTTTTGGAGGAAATGAACAACCTGATTCCTTCAAATTGCCAGTTGTGGATAGCCACGCATTCGTTAGGAATGATTCGAAAGGCGAAGGAACTATATGAGGCAAACCCTGAGAGTGTGGTTTTTCTGGATTTTTCCAACCGCGACTTTGATGCCCCACAGATTGTTGAGCCGATAGTCCCCACGAGAACTTATTGGAAGTCGGCATTTGAAGTTGCTCTTGGCGATATGGTTTCGCTCATTGCTCCTAAGCGAATATTTCTTTGTGAAGGGCAGCGGCGTGAACAAGGCGCACGCCGAAATCCAAATTTCGATGCACGATGTTACAATCAGATTTTTGAGCGAGAATTTCCTGATGTTCAATTCATATCAGTTGGTGGTTGTAATGATGTAGATAAAAATGCGCTGATCGCCGGATCTGTCTTGAAAGAGTGTGTCTCTGGGGTCAAGATCGAAACCATTTATGATTGCGATGACCGAAGCTCGCAGGAAGTGGCAGATTTGGTTGCACAAGGCGGGCGTGTTTTGACCTTGCGTGATTTAGAAAATTACTTGTGGGACGATGAGGTGCTCGGTAAGTTGTGCCATGTCAATCAACATGATGAATTGCTTTCGCAGCTGCTTGCAACGAAGAACCAGTTGATGGTCGGTGTGACACCGCCGGATGATGTAAAGAGTATTGCGGGACTGTTGTACAATGCGGTTAAATCGACACTGGGGCTGACTAAATGCGGAAACACTCACGAGGCCTTTGCGCGTGACACTTTAGCGCCGTTGATTGAGCCGGGCATGTCAGTCTACGCGAAGCTCAAAAAAGACATTTTTGGAGTTTAACAATTATGGGAAAAAATAACATGGCCGACCTTTCACAGACGGAAGACGCGAAGGAAAAGGATATGAGGAACATATCCATCAAAGAGATTCGCTTGAAGAATTATCGGGTATTCTTAGATGAGAAGATTGTCTGCAATGCTGACTACAACATCTTTGTTGGCGATAATGGAAGTGGAAAAAGTTCTATTATCCATGGTATAGATTTGGTTCTATCCGGGAATGTGTCAAAGGTTACAAGTATAGGATTGAAGAGTCTTTTCAATTCAAGGGCCGTTTCCGAATGGAAGAAATCACCGGCGATTGAAACACTTCCTGTTCTTACAATAGAATTGTTTTTGAATATGCCTGATGAACCTAAATGGCATAGGTTTAATGGTGAGCATTATTTAAATTCGAATGGTAAATCCACATATGGAATCAAGATGGAATGTAAGCCCAATCCTGATTTCATTAAAGATATTGAAGAGATTGTTGAGGGAAAGAACACAATTGAGATTTTCCCGTTTGAATTTTATACCGTAGAATTTTCGACGTTTGCCGATCAGACGTATACAGGGTACCTTAAGCCTTTCCGCTATTTATTTGTAGACAATACTGTTATTAATTCCGCTAAAGCGTTGCGATTTATTGTCGAGAACACATTTCAGAATGTTGTTGATGAGCGGAACTTGTTGTCTTCACGTCTTAATTTTCGTCAGCATACGGAGAAATTTACTTTACCTGCAGAGGCGATTAAGCGCGATCTGAAAGTCATCGGTGATTTGGATGCCTGCCTTGAGATTGAAAAAGATGGTATTGCTCTTGCGGGTCGGGGAGACGGCTATATTTCAATGTGCAAGACGGAAAGTGCGCTGTTGAAGCATATAGAGAAATCGTCTGTTGTGGCGATTGAGGAGCCCGAAAACCATTTGAGTCATTCATGTTTGCGCACTTTGATTGCGAATATCAAAGAGAAGGCGGAGTACCGACAGCTTTTTATTGTGACGCATAATAGCTATATTACATCTCGAATAGGTTTACGCAATGTTTATTTTGTGAACAAAAGAGTTTGCTCGATGAGTAAGATTTCAAGTGAGACGGCAAATTTCTTCATGAAGGCCCCGAATGACAATATTCTACAGTTCGTTCTTTCTAAGAAGATTTTACTTGTAGAGGGAGCTGCGGAATTCATATTAATGGAAAAATTCATAAAAGCAATAACGGGGGAAGATGCTGCAACGCTTGGTATCTGGACGATTGCATTGAATAATCTTTCTTTCTCGAGATATCTTGAGCTTGGGAGTGTGTTGGGCTCGAAAGTGGCTGTTGTCCGAGACAACGATAAGAAATCTCAAAAGTGGTATGAGAGTTTTTGCGGCGATAAAATACAGGTGTTTGTGGATGAAGATGTTGCGAGGTATACATTTGAAGTGTGCTTATACAATGACAACCAAGAAAAGATAGGGAAGATATTTTCAGATGAGCCTGATGCTCTCAAGTATATGCTTGATCATAAGGCTGAAGCCGCTTTTCGTATTTTGGAATCAAAGGAAGAGGTTGTCCCTCCTTCGTATATTTCAAAAGCAATAAAGTGGCTATCGGGTATGCAAGGCAAATAGGGATTGAATGGTTATGAAAAAAGTGTTGTTTGCTGTGGCGGGTGCAGGGAAAACCACATACCTGGTCGACAAGTTGTCACAGGCAGGCAGATGCTTGCTTTTGACATATACAGAGAACAATGCACATAATCTTGAAATCGCGATCCTTAAGAAGTTTAAGAAGGTTCCAGACAATGTTTTTGTGTCGACATATTTTTCTTTCCTTCTAAATTTTATGATAAAACCGTTTCTCCTTGATGAAGGGCGACGCATTCGAAGATTACACTATTCTAAAAAGCCGATTCCGCGATATTTAAAGGGAGTGGATCGGTTCGTGACGGGAGCCGGGGAGGAGGTTTTTCATTCGCGAGCGTTTCACTTTGCTTGTGAATTTATTGGAAATGGGAAACTGTTCCGTCGGATCGCGCAGTTTTTTGACAGTGTATTTATTGACGAAGTTCAAGACTTTGCCGGATATGACTTCGATTTTATTGAAATGATAGGACAATCAACGCTAAATGTGTTACTCGCCGGTGATTTCTTTCAGCATACGTTTGATACGAGNNCAAAGTTTGCATGATGATTATTTAAATTATAAGAAACGGTTTGACGCCTTGTATACAGTTGATGAGCAGACGTTGTCCAATAGTTTCCGCTGTCCTCAGGCGATCTGCGATTTTGTTAGTTCAACGATTGGTATTCAAATGGGCGCATCAAATCAGGTTGAGGTAAATCCTCCTTGTCTGGTTGCAGATGCAAGTCGTATCGATGAGATCATGAATGATGATCGAATCGAAAAATTGTTTTATCAGAAATCGTATGAGTATAGTTGCAAGGCAACTAATTGGGGTGTGTGTAAAGGGCTTTCGTTTGACGATGCATGTGTGGTGTTGAATTCGTCCACATATGATAAGTTCGCTAAGGGCGATGTGAAATCACTGGCACCTAGTACCCGTAATAAATTTTATGTGGCATGTACGCGCACGAAGGGTAACCTTTATTTTGTGAAAGAGGAAGACGTTACGGCGTTCAGAAAGAAAACGGAGGAGCAACATGCTTAATTTGGCAACAAGCCATGACTAAAGGAGATCGGAGATAAACGATATGCCTTCCGCAGTTTATCTTAATTGTACATTATCTATGAAATTCAAAGTTGTAGAGAGCTTTGCTCAAGTGCCAAGAGTTGCACGTGATGTCGCCTATTTGGTTCATACTGGCTGGGATGACTGGTTCCAATATGAAACAAAGTTCGCAATCCATTACTTCGGAGACGACGGCAGGCGTGCGCCCGCGCAAGAGGTGCGAATTTCGCACGTGGGTTTACAGGGCCTTGGTGCCGAGTCCTATAATAAGCTAGTGCTGTCTGGTGAAGAGACTATGGGATGGCGGAAGACTGTACTTCCACAAGAATTTGATGCTCTTCCCGAATCGTTCTTCTCCTTGGGCGTTGGGGATGCGTACTATGAATATTTCGGTCGTGAGAAATCGACAAGGCGAGTGTTGGTTGCTTTGAGGGATGTAGCTTATAATCAAGAACTTTATAAGCGGTTTAAGGGTGAAGACTCAATGGGCGTTTCGATTATGCGTGGTGTTTCGCGGGACAGACTTAAGAATCGATATGCGAAACTTGCTCATGGGAAACCTGCTCTAACGGACTTTCGCTTTACATATACTTATCCTAGGATGGTATCTGCGTCCAACTTGGTTTCTCTTGAATTCTCTGTTCAAGCAAGGACGAACTTGCCATCAAATATTAAAGTTATCGTGGGTCGGAATGGTGTCGGTAAGACGCATTTATTGCGGTGTTTAAGTGAGGCGATTTGTGGTAAGGCAGAAGATGAGCAGGAGTACGTATCCAAGCCTGGGAAAGTAGAATTCCTAGAGGGGAGTGTGTATGGCGTTATCTCGGCATCTTTTAGTGCGTTCGATGCTCAAAATACTTGGAAGGGTGCAAATCAAATCTCGTTCACCCGTATCGGGGTGACGAGGGACGAACCCAAACCGATGGAGGAGTGTTTTGCGGAAGCACTTTCATATTGTCGAGATGAGCCAAGAAGAAGCCGATGGTTGTCTTGCCTTGAGATTCTGAAAAGTGATCCGATTCTTAAACGGTTAGAGGGCGAACGTTTGCTTGAGTTCCCGCCCTCTGAGATGAGGAAGTGTGCTATGGCATTCTTTAAGCGTCTCAGCTCTGGTCATGCGGCATTAATGCTTATTCTTGCTCAACTTGTATATTTGCTTGATGAAAAATTTCTTGTCTTGATTGATGAACCGGAATGTCATTTACACCCACCGTTGTTGGCGTCGTTCATTCAGTGTCTTTCATATCTTTTGCGTGAAAGGAATGCTATTGCAATAATAGCTACACATTCCCCTGTGGTTTTGCAAGAGGTGGCGAAAGACTCGGTTTGGATTCTGGATCGAACAGAGTATGAGATTGCTGCAAGGCGGCCTTCAATAGAAACTTTTGGGGAAGGGTTGGGGGTTTTGTTGAATGAGATCTTTGGCGTTGAAATGCGCAGTTCTGGCTATCATGCGTTAATAAAGGAAGCCGTCGAAGAAGGCAGTCGGTCATATGATGAAATTGTAAATTACTTTGAGGATCATCTTGGGATGGAGGCTCGTGCTATCCTACGTATCCTCTTGGCGGAGAGGGGAAGACTGTAATGACTAAATTGCCTGTTCCTTCTATTACTGCAAGCGACGTACTGGCTTCTTTGGCAAGTCAAACCCGCGAGCCACGCAAGTCAAAGGTTTCGAATGGAAATGTCACGGCTTGTGTATCTTCCGCAGAAACGCAGTACGATTCGCTTCTTAAGGCGGAGAAAGCGTTTCAGATACAACCATCATGTAATATCGCTGGAGTATTAGATGAACATGATGCGCGGCAAATTTATTCTGACCTAAAGAAAATTAAACATAATGGCAAGCCCATACGTTGGACGTTGTTAGCCGCAAGTTCTGGTGAAAAGTGTGCGTACTGTGGTATGGATCGCGCAAATACGCTTGATCATTACCTTCCGAAGAGTCGGTATGTTGAACTGGCTTTTATGCCGCGGAATTTGATTCCGTGTTGCCAGACATGTAATGGTATGTCAGCCAAGGGTGAGTTTTATCCATTGTCTGCTGGCAGTGCGATCGTTCATCCGTATTATGAAGATACAAATGATGCTCAATGGCTTAATGTTTCGATTGTTGTAGACGGAGCACATGGCCTTTTGACATCTTTCTCTGTTTGTCGCCCTCCAATTTGGGGCGTTGATAAGTATCATCGCGTGTTGGAGACCTTTAAAAGATTGGGCCTGTCAACTGCTTACAGTAATGATCTCATTTCGAAGATCAATGATGCACGCACGAGATTGACTGAAATATTTAACGTGTCTGGAGGGGCTGGGCTGGCTGGTTATATGTCCGAGTGGGCTAGATTTAGTGGAGGTTGCGGGAGGGCGAATAATTGGTTGCAGATCGGGTTTGAAGCAATTTCGGCGGATTCTTCCGTGTGTGACCAATTTCAAAAATGGTTCCCCTCGTAAAACTGAAGGGGTGCATTTGTGTAGAGTGAAAACTGCGGGGACAGACCCCGCGAAAGCCTGATTTTTCAGGGCTTTCCTGATGTTGGCCAGTCTGCCACCCCTTGTTTGGACATCCTTTGCCGGCTTTCCGCCAGGTGGCGACCCCTGAACGAGCCAACAGGCAGGGGTGCCATAGTAAAATGAACTTGTCAAGCTGGTTTATTGCTTATTTTCTGAAAATTTAATGCCCCATTTTGTCGCAGTTCTGCGATTTATTGACAGTTATCCCCCATTTCCTACAAAATTGTAGGAATTTTGTAGGAAATTTGTAGGAAATCTTTTCTATACTCCTGCGCGTGACTGCGTGTGCAGTCCAAAACAATCGTAGCATGTAAAGGAGATACGATGGTATATGACAGTCCTGGGCACGACGTTCGCCTCACTTGCCGTGCTCGCGGCAGCGAGAGGCGTTGTGCCATCGCCTGTTACGGCGTCGAGGCAACCTTTTCATCTTGGAATGACGGCGAGATCGTCAGGTTCCATGGCGATGATATACGCGATACGCTCTGCGCCAAACGCGGCATCACCAAGGCTTAGCAGAAGTTCATCGAATCCAGGATAAATCCGATAGAGTAATGAGAATGAAAACGCAAAGTATAACATTGAATTTTCTTCCTGTCGAGGCATCGTTTGAAGCTACTTGTTATGAACGGAAGTTAAATGTTCCAAATGAACAGCGCCCTTTCCCAGGTGTGTATTTATCTGTGCGGAAAACGAAAGATGGTTCTGCTCTTCGCAGTTGGCTCTCGATGACATATCATGATGGATATGTTCCTTGCCGCATCAGGTCTGATGTGCGCCCAGATGTCGCTACATGGGTCTTACGACAAAATGTAGCACCATTACTTGTGAATTACTTGAATTCAAAAGGATGTTGTGCGGAAATCCGTCATGGTCTTTTTTCAACGATTGATGTGCGTGTGAAGGAGTTCAAGGAAGGTTGGCGTGGTTTTAAGTGTGAGTTTACGTGGATACCGTCATTAAGGCAACACGGGCTACTTGTCCGGTATCATTTCTTCAGTAATCCTGATTGCAATAATATAATTGCGTTACAAAAATTTAGCCTTAGCTTGAATCAATACGGCTTATCTAACAAGGATTTTTATGCGGATGTTCGATGGTTTCTAGAGGATTTCAAGACGCATTTCCTTGCAGATTTCCGCTTTTCTATGTGCCAAGCAGGAACACAGTTGGGTTTTGTGGATTTTGTCAAGATGGCAACTAGAAATCTTGGGACAAGAACCTATGAATTTGGAGCAAATAAAAGTGGCCAGAAGCCATATTTTGGCATTCGCTCTTTTGGTCCATATCGCACGATACAAAAGATACCTACATTTGTGTTTGTGTTCCGAGAACAAGATCGTCAGCTTGCTAGATTCTTATATTCTAGTTTGATAGGGAAAGAATACGCTGAGAAATTCTCGGGTATGACACAATACTTTAAGGTGCAATTTTCCAATGCGAATGTTCGCCATGTGGCGATATTAGATCATACATGGCAAGAGTACGAGCGTGTTGTTGTAACAATCAAGAACGAGGGCTGGAGCAACCCTGTCTGCATAGTTTTGACGCCAGGAAGCCCCGCTGAATATTATTTGCAAAAATCAATATTTCTGAACAATGAGATACCAAGTCAAGATGTGCGCATCGATCATATTGCTCATAAAAACAACTTTCAGTGGTCGATCGCAGGATTAGCCTTGCAGCTGTTTTGCAAGGCGGGTGGCATTCCGTGGTGTGTGCAGACTNNATCGCTCGTCGGCAGCGTCAGATGTGTATAAGAGACAGGGATTAGCCTTGCAGCTGTTTTGCAAGGCGGGTGGCATTCCGTGGTGTGTGCAGACTAAGCAAAAGCATTCTCTGATAATTGGGATTAGTCAGCTGTGGGATGATACCAAAGCTGGTCGCCAGCGTCATGTTGCATATTCTGTGATGACTGATGCTAGCGGCCTATTCAAGGAGATACGAACTCTTGCCAATAGCGACAAGTCTGATGACTATATATCCGATTTGGCCATGAGGTTGCGTACACAATTGGTTGAATGGAATGGTAAAGAGCGACCAGAACGAATTGTGCTCCATTGTTCATTTCGCCTTAAGAAAATTGCGATGAATGCTATTCGCAAAGTTGTGAATGAATTACGATCTGATGAGCAGTGGTTGCCGAAAATTGTTATTCTAAGGGTTGATGTGAGTCATCCTTATTTCGGATTTGATGAAACTAGGGGATCTTGTGTCCCACTTGAGAATACATACATACAATTGGGGAGAGGGCGCTTTGTTCTTTGGACGGATGGAGCGGTTGAGTCGGCACCTATACGCAGTCGCCCCACATATCCACTGTATATATGTATTGACAGGGCTTCGGGATGCTTGTCTGATCAAGACGAACGCGAACTTCTTGAAGATCTAGGTAATCTGGCAGGAGCCAATTGGCGAGGATTTAATGCGAAGGCAAAACCTGCTTCTGTAAACTATTGTCAGATCGTAGGAGACTTTATCCACGAATTGGCTTCATATGAAAAGAAGTACCATGAAATGGGGTATGCGTTTCAGATACCCAAACTTGAACTTTTAACTCCTTGGTTCCTATGAAAACAATGCATTCAGATGATGTGATATTTCTTCTCGGTGCTGGTGCTAGCCGAGATGCGGGATTGCTGACATCTAATCAGATGACACGCGATTTAGAGAAGAAGCTATGTGAAGATTGCAATTGGAAGCCTTTTTACAATCTGTATCGAGCCGTCAAAAGCGCAATAATACATGGACATGTCTTTAGAAATCCTTGTGGGGAACTAGAGCGGGAACTAAATATTGAAGAGTTTGTCAATGTTCTGACAGAACTCTCGCGTTATAATGAGCATACTATATATCCTTTTATAGCTTCCTGGAATATGGAACTTGTTAAATTTGCCGGAATAGACTTCGATGAGCTTAAAAAGTTTCGTGGCATGATAATAAAAGAGCTTAGTGAACGGTGGGTGCATCTGCCACGGGCAAGAGCGGCATCGTATTATAAAAGGTTGTTGGATTTTGCAAAAGAGTTGGATACTCATTTATGCGTGTTTTCCCTTAATTATGATTTATGTGTTGAAGAAGGTTGTGGGCGCGGAAATGTTTATAGGGGGTTTGATGAAGATCCAGATACAAAACAGTTAACATGGAATGACAAACGAATGCTTTCGGAGGAAGGTATTCAGGAGTATATCCGATTGTTCAAATTGCATGGCTCGCTAGATTGGCGAAAAAATGCGGCGATGCGATTGATTTGCGAAGACAATCCTGCGGCATGTGAACATCCAGAGGATTATCAATTGATTTTCGGAACATCAAATAAACTTCGATACGATGATCCATATCTGTTGTTGCTGTCCGTATTTAGGCAAAAGGTTCGAAATGCAAAAGTAATTGTCTGTGTGGGGTACAGTTATGGGGATGAACATATCAATGCTATGATTTCTAAGGCAATGTTGGAGAATCCAATTGCTAAGTTAGTATCCGTAACCTATTTGGCCGATGGTCAAAAGGATTCAGACCATATAAACACAATCGCGAAGAAACTTGATATTTCGAATGATCGTATTGGCATTCAAGTGCGAGGTGCACGTGATTTCTTTGAAAAGATACTAAGTCTGGACTTCGTTGAGGAAATTATGCCACAGACAATAGCCCCTTTTTAATAAATAGTCATTCTGATGATTATGCACATGGAGGTTTTAAATGTTAATTGCCATTCCACGGAATTACAGACCCACAAAAGGCAGGATAGACGACCCAATTCGTTATTTGACAGGGAAGAGGGGTGACTCATTTCCACAATGGAATAACTTTTCGCGTGGAAATTTCTTGTTGGATCATTGTGAAACGTTTATTGATCGGACTACTAAAGAAAGAATCTTTGTTTCGCATCCGTATGTGACGGATCCTAGTCGGCTAGATGAAATGCGTGCGGTATTGGACACTTGCGGGGTTGATGTGGTCTGGTTTCGAGATTCTTGGTACTATGAGACAACTTGGCGCATTGAACTGCGCAATGCTGCGATTCGAAGATTGGTAGCAAGTGGGGAGTGCCGTATGGTTCTGAAACAAGGTCATCGTTCTGTGCTGGTGCGATAGGGCTGGATTAGGGCACGTGTTTTATCGCAGCATACTTGCCGTGGAGGAGTTGTTGTAGGGCAGGGGATGTGCGGTGGAAGAATGAGCTGACATGGTTGAGGCGTTTCAGAATGCCGTAATGCGGCTGGCGCTGTGCGGGCTTGGCGTGTCGCTGGCGGCGATGGCGCTGCGCTCGCGGCCGGTTCGCGCCGCCTTCGCGCGGATGCTCGCGATCTGGCGCGGGCTTACGGCGTTCGGACGCTTAGCGGTCTGCTCGTTCCTGCTCGTCGGAATTCTCGTCGGCGGCGACAAGACTAACAGTGTCAACAATCTACTTCCGCAGATGTTGCAGGGAGACGGTTCTTTTGAGACAGGATTTACAGGATTAACAGGATTGTCTGGGGCGTTGCCCCACACACCCTCTTCTCTAAATCCTGTTAATCTTGTTAATCCTGTCCAAAACAGATTCGCACAACGTAAGGCCGCGAACTGGAACGCTCGCGGAGCGTGGCAGGACTCGTTCTGGCTGCCGTTCGCGGACGGCTGGGTCTTCCCGCACGGCTCAAACCACCTCTCCGGCGTCGAGGTCGTTTCCTTCGGGCAGCTCTGGACGGTGCCGTTCGGCGCAAGTGCCGTTGCGTCGATAGGCGAGCCAGTTTCCATTGTGCCAGGACTGTCGTCGTTTGGCTACGAGCTCACTCCGTCCAACTCCTACCGCTTTGTTTGGACGGATGCGGCGATCAACCGCGACACAAACAATCTCGTCTCTGCCGAGCTTGAGTTCTTCCGCAACGGCGACGTCTCGGTCACGACAAACGGCGTCGCGGCGTATTTGCCGCGCGAGCTTCCGTTTCCGCACAACGGCTTCGGGCAGGACGCGGAATGGGTGACGGCGAACTTCACGAACGCGACCGAGATTCTTGCCGTCGGCTATTCTCAGTGGGTCGATCAGCAAGTCGGCGTTGGCCTCACAAACGGGCTCTACAAATTCACGGTGACGATACCTGGCGATCCCCCAGAGACGGTTCAGCTCGTTGTTGGCGACTTGTCGGTCGCGGTCACCAATGCTGGCGAATACGTTTTTCTTTTGGAGAAGGGGATGGACTACGAATATGGTATAATTCCGTTCATGACGAATGTTTCATATTCCGCAGTCGACGACGTGCCGCAGACGCGAGGCACCGTGCGTGGGAGGCGGCGCTCTCTGCCCGGCGACGTGACGCGCACATGGACCGTCGATGGCGGGTATGGGAACGAGCCGCAGACGGAATATGCGCTTGGCCGCGTGTGGTGGCTCCCGTTCTTCTTCGGCTCGCCAGATGTGTCGCATATCGGGCCCGAGGACGAAACGCAAACATTCACCGCCAACTTTGCCGACTGTCGTCAGCTGCCGGTCGCCTCATATCTTTGGTCAGCCTCTAACGGCCTTACTGTCCAATCTCCGAACGCGCAGACGACGCAGATAACAGTAGACTCGATGCCGAGCTGGGCGCAGGCGAACATTTCCGTTACGGCGACCTTCGGCGACCATGAGCTCAATTCTTATCTCGACGGCTTCACCTACGGCACGAACTCCACGCCGCAGGTGCATCTGTCGCTGGACCTGCCGGATGCAGTTCTGCTCAACAGCAATGAAGTTAGTGCGGCGAAGATTGCGGCAGTGGGATGGGCTTTCTCGTCTGATGTGCCTACGAGCGGCATTGTTCGTGTGTCCTGCGTCTCAAGAGCGGACAAGGTTCTTGCACCTGGACTGGTGGGAGAGTGGACGGTCGACGACTCGTATTCCGTTGCAGCAACGCTGGAGGGAGTGGGAACAAGTGCTGCATTTGGCGATGTTGTGTTCAGGATGGAGTTCTGCGGCGGCGACGCCACGAACGCAGTGGAGAAGGCAACGACCGTCGTGCGTGTCGGTGACGTGCTTCTGCCCTCTGCTCCTGCAGACGGGCTTGTTGTGCTTACGAACACGCCGGTAGCGATGCTTCTCGACTGTGAGCCAGCTGGGTCTGGGTCTTTTCTCTCGACAACTTGGCACACGCGGCGACTGAAGTCGGACGGGAGCTATGATGAATGGCAGCTTGCCGAATACAACCATCACGGAGCGTCAATCGTGCTTACGCCTTTGCTGGGCGGCATCTATCAGATTCGCGCGCTCGCGTCCGTCGCGGCCGGCGGCGCAGACGAGCGATTCTATGTCTGGGAGGCGGACGAGAACCGAATGATTGGGCCAGGTAAGAAAGGCGAGCCGAAGTCTATTGGAGTGGTCTCGCATGCATGGCAGCAGTCATTGCGTAATTGCGCGCGGGGTTTTCTTGGCAGCACTGCCTATCTCAGCACGGAGGCATTGCCGGCTCAATATGGATTCCCTGCGTATCCAGCTGGCGACATTGTTTTCAAGTGCAACATATTTGTTGCGCATCGTATTGTTCAGTCGGGTTTGTTGTGTCCAAAAACGCGAGGTTGGTTTAATTCTTATCCGCCTCTTGCAAATGATTGGGCGGATGCCTCGTATGAAATTGGTGATTGGGTTACGCTGTCGTCAGAAGGATATCCTGAGCCAGGATACGTGGCTGCGGATCCTGATCCAGACACGAGTGGGCACATGGGTATACTTGATTTTGATGGTTTCGGTATTAGTGCTGGAATGTCAAATGTCAATCGGCATTTTGATACCGGTTCGTCAAACGTCGTAATAAGAAAGCTGGAGGAGTAGACCTTTATGAAGAAATTGATAACGGGCGCTGTTGTTTTGGCTTGCGTTGTGATGGCTTGCGCCGATGACATCGTTTCGCAAGTGTGTTCGTCGGTGTCGTCGGTTGTTTCTGCGCTGCCGACTGGACGGCGCGGCTCTCCTTCGTACATTCGCGAGTTCGGTGTTCCATTGAAGCAATGCGCTGGTTATCAAGGACTTGTCAGCATCGTGTCGAACAACCAGGATTTGGTTTGCACCAATTTCAGTTTATGTGCGACGAACGAGCTTTCCAGGATGGTGCTGCTCTCCGCTTGGTGGGGCGGCGATGATGATTTGTACATCAGCGGCCTTTCGCGGAGTCTGGACTTGGCTATGGATGGCACTGTAACTCGCGATGAACTCGATTGGTATCGACGTGGGCACTTTAATGTCAGGCGGGCCAACATACTCGCATTGCGGTATGATGAGCCGGGGATTTCAAATCTTGTGTCTCGCCTGTATGGTTTCACCGGTGAAACGAATCTTTGCCTTCGGGTGCTGTCTGGCGAAGCGCGCATTAGCATTACGAATTATCTTGATGAGATATCGCACACAAATTAAGACACGCTACATAATCTGACAATAAGATACCTTCTCATGTATGGGTATGACAATCCAGGAGTACCCTGGCGCAGCCATTGCCTGTTGTTGATGGGTTGTAGCCAATCGCGTGCGTGGGCCATTGTGATGCGGTCGATGTGATGCGGTTGGAATTGAAATAATTGTTGCCTCGCGGCGCACTTGCCGCGCCCCCTCTGGTTAATCCAAAATGGCAGTTGTCAATGCCATTTATTGCGATTTATAGAAAAATTTTCACGCTATTTTTCGCGGCAGTGCCGCGCATTTTGCCCACTTATCCCTCGTTTCCTACAAAACTGTAGGAATTTTGTAGGAAATTTGTAGGAATTCTTTTCTATAATTCCCCGCGTGACTGCGAACGTTCGCAGCAGAAACCTATTGTCAAAGGAGGCGACAATGAATAGAGCAAAATCAGGAATGTCGACATTGGCGGCCGCGGCCGCGATTTGCGTTGCCATTCTGCACTGTCTGCGCGCATCGTCTGAGGGCGACGCCGCGCCCGTGATGTATGTCGATGCGGGGACTAATGCCGTCTTCGAATTCGAGATGCCTTTCGCCCCTGCGGGAAGCGGCTTCGTCGATGAATGGCTTAGCGGTCCGTTCGAGGGCGATGGCTCACCGCTCTCCGACACTGTCTTCCGCCAGTCGGCAATGACGGGTGAAACGACAAATGCCGTCTTCTCGGTCACTTCTTGGATCGATCCCGCGACGGGGCTTCCGTCGGACATGTCTGTGGAACCTGGTGATCTACTTTCTCTCGTCAGGATGGACACGCGGCCGCTCGAATTCTCGTTGCATGGCTTTTATGAACAAGAAGGCCTTGTGCCTTCCAGGACAAGTGACGCTCTTTCCAAGGCAAGTGGCGATTCTGTCGTTTCGGGCGTCGCCGATCCGCCGCGGTCGGCCCCTGTCCTTGCGCCAGGGCTTCGCAAGGAGTTCTTCCGCATGGCCGAGAAGGCATACGAAATTCCCGATTTCTCGGCTCTCATGCCGTCTGCCGAGAATGTCTCCCTCGTAGTCGACCATCCTGTCGAGCCCTGGTTTGACGACGGTTCCGATCCGGGGAGCAAGTTCGCGTGCCGGCTTACTGGCTTCGTCGAGATTCCGGCCGACGGGTCGTACACGTTCTACCTCACGAGCGACGACGCCGCGGCGCTGTCGCTGGACGGCGCACTCCTCGTCTCTGACTCCTACCCCCACCCGGCGAGGACGTGCGACGCGACGATTTTCCTTTCCGAAGGGCTTCACTCCATAGAGATAGACTTCTACGACAACCGCGACATTGAGGTTCTCCGCCTCGAATGGAGCGGCCCCGGCATTTCGCGCGAGGTTGTTCCGGCGGAGGTTCTTTCGCACCTCCCGACGAATGAGATTCCTGACGGACTCCAGCCTGGGCTTGACATTTCGTTCTATGCATTTGGGAGTCGGCTCCTCTCGTTGCCAGACATTTCCGGACTCACTCCCGCGGGAACAGGCGTCTGGGACTTTGTGGACGTCCCGAACACGATGTCGGCGTGGCCTGGCGCGCCGTCTACGCTTGTCGACAGGTTTGAGGCTGACATCCACGGCTGGCTTCTCGTCCTTTCTTCGGCAGAGTACGAATTCTCCCTGTCGTCCGACGACGGTTCTCGCCTTTGGATCGACGGCTCGCTCGTAGTGGACCACGACGGCAAGCATCTCTTCAGGGCGAAGAAGGGCAGGGTGCGGCTTTCGGCCGGGCTTCACGAAATCCGAGTCGGATACTTCGACAACGACGGCAACGCGGGTATTCGCCTTGAATGGGCCTTCGTCGGCTTCGCGTCCGAGAGGATCCCTGCGCGTTTCTTCTGCCGCGGGACGCCCCCCGACGCAGACGGCGACGGAATGCCGGACTGGTGGGAGGAGCGGTGCGGGCTTGATCCGCTCGATGCCTCTGATGCTGCGCTCGACTTCGATTCCGACGGACTCTCAAACCTTGCCGAATTCCACGCCGAATGCGACCCGTTCAATGGCGACACCGATGGAGACGGTATGGGCGATGCGTGGGAGTCTGCGAACGGGACCTGCCCGTTTCTTGCTGATGCGCTCGAAGACCCCGACGGAGACTCGCTCCCAAACATAGAGGAGATGAACTTCGGCACGAACCCGCTTGCCGCCGACACGGACGGAGACGGCTGTTCCGACTTCCTCGAACTGCACGACACGCGAGGGAATCCGTGCGTCGCGGACATTGCATGGTCTGCTCCGTCCGACGTTGGCCAGCGCATCGCGGGCTCGACGTTTGCCGATTCAACGGGCACCTGGCGCACGGAAGTCGACGGCTCGGCGTGCGCCGCCGAGCGCGCCGGCTCGCTTACCTGGAACCTCGTGGTGCCACAGGGCGGCGTGGACGCACTTGCCGTCTGCATCGGCCAGCACAATTCGTTCGCGACGACCTTCTCGTTCGACCTTTCGCTCTTCGTCGACGGGATCTTCGTGTCGCGCCAGGTAGTGGAGGCGCCAGTCGGCGCGACGGAAGACGCGTACTTCTTTCTACCGGAGGTTTCCGCCGGGGAGCACGAGTTCCGGCTCGTCTGGCGCAACTGGGAGGTCAACACCTTCCTATCCGTCCGAGACCTCCGCTTCGTGAACTTCGGCGGGCCTGACCTTGACGGCGACGGAATCCCGGACTGGAAGAACCACCGCGCCGACACTTCCTCCCATCTTGACGCCCTGCCGCTCGAGAGCATTGTCTCGCCTCTGTGCATCGAAGGGCGGGACCTCTGGCGCGACATCCTTGAGGTCGAGGTCGAATATCCTGAGACGAACGCCGTCTTTGCGACGGTGAAGACCATAGGCGACGGATTCTATGCCGACATCCCGCTTTCTACGAACGGCGTCGCGACTGTCTCCCTCCGCGACCGTTCGCTCTCGGAGTCGTTCAACGTCGCCTGGAAGCCGTTCGACGTCTTTGAGGAAGACTACGCGACCAATGCGCTTGTCGTTCGAACGGGCGACGCGCTGAGGATCGCGCCGTACGAAAGCGCCGAGAGCGAAGTGGAGATCAGCGTGGCCGACGGCACCAACGGCTGGGTCTGCGTCACCAACTGGACGGAGTCTGCAGCGACGCCGTACGTCTTCGAAGCCGAAGGGCTCTATCTCGTCACGGTCACGCACGGCGGCCTTCTCCTGGGCGACTCCGCCCATGCTCTCGTTGAGGTCGTCCGCTCGCGTTTCCCGCTGCGCAACCCCGCCATCCTCTTCGAAGCGGAGCAAACGCTTACGTGTCCGGAGCTCTCGCCGCGCAACGTCCTCGAGCACGACGCGGAGCTGCAGCTTTGCGCGGAAGCCGCAGGCGACGGCGTGACGCTCTCGCTGCTCACGCACGCCGACCGCGACCTCGGGCTCGTCTCCCGCCTTTCCGACGGCGGGGCGATCTCCGACGCGGTCCAGGCCACTCCGGTGTGGGCCGACAACGGCACCTACTACCGCGTCGTGGACACGTACGCGGACGGTTCCCAGCTCGTGGAAGTGTCGCTTCTTCTCGGCGCGATTCCGGAAGGAACGAGCGTGGTGCTCGAGATTTTCGTCTCGGGAGTCACGTTTGAAGACGGAACGCGCACCAAGACCCTGACGGCCGCCGACTTCGACGCAGACGGACACTACACGATCCGCTTCGTCCGTGCACGCGGCGTGACCGGCTCTGTCTGCCACCGCACCTACATCTACCAGAACGGCAAGCTGATCTACACAAACAAGGATGAAGTGCAATGAACAAGAAGGCGATGGGCCAAATTGCGGCCGTGAATAAGTTGGTTGCCTGCGCATGTGCGGCGACGTCCATTCTATTACTCGCGAGGCCCGTCTTTGCGGACGGCTGCCTGCAGAGAAACATGCCGGGAAGCCCCGACAGCGAGGCGTCAAGCCCCTGCGGATGCCCGACGGCAGGTAAGGATTCGGCGGAAGTTAAAGACGACTGCATCAAGATCGTCCTTGGAGTTGGCGAAACGACGCCTTGGACCGGTTCGCGCGACGTTGCTCTCAAAGTCTTCGCGGACGACGAATCGCCGATGGTGTTCACGCCGTATTCGCTCTATGCGATTTGCGGCTACACCTTCAAGCGAATCGGCAACGCCGTGATGGCGGACGGCAGCACCCCGAAGGAAGTCGTGTTCTCCCACCCCAACGGCGAGCCGGTAAAGTTCGTCTTTGCGGAGGGCGAATCCCTCGGACGCCCCGATCCGGGCGTGCACGTGCCGATGGACGAGCGCCTCCAGATGGTCGACGCCGAAGGCTGGGCGACCGCGCACGATCCCGTGTACTGGGATCTCTACATGGAAGACGGAAGGGTGCGGCGATATGTCGCCACCGACATGAACGGCGAGCGCGGCAGGTTCGTGAGCGAAACCGATCCGCACGGAAGGGTGGTGACTCCCGAGGACATGGGGCTGGACATAGTCTATGACCTGAATGGCGTCAGGCAGCTTTTGACGCCCTCTCGCCTTGCAGACGTACAGGCATTTTCCAACGGCTACGACGTGTGCGTCTATGCGATTCAGGGCGCTCCCGCAAAGGACGCAGCGACGGGACTCTATTCCGTGCCGTCGTCCGCGCCGTACCGCGTTCTGACGGTCAGGGGCGAGAACGGGGGCAAACGCGCCGTCGTGACGCTTAAGACCGGTGAGTCGGAGGCAAGGACTTACATCTTCGACTACGTGATGGGAGATTGGTCGCTGAAGCGTCCGAACGGCGTCGAGGAGCGCAAGGAGCGGATTGTCGCAGACGGACGGGCGGCGTTCCTGTCGAAGACGGTGGTCTCTCCGTCGGGCGAGCGTCTTGCGCGGGCGGAGATGAACTACAAGTGGGAGTCGTGGGGCTTTGCGATGACGAACAAAGTCGAGGGTTTCGGCTCTACGACGCGCACGACGTCGTGGACATTCTGGACGAGCGGAGGCGGAAAGGGAAAACTCAAGACTCGACTTGAGCAATCTGGGCTCCTGACATCGTACGACTATGACGGGCAAGGCAGGAAGGCAGCCGAGACGCGTTCCGGTCCTGATGTGATGACCGAAGTGACGACATACGACTATTCGCCGGTTGATCCAAGCGACCCCGTGTTGCCCGTCGACACTCGCCCGCGCACGATTGTCAAGACGCTCAACGGCATCGAGTGCGAGCGCACCTACTACGTCTATTCGCCTCTCACCAACATCGTCGAGCGCGTCGGCACCCAGGGCGCGGCCTACGGCAGCACCAACGTTCTCCGCACGGTGACGGCGTTCTATCCTGTAGTCGCGAACGACGTGCGCTCCGGCCTTGTTCGGTCGATCCGCCACGAGGACGGCAGACTCGACGTCTACGACTACTCCCTCGTCTCCAACCTCTGGACCCGCACCGTCACCCATCTCCACGAGCAATCTCCCTCGCCCGTCTCCGGCAAGACTACCCGCGACATAACGACCACCAACGCACGCGGCGAAATTCCCGAAGAGATAACCGAGGCGTTCATTGACGGGATTTGGTATACTATTGCCAGAAACCGTATGACATACAACGCAGAAGGCAAGCGCATTCGAAGCGAAAACCTCGCCGGGCAAGTTACGACCACGGCGTGGGATTGCTGTCATAAGGTTTCGGAGACCCAGCCCGATGGCTCTACCACCACCTGGGATTACGATGACGAAGGGCGCGTAATCGCCTCTTCTCGCCTCATCCCGCTCGACATGACCAATGTCACGTGGCTTACGACCTGCTACGAATACGATGACCTCGGCCGCCAAGTCGCGACATGGCAGACAAACTATGCCGCGCAAGTCGGTCTTCCCGCAACCCGCACGCGCTACGACCAACTCGGCCGCACCATCTCCCGCATCGACACTCTCGGCAACACCACCCTAACATCGTATAGCATTGATGGCCGAACTGTGTCCGTCCTGCACCCCAACACCTCTACCACCACATACACCCGATCCGCCTCTGGCGATACTCTCTCCATCACCGGCACCGCCGTTACCCCCGAGTTCCACACTTACGGCATCTCCCCCGATGGCACTCGCTGGTCGCACGCCGTCCAAGGCGAAACAGCCTCTTCTCCGCGCTTCACCAAGCGCTACGAGAACCTGCTCGGCCAGACCATCCGCGAAGAGCGCAGCGGTTTCCAGGGCGCGGTTCTCGCGACAACTCACACCTACGACTCGCTTCGTCGCCTCATCTCCACCTCCGCAGACTACGAACCAACAACCGAGTACACCTACGACACACTTGGCAACCGCATAGCGACAACACGTTCGGTAGGGCGAGTTGTCCCCAACGAGCCGCCATCGGCGGAAAACCAATGGCGCAGATCCGAAACATCATCCTGTTTTGCGCTTGATGGTGGCATCGTCTACCTCACCCAAACCAACATCGTCTCCTGTTCCGATTCCACCATCGCTCCTCTCGTCTCTTCCTCTTCGCGCCAGCTCACTGGCCTCACTTCCGCGCTTCCCTCTCGCTCCCGCTCGACAGACATCCGCGGCAATGTGACTGAAAACGAAGTGCATGTTTCCGTCCCGGTAGTCACATCGTCCCAGGTTGTCTCGTATGCTACAAATAGACCGTTGACAGTCTCGCGCTATGGGGTTGAGATTCAGACGGTCTCTGTTTCCGCTGTCACCAACACCGTTGCCTACGATGCCCTTGGTCGCCAAATCTCCAACACCGATGGCCGCGGCAACACCCGTCACGTCGAATACAACTCCTTCGGCCAGCGTTCTGCTTCCATCGACGCCCTTGGCAACCGCACAACCTACGCCTACGACCAGTTCGGCAATCTCGCATCGGTCACCGATCCACTCGGCAACGCCATTGTCTATGAGTATGATCTTCGCGGTCGCAAGACATACGAAGGTGGCGCAACATATCCCGTTCGCTACACATACGACATCTTTGGCAACAAGACAACGATGATGACATATCGTAATGAGTCGCTTGGCCCCGATTCGGGGGATGTCACAACGTGGCTCTACGATGAAGCATCTGGTTGCATGACCAACAAGGTATACGCCGACGGCAAGGGCCCGGTCTACGCTTATAATCCCAAAGGCAAGTTGTCTCGCCGCATTTGGGCTCGTGGCATAACTACCGACTATACCTACGACGACTGGGGCAACCTTACTAACACAGTCTACTCGGATGGTACTCCGACAATCGCGCTTTCTTACGATGCCCTTGGCCGTCAGATCGAAGCCCATGATGCCGCAGGTATAACAACATTTCTCTACGATTTCTTCGGTTCACTCACCAACGAAACCGTGATCGGCGTTGCGGGAACGAACACGATTATTCGTTATTGGGATTCCTTCGGCCGTTCCCTCGGTTATGCCCTCAACGGCGTCCGCCAGTCGACNNCGTCCGCCAGTCGACTCTCGCCTACGATCCTTCAACAGGTCGTCTCGCATCGATGCTAGCTAACGGCAGCAATACACCGTTCGCATGGAACTACCTTGATGGCAGCGATCTAAAGTCCTTGCTCGGCTATCCGAATGGTTTGACGGCCTCGTGGCAATATGACGCCAATGGACAGTTACTTCAGGTCAAGAATGCATTTGATGTGGCGGCGGCGCCCTCGCCGTCGCAGACCAGCGTCATCTCACAGTACGACTACGCCTATGATGCTGTGGGCCGTCGCGTCGCATGCGGGAAGTCAGGCAGCGCATTCGCGCAAGACGATACAGTTGCCTACGGTTACAACGCTCGTAGCGAACTGACGAATGCCGTCGCCGCTGTCGATTCTGACTACCGCTACGCCTACGACTTCGACGATATTGGCAACCGTGAATCCTCATCAGAGCGTGGAACGAATTCTGTATACACTGCAAATGGCCTCAGCCAGTACACTTCGGTCGATGATTTCGCGCCGCAATTCGACGACGATGGCAACCAGACACTCATCAAGACCGCAACCGGCATCTGGCATGTCACCTACAATGGCGAAAACCGCCCGATTCTCTGGACATGCCTGCTATCAAACAATCAAACAATCACAAATCAAACAATTATCTCCATGTCCTTCGACCGCATGGGCCGCCGGGTCACGAAGAATGACCAGCGGTTCATCTACGACGGCTATCTGCAGATCGCCAACTTCGAACTTCAAACTTCAAACATCAAACTTCAAACATTCATCTGGGATCCGACCGAGCCTGTATCGACCCGTCCGCTCGTTTGGGGGCAATGCGAGGGGTCGACAATTTTGAACTTTGAACCTTCTACGTTGAACTTCTACACCCACGATGGCAACAAGAACGTGAGCGAAGTGGTTGGCGCACATGGTGATGTTTCCGCTCATTACGAATATGTTCCATTTGGTGCATTGGTTGCGAAAACTGGTGATAGCGCCATAGGGAATCCCTTCCGATTCTCCAGCGAGTATGCTGATGATGCGCTTGGGTTGATATATTACAACTATAGGCATTACGCGCCCATTTCAGGGACATGGTGTTCAAGGGACTCGTTGGGAGAGGAATCTTCTCTCCACTTGGCGTTATTTTGCCGCAATTCTTCAATAGCACGATATGATCTATTGGGCTTGATTGTTCATCCAATGTTTGGCTTCGATACAGATTGGTGGCTTGAAAACAACCGCCCAACTAGGACGCAACTGGAAAAGGATAGAGACGAACTGGAATCCAGATTGGCGGCATCATGCCCACAGGGGGATGAACCGATACCGACACCGTGGAAGTCGTTGTGCTGCAAGGAGTCATGCAAGAAGCAGGCGCATGAGCTGGCATGGGCAATCTACGAAGAGGTAGAGAAGCGCGCGAAGAACGTCTTGATTGGTGGTAGAATCGGGAATTCTATTGTTTCATTGCTGCTTGCATGGAAAATAGTTACTGGGCATGGGCAAGAAATAGGGCAAGAAGTCCATTCCATTGCGTGGAGTTGTACTGATTGGCAGTTGTTTGTTGGCGATGCGTTTAAAGAGTATAAGAAGAAGTATCCAGACGGGGAGGGTGGTTTGAAGAGTGAGCGCTGCTTTAATGCAAAAGAAGCACAAGGGTATATTCCATTGGTTTACCCGTTTAATATTTTAGATATTAGAATTGATGTAAACCTTTCGCTAATCGGTGATCCGCTGATGGATGTTCCGCTAATTACATTCCCGGCACCAGGTCTATATATCCCAACGCGACATCAATGGGAAGACATCATTCCACCTGATTCGTCAAGTCCAGTTCAGATTGATCCGTGGCCATCTGGCGGTAAACGCCTGTTTAGAAAATAGAAGCATGTTGTTAGTGACAGGAGGTAGTTAATGGATAGAATTGCATTGATTCTTCATGTTGTGGGATGGGGGCTTCTTATGGCCGCGGCACCGTCCTGCCTCAGCGAAACCTCACACAGGGCATTGTACAAAGCTCGGCAGACTGTGGTTGGGTCATGCTTGGATGCTGACATGGATTCATATTTGGAGTTGTCCTTTAAGAAATTGGAGCAGTCCTTGAAGGAGGAGGTGGAACGATGAAGATCGCTTGTCTTGCTAGGCTAGTAAAGAGGCTCGGTTTTCTCGTTGTATTCATTGCTCTTGTCAGATGTGCTACAAATGCGACCTTTTTTACTGGGTGGGGTCAGGTGTCTTATATTTTCGGCAACGACTTGGAAACGGAGACAAGTGCTGCCCTCGTGACACACTCGGTTATGGCAGCACGATATCTTGGCGAGGCAGAGGGCGAGTTGGTGTATGGCTGGGCTCTGTCACATGCCGGAGCCGCAAGAGACGCATGTGATCTCTCTATGACATTGCTGTTGGTCGTCATCGGCTATGTCTTGTACATTTTGTCAGGCGCTGTTGCACGCCATTTTGGCAAATCAGCAGCTGAGACCGAAGTTCGCGAAGGGACTTGGGCTTGGGTTGCCATGCTGATATTAGTGCCGTTGTTCGTGCCGCCTCTTGTGCCGCTCAGATACCACACTGCCGAGAAGACGGTGACAAGGTGCCGGGAGATCGCGCAGCCGCAGAATCTGGATCCGAGCGTGAAGACCCTCGTGAACATCATCCTGGAAAAGGAGTCGGAGAGATGAAAACCGAGTCGTTTGCTGGGGCGGTCAGGACGTTCGGCCGGCTTCTGATCGTGGCGGCGGTTGTCAGGAGCGTCACGCTCGCGCGGCTAATATGCATCGCCAATGTGGCGCATGACGACTATTACCAAAGTGCGGACGTCATTGCCGAGACAGTGCAAAGCTCAGCCGTCCTTGACAGCGCAAGGTATTTCAGCAAAGTCGTGGGCGAGATCGTTCGCGGCCGATTGCTGGAGCGCTACTATGACCGGTTTGACAGTGTGCCAACGATAGTGTGCATAGCTATCGGCATAGCCCTGTGCTGTGCGGCGAGGCGAATGCTTCGCACGGCGAAAGACGCTGATGCTGCTGCGACACCTTCGACACCTTCAAATGCAGATAAGTGGAACATAAAGGGTCCGCTACGTCCAGAAGTAAACTTGGGTTCCAGAAGTAAATCCGGAGTTTGATGGCTGAACAGCTCGTGTGGCAATCAGGTCTGACCCTGTTAGCTCCAAGATATAGTGACTAATCTTATGTTATTGCAACAACAAACGCAAGTCAATTGAGGCAGATATGATGCACGAGAAAATTCCTATGATGCTAAGTTGGATTATTGTGGCTTTATTCCTTTTGGCGTTAGGCTCCTTCCTTTGGGCTGGGTGCAATTTTCAGTGAAGTCCTGCCTTTGAGAGATATCTGCGATCATTTGATCCCGGGCGCATCCATATCGGTACTTGCGTGATAATGGGTAAAAAGGGTCAGGTACGCCGAGCAAAACTCGGCTGAACTAGCAGAATGAAAGGAGTCTGCACTGTAAAGAAGTCAGCATACAGTTAGGACGGTGAGGCGTGCAGAGGGTGACCGATGTGCGCGAGTCTCGCCAGACAAACGAATAAGCGACAACGCAAGTGAACCTCTCTCGTGAAGTCTCGTTACTTAAATCCCGAGTGGCCAGTGTTCTGACATCATGAAGCCAACAGGATTCCGCCGAACTGGCTTGGGCGGATGAAACTCGGC
>LXOW01100782.1_pt1 | contig 34607 bp, 35 predicted proteins | sample 1368591 | NCBI WGS metagenome assembly LXOW01 (sample SAMN04884650, study PRJNA319009) | bovine gut metagenome | isolation source: Cow rumen | host: Bos taurus | place: Italy: Legnaro (PD) | collected 2014-07-09
TACCACATCCTCCTCCCTTTGTCAACACTTTTTTTCGCCTTTTTAAACTTTTTTTCTCTCCCGCTTCCCGCTTGTTATTCTAACGCCGCTTTTTATACTATATATAGTACAGCCGCTGACGAATTCTTCACTATCGTCAGCGGCCGTCATATACAAAAACCGTTTCATAAGCGATTACCGCTTGTCCTCGTTATATTTTGCAACCACTTTTTTAATACGGTCCGCGGGATCCAGCAAAGCGCTGATGGAATTATCATAGTTTAATGTCTCGACCAACAGCGCGATATACTTCGACATATTGACGCTGCAATACCACTCGCGCGAAAGCAATTCCTTCGTCTGATAGATCAGATTGGTGGTAAAGACTTTATCAATCTTCCCCGCCCAGTAATACTGGTCGAATTTTTCAAGTCCTTCCACAAACAATCCGAATGTGGAAAAGATGAAAATTCTTCCGGCGCCTCTTTCCTTAAGAATTGCCGCGATGTCAAGCATGGAATCGCCTGAAGAGATCATATCATCCACCAAGATCAAATCTTTGCCGGTAATATCATTCCCTAAAAACTCATGTGCTTCGATGGGGTTTCGACCGTTGACGATGACCGAATAGTTCCGGCGCTTATAGAACATGCCGAGTTCAAGACCCAACACCGAAGAATAATAAATACAGCGGCCCATACCGCCTTCATCGGGCGAAACGATCATGGTATGATCGCGATCCAATTTGATATCCGGAACCGTTTTTAAAAGGGCTTTGATCATTTGATAAGCGGCCTGAACATTATCGAAACCGTCCAGCGGGATCGCATTATTGACACGGGGATCGTGCGCGTCAAACGTGAGAATATTCTTGACGCCCATATTGACCAGTTCCTGCAAAGCCATGGCGCAGTCCATGGATTCGCGTGTGGTGCGGCGATGCTGACGGCCTTCATAAAGCATGGGCATGATCACGGTGATACGGCGGGCTTTTCCTCCAAGAGCGGCGATGACGCGTTTTAGATCCTGAAAATGATCGTCGGGACTCATCGGCACGGTTTGTCCGTACATTTTATAGGTGACATTATAATTGAAACAGTCACATATTATATATACGTCCAACCCGCGGGCNNCCAACCCGCGGGCGGTGTGCTTTAAAACCGCTTTTGCCTCGCCCGTGCCGAAACGCGGACAGTTTGCGGTGATGACGAAGGATTCATCTTCCGGAATACTTCTCCACTGTTTGAGATAATAATCCACTCTCGATGCGATGTCCTCACAACCGCGCATGCTGATCAGCGCCAAATCGCCGTAAGGCGTATGTTGAAAATCAATACTTGCCATTGGAAAGCCCTCCGTTTTTTTACTATCTCTATCATACCACAAATTCTTCGACACAAAAAGACTTTTTCTAAAAAAAAATTCATATCTTTTTTTGCATCAGAAACCAAATTTTTATAGGAAACGTCAAAAGGGAAAGAGTTTGTTATAAGAAATATTCTTATTCTGTTTAAATTTACTTGACATAGCAGGAAAAATGAATTATACTGAGAAACAGAGATGAGAGATGCAAGGTTCGCAGAGGCTTTGCGTCTTTTTTGTTTTAGGAGGTGAATGCATGCAGTTGCAGGACATCATAGAAGCATTGGAGCGAACGCCTGTCATTGCCGCAACCGACAGTCGACATTGGCAGACGGCATTATCCGCCGAGCCGGAGGTCTTGTTTCATTTAAATGTCAATTTGTTGACCGCGAAGGCTGAACTTGCCGCCGCCAAAGAACAAGGAAAAATCATTTTGGTTCATATCGATTTGGCTGACGGTATCGGAAAAGATAAAACCGGCATACAATGGCTGGCGAAAATCGGGGCGGACGGGATCATCAGTACACGTTCACACTTGATCAAAGCGGCAAAAGATTTGGGCCTTTGTACNNAACCAAGGCCGAGGTGACCGCCGCTTTAGGAAATGGCGCGTTAGCGGTTTCAACCGGACAGCGTTCGCTTTGGACACTGTGATCTTTATGATAGTGGAGGAGAACGGATAAATGAACGAATTACATTTCCTGATGGGCGAAAACCAAACTCTCGTGATACAAACCATCTTACGGGCATTGGCTTCCGTATTGATCGGGGGGTTGATCGGCAGCGAACGCGCACGGCACGGGCGAGCAGCCGGCATGCGCACGCACATTCTGGTTTGTTTAGGTGCTTGTATGACTTCGATGACCGGTATTTTTGTATCCGATTATCTGGGACTTCAAGGCGATGTGTTGCGTATTTCCGCGCAAGTGATTTCCGGCATCGGTTTTTTAGGCGCCGGGATGATTATTTTGAAAAGCAACAACGTGATCATGGGACTGACCACCGCCGCGGGCGTCTGGACGACCGGCACCATCGGTATTGCGGTGGGATACGGTTATTATATCGGTGCAATGGTCGTGACGGTTTTGTTTTTGGTGACCATCATCTTGTTTGCGAAATTTGAACGCCGTAAAAAACGGACTGAAATCATTTATGTTGAAGTCGACAATCTTTATAAAATCAACGACATTCTAAAAACCTTGGAACAAACGATTCCGGAACCTTTTACCACGCAAATCTTCGCACCGAAAACCAACCGGGACGGTCACGCGGGGATCAATTTGGTTTTGGAAAAACATGTCAATTTTGACGTAACCCGTCTTTGTGAAATTGAGAATATTGTTTTTGCAGTAGAGGAGTAATCGTAATGATGTATGATGTAGTCATTGCAGGCGCCGGCGTTATCGGCGGATTGTTAGCGCGGGAACTGACACGTTACCGTCTTTCGGTTTGTGTGCTGGAAAAAGAAAACGATGTGGCCATGGGGGCTTCCAAAGCCAACAGCGGCATCATTCACGGCGGCTTTGACCCGGAACCGGGTACGTTAAAAGCCAAACTGAATGTGGAAGGCGTTCCGCTTTTGTATCAGGCGGCAAAGGAGTTGCATGTTCCCCACCGCAACAACGGTTCTCTGGTCGTGGCGTTTTCACCGGAAGAAAAGCAAACGTTGCAAGTCCTTTTGGCGCGCGGAGAACAAAACGGTGTGACCGGGATGAAGATTTTATCCGGTGATGAAGCGCGTGCGTTAGAGCCGAACCTCTCCAAAGACGTTTTTGCGGCGCTTCGAATTCCATCCGCCGGAATTATTTGCCCCTATGCGCTGACGATTGCCGCCATTGGCAACGCCATGGACAACGGCGCGGAATTGCTCCGTAATTTTGAAATTGTAAAAGTGGAAAAGCCCGATGACGCTTTTCTTGTGACCGCCGCGGATGGCAGACAGGTGACCGCGCGCTATTTCATCAACTGCGCAGGCACCTTTGCTGATCGCGTGGCGGCTCTGGCGGGAGATCCTGCTTTCAGCATTATCCCTCGCGCGGGCGAATACATGCTTTTGGATAAAACCGAAGGTTCGACCGTTTCGCACACCATCTTCCAGGTACCGACGGAAAAAGGTAAGGGTGTTTTAGTAACGCCCACCGCCGACGGCAACCTTCTGCTCGGTCCGACGGCCGATCCGGTGGACGATCCCGAAGGCACCGCCACCACCGCAGCAGGGCTTGACATGGTCAGCGCCCTTGCCAGAAAGAGTGTTCCGAACGTCAACACCCGAAACGTCATCACCTCCTTCGCGGGTGTTCGCGCTTCCACGAAACAAGGCGATTTCCTGATTCAGAATTCCGAAATCGTTCCCGGTCTCGTGCATGCGGCGGCGATCGACTCTCCCGGACTTTCCTCTTGCGTCGCCATTGCCAAGTATGTGGTGAACCTCTTAAAAGAATCCGGATTGGAACTGATTGAAAATCCGGACTTTGACGGCACACGCGAAGACGTTCACGCCTTCCGCCATATGAGTGATGAGGAAAAAGACGCCTATATTCAATCTCACCCCGCTTACGGCAGAATCATTTGCCGTTGCGAGACCGTCAGTGAAGGAGAAATCATTGACGCCTTGCACCGCAATCCGGCGGCATGGGATGTTGACGGCATCAAGCGTCGCACCAGATCCGGTATGGGAAGATGTCAAGGCGGTTTCTGTTCGCCCTACGTCATGCGGCTGATTGAAAAAGAAACCGGTCGTTCCATGGAAGAAATCACCAAAAAAGGTCGCGGTTCACAGATGGTGGAGGGAGTCTTATAAATGCAGGAATATGAAATTGTAATTATCGGCGGAGGTCCCGCGGGAATGGCGGCGGCCGTAGCGGCTTATGACAGCGGTGTGAAAAACATCGTCATTTTAGAGCGCGAAGAAGCACTCGGCGGCATTTTAAAACAGTGTATTCATAACGGCTTCGGTCTGCATAGACTGGGAAGAGAACTGACCGGTCCCGAATACGCCGCAGTCTTTGAAGAGCAGGTCAAAGAACGCGGGATCCCGGTTTATTACGAAACCATGGTCACCGATCTTTCCAAAGATAAAGTCGTTACCGCGCAAAGCACCGGCGGTATGTTGAAAATCAAGGCAAAAGCCGTCATTCTGGCGATGGGTTGCCGCGAGCGCAGCCGCGGAGCCTTAAACATCAGCGGTACCCGTCCGGCCGGCGTATACAGCGCGGGAACCGCACAAAAACTGATGAACTGTGAAGGTTACCGGGTCGGAACGAAAGCCGTTATTTTAGGATCGGGCGATATCGGACTGATCATGGCACGCCGTATGTCGTTGGAAGGCGCCAAAGTTGAAGCGGTGTGTGAAATCATGCCCTATTCGGGAGGTCTCACCCGAAACATCGTACAATGTTTGGAAGACTTTGGCATTCCGCTTTATCTTTCCACTACCGTGGCGGAAATCCACGGAAAAGACCGTGTTGAAGGCGTCACCATCGCGCAAGTAGACGAAAACCGCCGTGTGATCGAATCCACCAAACGGTATATCCCCTGCGACACCCTGTTGCTTTCCGTCGGATTGATCCCCGAAAACGAATTGACCCGTGCCGCCGGGATCCCGATCGATCCCATCACCAACGGTGCTTTGGTCGATGAAAACCGTCAAACCGCCGTGCCGGGCATTTTTGCCTGCGGCAATGTTCTGCAAGTGCACGATTTAGTGGATTATGTTTCGGAAGAAGCCGAAACCGCCGGAAAAGGCGCCGCAAACTATGTGCTGAACGCGAAAGAAAACACAAATTGCTTATCGACCGAAACCGGAAACGGCGTGCGCTACGTCTTGCCGCAAAGAGTGAACCGCGATACCGAAGGCGACTTAGAGCTCTTCCTGCGGGTAACGAAACCGTTCGGGAAAGTGCGTTTCACCGTGCAGTCAGGCGACCAAACACTGGCCACCGCCGTACGCCTCAAAGCCGCTCCCGGTGAAATGGAGAAAATTACGGTCAAACAGGACAAACTGGCATTGGCCGGGCAAACGCTGACCGTAAGTTTGGAGGAATTGTCATGACAAGAGAAATGACCTGCATCATCTGCCCGCGCGGCTGTACGCTGACAGTCGATCTGGATCAAATGAGCGTGACCGGCAACACCTGCCCCAAAGGAGAGCAATATGCGATCGACGAATGTACGCATCCCGTGCGTACCGTAACCTCCACCGTAAGACTTTCCAATCGGGAGGGCATGGTCAGTGTGAAAACCGAAAATCCGATCCCGAAAGATCAGATTTTTGCGGTGATGGAGCAAATCCGCCACACCGCCGCCAACGCTCCGGTCCATATTGGCGATGTGCTGATCCCCGACGCGGCGGGTTCGGCTGTCATTGCCACTAAGAATGTGGAATAAGAGGTCATGAAAAAACAAAGCATCTTGCAACCCGTTAAACTCTTTTTATTTGATATGGACGGTACCCTTTATTTGGGGAATCAACTGTTCCCTTTTACCGCCGAACTGCTTAAGCAAATCCGCCAAAGCGGTCGGGAGTATTGTTTCATTACCAACAATTCTTCCAAAAGCGTTTCGGCTTATGTGAAAAAGTGGGCGCGGCTGGGTATTACCACAAAACCGGAAGATTTTTTAACGTCTTCGCAAGCCACCGCTTTCTATTTGCAGGAACATTTTCCCGGCAAACGGCTGTATGTCTGCGGCACGGTGTCTCTCAAAGAAGAACTGGCTCAGCAAGGGTTTCCCCTGACCGAAGATCCCGAACAGACGGAATGTATCGTCATGGGATTTGATACCGAACTGACCTTCCGTAAATTACAAGATGTCAGTTACCTCCTATGCACAAAAGATCTGCCGTATATTGCCACCAATCCCGATTACGTCTGCCCTACCGAATTCGGCAGCGTTCCCGATTGCGGAAGCGTGTGCGATATGCTGTACCATGTCTCCGGAAAACGCCCGGTTGTCATCGGCAAACCATCACCTCTGATGATCACGTTGGCCATGAAAAAGTACGGTGTTTCCCCACAAGAGACCGCCGTGGTTGGCGACCGTATTTACACCGATGTGAAAAGCGGCTTGAACGCCGGCGCAGTCTCGGTTCTGGTCATAAGCGGAGAAACCACCCGGGAGATTTTAGACGCCTCGCCCGATCGCCCCGATTTGGTGCTGGAAAACGCCGGAGAAATCCTTTACTCCCTCTAATTGAGAAAAGTTCAGTTTTTTACGCCCGACGATTCTTCTAAAGAAGAGTCGTCGGGCATTTTTATATTCGACGCTCCCTTTTTGAAGGATCCGCACCGCCGCCGGGGGAGAAAAATTGAAAAATTCGCTTGTCTTTTGAAAGAAGATTTGCTATAATAACACTGATGTATTACCGAAAGGAGTCTGTTCTATGAATTATTCAAAAGAAGTGGAAAACATGTGTCCGCTGATCAAGGGCGCATACCACGGTCCCGCTCCCATTCCCGAAGAAGGCAAATGGGTGCAAGCCAAAGAAATCAAGGATATTTCAGGTCTTACCCACGGCATCGGCTGGTGCGCGCCGCAACAGGGCGCCTGCAAACTGTCGCTGAATGTCAAAGAGGGCATCATCGAAGAAGCGTTGGTGGAAACCATCGGTTGTTCGGGCATGACCCATTCGGCGGCGATGGCCTCGGAAATCCTGGTCGGTAAAACCATTTTAGAAGCGCTCAACACCGACCTGGTCTGCGACGCCATCAATACCGCGATGCGTGAACTGTTCCTGCAAATCGTGTACGGTCGTACCCAAACGGCTTTCTCCGAAGGCGGTCTGCCGATCGGCGCGGGTCTTGAAGACCTCGGAAAAGGCTTGCGTTCCCAAACCGGTACCACCTATGCCACCTCCGCCAAAGGTCCGCGTTATCTGGAACTGGCGGAAGGCTACATCACCAAAATCGCCGTAGACGAGGAAGGCGCGATCATCGGTTACAAGTTTGTCCACCTCGGCAAGATGATGGATATGATTAAAAAAGGCATGTCGGCTGACGAGGCGCTTGCCAAAGCCAGCGGTCAATACGGACGCGTGGACGATGCGGCGAAACTCATCGACCCGCGTGAAGAATAAGGAGGAAACCGAACATGGCTTTATTTGAAAGTTTTGAAAGAAGAATCGACCAAATCAACGCGGAACTTGCCAAACACGGCATTTCCTCTCTGGAAGAAGCAAAACAAATCTGCGACGACGCCGGCGTAGACGCTTACGGCATTGTCAAAGGCATTCAGCCCATCTGCTTTGAAAACGCGGCTTGGGCGTATATCGTCGGTTGTGCCATTGCTCTGAAAGACGGCGTGAAAAGCGCCGCCGAAGCCGCCGAAAAAATCGGTTTGGGGCTTCAATCGTTCTGCATTCCCGGTTCCGTGGCGGACGACCGTAAAGTAGGTATCGGTCACGGAAATTTGGGCGCGATGCTGTTGCGTGACGAAACCAAATGTTTCGCTTTCCTGGCGGGTCACGAGTCCTTTGCCGCGGCGGAAGGCGCCATCGGTCTTGCCAGAAGCGCCAACAAAGCCCGTAAAGAACCCCTGCGCGTCATCCTGAACGGTCTCGGAAAAGACGCTGCGAAAATCATCTCCCGCATCAACGGTTTCACCTATGTGCAAACCAAGTTTGACTATTACACCGGTGAACTCACCATTGTGGAAGAGATCGCTTACTCGAAGGGTGAACGCTCCAAAGTTCGCTGCTATGGCGCGGACGATGTGCGCGAAGGCGTTGCCATCATGCACAAAGAAGGCGTGGACGTTTCCATCACCGGTAACTCCACCAACCCGACCCGCTTCCAGCACCCGGTTGCCGGCACCTACAAAAAAGAGTGCGTGGAACAGGGCAAGAAGTATTTCTCCGTGGCTTCGGGCGGCGGTACAGGCCGTACCCTGCACCCCGATAACATGGCGGCAGGCCCTGCTTCCTACGGCATGACCGACACCATGGGAAGAATGCATTCCGACGCCCAGTTCGCCGGCTCGTCCTCGGTTCCCGCTCATGTGGAAATGATGGGACTTATCGGCGCGGGCAACAACCCGATGGTTGGTATGACCGTGGCTTGCGCGGTTGCCGTCAACGAAGCGTTGAATAAATAAACACCTCGTTTTTATCATCAAGGAGTGAAATTTCGGTTTCACTCCTTTTTTGTGTTGAATTCAGCGGAAAAATATGCTAAAATAAGGTCATTCTATAAAGAGGTGATGACAATGAAAACGGTGATTTCCGTCATTGGAAAGGACGCGGTGGGCATCATCGCCCAAGTCAGCGCGGTTTGCACCGAATGCAACGCCAATATTGTGGATATTACACAATCGGTTTTACAGGAACTGTTCGTCATGGTCATGCTGACCGAAATCAAGGATCTTTCCTGCTCTTTCACCGAGTTTTCCGATAAAATGAAGGCGCTCGGGCAAGACCGTGGTCTCGACATCCGCGTCATGCACGAAGATATTTTCAATTCCATGCACCGCATTTAGTGAGGCCGAACGATGATCAATTTACACGATATCATGGAAACCATCAACATGATTTCCGAAGAAAACCTCGATATTCGCACCGTCACGATGGGGATTTCCCTGTTGGACTGCGCGGACAGTGATCAAAAACGTTCCTGCGACAAGGTGTATGATAAAATTACCCGGTTAGCCGGAAACCTTGTGAAAACCGGGGAGGAAATCGAACGGGAATACGGTATTCCGATTATCAACAAACGCATTTCGGTCACGCCGATTTCCCTGTTGGCCGCCGCGGGAGGCGATCCGATCCTTTATGCGAAAACTCTGCAAAAAGCCGCGGACGCGACCGGCGTGAACTTTATCGGCGGTTATTCCGCACTGGTACATAAAGGCTTCTCGGCGGGCGACCTCAACCTGATCCGCTCCATCCCCGAGGCGCTTGCCACCACCGAAAAGATTTGTTCCTCGGTCAACATCGGCTCGACCAAATCGGGCATCAATATGGACGCGGTCAAATTGATGGGAGAAATCGTCAAACAAACCGCCGTCGCCACCGCCGACCGCGACTGCATCGGTTGTGCCAAACTGGTGGTATTCTGCAACGCGGTGGAGGATAACCCCTTCATGGCGGGCGCTTTTCACGGCATCGGGGAACCGGACTGCGTGGTGCATGTCGGCGTTTCCGGGCCGGGCGTGGTGCAGGCGGCGTTGAAAAAATGTCCGAACGGCGATTTGGGGGAACTTGCCGAAATCATCAAACGCACCGCTTTCAAAATCACCCGGATGGGACAGTTGGTTGGCACCGAAGCCTCGAAACGGCTGGGCGTGCCGTTTGGTATTGTTGACCTTTCCCTGGCACCGACCCCGGCGGTAGGCGATTCAGTCGCGCATATTCTGGAAGAAATGGGGCTCGAAATCTGCGGGATTCACGGCACGACCGCGGCGCTGGCTCTTTTGAACGACGCGGTGAAAAAAGGCGGCGTGATGGCCTCTTCTTCGGTCGGCGGGCTCTCGGGCGCCTTTATTCCCGTTACGGAAGACGCCGGCATGATCGACGCGGCGCGTGCGGGCGACCTCTCCCTTGAAAAATTAGAAGCCATGACCGCCGTTTGCTCGGTCGGTCTTGATATGATCGCCATTCCCGGCGAAACATCTCCGGAAATCATTTCCGCCATCATTGCCGACGAAGCGGCGATCGGCATGGTCAATTCCAAAACCACCGCGGTTCGGGTCATCCCCGCCATCGGAAAACGCGAAGGCGAGGAACTCTCTTTCGGCGGATTGCTTGGAAGCGGACCGATCATGCGGGTTGCGCTCGATAAAAGTCCCAAAGTCTTTATTGACCGCGCCGGGCGGATTCCCGCGCCGCTGCAAAGTCTGAAAAACTAATCAGCCTTTGAAAACCCTGAACAGAAACGGTGATCGGATTGTCTGAAAATAAACGATGGTACACAAAAGGTCTGCGCGACGGGATCCCCATCGCGCTCGGCTATTTCGCGGTTTGTTTCACCTTAGGGATTCTCGCGAAAAAAGCCGGGTTGACCGCCACCCAAGCCGGCGTTGCCGCCGCCCTGACCAATGCTTCGGCAGGCGGCTATGCCGGTTTTACGCTGATCGGCGCGGGGGGAACCTATTTGGAAATGGCACTGACCGAACTGGTGGTCAACGCGCGGTATTTGCTGATGTCCTGCGCGTTGAGCCAAAAACTCTCTCCCAAAACGCCGCTTTTACATCGCATGCTGGTGGCGTTTGATGTGACCGATGAGATCTTCGGGATCTCCATTGCGGTCAAAGGCGATTTGAACCCCTATTATAACTACGGCGCGATGACCGTCGCGATCCCCGGTTGGGCGCTTGGCGCCTTCTTCGGGGTGGTGACCGGCAACCTGTTGCCCGCCCGACTGGTCAGCGCCTTCAGTGTGGGATTATACGGTATGTTTTTAGCCATCATCATCCCTCCGGCACGAAAAAGCCCGGTCATTGCCAGGCTGGTCGTGCTTTCGATGGTCCTCAGTTTCCTGTTTGCGTATTTGCCGCTCTTGCGGTTCCTTTCTTCGGGATTGCGGGTCATCCTGTTGACCGTTGTGATCTCACTGGCCGCGGCGATCCTGTTTCCGGTTAAGGAGGAAGACGATCATGCGGCATAACATAGTTGTCTATATTCTCATCATGGCGGCTGTCACGTATTTGATCCGTGTTCTGCCGCTGACGCTCATTCGAAAAAAAATCACCAATAAGACCCTGCGCTCATTTTTGTATTATGTGCCGTACGTCACTTTGGCGGTCATGACCTTCCCCGCGATTTTAGAGGCGACCGAAAGCCTTTGGTCGGGGTTGGCAGCGTTGATCGCAGGAGTGGTTCTCGCCTATTTTGGCGTCAGCCTCTTCGGCGTGGCGGTCTGTTCCTGCGTGGTCGTCTTTGTCATTGAGTTATTGATATGAATAATTTTTCGAACATGGTAATCCGTTATTGTCCGGAACCGACGCCTCTACAATGCGGGCAGGCGGTTTTGGCGATGCTCGGCGGTCGCACCGTCGAGGAAATCGTAGACCTTATAAAAACCGAACGGGAAACCACCCTTCGCCAAATGTTTGCGGCATTGGATGCGATGGAGATCCCCTATTCCCGTGTACGCGTGCCGGTCGAACAAAAAGAACAATTACCCGCCGTGGCGCTTTTGAGTTTAGAAACGCCCCGTTGCTGGCATTGGTCGCTCTTCGCGAACGGTCGGTTTTACGATCCGGAACACGGGATTTTGGACGACTTTCCCCCTTCCAATCGTCGGTATTATTGGGAAATTCATCCGAAAAACATTGCAAAAAAACCGGTCGATGTGGTATACTGAAAATATCCGAATCATTTTGAAAGTAACAGGAGGCTCCAAACCGCATGTCCATGACAATGATTCCTTTAGCCGAAGGCGTAGAGGGGCTGTTTATCCGCAGTGAGCGTTTCAACACCACCTCCGTTTCCTTTAACTTTTATATGCCTTTACAAGCCGACACCGTCGCCGAAAACGCTTTACTTCCGTTTCTTTTGACCGGTTGCGGCAAACGGTATCCCGATTTTTCACTCTTGAACCGGGAACTGGCGCGCCTGTACGGCGCGCAGTTGGACGCATCCGCCGAAAAGACAGGCGATCACCAACTTTTGAAAATCGGCATGTCGGTCATTGATGACCGCTACACCTTGGAAAAAGATTCTCTCTTGAAAAAATCGGTCAATATGCTGTTGAGTTTGATTTTTGAACCAAAAGCGGAAAACGGCGCTTTTGATGAAAGCGATTTAGCCAGAGAAAAGCGGAAAGCCATCGAGCATATTAAGGGCGAAATCAGTGAAAAACGTATTTACGCCAAAAACCGCATGCTCGAAGAAATGTACCGGGGGCAAGCCTACGGTCTGCCTAAATGCGGAACGGTCGAAGAGGTGCAAGCCGTCACCGGCGATTCTCTTTATCGCGCCTGGCAAAACCTTTTGCGGCAGGCGTATGTGCGTATTCAGGTCATCGGCGCGGCTATCCCGGCGGGGTTTTGGGAAACCGTCACCGAAAAGTTTTGCGCCATCAAGCGTTGCGACATTCACGATCCGCACCGCAACAACCCCACCAAACCGATCAAAGAGCCGAGAATGATTACCGAAACCATGAACATCCGTCAAGGAAAACTGGTTTTGGGATTTTCCAGCGAGGTATACGGTGACGACGATACTTCCCTGCCCCTCATGATTGCCGCTGATATTTTTGGCGGCGGTCCTTATTCGCGCTTGTTCAGCAATGTGCGTGAAAAAATGAGTCTTTGCTATTACTGCTCGGCGTCCGCCGTTCGCCAAAAAGGTCTTGTGATGGTTGATTCCGGTGTAGAAGCGGAAAACGCCCTGCGCGCGGAAAAAGAAATTTTGTCGCAGTTGGCGGCGATCCAACAAGGTGAATTTACCGATTTTGAGTTTTCTTCTTCGATCAAAAGTCTTCGTGATTCTCTCTGCTCGTATCAGGACAGTCAAAACGCTCTTGACGCCTGGTATGCGTTGAGAACCGCAAGCCGTGTCCTGTATACTCCCGAAGAAGTGGCGGAAAAACTGCTCACCGTCACCCGCGAGCAGGTGCAAAACGCCGCCAAAGGCATCCGCCTGAACACGGTTTACCGGCTTTTGCCGCAAACAGAAAAGGAGGGGTAAACCTTGGAAAAACAACTCTTTGAAAGCGACTTTGGCGAACGGTATACCAAAGCGGTTTTGCCCTCCGGTTTACAGATTTTCGTGACGGAAAAGCCACAATACAATTCCGCTTACGCGATTTTCGGAACAAAATACGGTTCTATCGACACCTGCTTTTCAGTCGACGGCGCCGTCACCCGCGTGCCCGAAGGCGTTGCGCACTTTTTAGAGCATAAACTGTTTGAAAGCGAAGAAGGCGACGCTTTTACCAAATACGCCGAAACCGGCGCTTACGCCAACGCTTTCACCTCCTTCGATCGCACTTGTTATCTGTTTTCCTGTTCCAACCGTTTTGAAGAAAACCTTCAAATTTTATTGGATTTTGTCCAATCACCGTATTTTACGGCGCAAACCGTACAAAAAGAACAAGGCATCATCGGGCAGGAAATCCGCATGTATGACGACTCGCCCGGTTGGCGCGTTATGTTCAATATGCTGGGCGCGATGTATCAAAATCATCCGGTTCGTATTGATATTGCGGGAACGGTGGAATCCATTGCGCAAATCGACGATCAACTGCTTTACCGTTGTTATCATACCTTTTACCACCCCTCGAATATGTTCCTGTGTATCGCCGGAAATGTGGATGCCGAAAAAGTCTTGGCGATGGCGGAAGCATCCGTACCGCCGAAACAGCCGGTGACGCTCGAGCGCATCTGCGCACCGGAACCGGATGCCGTTTCCTCCGCTTATGTGGAACAATCCCTTTCGGTCGCACAGCCAATGTTCTGCTTTGGCTTTAAAGAACCGGTCGACGTACCCGAACGCACGGCAAAAGAAAAAACCGAAACCGGTCTCCTTTTGGAGGTTTTAGCCGGTTCCGCTTCTCCTCTTTATAAACGGCTGACCGACCAAGGTCTGATCAACGACGAGTTTTCGTTTGAATACTTTACCGGTCACGGCTATGCCGCCGTGATTTTTGACGGGGAATCGAACGATCCCAAGCGTGTAGCCGAAGAAATCAAGCGGGAGATCGCCCGTCTGAAAAAAGAAGGAATTAATCCCGATTTGTTTACAGCAATCCGTCAAGGGATATATGGCGGAATGATCCGTTCTTTTGGCAGTGTGGAAGCCCTTGCCATGCAGGAGGTCAACTGCGCCATGTTTGGCGGCGGTTTATTTGATGAAATCGAACTCCTGCGCCGGGTCACTCCGGAGGATCTGCTGAAGCGGCTTTCCTTGCTGGAGGATGAAAAATCGGTTCTTTCGGTCATCAACCCCATCGACTGACAACAAGAGTAGAAGGTGGTTTCCATGAGTTATGACGTGACGATTTTCGGCATTTCCCTGCATTTGAATCCCGTTGCTTTTCGAATCCCGATGGGTTCCGGTCACTGGGATATTTACTGGTATGGCGTCATCATTGCAATCGGCTTTTTGCTTGCTATGTTGTACGGCGTCAAAAACGCAAAGCGGTTTCATCTCGATTCTGACCGCATGCTGGACGTCGTGCTGGTGGCAACGCCTGTCGCCATCCTCTCTGCGCGCGCTTATTATTTGATTTTCGACGGAGAACCGTTACACAGCATAAAAGACTTTTTCGGTTTCGGTTCGTCCTCCGGCTTTGCGGGATTGGCTATTTACGGCGGGGTGATCGGTGCCTTCCTTTCGGGTGCGATCATGTGCAAACTGAAAAAAATCCATTTGCTTGATATGTTTGACCTTGCCGCCATCGGCTTCTTGATCGGTCAGGGGATCGGCCGTTGGGGAAATTTCTTCAATCAGGAAGCCTACGGCACCTTTACCGGCAGTTCTTTTTGGGGTATGGAGAGTACCAAGACCATCGCCGAAATGGGGGAAGGATTGGTACATCCCTGCTTCCTGTATGAATCGATTTGGTGCTTGGCCGGTTTCTTTTTGCTGCACACATTCAGTAAAAAGAGGCAATACAGCGGACAGATCATTCTTCTCTACGGCGTTTGGTACGGTTTTGGCCGCACTTTCATTGAACTGTTACGCACAGACAGCCTCATGCTCGGACCCTTGCGGGTTTCTTGTTTATTATCGGCTTTGCTTTGTTTATCCTGCGCCGCCGCGCTGATCGTTTTGCAAAAACGCCGTACGTCGTACGGGGAAGTTTATGAACCGGTTTTTCGCGACCGGGAGGAAGAAGATTATCGTCGTTTGGAAACGGAGAGAACGGAAAATGAGCATCCGGATTGACGGAAAACAAATTGCCGCCGAAGTAAAAAAGCGGGTACGTTTAGGCGTTGAAGACCTGAACCGACAGGGAATTTCGGTAGGATTGGCTGTGATTTTAGTAGGAGATGATCCCGCTTCGCAGATATACGTGGCAAATAAAAAGAAAGCGTGCGCCGCTTTAGGGATTGTGTCCGAAGAATATGCCTTGCCGGCCGAGACTTCACAGGCCGAGTTACTGCGCTTGATTGATGAATTAAATCAAAAGCCCCACATTAACGGGATTTTGTGTCAACTCCCCCTGCCGCCCCATTTGAACGAAAAAGAGGTCATCAACGCGATTTCTCCGCAAAAAGATGTCGACGCGTTCCACCCGCACAATGTCGGGCGCATTATGATCGGGGATTATGATTTTGTCCCCTGTACGCCGGCGGGAATTATGGAAATGCTGGCACATAAAAACATTTCCGTTGAAGGCAAACAATGCGTGGTCATCGGTCGGTCGAATATCGTCGGAAAACCCATGGCGATGTTGCTGTTGCACCAAAACGGCACAGTCACCGTCTGCCATTCCCGCACGAGGAATTTGGCGGAAATCTGCCGTACCGCCGATATTCTGGTAGCGGCTGTCGGAAAAGCCAACTTCGTCACCGCTGATATGGTCAAAGACGGCGCGGTCGTCATTGACGTGGGCATGAACCGCGCAAACGGCAAACTCTGCGGCGACGTGGCATTTGATGAGGTCGAAAAAAAGGCCTCCGCCATTACGCCCGTACCGGGCGGCGTCGGCCCCATGACCATCGCCATGCTGATGCAAAACACGCTCACCGCCGCGCGTCGGCAAGCGGGAATCTTGTCATGAAGGGAGCATCCTTGTTGCTGAAAAAATGGCTTTGTGCGCTTCTTTGCCTCTGCTTTTGTGGCTTTTCCGTGGCGGCTGAAACCTCCGTTTCCCTTTCGCCTGGATCGGATTTTTCGGTTTACAATGCCGAAAAAGAAACGGTCGCTTCCATTCTGGGGCTTTCCTTAGAAGAACTGGATACCTTTTGCCGGGAGGAAAATATCGCCTATCTCGCCGTCAACCATGATAACACCTGCCAAATCCGGGTTTCGGTCTATGAAACCGGGTTTTCGGAGAATATCGGCAATCTTTCGGCTTTATCGGATGAAAAAATCCTCGCGCTTTTGCCGGAACTCACCGGTGGCAATCAAGGAGAAGTGCTGAAAAAAGACAGTCAAAAATTCATTCACGAACAACTGCGTTCCGCTGACAGCGGCGGCGATTATCTGCTTGATCGCTACACCACCGTGGCATCTAAAAAAGTTTACTTACTCTTGATCTATACCGCGGAAAATGCTTCTTTGGGCGATTCTTCAGCCCTTTTCAAAACCTATACGTCGCCCGATTTTCTGTCCCTCTCGAAAACAGAGAACACCAGTACGCAAGTAGTGATTATAATCGCTCTGCTGTTTTTTGTCGCCGCGGCTCTTGTCATCGGGTATACGCTGGTGCGGGATATCCGTGCGGAAAAAACTTCCCCATCAGATGAAGAAGAAACCAACGAAACCGCGGGCGAGAATTCCTGAACACATTTACCCATAAAAAAAGAACTGTTTTCATCCAACAGTTCTTTTTTCCCTTTATCCGCAAAGAACGGCTTCCCGCAAGGTGCAGTACTGTTGTCCTTCTTCTTCATAGGTGTCAAACACTCCTTGCACGGTGATGAGATCACCCTCTTGCGGGTAATCGTTCGGATAGACATAATCCTTTCCCAACGTGAACTCAATTCCCTGGGAACAACAGGCAGTGGCGTCGGCAATCAAACAGGCAAAATAGTTGTTGCCGGTGGTTTCTTCATGATAAACCGAAAAGGCTCCCTTCATTTTCACGGTTTTTCCGAGATAATTTTCCGGTCTGCTGACCATGTTGTAGACTTCCGAATATACCATGGTGGAAGACAAAACCGTTAAATCCACATCCACATCCGTTGCCGGCTGTGCCGTGGAAATCGTTTTTTGTCCCGCCTCTGCCGCCGATGATCCGTCCGCCTGTGACAGCGATAGCGACGAGTTGTCGACCACGGCTGACGGTTCCCGCGATTGACATCCGGCGCTTAAAACAATCATCAACCAAACGATTGCCCAAACAAACCAGTTTTTCTTCTTCATATCCGGATCCCCTTCCTGACGAGTCCTGTCAACCAGCAAAGTAAAAACGCCGCCACATCGACCGCTACAATGGTAGAACCGACCGGCGTTCCCGCCAGCACCGCTGTCAAGATCCCGAACGCCGCGCAAAATACCGACAGCACCGCCGCGCAAACCGTGACTGAGCGAAAACTGCGGAACAGCCGCATGGCTGAAAGCGCCGGGAAGATCACCAGCGCTGAAATCAACAGCGAGCCGACTAGATTCATGGCCAATACAATGATGACCGCGATAATCACGGCAATCAACAGATTATAACGGTCAGCCTTCATGCCGATCGCCTTGGCGAAGTTTTCATCAAACGTAACCGCAAAGATTTTGTGGTAAAACCATAAAAACAAGAGCAACACCACCACGGAAAGCACCGCGCAAAGCCAAACCTCTTTGATCGAAAGGGTCAAAATCGACGTCGACCCAAACAGCGTGCTACAAACATCCCCCGATAAATTCGAAGAGGAAGAAAACAAATTCATCAACAGATAGCCGAACGCCAAAGCCCCCACCGAGATCATCGCGATCGCCGCGTCACCCTTGATTTTGGCATTTTGCCCGGTGCGCAGTAGCAAAACGGCGCTGACGATGGTGACGGGCAGGATCAACAGCATTTGATTGGTCAAATTTAGAACACCGGCGATCGCCATCGCGCCAAACGCCACGTGGGAAAGGCCGTCCCCGATGAAAGAAAAGCGTTTTAACACAAGCGTCACACCGAAAAGCGAAGAACACAGCGCGATCAAAACCCCCACGATCAGCGCGTACCGCACAAAGGGAAACTCAAAATACAGCGCCAACTTTTCAAACATGCGTTTCCCCTCCCTGTTCGGTGGTAAAAGATCCTCCCGGCGGATTTGCGAGGTATTCCCGCGTCGTGCCGAAAAAGGTTTGTTTCCCGATATACAAAATATGACTGGCCGCTTGAATCGCCGCGGCAATATCGTGAGAGATCATCACGATGGTGATCCCGTCCCGATGAAGTTCCGCGATCTGCTCATACAAATCGGCGGTGGCTTTCGGATCAAGTCCCGAAACCGGTTCATCCAGCAAGAGCATTTTTTTGGTAGCGCAAAGCGCGCGCGCCAGTAAGACCCGCTGTTGCTGACCGCCCGAAAGTTCCCGATAACAGCGGTTAGCCAGTTCCGTGATCCGTAACCTCTCCATATTTTGTTCGGCAAGGCGCTTTTCTTCCCGGCTGTAAAACGGCCGCAGTCCGCACCGCGCCTGACAGCCGGATAACACCACTTCTTTCACCGAGGCGGGAAAATCCTTTTGCAAAGCGGTCTGCTGAGGCAAATACCCGATCTCATTCGGGTGAAGACCCTCCCCTGTTACAACGCTTCCGCCAATCGGTGACTGCAATCCGAGAATGGTCTTCATCAAGGTACTTTTCCCCGAACCGTTTTCGCCCAGAATACACAAATAATCCCCCGCACCGACCGAAAAGTTTAAATCCCGCACGATTTCTCTTCCGTCATAACCAAGCGTCAGATGCTCACAAGTCAGAATCGCCATGATTGAAACCTCCCTTTACCGCAGTGCGTCCTTTAAGACGGAAAGATTCTCTTCCATGGCGGTATAATAGGTTTTCCCGTTTTCGGTAGTCGCCGACGTCGCGGATTGCAAAGAATCCATGACCGCGATGGTTTGATTCTTTAAACGGGTGTTTTCCCGGATCGTCTTTGCCAAAGAGCCATCCGAACTTTCGGTTTGTAAAATGGTATGCAGACCCAGCTCATCTGTCTTTTTCGCCAAAAAGACCACCGTTTCAAAACTCGCTTCGGATTCCGCCGAACAACCGACAAACGCGGCATAATAATCCAACCCGTAATCTTCGACCAAATAGCGGAACGGAAAACGATCCCCGAAAAGCAAAACCTTGCCGGCGGCGTCATCGACCGCCTCTTGATACTCTTCATCCAATGCCGTCAATTTTGCCGTATACGTGTCCGCATTATCCCTATAAACACTTTTGTTTTTCGGATCAATGTCGCCGAGTTTTTCCGCAATCGCCCGACACAGAGTCACCGCGTTCTTCAGCGAGAGCCAAACATGCTCGTCGTTTTCCGGTTCTTCTTCATCGCTTTCTTCCTCTTCTTCGGCCTGCATGCCTTCTTTGATCTCCTCGGTCTTCACCCGATTGCCGAGACTGTCCAAAAGGCTGACCGCAACCATGTTTTTATTTTTCACTTGCTTAAGGACATCTTCGACCCATGCGTCCGATTCCCCGCCGACATACACAAACATATCGCAGGTGGAAATCGTGACCATATCCTTTGCCGTTGGTTGATAACTGTGCAAATCCACACCGTTATCCAACAACAGCGTGATTTCCGCGTCCTCCGCCCGATCGCCGACAATTTCCCTGACCCAGTCATATTCCGGGAAAATCGTCGTGACGATTTTCAGCCGGTCATTCTTTTCAGGCGCCTGACCGCAACCGGCGAACGTACCCGCTATCAACAATAAAATCAACCCGATGGCTATTTTTTTCTTCATCAATCTATCTTCCTTCGCTCTTTTTTGAAAACCGTTCAGTTTTGCTCTTTACAGTTTCCGCAAACGCCGTATAAAACCGTTTTCGCACTGTCTATTCGAAAATCGGAAGAGTCTTTTACGCGATCCATTAAAACAGCACTCTCCGGCAGATCCATATGAAAGGTTTTTCCGCACCGCGAACACGCCAAATGCAAATGGTTTTTGCAGGATTCCGCCCCGACAAACCGGTAAAAGGCTTGTTTGCTTCCGCCTTTTGCCGCCCGCTGGATCGTGCCTTCGCTCTCCAACTCCGTCAAATTGCGATAGACCGCGCTCATGCTGAGTTCGTCCGCCTGCATATGCTCCGCGATTTGCTTGGCGGAAAAAATTTCATCGGGATGGCTTTCAAAAAACGTCAATAACGCTTTCCGCTGTTTTGTTTGATACTTTGGCAAGCGATCATCTCCTTCGAATTTGCGAAAAAATCGCAAATTCAATATACCACATCTCCCCTGCCTTGTCAAGCAAAAAAGGTATTCCTTTGGATTTACTCCATCGGAATACCCCGCACTCAACGGTTGCTTTTTTTCACGAATAACCCGTGGTGATTACAATAAGCAACCCAGTATTGGACTTGGCTTTTTTGAAATCGCGTTTCTGCATTTCCTTCAGGATACAACTTGGAAAACTGTATCCCCTGATCTGAAACCGCCGCAAGAAAAGAAAGATAATGATCCTTGGTCATCGGGTGACGGACACTCACATAATCCTCGTCTTCCACCGTTTCCACTTGAATGGCGTGTTCATCATCGTCCGTTTCCGCATCCAATGCCGGCAGCGTCAACCCGCAGCAACTGATGATCGCGTCCCCCGCCGCCCACATCACATTCCCGCAAACCGGGCAAACATAAAATTTGCTTTTGCGGATATCTGAAGACGGATTTCCGTTTCGAATGCAGGTGCCGGACAACAATTCGATCACCGAAACACGCAGCGCTTTTGCCAACGGCTCGATCAGGCTGATATCCGGAAATCCCTGCCCGGTCTCCCATTTGCTCACCGCTTTGCCGCTGACGTGAATACTTTTAGCCAGTTCCTCCTGCGTCATCTTTTTATCTTCACGGAGTTTTCGAATCATCGCTCCGGTCACATAATTATCCATTTTGTCGACCTCCTTTGCGATCAGTTTATCACACTTTGCAAAAACAAACAACCCACGCATCGTGGAACGATCCCCNNTGTGTATAAGAGACAGTCGTGGAACGATCCCCTTAAAAACTAACAAGTAAATGTATGGAATGTCAAGGGATTTTTGAGATTTTAATAAAAGCATTTTTGCTTCCGGCGATTTTGCTTGCAAAAAAGTATTTTATCTTATATAATATATAATAGATAATTATATTTCGGCGATCGATCATCGCCCGCGTGCGAGGTGCTTTATGAAACTCAAATATGAAATGACAATCATGGATATGGGCGATGAATACGCTGCCGTGCCGGTAGGTGAAGATGCGGCAAAGTTTCACGGTATGCTGAAATTAAACCGCGAATCCGCCGAAGTTTTAGAGCGGTTAAAGGAAGATACCGACCCGATGGAGATCCATCGATATATCAAAGAAAAATATCCCGATATGACAGACGATGAGATCAACCATACGCTTACGGATTTTCTTGACAAATTGATACGCGAAGGGCTTTTAATTCAATAACATGGGAGAAAAACTGAGTTTTGAGGAAGTCTTGGATCGCGACGGTCGCCTTGTCTATACCAATGTAGGAATCAGTATGCTGCCGCTCATCCGTGAGGGCAGGGACGTTATGACGATCGAAAAGCGCGACATTTCAGCGCTTAAAAAGCATGATGCCGTTTTATTTCGCCGTGAAAACATCAAAGGGCGCGGCGAATATGTTTTACACAGAATACTGAAAGTATTGCCGGACGGAAACTATTATATTGTGGGCGATAACTGTACCGAGGGAGAAACCGTGAAACCGTCGCAGATATTAGGCGTGCTTACCGGTCTTCACAGGAACGGCAAGCCGGTCGATATGGGCGGTTTTCGGTATAAAGCGTATCTTGCGCTCTGGTGCGCGCCCTATCATTGGCGTTTTTTGGTTTTGCGCGCCGATCGGTTTATACGCCGTTATTGGAAAGCAATACTTCATAAACTCTGGATTCGGTGATCGGATGGAATTTACAGTAAAACTTGCCGAAGTGAATATTCAGATAAACAGCATTTACGACGAGGTGTTTACTCTTTGCAAAGAGTATCTTTCGGACGGCAATGCCGATTTTTGCGTAACTGTTACGGAAAATGACATCCTATACGAGCGCGAAAAATCCAAACGCGAGGCGGCATATGAGGGCATACCTTGTCCGGAATTCTCACATTCCTATCTTGAAACGCTGGCGGTTTACCGAAAAATCGCGGTAGGCCTCTTAGACTACGGCACCTTTTTAATGCACGGCGCCGTCGTGGGACTGCACGGCAAAGCGTATCTGTTCACGGCGCCGTCGGGTGTGGGCAAAACGACGCACACGAGATTTTGGTTAGAACAGTTTCCGGATGCGTTTATTATCAATGGCGACAAGCCGCTATTAAAATTCAAAGGTGGCAAGGTGTATGCCTTCGGTAGCCCGTGGGCGGGCAAAGAGGGTGCAAACACAAACACATCCCTGCCGCTTTACGCGGTGTGCGCGCTTTCACGCGATAAAGAAAACGCGATTACGCCGCTTGCATTTCAGCAAGTATTTCCGTTTCTGATCGGGCAGACCTACCGCCCTTCCAATCGGGAAAGTATGGAAAAAACGTTGGGATACATCAGAGATCTGGGAAAATCGGTCAAATTTTTCTCCCTGCATTGCAACCTTGATAAAACAGCGGCCAATATTGCTTTTGACGGGATGAATAAGGAATGAATAAAAACGAAATCGTATTATTGGATCTTCTGAAAAAATCAATATTCGGCGCGGATGTCAGTTTCCCGGATGATACCGACTGGGAAGCGGTACGGCAAGAAGCAACGGCGCAAACCGTTTTGGCGCTCGCGGCGGCAGCCTTGCCTGAAACCGTGTCTGCGAAGTGGCGTGTATCCGCCGCGCAAAATATCGCCCACTATATGCGTGTGCTGTATGAGCAGACAAATCTCATCAACCTGTTGCAGGCAAACAGGATACCGCTGGTAATCATAAAAGGCATGGCGGCGGCTGTGTATTACCCTGATCCGAAATTGCGCACCATGGGAGATATCGATTTTATCGTTGATCCACATTGTTATAACCATGCGGTAGAAGTTTTGGAAAAGAACGGTTATGATCGGGCGGAAGAACATGATTATGTTAGACATTGCGGTTTTGAAAAAGGCGGTATTACCTTTGAACTCCACCGTCAGTACAGTCATGAGGGCGTTGACGTCGAACCGATCATTGTGAACGGAATTCAAAGCGCCGTTACCCGCACACTGAACGACTGCAGTTTCCCTACCCTTCCCGACTACGAAAACGGTTTTGTAATTCTTGAACATTTATCCCACCATTTGCGCACGGCAATGGGTATTCGCCAGATCATCGATTGGGCGATCTTTGCAAACCGAACGCTAACCGACGAAAACTATACCAAACACTTTTTGCCGCTGATCGAAAGCATAGGACTTGTCCCCTTTTGCGAGATCGTTACCAAAATGTGCAAAATGTATTTAGGCTTACCGGATACATTGACCTGGTGCGACAACGCCGACACCGAAACAGCCGATGAACTGATGCAGTTCGTCCTGCAAAACGGAAACTTCGGGATCAAGGAGTTTTATCATGAAAAAAGGCCGGTGAAGGGGCTTTTCTTTGCGATAAAAAGAAACGGCTTTTTCAAAACCTTACAGGAGATCGGCGTCGAAACTTTTCCCATTTGCCAAAGGAACCGGTTCTTCCTCTCCTTTGCCTGGCTATTTCAACTTTTCCGTTTTGTGGGGCACGGTTTTGCCGCCCTGTTTCGCGGTGAAGACCTGATCAAAGATGCAAACGACGGCAATGAAAAAGCCGATTTTTATAAGCGACTCGGTTTGTGACGCGTTTCGGGAGGTCAAATCTTGCAAAGAGTTACATACACAGGAATAAACCGTTTGCTGAGAAGCGAAGCCTTACAAGCGATCATCAACACGATATATGACGGAACGTTCAAAGAATTCTGGGATGATTGGAAATGGATATTCTCTTTTTCAAAAAAGTATCGCCGGATCATCATTTTGTACACGTTCATGGGTATTTTCGGGTCGACTCTTTCGCTTGGCGCCGCCTATATCAGCAAAACGCTGATCAACATCATTGTCGGCAGAGAAACCGATAAGGTCTGGTTTCTGCTGGGTACCATGATCGGGATGACCGTGTTTTCGCTGGTTATTTCCAGCGTGACCAGCCGCATTTTTACACGCATATCCATCTATGTCAACAATGATATTCAAGCCGAGATTTTCGATAAGATCATCGATGCGCGGTGGAAAGAATTATCGGAGTATCCGAGCGGAGACCTCTTAAACCGCTTTAACGGTGATGTGGGCACCATTGCGGGCAATGCGATTGCGTGGATACCCAATCTTATCGTTAATATCTATACCTTTATCGCGACCTTTATCGTTCTTTTTCGCACGGATCACGCGATGGCGTGGATCGCCTTTTTATCGGCGCCTTTTCTGCTGATGATGAGTCGGTACATCATGCGCAGAATGAAGGAATACCGCAAAAAAGTACTGGAACTGAACTCGCAGATGATGAATTTCGAGGTCGAAACCTTTTATAATTTTGATACCATAAAATCTTTCGGCATTTTCGGATATTATTCAAAACGCCTTCGCGTATGGCAAAAGAAATTCAAAGATTATAACCTTGACTACAATAAGTTTGAAATTAAGTCAAAAATACTGTATACTTTAGTTTCTACTCTTGTTTCGCTCATTGCGTTCGGCTACTGCTTGTACCGCCTGTGGCACGGTCAGATACAGTACGGCGATATGACCTTCTTTTTACAGCAGCGGTCAAGTCTTTCCGGCAGATTTAACAATCTTGTGGAAACCATACCCGGTATGCTGAATTCAGCGGTATCGGCTCACCGCATCCGCGAACTTGTAGATCTCCCGCGCGAGGAACACGACGAGGAAACTTACAAAAAAATGGAAGCGATCGCCAATGACGGTATCACCGTCAAACTCGAAGACGTTTCTTTCGGTTACGGCGGGAAAGACGATAAGCAGGTCTATGAAAACGCTTCGTTCCGTGCCGCTCCGGGCGAGATCGTAGCGGTGCTCAGTCCTTCGGGCGGAGGCAAAACGACCCTGATGCGGTTGTTGCTCGGTATGCTTAACCCCGATACAGGCAGCGTAACCCTTACCGGTTCCGACGGTAAATCGGTTCCGATCAATGCCGATCTCCGTAAGTTCTTTGCCTATGTGCCACAGGGCAACACGATCCTTTCCGGCACGATCGCCGAAAATATGAAAAGCATCCGCGAGGACGTTACGGATGAAAGCATCACCGAGGCGCTGAAAACCGCCTGTGCCTATGATTTTGTGAAGGAACTGAAAGACGGTATCAACGGCAAACTCGGTGAGCGTGGCAGAGGTATTTCGGAAGGTCAGGCACAGCGTATCTCCATAGCCCGTGCCGTTTTACGCAATTCACCGATACTGCTTTTGGACGAAGCGACCAGCGCGCTTGATATTGATACCGAGGAACGACTTCTGAAAAACATCATCAAGCGGCATCCGAATAAAACGATTATCATTTCCACGCACAGGCCAAGCGCCTTAAAACTTTGCCAACGGATTTACCGCATTGAAGACGGTTATATCAAAGAAATTGATGTGAGTGAAGCAGAAAAACTGATGTGGCGTTATTCGGATATGCCCCAAAGTGATCATCATGCAACAAAAATTGTCGAACCTTCGGCTTCGCTTTTTCCTAAGGATGAAAAAGAAATTCTGTCTATTGATAAAAATGAGGGATGGTGGAAACTATGAATAATGAAGAATTATCAAGTTTTTATAACGATCGCAGAAATGATTACCGTTCAAGAGCCGACGCATTAAGACTATTGCTTATGCCTTTTGCGTTTATTGTGCTTTTGGGCTTTCCGGGGAAATACGGAAGTTATGTAACCGCCCTCAGCAATTTTGTACCGCCGGTATTCTTTATCCTTTACGGATTTTTTACACTTGTTCCCAGGAAGTCAAAGCGTTATCGTAATTTGCAAAGATCCCTGATACGTGCCCTGAGGTTTTTTGCCGCCATGTTTGTCAGTTACATAGTACTAAACATTATTTATTTAACATACATTGAACCTGAAAAAAGTTTATTAGGCTTGGCATCCATATTAAAGCACGCGGTCTTTAACTTTTTTGTATTAAATGTTTGGCCTTTGCCGGTTGGTAGCAGTATATGGTTTGTACAAAGCCTCATTTATGCGTATTTGTTCTTTTTGATTGCTGAAACACTCAGATTTAACAGGTATTATATTCCGATTTTAATCGTACTCATAGCATTTTCCCTTGCAACGGGTGAATTTGCGGGATTTTTCGGTTTTCCGCATTGGGGATATTCCTATATCCCGGGGGGTGCTGTAACAAGAGCAATTCCCTATATGCTCATCGGAATGCTGCTTCGCAGATATATTGATCAGTTGCCTAAGATACCGCAGTATGTATACATCACGATGTTCCCCGTAGGTCTTTTATTGGCAATCGCTGAGATCCAGTTTTTAAAATATTTGGGAAAACTTGTGTATGTAGGTCATACAATCGGTTTTGGAATCATGGCTGTTTCACTTTGCTGTATAACTCTTTCAAAAGCCAAAGTGGCAAATAATTTTTTAAGCAACCACGGAAGAAACTATTCCCGGAGATTGTATGCCTTATGCCAACCGGTTGCGCTTATATGCTGGATAGCAACGGATCTGATAAAGCCGGAATATCTTTCCACGGTAAAAGAGTTTAGTTTCGTTATATCCTTTGTTATCAGTTTTCTGATCGCATTGAGCATCAGTTTAGCAAAATATTTCACACTTGCGTGGAGAAAGAATCATTCTCCGCAGAAAAGCAGTCAAGAAATGAAGTCATCCAACCCGGAAAAAACTGAACAAACAGAATAACCTGACAAAGAGAAGACCGAAGAACATCCGTAACTGAGTACAGAAAAGGCTGTATCGATTAAACGAATATACGGTTTTCGATTAAAACGCGGCGAAGCAAAAAATGCTTCGCCGCGTTTTCATTAGATGTTAGTTGTAGATTTCAAGCCAATTCGTTTCATAGCAAAGGTATTCGTTTTCCCACCAGGAACGCATGGTAATCAGTTTTCCTGTTTCGTCCTCCTGATGGATACGAAGATCATTGCAGCCTGCATACTGTTCCGGCATTTTCGTTTTGATCGTGATTTTTCCGTCAAAGCGATTGATCCTCGTCCCGTCGGCATTGAAAAGTCGGATCTCGTAATACGCAAGAACCTCAGAGGAAGATCCCGTCTTCTCCTGCACCTTTTCAACGACCTCTGCGGGAGGGGGAACGATCTTCTGTACGTCGAATTCAGATCCGTCCGGTATCGCGCCGTTTGGAACAACGATGAGGACTTCATCCTCAAAGAATGTAAGTTCGACCTGTGACGGCCCCAAAGCGGGGATTTCTCTTGTTTCGGTATGGCCCGGATCATATTTGCAGGTACGAGTTTCTTCACCGGGTCGTGTTTCGGTGGGTGCTATGGTTTGTACCCATTCGCCAAAATCGTGCGCATCGGCGTCGATCGGGACTGTTATGCTCTCTCTTCTGATTTCTTCGCCGCAAACGGAGCAATACTCGACTTCGTCATAACTTCCGGTGGCGGAACAAGTGGAAAACACTTCGTTTTCGATGACCGCCGTGCCGGGCATATGCGCCACTTTAGGGATGACTTCGGTATACGTATGGCTCGGATCGCGCTTGCAGGTATAGGTTATGATACCGCTTTCCGCGCAGGTCGCTTCTTTCGTTACGGTGCCGTCATTCCAATCGTGACCGAGCGCCGGAATGACTTTTACCTCGCGGCTTACCTCCTCGTCGCATATTGAGCAATAGACTACTTCCTCGTATGAGCCGTCTTCCGTGCAGGTGGCGGCTATGATGTTTTTTCTTAGCCTGATATCCGGCATATGACCGATTTCAGGTATTTCCTCGGTATAAGTATGATTTGCATTATACTTACAGGTATAGGTCATAACACCCGGTTCCGTACAGGTTGGCGGTGTTGTAACGGTTCCGTCATCCCAAACGTGCTCCGTCTCTTTTGGTAGAAACGGCAATTCAAAATCATTTCCAGAAGCCTTCGAATTGCCGGTCCCGTTCTTCTTTTCTAAAGAAACCGCAGGAACGACGGCAACCGATATAAGCACTGCAAAGGTTGCCAAAAGCGTAACAAGTTTAATATAAGACGCTTTTTTCACATCTTGACCCCATCTCATTTTGGTATAAACGGCAATTCGTATTCATCAGCGAAAAATGATGAATCGGTGGATTCATCGGAACCGGAGGAAGTCTGAGCCTCACTGTTGCCAGCGGGCGAAGAACTTTCCCCTTTGTTCTCTGAACTCGGCACATTTGCAGTATTTGGATCGGAAACGGATGTCTGAATCTCACTGCCGCGCACAGGAGAGGATTTCTCCCCTTTTTTCTTTGACCCCGACATACTCGTAGTATTTGGATCGGAAGCGGTTTTTGAGTCTACAGCGGGAGTGTCCGTACTACTCTCTGCAAGTGCGCTTTCTGCGTTTGAAGAAAGATCTTGATCGGAATTTATGCCCATAACGGTCTCCTGCTTTTCAGATGATGTATGACCTTGATCGCCCGGATGGCCGCACGAACAAAGAAGCGCTACCCATAGCAAAAGAAGGAGCAAAATTAAAGATTTTTTCATTGTCAGCCCTCATGTCATGAATCAGCATCACGGTATTTATGCTGTTCGTCTAATTTTAAGCCTTTGGCGATCTAAAAGGAAATTTCATCCTCAAAAGTCACCGTGTTTTTGGCAAGTGCAAGCCGAATGTCAGAAACCCACAGCCGGAGCGGCTATGGGTTTGCTGGTTGATGGATTTGTTAAATTACTGCCCGCTGGTCGGTTCTTGATAGCCGCCGAACGTTGGATTCAACGGGTTAGTAGAATTCGTAGCAGTCGGGTCGCCTATCATTTCATAACTGTCGAGCGGCAACGGGGGCTCCCATGCGGATGTCGCGATAACATCCGCCGAATCAAATCTTAATACCTCAAGTCTCAACAGACAGATTTTGTCATTCGTTTTCGTATACATGATCCACTATTTCCTTTCTTCCGTTATTCGAAGTAAGCGTTTGCAGCCTGATTATACCAATAGGTCGCCGCCGCAAGGTCGTAGCTACTGCCCTCGGCATAATTCCAGATGATTGCTTTAACAAAGTCGAGTGCAGAGTAACGGAAGGTTGTTTCGCCAATATGGAACTCCTGTAACACGTCAAGGTTCGCCGCCGCGATATCAGGCATGTCAACATAGTAATAGTAACCCGATTTTACGCCGGTAAATTTGCTCGCATCAAGTCCCTGAGCAACGAAATAGTGACGAAGTGTGCAACCGGAGAGGTAAATAAGGCTTGACGAATAATAGCGATAAGCACCAATCTCATTCGCAACATCTTCCATGTTGCTGACCGTATTTTCACCGTTTGCCGCCAAGATCGCTGCATCGATCAAAGAAAGCAATTCTTCGCGAGAAGTGCTGGGCATTGTGTAATCAACACCGGAATTGGCAAGAGGAACATCATCGATAAGACCAAATGCGACCTTCGCTTTTGCGCCGTAGTCAAGCATCTTCTTAACGAGGTCGACGAGTTTGTCGTACTTCGCCTGACCGTTCTCGGCAATGTACCCAACACTGAATGCAGAGTTAGCATTGAGAATGATGTTGGCGTAATCGCGGACGCTGTAATCGTCCAATTCTTCCTGGGGAACACCGTTGATTTCGACGGTTGCACGGATCGGATAGTTCAATTCCGCTGCGGGAAGCCGAACGCTCGCTTTATAACCCTGACCGCTGACATAATCGGTTGTTTTGATCTTATAAGAATCGGTTCCTTTGGCCCAAGTGAAATGTACGACAGTGCCTTCGCCGTTTGTCACCTGATCCGGAGCCAAGTTGAGATAGAAATTCAGGTTGATATAGCCGTTCAGGGTGATGGAACGACCGGCGAACAGCGGCAGATCGTTTGCCGCAAGTTCGAATTCACTGAAGTGCGTAACGTCGAAACGAACGAAATACTTGCCAAATTCATCTTGTTGCAACGGGTAAATCTGAACATCGTCCTGATAGCCTTCGCTGATGTGGGTAACCTTGATATATTGATTGCCTTCAGCGAGCGAGTCCGGAACCGGCAAAGTAATGGTGAAGACTGCGTCTTCCTCAAGAGCATCGTTGGAAACAACGACAGGAGCAGACGCTAAACCATTCACGGAAACGATAGCCTCGGGATGTACCTCGTAGGTGATTGTGTTGTTGTCGGTATCAAAGTCCGGCTTGTTGCGCACGACCTGAACATTGACTTCAATGTCATCGTCGTCATCTTCAACCGTAGCGACAACAGTGTCAAGGACTTTTTCCATATCGAGATTCTGGATGATTTTGTCAGCATCATTGACAGAAGCGATCGTGGTCTCTTCGTCAACGGTCTCGGTAACGACTCTAATGTTTACCGTGCGGAGAGTACCAGTACCTTCTCCGATTACGTCATTGTTATCATCAACGACCTGTTTGGTAACTTGATAGGTAGCGTCAAAGGTTTCGTTGGTTTCGACCTGCGTAGGTTCGCCTGCTTTGACTTCGCCGACCTTCCACTTGCCTAAGTCATCACCGGTGAGAGCAACAGCCTCATAGCCGTTGGCAACATAGGCACTGGGATCTTGACCGAAGATACCGCCAGTGATGAAATTTGTAGCGCCGGAGCCGGCCTGAACACCTGCGAACTGGCCGCCGGAAATCGCCAAAGTACCATAAGTGCCGGACAGCGTGCCCTGGACACCAACACCGCTACCGCCGATCGTCCCGTCGGTGATGCTGATTCTGTTTTTGGATCTGTCAGCCTTTGTTCCGCCAATGAAGAGCGCAAAACCGTCACGAGCGTCGATAACGCCGCCGCTGATATTCAGTTCCGCCCTATTGGCTTTCGCGTTGGGGGACTGCAGCCACAAGCCGTAACCACCTTCAATAATACCGCCCGAAACATTGACGGTGTTGAAGTTCGTCGTGCTGTTGCAGAACATACGAACCGCATAAGTATATGCGTTCATTTGCTGCATACGACCGCCTTCGATGTTGAGAACAGGGGTATAGTTCGCACCGTTTGTCTGATTATCGATTGCAAAGCAAGCATAACCGTCGCCGTTATTGACGATCATACCGCTCTTGACAGTCAGCGTGCCGGTGTTTGTAATGGTGTTGCTTGCATAGCCGGGGATATCGCCGCCATCCGGATTGGTAATATATGTTGTGATCAAACCGCTACCGGTGCCGTTCTTATTGGTATCGGTATTATCCTGAATGGTCAGGGTGCCGCGGTTGGTGATCAGCGCATAAGTGCTGGTCGAATCGGTATTACCGGAAATGGTCTTACCGTTCAGTTCAAGAACGATGTTCTTATTTGCCGAAACTGTAACGCCGTTCTCCAATGCTACGTCCGCGAGCAATGTGATCGTGGTTTGCGTGCCGTTCGTCGGAACCGCCGCAACGGCTTCTGCGAGAGTTGCATATTTTACATTGCCGATTTGAGCGGCATAGATAGATTTCACAGTCCAGGTGCCGTCGTTGTTATCAACAGCCTCATAGCCGTCTGCAACATAAGCGGTCGGATCTTTGGTGAAAATACCGCCGTAAACCACGACAGAACCGTCATTGTTACCGTATTTAACTTTATTGCCAACTTCAAAAGTACCGGCATTGACATTGATAGTCGCGGTGGAATCGGTGTGGAATACGCCTTTACCACCCGTAACGGTGTCGGTGTAAGTACCGCCGTTAACATTTACGGTTGCGCCGGTTTCTGCCCATACGGTGTAGAACTTGAGCGAAGTGGTGTGCGCGGAAACATTGTCGAGCGTCACATCCGCCGAGCAGATGTTCACACCGCCGTCGCAAACGACATCTTTGAGCAGTACCGTGCCGGTGGTGCCGTAGCTGTTCACTTCGTTGTCAATAAAGAGAGCGTAACTGCCGTCTTTGTAAGAACCGTCGGTGTTCTTTTCAACCAAATCAAAAGTACCGTTGGTGATCGTCGCACCGTTACCGCCGTAGGTGACAGTACCGTTAATGGAATAAATGGTATGACCGTTCAGGTCAAGGGTCAGATCGCCCAGATCAATGTCATGACCGTTGCCGTCGTCGCGTGCGTTTCTCACGGAATAGGTCGTGCTATAATCGATATCTGCGATCAGTTCGATCGTATCGCCGGATTGAGCCGCTTCGATGGCTTCTTCCAGAGATTCATATTTCATGCTGCCGATTTGAGCAACATATGTGAGAGCCGCGCCAACCGTATACGGATAAACAGCCGCGTCAGCATCGGTGTTTTCATATACCGAATAGCCTTCGGTGACATAAGCAGACGGGTCAGCAGTGAACTTGCCGCCGGTCACCTGAAGCGCCTCGGCGCGCAGAGTTTCATTCCCCATTTCGTCAAAAGCCAACGCTTTGATCTTGCCGCCGCTGATGTTGATGGAAATCTCCTCATACTGTGCATCGGTGAATTGGTCTTCCACGCCGCCGGCGTTTGCAGCGCTCCAAGCGTTCACTTTGCCGTTGATCGTGCCACCGGTAATATCCAACTCGCCCTTATTTACTTTAGCGTTCGCATTGTGAATCACGATCACGCGTCCGCTCGCTTTCTCTGAATCCAAAATACCGCCGTTAACAACGACTTTGTTCAGTTTGGAATCGGAGTTGAGGAACATACGAATCGCGTCAGAGTAGTTGTTGTACAGTCTGCCGCCGTTCATCGTGAACACCGGCGTATAGAGATTGCCGTTGGTAAGGTTATCGACCGTGTAAGCCGCATAACCGCCGTTTGTACGGTTCTCGATAAGACCGCTCTCGATCGTAAGCGTGCCGTTATTGATGATTGTATTGCTGGCGTAGTACGGGATCGCACCCGGATCCGGCAAGCCGTTAAAATAAGTAATTTTGCCGGTACCGCTACCATTCGCGTCCACATCGGTGCTATCCTGAATGGTCAAAGTGCCGCGGTTGGTGATCAGAGCGGTCGTGCCGGATTTAACCAGCGCTTCGGATAAGGTAAAACCGTTCAGGTCGAGGATGATGTCCTGACCCGCCGCAACTGTAACGCCACTCGACAACTCTTCGTCTGCAAGCATTGTGATCGTGGTTTGAGTGCCATCCGTCGGAACGGCTGCAATAGCCTCCGCAAGGCTTGTGTACTTCACATCGCCGATTTTGGCAACGCTGTTATCGACGACATTAATGAGCAACGGAGTACCATAAACTTCGCCGTCTTGGCTGCGAATGGTCACCGAAACTTCTCCCGCATCGTTAGCGGTGAGATAAAGCTTAATGGTATCGTTCTCTTTGGTCTCAAAAAGGGTGACAGGTTTATCTGCACCGTAAGCCTGCGCGCTAACGCCCCATTCGAGATCGAAGAAATCCCATAAATCATCAATCGGGTCGTTATCGTTATAGGCCGCGATGCAGGCATCGTAACCTTCATATACGAAAACATCACCGGTACCCCAACTGTCAACTACGGAAGCGGAGACATCGATTTCGACGGTCTCGCCGGCGTTCACAGTATAGACAGGCGCATCAAAACCCTGTACATACGGGGTGATACCATGCAGACCGAGAGTAAAGCCATAGTCTTCATCCACCACCATAGTCGGAGTAGATGCGGAATAGGGGCCCTCATTTACCTCTACCACATCGTAATCTGTGTGGTATTTGACCGGAATCTTTGAATACTCCAAAGTCTCGGATGTTTCCGTAGTCGCAAATACCGGCACGCTGATTGCAGACAACAGCAGTACCAATGCAGTAACTACAGAAAGTAGTTTTCTGATTTTCATAAAAACTCTCCTTTACTATTGTATCGGACAAAACACGTCCAAAATAATACATAATAAATATACCCTACATATTATGAGAATGTCAAGTGTTTTTTTGAAATTCTTTGGAAATTTTAATATCCTTTTGACACTCCCTTGGCGGGAATGCCGTTCGCAGAAAATCAAAGAATTCAGGTTTGTCGACAGACTGATCGGAGCCTTTGAAAAGACTCCGATTTTCTGTATGTATGGAATTACAGAGAATATCTGTGCGATCAGACAACCATCTGTAAAACTCGACTTTTCAACACCACTCTTTTTTCAGAATGGCATATTGATATGTGTTTTCGTAATGCGGTGTGCCGTCCGGATTGTTCACGAATGAAATGAACTCCTTAAACAGTCCTTCGCGGCGCATACCGAGTTTTTCACAAAGATGCTGACTTGCCGTATTGTAGTCTTCCGTATAAGCGTATATACGCCGTGCGCCTTTTTCGTTGAACAAGTAATCGAAGAACGCGTGCGCCGTTTCGTAGGCGTAGCCTTTGCCGGTGTAGTTCAGGTTCAGCATCCAGCAGGGACTGAACGTGTCTTTCGGCGCAGTTTTGTCCTCGTGCGGCTCCCCGGCTTCGGGATAAGCGTCGATCTCGCCAATGACCTTGCCGCCGTCCTTGAGAGTAATGGCAAAGTAGTATTCGGTCT